>Ga0123335_1000545_pt1 | contig 64200 bp, 49 predicted proteins | sample BiotimSIPDNA_2_FD_89707 | JGI IMG/M metagenome (GOLD analysis project Ga0123335, IMG submission 89707) | Anaerobic biogas reactor microbial communites from Washington, USA - Biogas_R2 time_0 SIP DNA | ecosystem: Engineered > Bioreactor > Anaerobic > Unclassified | place: Washington, USA... | reverse complement strand
TTAGAAGGTAATCGTGTTAAATCCCCGATTGCCTGCAGTCTGACATTATTGGCATTTAAATTATTAATCTCTTTTTTTGTCATCTCAACCAAAAGATCCATTAAACGAGAAACTTCGGTTATTGGTCGGCCCCAATTTTCAGCAGAGAACACATATATAGTAAGATATGAAACACCTAATTCCCCACAAACTCTAACAATCTCTCTGGTAGCATCAGTACCTGCTCTGTGTCCAGCAGAACGTAAAAGCCCCCGCTGTCTGGCCCATCGCCCATTACCGTCCATAATTATGCCAATATGACAGGGTATATTCATTTTATTGTTATTCCTCATTATTTCCAGAAATATCTGTCGGAATCAATAGTTCCTGTTAGTTCCAAGATGTGCAATTTCAAGAAATACATAAAAAACTTGCTACTTTCTACAAAGAAGCACATCGCTTATCTCATGTCAGTTGTCTTTAATGTTTTAACCTCACCTTCAGGATGATCCACTGATTAAAGTTAAAAACTATTAAATATATATTAGAGATTAGGTTGTTGCATCTAAAACAAAGAACCCCTGTGGTTTTTCCCCAGGGGTTCTTATAAAGAATTGAAAGGTTAAAAGCCTCAGACTTCCATTATCTCCTTTTCTTTTTGAACCAGGAGATCTTCCACAATTTTCACAAATTTATCTGTGAGTTTCTGGATTTCGTCTAAACCTTTTTTTACCTCATCCTGAGTAGCATCTTTATCTTTTTCTGCTTTTTTCATCTTTTCATTCGCATCACGTCTAATATTACGAATTGCAACTTTGCTTTCTTCACCGGTTTTTTTACAACCTTTAAAAAGCTCTTTTCTCCGTTCCTCAGAAAGGGTTGGAATTGGAACTCTGATAAGATTACCGTCATTTTGCGGATTAAGTCCCAGATCAGAAGTAAGTATGGCTTTTTCAATCGGTTGCATCATGTTTTTCTCCCAGGGCTGTATTACAAGCATTCTGGCATCAGGAACCGATATGTTTGCTACCTGATTAATCGGGAGGGGAGATCCATAATAATCTACAGAAATGTTATCAAGTAGTGCAGGTGTTGCTCTACCTGTACGTATTCTGGAAAGATCCTTTTTTAAACTGTCAATAGCCTTCTGCATTCGCCGACTGGTGTCCGAACAGACTGATTCAATTGCTCCCACATTATCCTCCTGTTGTGATAATTGACCCTACTGGTTGCCCTTCAATACACTTGCGGAGATTTCCATCTTCAGTAAGTTTAAAAATAATAATAGGGATATTGTTTTCTCTACAGAAAGAAAAAGCTGTTTCATCCATTACTTTCAATCCTTTTTCTATTGCTTCACTATGGCTGATATGTTCATAACGGATAGCTGAGGGATTTTTAACAGGATCGCTGTCATAGATACCATCAACTTTGGTTGCCTTCATTAACACATCAGCACCTATTTCTGCACACCTGAGGGCAGCAGCCGTATCTGTAGTAAAAAACGGATTTCCAGTACCACCAGCAATGATTACAATCTCTCTTTTTTTGAATGATTCATTAGCCTTTTGGGTTGTAAAAAATTCTCCTGCGCTGTCAATATTTACAGCAGTAAGTATTTTCGAATTGACACCATTACTCTGAAGGTACTCTTTCATTGCAAGTGAATTAATAACAGTAGCAAGCATTCCCATGGTATCACCTGCTACACGGGAAACCCCTTCAGTTGTTGCCCCCCTCAGAATGTTCCCGCCTCCGATAACAATACCGATTTCAATTCCTTCTTTATGAATTTCGGCAATTTCTTTTGCAATTTTTGTAACTACGGAAGAACTTATGCCAAACCCTTTTTCACCGGCAAGAGCTTCACCCGAAAGCTTAAGGAGAATTCTTTTATAACAGCTACCCATAACTGATTAATCTTCAACGCCAAGCTCAAATCGAACAAAATTCTTGATGGTAATTTTTGTTCCAATCTCTTTTTCAGTTTCATTTATTCTGTCTGTCACACTAATATCCGGAGTACGAATAAAAGGCTGTTCAACCAAAGCTACTTCCTGGTAAAATTTGGCCAGTTTACCTTCAATTATTTTATCCCAGATTTTTTCAGGCTTTCCGGAACTTTTTGCCTGAGTATAATAGATCTCTTTTTCCTTTGCGATTATGTCAGAAGAAATACTGGACCGATCTACAGCCATAGGATTGGCGGCTGCTATCTGCATGGCAATATCTTTCCCTAAAACAGCCATATTTTCACTGTCGAGAGTTTCAGGGCTTTCTGCAAAGAGTTTAACCAGAACGCCGATTTTTCCATTGCCATGTAAATAAGAAAAAATGCGTTCGGTCTGAGGATCTGCATCAATTTTACGGTACCGGCGGAATGTGATTTTTTCTCCGATTTTCCCAATAAGTTCTGTAACCCGGTTTTCTATCGTTACACCATCAAATTTTGGAGAAGCAATTTTCTTTGCATCTTCAATGTCTGCTGGTTTGTTTTCTAAAAGGACCTCTCCTAATTGAGCAACGAAATTTATAAAATCATCGTTTCTTGCAACAAAATCAGTTTCAGAGTTAACTTCAAAAATAACTCCACATGAAAGCTCAGAAAGGATGGTAACTTTTCCTTCTTTAACAGCTCTTCCAGCCCGTTTTGCAGCAGTAGCCTGGCCTTGTTTCCGAAGATTTTCAATTGCCAGAGCCATATCTCCATTTGCATCAATTAATGCCTGTTTGCATATCATCATACCGAGACCGGTTTTCTCCCGAAGTTCTTTTACCTGTGCTGCTGAAATTGACATATTAATCTCCTTTAATCATCATAATAATAAATCGCCGGTAATGATGAGCCGCGCTTTTTGTGCACAACTTTTAATCATCTTCAGAGTATTTTACGATTTTTTTGCGAACAACTTTTCTTTTCTTTGCATTTGTTTCTTCATCTCCACCTTCATCCGCAACCACTTCCTCATCCGAAGAAACATCTACCTGTTCTGACTCATTAACATTCTCTTCTTTTGCAGTTTCCATCTCTTCAGATGTAATGGTTTTGTTTACTGAAAGAATAGTATCAGAAACAGCTCTTGCAATAAGCTGTACCGACTTAATCGCATCATCATTACCTGGAATAGGATAGTCAACAATATCCGGATCGCAATTAGTATCAACAACCGCACCAATCGGTATCCGAAGTTTTCTTCCTTCAGAAATAGCTATATGCTCTTTGATTGTATCAACCACAAAAATTATTGAGGGCAACTTTCGGATTTTTCGTATTCCATCAAGAACTGAAAGCAGTTTTTCTTTTCTTTTTGCAAGCAGCAACCGTTCTTTTTTTGGCAGCGCTTCAATTGTACCATCAGCTTCCATTGCCTCAATTTTCTCAAGTTTGGCGATACTCTGTCTGATGGTCTGAAAATTCGTTAGCATTCCACCAAGCCATCGTTCTGTAACGTAAGGCATATTGCACCGTTCTGCTTCTTCTCTGATACTATCTTTAAGCTGCTTTTTAGTGCCAACAAACAATACCTTCCCACCTCGGGAAGCCTCTAATTTTACACGCTCCAGAAATTTATCCAATGAAACAAGTGTTTTATTAAGATCAATGATGTAAATTCCATTTTTAGGGCACAAAATGAAACGTTTCATTTTCGGGTTCCAGCGTTTTGTCTGATGACCAAAATGGGTTCCTGCTTCAAGCAGATCTTGAACAGTTAAAGGCATAAAAACTCCTTGAATTGGGTTAAACTACCATGGTGATCATCACAGAAAAATGACTGCCCCCTTCTCAGGAACAGCACCCATCACCTGCTTCCACCATGTGCTTATAATGATTGAAAATTTATCGTTTTGAGAACTGAAATCTTCTGCGGGCTCCAGCCTGACCGTATTTTTTACGTTCGACCACACGTGAATCTCTGGTTAGAAAACCATTTTTGCGAAGAAGTTTGCGATTTTCTTCATTGGTCTGCGCAAGAGCACGGGAAATCCCTAACCTGATTGCTCCAGACTGACCACTCAAACCTCCACCTCTGACTCGAGCAATTATATCAATGCTTTCATTCATTTGCACAAGATTGACAGGCTGCTCTACATCTTTACACAAAACTTCGCTTTTCAGATATTCCTGGATTGGTTTGCCATTAATAGTCCGTTCACCTTTCCCGGGACGAACAATAACCAGTGCTATTGCATTTTTCCTTTTACCGGTCCCACTGTACCTGTTTTCCAAAATGACCAGCTCCTTTTGTTTAACTTTCTTTACAATGTAATCACTTTGGGCTGCTGAGCCGCATGCGGATGCTCAGTTCCTGAATACACGTGGAGTTTTCTCATTATTGCTCTTCCACGCGCATTTTTCGAAACCATACCATGGATCGCATGAATTATAACCTTTGTTGGGTCAAGTTCCATCTGTTCTTTAAAGGATCGAAACTTTGCACCCCCCGGATAGGTTGAATGACGAAAATATTCTTTCATTTCCGGCTTTTTACCCGAAAGTTTAATTTTTTCAGCATTAATTACGATCAAATAATCTCCGTGATCCTGGTTCGGTGAATATGCTGTCTTGTTTTTACCTATTAAAACTTGAGCAGCTTTTGATGCCAATCTTCCTAAGGTCTGATCAGCTGCATCAAGTACATACCAATCACGTTTGATCGATTTTGTGTCTACTACAACAGTTTTCATGATAGAACCATTCCTATGTACTGAATACATTTATCATAAATTTCAGATAAGTTCGTTGAATATATAACAGAGGTGGCCGTGAAGTCAAATAAATAGTAAAAATTAATTATGAAATCATGTACATTATTTAATCTGAAATAATAACAGGCAAATACAACTCCATAATCCCTTGCTTTTCCTCTTTCCTTAATTCCAGCAAACAACCTGCCTTTTTAAGCAATGAATAGGATAATGCTAATGAAGAAATTTTATTCAATGATTCTTGACATTCATTTGAAACAGTATCTGCCTCTGAAATTAATATCTCTGAAAGTTGAAATTCGATTTCTACAGTTAAATATTTACAATCCATCCTGGGAAAACTTTTTGTTTCTTTGCAAAGATAAATTGAAGCCTGAATTATACTGTCGGGAAAAATGCAGCGCCTGACATGATAAAAAACACTCCTGAAAATATGACGGATATAATCCGGATCGACATCGAGTCTAAACAACCCATCATTGATCTTACAATTTAATTGAACTTGAGAATCAGAAAATATTTCGCAAGCAATTTCACGAATAACAACTTCAAGATTATGGCTATTGCTGCCTTTTTGAGCCTCATTAACCGTCAGTGCCAATTGCTTAATAAATGAAATCGCATTTTCAATACCATTTTTTATAGCTTCAATATTCGGGCTAAAACAATTGCCCTTTTCAAGCTGCATTTCAATTAATTGAAGATGGCCATAAATACCTGTAAAAATGTTACAATATGTATGGGACAGCGCCTGAGTAAAAAGATCCAGTACACTATATTTAGAGTGTTCCAGCAAACTAAGAGATATCTTTTCAGCGTTTACATCAAAAATTATTCCTGCCGTACCACAAAAAACCTTTTTCCCGTTTGTTTTGGTTGAGTATTGCCCTGATGAATTAACAGTGCAGAATAAAACCTGTTCCCCAGCTTGTTCTTTGCAGGATTTTGGACGTAGACGAACTTTTAACTTGTTCGTAATCCGTGGAAAAGACCTTCTCTCATCAAACAATTTTGGCGATCGATCAGACCCGGTAGTTATTCCATTAAAACGAGGGAGCAAAAATTCCCTGCTCACAGATTGAATATCATTTGGATGAATAACATAACTGAAATGACGCCCTATAAGCTCTTCAGTACCATACCCGAGAATCTCCTCAACTGAATTACTTACGAAAGTAAAATAACCATGTTTATCCAGAGCATATATGACTCCAGGAATATTATTTATCAGTAAATTGTGATTCTGTTTGATATCCCTGATATTCACTTTATTAATCCTTAACTATATGAAGAAAAGGTTATCATCAATGTTAAAAAATGTCAAATATAAAAAGTGTTGCATATTCACATAATTCAGGGATATGCACGGCAAAACCTTAATCAATCTTCAGACTACAACTTATACCCATGTTTGTAACCAGAAAAAAAATCCTCGAATATATGCATCTGGCAAAACAATTCTTCACGAGACATGATTGTCCGACATAGTCGAGATACAAAATTGCTTCACCCTACACTGTAGAGCGCCTGATTTAATTCTTAATCGATACTGACCCGGAATTCCGGGCCCCGATCCCGAAAATTGGGGGTTATTAAACTCAAAATCCGAAAAAGAACGTTAAAATATTTGAAGATAATCGGAAAACGATGCTTGTCCGGAACACCGTTGTAGTGCATAGGCCTGCGAAGCGGATTTGTGATTTTGAGGCAGTATTTATTCAGGAAATAATCAATTCTGAGTGAATCAGGGTCATTTAAACATTTTAATTAACAGGGGACCTTTTGTTTTATTTTCCTGAATCATTTTATCCAGGGAGTATATAGAATCATTTTTCATATTTACCTTTTGTACCATTCGTCCCTGTGCATTATACAGCACAGCCCATTGAAACCCCTGAAGCTGCCTGGAGCTTGGACGACTTCCCATAATTGAAATAAATGCTATATCCCGATTGACACTATACGGTTGTGCTTTCAGAACCGTATTCTTGTTTATGTTTCTTTTATTATTATCTGATGCAAAAGCTGTTGAAAACATTAACAACGGTATAAAACTGATTAATAGAAAAAAATGAATCGTTTTATCCATATTCACCTGTTCCTGAAAAACGTTTATTTTTTGATAATATAATCAAAAAATTCAGTTTTTGTGCTAAAAAGTTTTACGATCTATAAGCTAAAAGCCTTTTGCTTCGGGAGGAGTGTTTGAGCCTTTTAAGTGCTTTTTCCTTAATCTGACGAGCCCTCTCCCGTGTAAGATTAAATCTTTGACCGATCTCTTCAAGAGTGTGAGACGTTTCCTCTCCAATACCAAAATACAGCCTTACAACCTCTTTTTCCCGTTCACTGAGAGTATCCAACGTCTTGTTGATTTCATCCTGAAGCGAGATTTCCATTAATCCGCTATCAGGTTTCTCCTGATTGCTGTCTTGAAGAACATCAAGTAGTTTGGAATCTTCACCATGCTGCAAAGGTGCATCAAGAGACACATGGCTATTTCCGATTTTAATTGTCTCCTGAACTTCAGATTCTTCTATATTAAGTTCCGTTGCGAGTTCCTGCACATTAGGAAGACGCCGATATTTCTGCTCCAGCCTGCTCTGCATTTTACCTATTTTATGAATTGTTCCGACCCTGTTCAAAGGAAGTTTTATTATCCTTGATTGCTCGGCAAGGGCTTGAAGAATTGCCTGTCTTATCCACCACACAGCATATGAAATAAATTTGAAATTTTTCTTTTCATCAAATCGTTTTGCTGCCCTTATCAATCCAAGATTACCTTCATTAATCAAATCATTCAATGGAAGACCCTGGTTTTGATAATTGCGCGCAACGCTAACAACAAAACGAAGATTTGCTTTAACCAGTTTTTCGAGCGCTTTTTTTTCTCCTTTGCGTATTCGAACAGCCAACTTTGCTTCTTCTTCAATTGTCAGGCTTCTGTTCTTTCCGATTTCTTTCAGATATAGTGCAAGAGAACCATCGTCTGGAAGAAATTGTGTTTTTTCCATACTCTTTATCTCACCTCATTAAATTAATCTAATTTACACGTTTCACTCTCATTTGCATGTCAGGAAAATTCCGGTAATACAAAACTTTCCAATCCTTTCAAATCTGCCATGTGCAGGAATGCCACTAAATAGTTCATCTTTTAATTGAACATGTCGAAAAAAGTGATAAAATATAGCAAATACCCACTTATAGTGCAATAACTGCCTCTTATGGTTTAGTTTTTGGACGCTTTAGTATAACATAAGAGCAACATGAAGAAAAAGTGATTTTTTTTAAAATAACAAATGCAGATCTATTACCAAAAATTGAACAATTACATTACGCAAACCTTTTTCGCGGAACCAGGGGTAACAACCTGGCTTTTGTACCGAAAAAACGCTCGAATCTTTAGATAACAATAATAACAGGGGAGGAATTGTCAGTTCGACAATCTTGGCCAGGTTAAACCTCTGCTGTAAAGCCACCGTTCACAGCAAAAACCTCAAGAGAACTATCAAGCTCAGAAACAAGATTTTTACTACTGTTTACCATAAGCTCAACCTGATCATCAGTTCGTGAGCTGTTCAGGTGAAACAGACCTATCCGCTTTGCATTTGCTTTAATACCAAGCCTTATCGCTTCTGTATATAACGAATGCCCCCATAATTTAAATTTCTGATACTCATCATTATTGAATTCTGCATCATGAATAAGAAGATCAGCATTTTTACAGAAGTCAACATAATCATGAAACGATATTTTTCCGTCCATTTCATCAAGCAACTCATTATCTGTCAGAAATATAAACACAGATCCATTTTCTTCAAACCGATAGCCTAGTCCCCCACCAGGATGGTTAAGAAAAATCGGTTTAATTTCTATTGATCCGATTCTAAACGGTTTATCTGCTATGTTATTAAAATTAACTGCCGGCTGAATAGTTTCCAGATCTATCGGGAAATAGGGGGAATGCATAATTCCATTTAGAACATTTTTAATACTATAACTATCAGGTGAATATCCATAAACATTAAGATTGAAAGAGGAATCGAACAAAGGTACAAAAAACGGGAATCCTAAAATATGATCAAGATGAGTATGTGTAAAGAGGAGATGAATATCTGATGGTTTTTCTTTACTCAGCTTTAAACCCAAAGCACGAATACCACTACCTGCATCAATTATAATAGTATCGCCTTTTGATGATCTGATTTCAATACAGGTGGTATCACCACCATATTTCAGGTAATCTTTACCACTAACCGGTATTGACCCTCTGGAGCCCCAACATTTTATGTGCATCGAATAAACTACTCCGGAAATTCAATATGATAATAATGCAAATGTGTGGATTTTAGTGAGTATAACAATTGGCAGTAAAAGATAAAAGTAAATTATTAAAGTGGAATAGAAAATTTTTGTCAAAATTCATTATTTTTGCAATATGATTTCGCCCTATTCATTTCCGGTAAAACACCCTGTAAATCATTCCATTTGAATCATCACAAAATATTAACGAACCATCAGGTAAAACTTCAATTCCAGATAAACGACCAAATTGAGCTGTTTTGTTTTCAATAAGAAATCCCTTGATAAAATCTTCAAATTGAGCAGGTTTCTCTTTATTAAATTTTAAAAAAACTACTTTATACCCTTCAGGTATTCTTCTGTTCCACGATCCTCTGAATGTAATAAATGCACCATTTTTATAGTAAGCCGGAAACTGCTCTCCATTATAAAAAACAAAGCCGACAGGTGAATTATGAGCTCTATACTCCATTACGGAAGGTGTTGTTGAGAGAAGATAATCTGTTCCAGACATTTTTCGTTTAGCAGGCAATCCCAAAATCGGATCAATTTTCCATTTTCCGAAAACAAATGGCCATCCATAATCTCTTCCCTCCTCAATTAAATTCAGTTCTTCAGGTGGTAATGTATCACCCCTGTTATCGCTTCCCTGATCCATTCCCCACAACTGCCCCGTTTCTGGATGCCAGTCAAAACCTATTGTGTTTCGTAATCCTTTGGCATGTATTGTTCTGTTTTTCCCGTCCAGATCCATCTTTATTATTGTTGCATGTTCCTGATTATCTTCAATACAGGCATTACATTCACTACCTATACTTATATACAGTTTCTTATCAGGACCGATACCCAATGTACGGTTAGGATGTTGTCCACCCGGCGGAAGATCATCAATAATAAGCTCAGGTAGAGTGTATGTGTCTCCTTCCTTCTTTATCAACCATATACTCCTGGATGTCGCAAGATAAATATTTTCTTTATAGACCTCAACCCCGTGTACACCCTGGATATTATCAACAATTATGTTGATTTTATCCGCCACACCATCATTTGTGGTATCTTTCAAAGCTATAATCTGCCCTTCATCGGGGCATGTAACTAGCACAGTACTGTCTATAGTAACAGCAAGCATTCTTGCACCGCATACGTTTCTGGCAAATATATTAATTCCAAAACCAGATTTAACCTTTAACTTTTTCATTAGCGAATCTGCAAAAGGTCGGTGTTGTGGAATGAATACATGTGGAGTACCAGCCTTTAGTTTCAGTTTCGCATCAATACCATTTATTAAAATCGTTAACACCAGGAAAATTTTTAATATTACTAATTTCATCAACACCTCTTATTTTTTCTGCAATTAAGATGCAAAAAGTATTCCTGCGAAATACATCTTTTACTATTCCGTTCCTGTCCATCCCTCTCCGTAAATATCTGGCATACCTATTGAATACTTTTATAGGAGAAGTAACTGCAGACCCGATCTGGTACCGTGATTTTTAATTATTCTCTTCTTTAACTGCAGGTTACTCTCTAAATTTTCATTAATGTCTCTTATTTGATAAAATGTACGCTCTTTGATATTGACAATTTAATTATACTGCAGGTAGTGCATACAATCTGTTCCGATTTTGAATTGAAATTTTTATCAGGTAAATTATGGATACTAGCTTAACATCAACATTTTTACCTTTTTCACTTCCGTTTTTTATTCAGAACATTTTTATCATAACATGCTTCTGCACTTTAGGGTATTGTAATGATCTGTACAATCAATTTTATAACTTTTTACGCTTTTTGTTTGACATAATTCAAATTGACATTTCGGGAGAATAATATGAATCAATCGATACAATCATCCTGGAAGGATATTGATTTTTCATTCTATATACGGCATTATAAAAAGCTTTTATGGAGATGGAAGTGGTACATTTTATTAACGGCTCCATTAGTTGCTGTTATTGCATTTTTCGGTGCAAAAAATTTTGGCATAATGGTAAAACCACCATTACCTGCAACCATTGTAATTGGCATCGACAGCCCGACTTCAGATTATGCATTTGGAGATTACGGGGGAGTTTACAGAAATAAAGAAAGACTCATTGTAAGCCGTCCGTTTCTTAAAGAAGTAGTAGACAGTCTATCATTAAGATTAAAAATTAACAAACATTCCCGTTATGAAATTATTGATTCAATAGATATTAATTCAACCATACAAGATGGAACTTATCATTTTAAGATTCTCAATGCAATAAATAAAAGTTATAAACTTTTATATTCTAACAAACTTACAGGTATTAAAGATAGTACAGTTTCGAGTGGTTCACTTTCCAATCTGTCTACGATACGTTTCCAGGGTTCTTTTTTAAAATTCACTCAAACTTTTACTGAGCAACCTTTTTCATTTAAATTCGATGTGATTCCTGAAAGGCTGGCCATAGACAATATCGTAGAGAAATTAAAGGTTACCAGCCCCGATTCCCGGGAACAGAAATATTTCTTTACTGCTTCACTTGAAGGGAAAGATTATCCCCTGATAACGCAGATTGTTAATTGTATTGGAAACCATTTCATTCAACGGAATTTAAATATCAGAAACAAAAGGATTAAAGAAGTACAAGAGTCATATAAAATGCAGTTAGCATCTGCTGAAAATCAACTTGAAAAAGCCCGAAAAGATCTTAATGATTTTCTCTCTGCTCACCCTTCAGTCGGGCTAAGTACATACACGCAACAGGTAATGAATGAACTTGTCCAACTGGAAACAGATAAAATACAAAAAGCTGATTTGCTCGAAACAGCCGTAAGGTTGAAAAATAAATTCATTAATTCTGAAGATAAACGACAAACGACCGATGAGGTTATTGTTTTTTTACAAACCAATGGAAGTCTGGCTGCACATTCACTCCAGAATGAGCTTACAAGAATTGAGATTGAAAGGGAATACGCCAGACAAAATTATTCTTCAAATCATCCTATTTTCAAAACATTTGATAACAGGTATCTGTCTCTGGGTAATAAAGCGATACAGGCATTAGAAAGCTTTTCTTCTCAATTAGGTAAAAATTATGACGACAAACTGATTTCAATAAATAAAGTGTCATCACAATTACGCCAAATTCCCGGCAAAGAAATCCAACTGGCTGAATTACAAAGGAAAAAACAGATAAATTCAGAAATTTACACTACATTATTAAGTAAATACAATGAAACAAAAGTGATGGAATCTGTTGATATTTCAGATGTTTACATAATGGATTATGCTGTTCAGCCTATTCCACCACCACTTGACACGCAAATTCTTCAAATGCTTCTTATAATATCCGCCTGTATACTTTGTATTTCTTTTATGCTTCCTCTTTTTATGGATTTCATCGACAGAACTGTTCGCTCTGAACATGAACTCACCAGGCTACTTCCTTACCGATTCCTGGGCACCATTCCTTTTATTAAAAAGCCATTCAGTCAGGAAAAGAAAGGTAAAACCAACATAATTCAATCGATTTTACCTGTATCATTAAATTCAAATAATTTTCATGAATCTGGCAATATTCTGTTGCAGAATAAAAAATATTTTCCTTTCTATACAAAAGATCTTTTCCGGTCTCTTGCCACAAAGGTAAACCTTGAACTATTCAATAAAAAAGAAAGAAGCATTATTGTAACGGCAATGAATACCAATGAAGGTTCTACTACGATATCAGCCAACCTTGCAATGGCCCTCGCAGAGCAGGGATTTGAAACAGTCCTGATTGACGCTAATTTACGTAGTGGTAATTTGCACACTGTGTTTTCTGCAAACAAATCGCCCGGATTATCTGAATATTTGTTATCCTCAGATACAAAAGTTGGCAAATCTTCAATCTCGATACCGATACAAAATACTTTTGTTCCTCACTTACGACTTGTTTCTTGTGGAAAAAGTATACAAAATCCACAGAGCCTTTTTCAATCAAAGTCATTATCATATTTACAAGATGAATTAACAAGTGAATCGGGATTCCTGATCATAGATTCCCCTTCAATCGGCATTACAGGTGATGCTGCAATACTTGGAAAATCATTTTCACATTACATTCTCGTTATTAAATCCGGTATTACCGATGTAATCAATTTTCGCAAAATAATATCAAATGACTATCCTGTTATTGGTAAAAAATGCCTTGGGACAGTCTTGAACATGGGAGATATTGGGACAGTTTTGGACATGGAAGATATTTGTACAGAATCAAAAGTTTCAAAAACAGCAGGGAAATATGCTCAACATATCAATTCTTAAGACTCAGACAAATTCATGGGATGAATATGTTAAAGAACATGATGAAGCCAGTGTTTATCACATTTCTTCTTTTAAAACTGTTATAGAAAAAACATACAATCATAAAAGTTATTATTTGTTTGCTCAAGAAGGATCTCAAATCATCGGGGTTCTTCCACTTTTTCATATTAAAAGTATATTCCTTGGCAATTCTCTGGTTTCTCTCCCGTTTTGTGATTACGGCGGAATAATCGCAAATAACCCGTATATCAACCTTTATCTCCTCAATTATGCACTTGCAATTTCAAAGCATCTTAAATGCGACTACATTGAGCTACGTCATACACATCCACTCCATCTCCCTGACAAAATTGAATTTTGCTGTTTCAGGAATGTAATCTCCAATAAAGTTCGATTAAAACTTTTTTTGCCAGGATCTACGGAAGAACTTTATAAATCTTTCTCATCAAAACTGAGAAGTCAGATTAGAAAACCACAAAAAGAAGGTTGTACTGTACGAATAGGTGGTATTGAACTGCTGAATGACTTCTATGATGTCTTCAGTTCTAATATGAAGGTTCTTGGTTCTCCGGTGCACTCAAAAAAAATTATCTCCAATATGCTCAATTCCCAGACTCAATCAAATCGTCTTTTTCTGGTTTACCATAATTTAAAACCTGTAGCCTGTTCATTCGTAGCCGGATTCAGAGACACCCTTGTAAACCCATGGGCTTCATTCGATCGCGCTTCTCAGAAAATAGCTCCCAATATGCTTCTATACTGGGAAATGCTTAAATATTCCATCGAGTCAGGATACCGCTTTTTTGATTTTGGGAGAAGCACAGTAAATGAAGGCACATACAAATTCAAACTTCAATGGGGCGCACAATCTGAACCGTTATTCTGGTATCAATTTTCCGAAAATGAAAATGTTTTTTATTCTGTTAAAAATGCAAAAAAAGACAGTTTTATCCGTATATGGCGATCTCTCCCTTTATCTTTAACAAAATTTCTTGGTCCGGTTATTAGAAGACAACTACACTTTTTGGTTTAAGATCATGTTTGATGAGAAAATCATGTTAATAATATACCATACCTTGGGATCAGGTTTTCCTTATTGTCTGTTTTCAAGGTGAAGTATGGTTTTTGTTATTTACACTTCACAAATTGAAAAGTCTTACTTAAAATGAGATATCAGTCAATAACCAGTTGCTGTTTTTTATGGCATTATATCAGTCAACTTAAACAAAAAACGGACACGCCCTGCATCATTCACCGGATCCGGACAGATTATCATAATGTATTCAAAAACGAACAATAAAATATAAAAAATCATTATTCAGACTCTATTATATGAGAATCGGTAAAACATTACCACCCGCTGCAGCCCCAGTAACATTTCAAGCAATTCTCAACGGTATTTGGGGGGTATTTAAACCGGCATCAACATATCAAAGGGTAGTTGATTCGTTATTGAATATCTTTGGAACAAAATACATTTTTTTAGTATCATCAGGTAAAGCAGCTATTGTTGTTTCCCTCAGGGCATTATCACAATTATTTCCAGAAAGAAACCGGGTTATAATACCAGCTTTTAATTGTTATTCTGTACCTTCTGCAATTACTAAAGCCGGTTTAACAGTTCAACCATGTGACATCAATCCTGAAACTATGGATTTTGATACAATATCACTTAAAAATGCCCTTGCTAATACAAAAACGATTCTTGCTGTCTGTCCAACTCATTTTTTTGGGATTCCTTCCTCTATAGAATCGGTACGCAATATGGTAGATGATCCCGAAATAACAATCATTGAAGATGCGGCACAAGCTATGGGATCAGCATTGGACAAATTGATTACAAGCCATGGCGATATTAGAATATTCAGTCTAGGAAGAGGGAAATCATATTCTACAGGAACAGGAGGAATTATTTTAACCGACAATGACTTGTTTTATGAAAAAATGAACTCCATTGTTGCTTCTTTACCGTCACCAGACCCAAAAGAGATCATTTCGAATATTGTTCAATGTTTTGCAATTAATCTGTTTATTCATCCACATTTTTTCTGGATTCCCAGGATGTTTCCATTTTTGAAGCTGGGTGAAACTGAATTTAACACAGCTTTTCAGCTCAAAAAGTTCGACTGTTTCAGGGTCGGGTGCATAACCAACTTGGATAAATATTTACATTATCTAAATAATGAACGGATCAGCAGGATATTTCTATATACAAAGCTACTCAGTAATATTCCCGAAATTACGCTTCTTGTAAAAAATTCAAGTACCCCCTGCATCCGTTTTCCAATTCTTTTCAAAAATCCTGAGGCTGTGGATTTTATTATTGAAAAAAGTAATTCAGAAGGTTTGGGTATCAGTAAAACATATCCGTCATCTGTAGAATTGATTCCTCATTTACCAGTTTACAATAAAACCGACTGTATTAATGCCAGGCGTTTTTGCCATAACCTTATTACTCTCCCCTGTCATCCTTATGTCATGAAAAAAGATATTTTAAGGATTTCCAATCTGATCAAATCTTACATTTCACCCGATAAATAAAACCTGGATGATACGATCATTATTTATTGCGGTGTAATTATCATACAGACTTGACCACATCTCGACATAGCCTGGACACCATTATGGAGCAAACTTTTGAAACATGGTTATTTAGCTATACAGAAGAGCAATGACCAGGAAATCCTCAGGAAGAGAATTGTTCTATTTACCAAATTAAATTACTCCTTGATGGATATTTAATATCAACATATAAATTTTCAATTTTATATGTTCAAGTATCATTTCTCTTGCTGCGAATTTATCTTCTGAGCCTTTTATATATATGCTAACCCCTGCTGGTTTCAGGTATTTCGTAAAACTGAATTTTACTCTTCGTGTATGGCAAGGTGATGAAACCAGTATTATCGATTTGTATGAATTCCTTCTCATATAATCTGCTATTGCACGAGCTTCTGACATTGTTCCAAAAACACCGTTTTTAACAGTTAATGGTTCAATGTCCGACTCTGAAACGCCTGCATTTTGAAGCATTCGTTCTGTTTTTTTGTTTCTTTTATTATTTTTTGTATTAAAATATAGAATTTTATCCGCACTTCCAGTTTTATATATAGCTGATGCAGTTTTAATATGATAAGACATGCTTTTAACAGATCCACCCAGTATATATAGTATATCTGCTTTATAATCAGGCAATTCAACAGAAATTGTTAAATTCTCTTTGAGAGCTGACCTTATTTGTTTTGGAATTTCAAAATGAATTTTACTTTCAAGAGATAAGTATATTATACCCGAAATTATCACTGATAACATTATCAGTGGTTTTAATATCCTTTTATGATTAAACATCCGGATCTCTTTTAAACATGATTACCTGTTTTTTCTGCCATCTATTAAAGAAAAAAATCTGCAAAACCTGTACCTTTTTGATTACTTTTTTCATGGTACACAAGCCATACTGGATATATTAATAATAACGGAACGGAATCCTGTTGTGCCTTTCTTCTCCTGTTTTCCCATTGGTCCAATTTCTGCTAATTATATAGATCTGTACTGTTAGTTTAATCTGTTTTCAATATTTTCTGTCAAGTATTTATTTACATTTTCCATATTTAAGACAACAGAATAAATTTACTTACACTTTCGTGATATTTTTGAGATCGGGCGACTTAAATCCTTTTTTGATATTTCTTTAAACAGAAGTAACCTTTCATTAGAAAGGATTCATCATGACCACATCAAACAGCCTGAATACATTGCAGGAAAATCAGGATTTTCGATTACCGTTATTATCGGGCCAGAAAGCACTTTGGCATTTACATCAATTCAGCCATCAAAACTGCTCTTTTTCTATTGGAAGAGTTGTCTATATACCGGAATTATTTGACAAACAATTATTGAACAATACAATATTTGCAATCCAAAATCGTCATCCACAACTCAGGGCAACATTTCATTTCGATGGAAATGAATATTATCAGCTCATACACAGTAATCCCCTTACACAACTTGTCTGGATTGAAAATGCCCATAATATTGATGAAGTAACTGAAAAGATGCAGGAGATTTCAGCTAAACCATTTAATCTTCAACAAGGCCCTTTGATTCGTTTCAATGCATGCATTCTAAATGAAAATTGTACTTGTATTCTTATTTGTGCACATAATATCATTTTGGATTATGATTCATTAAGAACAATTACTGAAGATTTACGATTGTTTGCATTCAGTTCTGAACCCACTTCATTTCCTTCATCCAGCTTGATTGATTTTATTGAAGATGAGCAGAATTATCTAAATACCCAAAAGGCAAAGACTGATCTGAATTATTGGCAGTCAAAGCTGGAGAATGTACCAATACTTGAATTGCCCATTGATTATTCCCGCCCTAAAATCAGGAATCTGAATGGACAATCACAATGTCTTGAACTAAACAGCATTTCCCGTCTGAAGATTTTCGATATTACAAGCCAGTACCATTCTGAACCATCAGATCTTCTTTTTGCCATTTTTATTATTCTTTTATCACGGTATTCAAATCAGGAAGATATTGTTATTGGGACCAGTTTCAATTTAAGAAAAAGTTCACAACAGAATCAGTCTGCAGGTTTGTTCAGCAATGACATCCCTTTTCGCGTCTGTTTAAACAATGATTTTGGTTTTATGGATTATGTTTCGTATTTAAATAACCAGAAAAAGGAATTGGATGATCATGCAGCTTATCCTTTCAGTTTACTTGTTGACAAACTTTTTCCACATAGAGATATCAGCAGACATCCTGTTTTCCAGACATATTTCGACTGGTACGATGAGGTAGTTGAAAATCCCTGGAAAATCATTCCTGTTTCCCAGGAAGATGGTCAATTTGATCTGGCCTGCGCTGTTCACGATCTGCAGGATTCCCTGAAAATATATTTTCGATACTCCAGGAGCCTTTTTCACCCAAAATCTATACTGTCAATGCTCTCCCGTTTTGATTATCTTATCCAGCAGATAATCTCTGATCCCACTATTCTTATCGAGAAATTATCCATTCTTAAGCCATCAGAATATGAAGAACTATTCCATGAATCTGAAACCGTTTCGATTCATCAAATGGACAACTCTTGCATTGTCAATAATTTGATTGAAGAGTATGTAAAGGTTGCCCCTTCTGAAACAGCTCTTTTGGCAGGTAATGTAACCCTGAGCTACAGTGAATTATCCAGACAATCAAATAAACTTGCCACTTTTCTTATAAATAAATATGGTGTGAGTAAAGGTACCCGTATAGGGCTTTTTATTGACCGCTCCCATTTTCTCATAATTGGATTATTGGGTATTTTGAAGTCTGGAGGAATATATGTACCCCTCGACCCGTCATTTCCATCCGATCGCATCGATTATATGATAAAAGATTCCAATATTGAACTACTGCTTACGATTTCAGAACTAAAAAACAATTTAAATATTTATTCTAATAAAATCATTTGTCTTGATAACAAATCTTCCGATCTTAATGAAGCTTCATCAGAAATTCCCGAAATCAACATTTCACCCTCAGATATCGCCTATATAATTTACACATCAGGGTCGACAGGCTTGCCTAAAGGTGTTGAGATCTATCATGGTTCTCTTTATAATTTCATTAATTCAATGAGCAAAGAACCAGGACTGTCCAAAGGTGATGTTTTTTTAGCCATAACAACCTTTTCTTTTGATATATCCCTTCTGGAACTCCTGGGCCCGATTTGCACTGGCGGGACATGTGTTCTTCTAAACCGCGAAATTGCAAGCGACGCGTCCTCACTCATTAGTGCAATCGATCTCTTTAAACCTGATATTATTCAGGCTACACCTGCTACATGGAGAATGGTTATCGAAGCAGGTTGGAAAAAGCACAAAGATCACCGGATCCGGATACTTTGTGGTGGAGAGCAATTACCAATTGACCTGGCAAAAGAGATCCTTCTGCAAGCCGATGAATTATGGAATATGTACGGACCAACCGAGACCACAATCTGGTCGACCTGTAACCGCATATATCCCGATGATACCAGTATTTCGGCTGGCAAAGCCATATCAAATACGACTCTATATATTCTTGACGATACAATGCAACCCCTTCCATGGGGCATCCCCGGAAATTTGTATATTGGCGGTGCCGGGGTTGCCCGTGGATACATTAATAAACAGGATCTTACTTTTGAAAAATTTATAACCGATCCCTTTTCTCGACAGGTGGATGAGAGGTTGTATGCTACCGGTGACCTTGCCCGTTTTTTGTGTAACGGAGAGCTGGAAATTCTAGGTCGAGTCGATTCACAAATAAAATTGCATGGATATAGAATAGAACCGGGGGAAATCGAAGCTGTTTTAAAATCACATCCTGATATAAGTAATGCGATTGTTAATCTAAATATTACAAAATCCGGGGATTCTGTTATTGCTGCTTATATGACATGCTCAGGGCCGTCTCCCCAAATACATAATTTACGTGAATTCTGCAGTAAAAAACTGCCATCATACATGATACCCTCTGCATTCTCCTTTTTAAAAGAGTTTCCACTGACCCCCAACGGTAAAATAGATAAAAAATCACTACCACTAATTAACCAAAATGAAAATTGTAATCAGTATGATAAAATATTTCCTAGAACAGAAGCAGAAGAAAAAATTGCTTCCCTGTGGAAAGAGTTATTATCAATTGAAGATGTTGGAATTTATGACAATTTTTTTGACATTGGTGCTACGTCCATAACGGCATCTGTTGCAGCAGCCCAATTACAACGTTTATTTAATCGTAAAGATTTCTCTGTACTTAAAATATTCAGTCACCCTACCGTTGATTCCCTTGCCCGATATTTTACAAATATGGACATCTCTTCATCTCCGGCAATTTCCAGACCATCCACCGGAAATTCTAATGATGAAGCAGTAGCAATTGTTGGTATGGCAGGATGTTTTCCTGGAGCAGAGGATATCGAAGAATTATGGAGAAACCTATGCGATGGACGAGAAACTGTTTCATTCTTTTCACCAGACGAACTTCATGCATCTATTCCAGAGGAACTTAGAAATGATCCTTCCTATATCGGAGCCCGTGGCATTCTTGATGACATTGACAAATTTGATGCTGCTTTCTTTGGCATAAGACCAAAAGAAGCACAGGTAATGGATCCACAACAAAGAATATTTCTTCAAACAGCCTGGGCTGCGCTCGAAAATGCTGGTTATAGTCCGGAAAAATATAATGGGTTAATTGGTGTTTACGCAGGAATGGGAAACAATACCTATTTTACCAATAATGTTTTATCACACCCGGATTTGATCAGTCTTGTTGGTGATATCATTCTGGAAATAGGAACTGAAAAAGATCATATTGCTCCCAGGGTATCCTATTCCATGGATTTACACGGACCAAGCCTCAGTATTCATACTGCCTGTTCTACGACACTTGTTGTTGTGGACCATGCTTTTCACGCACTTCGTTCCAATCAATGTGATATGGCAATTGCAGGCGGAATCGATATTCACGTTCCTCAAAAGAGCGGTCGTCTTTATCAGGATGGTGGAATTTTTACACGTGATGGACATTGCAGACCTTTTGATGCAAATGCATCAGGAACAATGTTTGGTGAAGGAGCGGGAGCGGTTATTTTAAAACGACTCAAGGATGCTATCGCTGACAATGATACAATATATGCAAAAATTATTGGCTCTGCTGTAAACCATGATGGATCCAGAAAGGTAAGTTACCTGGCACCTTCATCTGCCGGACAAACTGAGGTAATTCTGAAAGCGTTATCTGTTGCCAAAATTCACCCGGAAACAATAGAGTACATTGAAACACATGGAACTGCAACACCTATTGGTGACCCAATAGAAATTGAAGGCCTTACAAATGCATTCCGTCAGTTCACACAGAAAAAACAGTTCTGTTCGATAGGATCTGTCAAGGGTAACTGGGGGCATGCAACTACTGCTGCGGGTATAGTAAGTCTTATTAAAACAGCCCTGATCATGAAAAATGAAAAAATACCACCCAGTATCAATTATTCACAACCCAATGCTCATATTGACTTTGAAAACAGTCCTTTTTTTGTCAATACGACCCTGAAAACCTGGTCATCTGACAGCATCAATCCAAGGAGAGCAGCAATCAGCTCTTTTGGTTTTTGTGGTACCAATGCACATGTTATTTTAGAAGAAGCTCCAAAACAATCGGTTTCGGGCAGTTCCCGTCCGATACAATTATTTCTATTTTCAGCAAAATCCCAATCATCACTTTCAAGATATATTCAAGACATGTCTGCTTTTCTGAAAAAAAACATGAATACTATTCTTCCTGATGCTGCTTATACCCTGAAAGTTGGCAGAAACAACTTTCCCGAACGCGCTTTTTACATCGGCTCTGATATTACAGAATTAACAGATAATTTTGACAATCCAGATTCTGAAAAGCATGGCAGTGGAAAATGTAATACAAGCGCACCAGAAGTTGTTTTTCTCTTTCCTGGTCAGGGAAGCCAGTATATTAATATGGGCATCAATTTATACAAAAGCGAACCACTTTTCAGGGATTTTGTTGACAAATGTGCCAATATTCTTGAACCCCATTTAAATCGTGATATCAGGGATATTCTTTACCCGAAAAATATCAGCGAAAACTCAGCAACTGAATCTCTCAAAAAAACATTTTTTACTCAACCCGCCATATTCACAATTGAATATGCTCTTGCTAATTTATGGATAAGCTGGGGCGTTAAACCTGGTGCAATGATTGGTCATAGTATAGGTGAATTCGTATGTGCATGTCTTGCTGACATTTTTTCTCTTGAAGACGCTCTGATGCTTGTTGCAGCCAGGGGAAAACTGATGCAAAACATCATGCCAGGCTCAATGCTATCTGTTTTGACAAGTCATGATAAACTTAAAAAGTTGCTTCCAGATAATCTCTCGATAGCTGCAATTAATGGACCAAATTTGTGCGTAGTTTCAGGACCTGAAAATATTGTCTCCGACTTTGAAAAATTGCTTACAGATAACAAGATAATTTGCAGATATCTTCACAGCTCTCATGCTTTTCATTCATATATGATGGATCCGGCTATTGCTCCTTTTTATGATATAGTTAGTACTGTCAATCTCAATAAACCCAAAATACCCATAATATCAACTGTTACAGGCAACTGGATGAGTGATGAAAATGCACTGTCGCCTGATTACTGGGCGCAACATATGAGAAGAACAGTTATGTTCTCCGATGCAATTGAAACTGCATGGAAAGATACGTCCCGTGTTCTACTTGAATCCGGTCCCAGAGCAACATCTGCTACTCTTGCATCTCAGCACATAACTTTACCTGGTAAACAGTTTGCTATACCATCCTTAAGTGATAAATCTGATGAAGATACTGAATGGACTTCGATACTTAAAGCTGTTGGCAGGTTATGGCTAGCGGGGATTTCAATAGATTGGGATTCATTTTATAAATATGAGAACAGGAAAAGAATTCCTCTACCAACCTACTCATTTGAAAAAACAAGTTATTGGGTTGAACCTGCTAATGTAAACTCTATTTCAACACATGAATCTGTATCTGATGAAAAGGAATCGGGAATGAACAACCAGAATCAAAATGACAATAAATCCGTATCAATTCAACTTTCGGAAAATCTAAGGAGTAAAATATCAGAAATTTCAGGATTTTCACTTTCGGAAGCATCTGGCGACGAAACCTTTTTATCACTTGGTCTGGATTCTCTTGTCCTGACCCAAATTGCCAGGGCGGTCTCCCAGGATTATAAGGTCAAAATATCATTCAGTAACCTTATGGACAGTATTTCTACATTAAATTCCTTAACGGAATATATAATGTCTGAAGCAAAAGAAACTGTTTCGAACATGTTTCATGAAAATAAACAATCTGATTCTTCCAGCACTACTCCAAACAATAAAAATCATGAAAACCAGCTAAAAACATCTGATCATAGAAGTTCTCAAGGCAATATGTCCGAATCTTTACTGATCAGGCAAATGGATATAATTGATAGGCTATTGCATCTGCTGGAAGCAAAAGAAAAAAGCAGTAAAGAGCATATCAAAATAATTGAGGGCTCCGATAAATCTGCTCCCATAACAGCCTCTTTACCCAAAGCAGATATTTTCAAAAATGACAACCCTCCTGTTCCTGAAGCAAAACTGGGGAGAGATGAAAATGGTTATGCTGCCTGGTATATTCCAGACCCTACTAATACTGGTAATTTTATAAAATTGGAGGATAACTTATGATTCCATCATACACCAACGAATCAGGTTTTAATCCATTCTCCGGCCCGCAGCTTGAAGCAATAATACCGCTTACAGATTCACAAAAAGAGATCTGGATAGCAACCAAGATTGACGACAAATCATCGCTTGGATATATCGAATCATTATCAGTACATATCAGGGGAGATATAAAATTAAACGCTCTTCATACCGCAATTGAAAAACTGATAAGCAGACATGAAATACTGCGGTCAACTATCAGCCCTGATGGAACGAAACTTTATATAATGTCAGAATATGATAATCCGCCATTAGTACAGAATATCAACACAAATGATTCTCATAAGATTATTAAAGAGGAAATGAATCAATCTTTTGATCTAATCAAGGGTCCATTGTTTCGCACCCGCATACTCTGTCACGATAAGGATTATTGTACACTTATAATCTCTGCTCATCACATAATTTGTGATGGATGGTCACTTGACACAATATTAAATGATCTTTCGGTTTTATACACATCCTGTCTCAATGGTAATGAATCGGAATTTCTGAAACCGGCTCCCAGATTCAGTGAGTATGTGGCAATTTGGCATGACAAATTTCAATCAGAAATCAAGAGATGTGAAATCTACTGGAAAACTGTTTTGAATGGTGAAATTCCGAGTCTGGATCTGCCCCTTGATTATAAACGTCCGGATATCAGAACCTACAGAGCAGAATCGATTTCTCTGCAAGCCGAGAATGTTTTTTTTTCATCACTAAAAACCCTTTCCTCAAAAAACAATACCAGCTTGTTTGTAACACTACTTACAGCCTGGGCTGCAACTCTTTCCAGAATTTCAAATCAGTCTGATATTATAATTGGCATTCCTGCAGCAGGTCAACCTGACATGGGAATGGAAAATCTTGTTGGACACTGTGTTTCATTCCTGCCAATTAGAATTACAATTAAAAACTCTGATACTTTTACTGTTTTACTTCAAAAAGTGAAATCATCCCTTTATAGCGCATATGAGCATCGCTGTTTATCATTTGGGCGGTTGATACAAATTGTCAATATACCAAGAAATCTGTCACGGATTCCACTTGTATCGGCCAGTCTTACACATACTCAAAAATATACACTTGACAAAATCCGTTTTGGGAACTGTACAGTTGATTATTATCTGAATCCAAGATACCATGAAATTTTCGAAATTAACCTGAATGCGATTGAGTCATCTGACGGATTAAGATTATTATGTCACTTCAATGCAGACCTTTTCAACAAGGACTCCGTTTTAAAATGGTTAAATGAACTGAAAGAACTAATAATTAATGTAAACAACAATGACAACAGGCTGCTTAGACCCTCACCAGATATCAGGGATTCAAAACATTTATCCGACCTGAATAAGCCTCTACCTGAAAACAAGTTTCGAAACAGTTTGGAAAATGCACTTATACAGATCTGGACTGATGTTTTAAAAGTTCCGGTGGTAAATCCTGATGATAATTTCTTTGACATTGGCGGGCACTCGATTCTTCTTGCAGAAGTTCAGCAAAAAATAAATATCCAATTTGAAAGGAATGTGTCGATGACTGAATTATTTCAGCATCCAACAGTCCGGCTTATGGCACAACATTTATCTGATATGAAAACCTCAACTACAGACTCTTCATTTTCAAACGCAAGAGGTTTAGGAAAAAAGCAGAGGCAATTTTTCCAGGAATAGACAATACCTGGTCATCTTGTTAAACGAAACGAAAGGCAATCTGAACTATGAAAAAATCGCCCCAAAGAGGAATAGCTATAATTGGAATGGCAGGAAGATTCCCAGGTGCAGATGATATTGAGCAATTCTGGTCAAACATTGTAAATGGCATAGAATCAATCAGATATTTTTCTGATAAAGAGCTTCAAGATGCCGGAGTAGAACCGCATCTTTTAAACAATCCTTCGTATGTTAAAGGCTATCATGCAATTAATGATGTTGAGCTATTTGATGCCGAATTTTTCAGCATGTCTCCCAGAGAAGCATCATTAACTGATCCGCAGCATCGGATTTTCCTTGAATCTGCATGGGAAGCTCTTGAAGATGGTGGATATGATCCGTCCCGTTACAAAGGGTCTATTGGTGTTTTTGCAGGATGTAACCCCAACGGGTATCTTCTTTATCATGTATTGCCTTCTAAAAAAAACCGTTTGTCTTCTGAAAATTATCAGATAATGATAGGAAACAACAACGACTTCTTGACAACAAGAACCTCTTACAAATTTAATCTTTGCGGTCCCAGTATTTGTATACAATCCGCCTGTTCTTCTTCTTTAACAGCAATTCATACGGCATGCAATTACTTATACACATTTCAATGTGATATGGCTTTAGCTGGCGGTATATCTTTACAGTTCCCCCGCAACACAGGTTATCTGTACGAAAACGGGCATATACTGTCACCTGACGGTCATTGCAGACCATTTTCAATTAATGCACAAGGAACTGTATGCGGTGAAGGATGTGGTGTCGTTCTTTTAAAACGGTTATCAGATGCAATTGAACAAGGCGATTCCATCTATGCCGTAATAATAGGTTCTTCTGTAAACAATGATGGTTCATTAAAAATTGGTTACACTGCACCTTCTGTTGATGGTCAGGCTGCAGTGGTAACCATGGCTCAGGAGTTAGCCAATATTAATCCGGAAACGATTGAGTTTATTGAAGCCCATGGAACCGGAACAAAGCTTGGTGATCCAATTGAAGTAACAGCTTTAACCAGATCTTTTCGTGAAATGACCTCCAAAAAGAACTTCTGCGCCTTAGGCTCAGTTAAAGGAAATATTGGTCACCTTGATGCTGCTGCTGGTGTTGCAGGACTTCTTAAAGCATCATTATCACTAAAAAACCGATTAATTCCACCAAACATAAATTTTGACAAAGCCAATGAAGAATTAAACATCGAAAACAGTCCTTTTTTTATACCGGAATCTCCGTTAGATTGGCCTCAAAAGGATTACCCCAGACGTGCAGGTGTCAGCTCATATGGAATCGGAGGAACAAATGTTCACGTTATTCTTCAGGAACCACCCACTGTTGAATGTATTGAATCAACAAGAAACTTTCATGTCATTCCTTTTTCTGCAAAATCAGATATTGCTTTGGAAGAATATACCCGTAAAACTGAATCATTTCTTTCAAATTCTTCTTCTGATTGCGCTGACATTGCATATACAATGCAAAATGGGCGGAAAGAATTTACAAATCGACGTGTAATAATATGTTCCAATAATAAAGAGGGTGTTTCTGTAATTAGTAACAAAATTAACGGCAAATATTTTTCCGGTATTGCCCAACAGAATAGTAATCAGGTTGTGTTTATGTTTCCTGGCCAGGGATCTCAATATTCCGGTATGTGCAATAACCTGTATGATTCTGAACCTGTTTTTAAACAGTACTTCGATTATTGTTCAGATATTCTCAGTTCACAAAGTAATATAAACATCAAACCATATATATTAGCCGAATCTTTACCTTCGAATGATTCGTTAACAAATACGTCTTTGGCACAGCCCCTCCTTTTCGTTATTGAATTATCAATGTCAAAATTATTTATGAATTATGGTATTTATCCATCATTTCTTATCGGACACAGTATTGGAGAAATTACAGCAGCCTGTATAGCTGATGTTTTTTCTCTGGAAACCGGGCTTAAACTGGTTGCTTTACGGGGAAATTTAATGGAATCAACACCAACAGGTAGTATGGTTTCTGTAAGCTTACCCCAAGAGCAAATCCAACACTATTTGAACAATGATCTGGTTTGTGCTGCAATTAACAGCCCGTCACTGTCGGTGCTTTCCGGACCTTTAGACCAGATCCAGGAAATCGAAAAAAAGCTGTCATCACAGGGAATCAGTTTCAGAAGACTACATACTTCTCATGCTTTTCATTCACCTATGATGAATTCCGTTTCTAAAACATTTCAAACTGGAATTTCCGGATTTGAATTTAACAAACCCAGAATACCCTTTATCTCAAATATAACCGGAGATTTCATTTCAGATAATGATGCAGTATCACCAGAATACTGGGCACGGCAAATATGCTCTTGTGTTAATTTTACAGGAGGTATCAAAACACTGACAAAAGAAATATCACCGATATTTATTGAATGTGGCCCAGGTACTACTCTTTGTTCTTTTGTGAGAAATCATTCCGGACTTACAAACTTGACAATTCCTTCGATTCCACACGTCAAAAATGAGACTGATGACAGCCTGTTTTTTGCTGGGGCATTATCAAAATCATGGTGTAATGGCTTAACAGTTGATTGGAGCAAAATATATACAGGAGAAAATAGAAAACGTGTTTCAACTCCTACATATCCATTCCAGAGAAAACCGTTCTGGATTGATATATCAGATCAGCCGAAACCACTTCTTGAATCTGATCCTGAAAAAGAAAAGCCAGATGATGCAATAGTCAGCGTTAATAAATTTGGCAAAGCTGACAAACTGACTCTTGTAAGTAATCTTTGGAAAGATCTTCTGGGTTTGGAAACAATAAATCCACACGACAATTTTTTTAATCTCGGAGGAGATTCACTGCTGTGTGCTCAATTACTCTCCAGAATCAAACAGTCCTTTCCATGTAATCTCACTGTACAGGATTTACTTCAGTCCCCATCATTAAGCAGTATGACTCAAACAGTTTTTAGTGTCAGCGGTGATTTTAATAACAATAATACCATATCTATTATTCCCGGAAAAGTGGATAAAAGCAATCAATTATTATCACCCTCTCAAAAACGGATATGGTTCATGTATCGGCTTGAACCACAAAGCGCTGCTTTCAATATAGTTCAGGCATTTGAGTATGAAGGTGAAATCGAACCCTCTTCCATTAAAAAGGCTTTACAATCCATTTCTGAGATTCAGGAATCTCTTAGAACTGTTTTTAACGAGAAAGATGGTGTTCCATATTCCACTATCACTGATATACCTGATTTTGACATCAGTATTATTCCTGAAAATCATGATGAACAGGTAAAAAATGAGATACGAAAGCCATTTGAACTTGAAAAGGGTCCATTGGTCAGAATTATAATCACACGTAATAATCACAAGGGTCGGCTTCTCCTTGTCATGCATCATATTATTTCTGACGGCTGGTCTATGGGAATACTGGCAACCGAACTTATAAAGAGATTAGAACACATTGATTTACCAATAAATCAAACCAGTTTAACATTACAATATGCTGATTATGCATTAAGTTTGAATGAAAGTGAAAACAATAATAATTATTCAAATCATATACAATTCTGGAAAAACCAGCTTGAGGGCGACCTCCCGGTTCTTGAATTACCTTCTGACCATCCGCGTCCACCAGAATTTGATTATTCTGGCTCCCAGGTCAATTTTAGCATTAATCCTGAAATTACTGGAAAACTCAAGGAAATTACCGGAAATCAAAATGCAACTCTCTACATGTTACTGTTAACTGCTTATTCTGTATTCCTCAAAAAATACACCGGTCAATCTGATATCATTATAGGTTCTCCGATCGCCAACAGAAACTCTGTGGAGATTGAACATGTGATCGGTTTCTTTCTTAATATGTTGCCAATCAGGATCAAATTTAATCAAAAAACGACTTTTTTGGAATTCCTGAAAAATGTTAAATTTGTTGTTTTAGAATCCATGGCATATCAGGATTTTCCATTCGAAAAAATTGTTGAGACTGTTAAACCTGTTAGAGACATAAGTCATACACCTCTTTTTCAAACCATGTTTGCTTTTCAGAATTTTCCTTTCCCTGTTATTTCAAACAGCTCCATCAAACTTGAACCTGTTTTTATAGACAGGGGAATAACTCAATATGATCTTTCGTTGTATATGTGGGAAAAAGATGGTTCATTGGAGGGTTCTTTTGAGTATAGTACCGAATTGTTTGAAAAGGAAACTGCAGAGCAATTCGCATCTCATTTTACTAACCTTATTTTGTCAGTGGCATCTAATCCCGATAATTTCATTTCCGAAATAAACATGTTTTCCGATAAAGAACTCCACAAACTGATTTACGAATGGAATGATACCAATACTGCTGTTCCCGGGTTTTGCCTTCCTGCTTTAATCCGTAACCAGGCAGTACTCAATCCTCAAAAAATCGCTATCGTTTCTGGAACAGATACATATACATATCTCCAACTTATTAAACGTGTTGAAAACATTGCAGCTACCTTGCTATTAAATCATGCAGAAACCGATAAGTTTATCGGGGTGATGACTTCCCGATCTTTTGATATGGTTGCTGCAATTTTAGCCATACACACTGTTGGTTCTGCTTATGTACCAATTGACCCTAACTATCCACAGGACCGAATCAATATGATGATTCAGGATGCTGGTATCAATACAGTTGTTACCGAAACTGGTTTTGAAGATTATTTACCTGATGTTAATATACACAAACTGTTTCTGGACACAATTCCGGATTCATCTGAATCAAATAATATTACCGACAAATCTTCTCCAGACAAAACAGCTTATATCATCTACACTTCAGGTTCAACAGGAAAACCAAAAGGTGTTGAAATTCCACATAAAGCACTTGCCAATTTTTTATTGAACATGCAAAAAAAACCAGGCATTATAGACTCAGATTCACTGCTTGCAGTTACAACATTATCTTTTGACATTTCAATTCTTGAGCTTTTTCTTCCTCTCATTACCGGTGCAAAACTGATAATTGCAAATCATGAAACTGTTGCTGACGGGAATCTGTTAGCTTCAATTATAACAGATTCAAATATTTCTATAATGCAGGCTACACCAGCAACCTGGAGGCTTCTCTTAACAACAGGATGGTCTGGAAGTAAAACACTAAAAGCTTTATGCGGTGGTGAAGCAATGCCTTCTGATTTAATTGAAGAATTGCTTCCAAGAGTCAAGGAACTCTGGAACATGTACGGTCCTACAGAAACCACAGTGTGGTCCACATGTTATCAAATAACTGACAAGGACAATCCTGTACTTATTGGTAAACCAATCGGGAATACCAGAATATATATTCTTGATCATGATATGAAACCGGTTCCAGTTGGATCTCCCGGCGATCTTTACATCGGCGGTACAGGACTATCAAGCGGATACCATAACCGACCAGATTTGACATCAATGGTTTTTGTTCAGAATCCATTTTTGACAGGTGAGCGTATTTACCGGACAGGTGATATCGCACGTTATCATCATGATGGAAACATTGAATATCTGAACCGGGCGGATACACAGGTAAAAGTTCGTGGCTTTAGAATTGAGCTTGGCGATGTCGAATCGGCCCTTGCTTCTCATCCTTCTGTTTCACAGTGTGCTGCCGCATGTTATGAATTCAGCCCCGGAGATGTTCGTCTTTCTGTATACTATGTTCCTGCCGATATTGGATCAGTAACAATAACCGATCTTCGGAATCATCTTAAAAAACTTATCCCTCCATATATGATACCTCAGCATTTTGTAGAACTGGATAAACTGCCGCTTACACCGGCAGGTAAAATTGATCGTAAAAAACTTCCTCCTCTCTTTGTCACTAATAGTGTATCGGATTGTCGTGATTTACAATCACCTGAAGAAATCTACCTTGCCAATATCTGGAAATTTTTTCTCAAAATAGATAAGGTCGGAATTATGGACAATTTTTTTGATCTTGGTGGTCACTCTCTTCTTTCAATGCAGGTAATATCAAAAATCAAAAAGGATACCGGATACGATATTCATCCAAGAGAAATGATATTAAATACATTAGAACAAATAGCCGAACGAATAACAATATCAGAACATCCAACTAATTTGATCAAAAATGACCCCTCAATTTTTGACAAACTAAACCGGATATTTGGAAAAAGGAATCAGGCCAGGGAGTGAATACATTTTGATACCTTTCTTTTTTGGGTCAGGAGATTATCAATTATTTGGAGTATATCATCAACCTGAAATTAATGCTCCAAAATCTCACAGTATATTAATATGCAGTCCAATTGCTCATGAATATCTCAGGGCATACAGAATACTGAGGAAACTGGCTGAACAACTTGCTAAAAATGGCAATCATGTATTTCGGTTTGACTGGTACGGCCATGGTGATTCAAGGGGTAGTTTTGATGAATGCAGACTCTCGATATGGATTCAAAATTTGATCAGTGCAATTGATGAATTAACTGAATATTCGGGCCATAATTCTGTTTCAATTGTCGGATTACGTTTTGGTACTACACTCTCTTTATTAGCTTCTGAAAATATTATTAATAAAATAGACCACATTGTCTTGTGGGACCCATTGTTTAAAGGAACAAAATGGATTGAAGATTTAACAAATCTCCATTCAGCTTCCAGCTATTTAAAATCTGGAAAGGAAAATAGTGATTACATTGAACGAATTGGATTTGCATATTCAAAAGATTTGATCAATGACATTAAAGATATTGACATATTCTATTTTGATTCAAAATATGAAAGTGTCAATATCTTTTCCGATAATGATACTGGTTCCAATCAACCAGTTTTTTCAGCTCACAACCCTGCTTCCTTTTCTCTTTCAGATACACATATATTCTGGAATGATCCTAAATCATTCGACCGCATAATTATGTTCAGCCAAGTTATCAAATCAATCTCCGATATCTTCAAGGATTGAATCTCATGAAAGAACGTGTTGTAACTTTTGGTAACCATTCCCAATTAACAGGCATTGTTACTTTTGCTAACATCCAGTTAAATCCTTCCCGTTTTTCTGTTCTGCTTCTTAATCCCGGGCTCCTCCATCGGGTAGGATTCAACAGGTTTAATACTGATCTGGCCCGAAAGGTTCAATCAAAAGGCATTTCAAGCCTTAGATTTGATATGTTGGGTATCGGAGACAGTGCTTCATATAACACTTCTCTTCCTTATGATTCTCAGGCAATGATTGATATTGATTGTGCAATTGATTATTTACTTAATACGACCAGCTCAAACAACTGTGTTTTGATCGGTTTATGCTCGGGAGCCGATTATTCTCATCATATGGCTGTAAATGATAACCGTAATCGGATTTCGGGAGCGGTTCTTCTTGATGGCTTTGCGTATCATACTTTAGGTTATTATTTACATGACTATTTTCCCGGAATACTTAATCCCTTCAAAATATTACGTTTTCTTTATAAAAAGATTATCCTGAAAAGGTTATCTTCCATGCGGCAATCAACAAGTATATTACAACCTGAAAATACCTATACAAGAACTTTCCCTCCCAAAAATATTGTTATCAACGAGATGCAAACCATTATCAATAAAGGTATAAAGTTGTTGTACATATTTTCCGGGGGTATTCCTCTCTATTATAATTATGAAAACCAGTTTAAAGACATGTTCAAATCAGTTGATTTCAAAAACAATGTTACATTCAGATATTTTAAGGAAGCAAATCATACATATACCAGCATTACCCAAAGGAATTATCTTATGCAAATTATTGAAACATGGCTTGTTTCTTTGAATAATATATCTGTTAACATTTGATTCGACTTACTTCGTCAAGATATCGTACAATCTGCAGTAATTTTTTGTCATTTTTTCTGAAGAATATTTTTTAAGAATACTATTTCTGGCAGCTATTCCTATTGTTTCTCTTGCATATTTGTTTTTAGCTATATTATTTATTTTCCTTACCAGTTCATTCTGGTCTCCAGCGTTTATTAAGAAACCATTTTTACCATCTCTTACTATTTGTGGAATTTCCCCTACACGTGTTGCAATTACAGGTTTACCCATTGCCATTGCTTCAAGTAATGCCATTGGCAAACCTTCCCGAAATGATGTAATTAAAAAAATATCAATTATTGATAAATATTCTCTGACTCTTTGTGTTTTTCCTGCAAACTTTACATTATCTGCTAATCCCTCACACTCTACCATATGCTTTAACTGATCACTCATTTTTCCTTCACCAACAATCAATAAATAGGCATTACTATTTGTGTTTTTAACACATTTAAATGCCTTAATTGCGATTTCGTGACCTTTAACTTTTGTTATGCTTGATATCATTCCTATGATGACAGAATCCATCGGGATACCAATTTTCAAATTTATATCTTTATTCTTTAGCATCGGACTGTAAAAGTCTGTATCAATCCCATTTGGTACTTTTATAATTCTTCGCAAATAATATTTTTTCATATCCTTCATAATCTCTGAGGATACCCCCGTTACGATATTAAAAAATTGAAGAAATAGAGCATCTACCAATGTATATAATTTACTTTTTAAATTTGTTCGTTTCCAAAGATGATTTGTTGCAATTTTGGGCATATCCTGTTTTGTCAAGAGAGAATTGTAGTCTTCTTTATAGCCATGACTGTGTAGCAAATCTATTTTATTATCGTTTACGTATTTTCTGATTTCTTTTATCCTCTTCGTATCAATTTTTCCATTTCCTTTAAACACAACTGTCTCAATCTTATAATTCTTTAAAAAATCAACATATTCAGGATATGTATCATCTGTATCGTAGATTATCCCTACAATTGATTCGTATCCAAAAAGTCTTGATTTTATTGCAATTTCCTTAATTACATTTTCTGCACCTAAAATTCCACCAGAGGCTCTGAGATGTAATACCTTTTTCATAATAAACCAATTTTATTAAATTTTATCGGAATTAATTTCTTTGCATTACGCTTATGATTATTATATATCCATCACTTTTTGTTAAATTATAATAAATCGTATCTGTTGATATAAGGAATTCAATAATTCCTCAATGAGGGTTGCCATAACAATACACGTTCACCTTTAATGTATTTTATCCAAGCTATCAATATTGATGAATTAACAATCATAAAAAATGAAGAAATACGAATTAGCAAAAATTTGTTTAAATCAGCCTTTAAAATACCACCTAAACCAATTGAATAAAATACTATTTGAAACAGGAATAAGATTCTATAAGATATTGATCCAATCGAAAGAAAAGCATTGCCTGAAAATGCAAATATCATAAATATTGGTACCAGCCACCGCATCATTTTGTGACATAAATATTGATAAGAGAATAATCCATACCTGAAGAAATTAATAAATTCCAGGTGTGATAAAAAAACTGTCAGACCTCTTAATACTGTTCTTATCTTACGTTCAAACTCTTTTGAATTATCTTCAATATCAAAATAGTACCCCTTTGCTTCAGGATCACATACGCCTCTCATTCCCTTTTTTACAGTATTCAGAAGGGTTCGAAAATCACTTTGCATAACTGAACTGAAATCCTCACAGACTTCTTTTCTGGCTGCAAAAAATGATCCGCTTAATCCTACAACCGATTTTACTCCTGATTCCAGTTTTCTTAACCACATTTCATATCTGACATAAAAACTTTCACCTCCCGTTTCATTATGGCTTTTTGTAATTACTTTATCTTCACTGCTTACACATCCGATTGTACTATCAGAAAAATTTGATATTATCTGTTTCAATCCGTTTTTATCCAGCTTTGTTGCAGCATCAGAAAATACCAGTATTTCGCCTTTGGCAATTTTTATTGCCTGAGCTTGTGCATATTCCTTACCTTTTCTCTCATTATTAATTAATAAATGTACTCCGTAATTTTTAAACTCCTCAACAATTTCGTGAGTTCTGTCTGTTGAACCGTCTGAAGAAACAATTATCTGCACCTTTTCCTTTGGATAATCAAGATTGATAGTATTTTTCAGCTTTTCTTTTATTCTATTTTCCTCATTGTATACCGTGATTATGAACGATACTGATGGTGTTATTGTTTTTTCGTTATTGTGTTCTACATTTACAATATACGATAACAGTTTTAACGAAACAGGATATCCAAAATACGTAAATATTATCTGAAATGCTGATAACCAGAATATAAGTTCCATATATTCACTTCACCTTCAGTATCTTTTCTAAACAATGTATACTCATGAATCACATGGTAACGTTACCCTCTTCTATCTTATGCTTAACATTTTTCCAAGTCATATACATTACTAAGATAGAAAGGAAATGTGATTTAAAGTAGATAATGTATTTGTATTCCTACTATTTTTCACTGCAATATCAGGTCCATAAATAAAACAAGGACAGGTTGAATTAACCTGCCCTTAATCCATACATTTACTGATATGTTTACAAGTCTTTTATTTTTTTATCGTGGTTGTTCTTTCCTTCTGATTGTGAATTTCGCCTATCATGTTTCGGTCTACTTTTTTTCCGTCTACAGAGAATACATCATTATTTCGTAAAAAATAAACTCCAGTTCCAGTTCCGTTGTTTACTTTGTTTACACCGTACAAAACCGGACGTATACCTGATTTATGTTTATTTTCATTTATCTGCGGCGTATATTTAATATCAGTTTCCATTTTAACAGGACCTATTTTTTCTGTTGATATAATAAAATTATCATAGAATCGTTTATGAGATGATGGTGCTCCTCCATTCCAGTAACAATCAAGCATTACTTCATTTAACTTGTACGTCTTATTACCTCTGAGATCGACATTCGTTCTTTCAATAATCAAATTGTCATCTGCCCATATTCGATATAAGCCGTCTTTTTTTCCGGGTGTATTTAGTCGTACTTCCATTTCAAAACATATCCACCTGTTAATATTTTCGCTTGCTTTAAATGAAAAATCCGAAACTGCCTTACTTAGATATCCGCTACTATTTGCCTGAGAGCTGTTGTTTGCTTTTACATCCGCAACTACTTTTGAATCACTTATCCAAAAGTGTATAGCACACGGTCTGTCCCAGTTTCCACTTCTTTGCCTATAACGTATTCTTGCCATTTTTGGTGGAAAACTTTCATAATTACCTTCAAATTTATGATAAAACCTTATAAATAAATGGTCAGGAAATCCTGAATTATTAACCCTGATAATCCAGCCTGCACCATCTTGACCTTTTGTATATGTTTGCCTTAAAGAATAATTTCCCTCAAATGCATTCTCTTCTGATACAGACAATCCATTAGTACTTACATCCTGGTAATTTTCTTTCAAAGAATTTCCTGATTCAAAATCATCACACCATAACCATTCTGGATGTTGTGACTTTTTTTCACATTCACATCCACCTTGAAATTTGCTTTCTATACCAATTACCATACCCGGAATTAAAAAACAAAACAACATTACAAAGATTCTTACATTCATCATATTCATCCTTTCCCTCTTGATACTTTTATTGTTATTCAATTTTGTAATTTGTTTCCCTTTGTTTAAACTAAACAGATTTACCTTGTTATTTTTAAATAACAAAACATCTTTTTGAATAGCAGTATATAATTTATGACCAAAAGGGTAAAGAGTTTTTTTCATTTAATTATAATTTAATTCAGGCCATCTAATTATTTACGATAAGGAATGGTTTAACAATTAGCAGAATAGTTGAAAAGCAGAAAAACTCCAATGAATTGATTTGGTTTTAAACCGGAATTTGTCATTTCTAATTATCAATGATCAGACGGCATTTTATCTGTAACCACACTACAGAACAGATGGTTTATCTAAACTGTAAATCAAGATTCATGGATTCTCGAAATTACTGTTTTATATTTTCCTCCTTTGCTGCGTTCAATTTTATTTACACAATTAATACAGATTTTGATCCTGTCCCCTAACCTTTTCCTCAATTCATCTTCTATTTTAAATCCAGTATATTCATTGTACTCTGCATCTTTAACTACATTCACAATTATTTCATCCGGTTTTTCCTGAATATATTGGGCCTCACGAACAGGATATCCTTTTAACACCGGACTCAACCTTCCAATTTTTCTTCCATCTGGAGTTATTATATAATCATCTGACCTTCCAATAATCCTTTCCAATACTGGAAACTTATTTCCACATTTACATTTATCTCCTGAAACAATGCCTCTATCACCAATTTTATATCTTATCAATGGCATCACTGGATTAATAAAACCAGTACACACTATTTCTGCCTCTTCACCTGGACCTGCGTATGCACCATCATCTTTTATAAACTCTACTATACTATAATCTGAATGAATATGATACTTTCCCAAGCTACATTGTGCTATAAACACACACATTTCTGCTGAACCATACTGATCGTATATCGGGACTCCAAATTGTTTCTCAATTACTTCTCTTTGGCAGGGGTGTAAAACTTCAGCTGAAGTTACGATGCTTTTTGTCAATCCTCGCAGTGATATGCCTTTTTGTTCAGCATATTTTGCAAACATGTATAAACTTGATGGATACGCATCAATGTATGATGGTCTTAATCTCTGCAGTGCTCTTGTATAGCTCTCTATGGTTTTTTCACAAATATGGTATGATGAAAAAAGCATGTTTTTCTGAAAAGGACTATATCGCCAGAACGGAGATGATTTCTGATTGTAATCAACTATTATCCTTCCTCCAAAAGTAGCTCTTTTTCCATTATAGTCAACACCTGCAATATTTAAAAACCTGTTGAAATATGCATAATTTTTTTGTCGTATTTCTGGAGTACAGATTATTTTCAAAGGAGTACCTGTAGTACCCGTGGTGTGTATTTCGATCTTTTTCTCTGTCAATGATTCACTTACAAATTGATCAGCATATCTCTTTACTGTATTTTTTTCTAACATTGGTAAATATTTCAGATCCTCAATTCGAAATCTATTTATTTCAGATGCATTTAACGTCATGTTTTTCCTATAATAAGGTACATTTTCAATTGCATCATTAAATAATTTCCTTAGCCGGTTTTCCTGCCATTTTTTCACTTCTTTATCATTTAAATAACAATTCCTTTCTATCTCCTTACTAAATGTATTATAAACTCCTGAATATCGAATTCTATTTTCATTAAATCCATATAACATGATTACAATATTCTGTAAAAACACTGGCAGTTTCAAATAAATCTTTTCTATTTTACTATTCATAATTTAATCCTTTATTCTCAACCTTATTAATTACAATCTAATAATATGCTAATATTCAATTTATAACACTTGTTCTTAAATTTTCCTCATTGATAACAATTTACAGGCAAGTGGTTTTACTACTATATACAAAAATTGTCTACAGAAAGATATTTAACAATATATACTCATCAATTTTTCTTAATTTCAGGTTTTTTCTTTCAAAAAATCCTTATTTTAACAATACACAAATATCAGACCAAGCCATCTGTTAATTTCTTCCCTTTATTTTTTAATGTACATGTGAGGATAGGAATCATCGTTTATGATTTGATCTATTCCTTGAGATATTTTCACATAATTTACTCCAAACTTGAACATAAAACCTCAATTTTCAGTCTTCCAAAATTGCGAATTACCTGGTCGTCATTTTTACCGCTATATATTATGATATTATACCACACTCTACAATTTGCATAAACAGATGTTTTTATGATCAAGTTTTGATTTTGTCAGCCTGCTTTTTTGTTCTGTTAAATCAACTTTAGAAAGGCTTCATAAACAGTTTTCGGTTAGCATATCTGCAGCCCTTTAAACACTGTATAATTTAACAATACTCTGATTACATCCTTTTAAATTGACACCTGTTTTTTTAAATATGGCATGATTCTTGTATTTATGTCGGTTATGGAACGTAGATGTCATATTACAATTTTCTTGTTGGTTCTGTATTATTCTTTTTCATATCATAAGTATCAAGACTTATTCTACTATATACATAAATATCCTATTTTGCTTTTTACATCAAGTTGTAATCCCTAACTTCTTTATGGATAGACTTATGTTTGAAACAAATACAGAATCATCCAAATTTGATTATTGAATTTATTCTTACAAGTTTAGCAGAATCATGAATAATAAAATATGGATTGCATGGGAAACACAGCGCAGATCTCTTGAACTGGCAAATTATTTAGGTTGTAAGTTATATATTTTTGACATCTCGGGATATTTAAGATACCCTGTTTGCATTTTAAAAACTATTCCTTTACTTTTATTTTTAAAGGCGGACATTGTTTTTGTCCAGAATCCTTCGATTGTTCTTGCTGCTTTAGCATGTTTTTGTACTCGCATTACAAAAACCAGACTTGTGGTGGATCGTCATTCCAATTTCCGCCTCAACAAACCCCAAAGTGGCTCTTTTCCTATATGGTTATTTATGCGTTTTCATTATTATTCACTTAGATCTGCAGATTTAACAATAGTAACCAATAAATTTATTGCTGATCTTGTCACAAAATCAAATGGCAAACCGGTTATTCTTCCCGATAAATTACCTGAATTTCACAATTTCAATCAGGTTAATTTACGCGGTGAGATCAACATTCTTTATATCGCATCTTTTGGTCTGGATGAACCTGTTCGTGAAGTTATCGAAGCTTTCTCTTTGCTTGACATGACCAATTGTTGTCTATATATCACTGGCAATTATAAAAAACGTTCAGATTATCTGCCTGTCAAAATTCCAGAACGTGTTATATTTACAGCTTTCATTCCTGAAAACGATTATCCCGGCTTTCTTATGGAAAGCGATATAATTATCGTTCTAACTAAGTCTGATCATTGTATGCTATGCGGGTGTTATGAAGCAGTTTCTGTCGGTAAACCATTAATTACTTCAAATAAGATTGTCCTGCGTGATTATTTCAGAGGAGCTTTTTTTGTTGATAACGAACCTGAAAGTATTGGCTCCGGAATAAAGACTGTACTTTCCGATATTTCCGGATATACCCAAAAAACCTTATCCATGAAAAACGATATTGAGCAAAAATGGCAGACTCATTACAGGAATTTTTTGCAAAACATTAACTCCCTATAATATTTGCTTTTTCTTTATGTTCCCGAACGACCTGTTTCCTTTGGGGTAATTGTCCTTACATTTTTAATAATAAAGCAAAACGGGTCGTCATTACAGAAAAAACTGAATTCTCAAACAGCCAGAAGTAACTCCTGATCGCAGCTTTTAATTAAAGTTTACTTTAATCCGGCATCATCGTTTCAACATTTTTATTTGTCGTTTTCTTTTCAATCTCCAGACATTCTTTGGATATCTTTGCAGTAGCGGCAATCAATGCTGTTAAATACCAGTAATGAGAATAATAGAGCACCGAAAGAAAAGTTGCTGATACAAAAAAACCTGCTAATGAAGCAAAAAAAGCAGTTACCATATAATTCAGAAGAATACTTTTTTCCGGAGCCAGTTGTTTTGAAATACCTTTTATTTTGATCAAATCTCCAGTATTACACTTAATAATCAGCAAGTAAATCATTACACCTAAAATACCCAATTCAGGTAATAATGTAAACCATAAAGAATGTGAGACTCTCCCATACATACCTCTTTTAAACCATTGCGTCTGATATTCTTCAAATCTGACCTGAAAATTATTTCCCCCGACTCCCAGTGGATTATCAAGAAACATTGCATATCCAGACTTCCACGATTCAATTCTGACCCGTCCGGTTCCATCTTCAGTATTTGTAGCTGTCCTCATTTCATTCCAATATAATTCATTTGCAAATAGAATCATTATCACAATCATTCCACCTACACCAATAAGGGAAGCCATTTTTTTCCTGCTTGCAATACATATCACAATTATCATGGCTAATAATCCAAGAAATCCACCTCTCGAAAAGCTGGCTATATTAGCGCCAATACCAAGTATTATAAACAATCCAAACAATATCTTTTTGATTAATTTTTTCTCCAGTATCATAAATACATAGCAGAATGGCAGCCATGTATTAACATATAAGGATACATCATTTTCATCTCTGAAAATTCCGCTCGATCCTGTACCATTGTGGGATATTACATGGATAGCCTGAAACACCATAAATATAACAAGCCACAGTATAAACTTTTTCAGTCGTTCGATACTGTTAACACATATTACACACGACATAAAGAATGGAATTATCTGTGCCATTGAAACAACTGTATTAAATGCATATCGGTGGTTTTTTGCAAATGGTACCAGCATAATCAATAAAAATATAAACATCACTGTCAGCAACAACTGGTTATTATACAAGTTTTTAATTTTCATGATATTTATCAGTATAAACAATATCAAAATCACTGTTAATACTAATCCGGGTCTAAGATATTTTAAAAATGTTATCTGATCCTGAGGGCGAATATAATCAATCAATAAGTAACTTATTGCAAATACAAACCAACTTTTTGTTTTCATGGTTTTCTTTTCTTTCTTTATTGTCAGTTCTTATATACCGTTTTAATTCAAGCCCATTTACATTTCCTTTTCGTTAATCCAACTTTTATCGAAGAATATTTTAATTTTTCTTCTATAATTATTTACCTGAATAGATTGTTTATTTTTATTGCACGTTTTTACTCATGTATAATGATTTTTTTACACTCCTGTTTTTTTGTTTCTCGAAACATTTAACGTTTCCGATAATCTTTATTTTTTTTGTTGTTCTGACATTAAAGATTTTTTTCTAATTACTTTAATATTTTGATTAAGCTTTTTTTGTGATTTAAATTTATTATATATGTCAGCCAAGTATTTTTTGTCAAAAGTCCAATAATAAATAAAATAGGTAACAGCACCGCATGTTATTAATACTGCAAGTTTCATGTAATTTAAACCAGTTAACTCCGGTATCTGATTTATTATCTTATTCAAGGCAGTTACTGTCAGGGCTATCAAAAGCGAACCTTGAAATGGATGACGCAAATTTTTTATATATTCCATCAGTGATATTTTTATTTTTTTAAGTGTGATTATAGTCCAGATAATGCAAATTACCACAAAAACAGATATCCACGGTGCTATCATTGCATTCAAGCCATATGGAACCATTATATAAAATGCAATTGGCATTATTACAGCACTTACTATATTGTAATACAAAGACCATACAGGGCGTCCCTGTGAAACATGTACAAAATTATTGATTGCATTCATAGAAACAAATATTTGTACAATACATAAATATCTGAACAGTACATACATGGAGAACCATTTTTCATTTAATATTGTTCTTATTAATAATTCGCCCAGAAGGAAACCGCCTGTAAACAAAGGAATAACTATAAACATGGTCATTTTTGAAATGTGCAAATATAATTTTTTAAATTCTTTCTTTTTATCCTGTATTTTTGAAAAAGCCGGAAAAGATACCTGATTTATTAATGAAACGATTCTGTCTGTTGGTATCTGTGCCAATTGCTTTGCGAATCCATACAATCCGAGATAATCAGATTTCCATAATCTTCCAGCAAAAAAACTATCTGATCTTTCCTGCATATAGTACAATGATCTCCCCAATGCAAGCACAGATCCAAATTTCAACAGATTAACTGCATCTTTTATATTAAACCTTAATTTAGGATACCATCCTGCTTTTGGATATATCATCAGAACGTCTACAGCTTTTCTGGTAATGCTGCCACTTAATAATGCCCATGCTCCTCCTCCATGTATTGCAATTATCACCATGACTACCAAAGATGTCATTACTGCTATTAATTCTATAAACCCAAGTTCTTTGAATTTTAAATCTTTTCGGAGCAGATTAGATGGAACAATATATAATCCTGATATAACAAAATGTATAGCTACAAACTTTGTTAATGGTATGACTCTGGGCTCATTCATGATATAGGAGGTTAAATAAGATAGTGGAAAACATAATGCCCCAAGGAGAATTGATATTGTCAATGCGAACCAGAACACAGATGAGAGTTCTGTCTGTGTGATCGTTTTTTTTTGAATTATTGCTGCTCCTAATCCAAGTTCACTGAATAATTCCACATACCCTGTTATTATTGTAGCCATTGCCATTAGCCCGTAATCATCAGGCGAAAGTATTCTAGCTATAATTAATGTTATAACCCACGATAGAGTCTGACTACTAAACTTGAAAATTGCAAGCCATGAAATACTTCTGAAAACGATTTTTGTTATATTTCCGTCTGTGTTCATATCAATTTTTATAATTCATTCATAAATCCGGAAAGCTCCCATGTTTTCTCATCTGGCTTTTCAGAATTCAATAATGATTTTAACAACTATTCATATTTCTCTGCGTAAACCTTCTCCGACAGATACCTGTTTTTCTGTCCATATCACCGGCCAAATATGACCTTCACAGTCAGAAATGTATCTCTGTCTCAATTTCGCTTTCGCAAGCTCATTCCAGTTTGACATTAATTACTATTGTTTTTAATCGTTTTTGAATAAATCAATTGAGTTTTTTCAATATTCTTTTGGATATGAAATTCATTTATTCTTTCTTTTGCAGCCTTTCCCATTTTTTCTCGCAACTTCTTGTTTTCCAATAGAAGAAGCAGCTTATTAGCGAATTCTTTCTCATTATCATGTGGAACCATAAAGCCGGTCACACCATTTTTTATACATTCTTTTGCTCCACCCAGATTTGTCGCAACAATTGCTTTTCCCAGCGACATTCCTTCAAGAATAACATGAGGGAATGCATCGGGTATTATTGATGCATTTACTTGTACATCAAATATATTGATGATGTCAGGTATATCACTTCTAAAGCCGGTGAGATTTATTTTATCCCTCATTCCATACTCATTTATAAGTTTTATAAGGTAAGAACCATATTCATTATCCTTTTTTGTACTTTTTGACATACCTCCAACCATTATACATACAAAATCATCATAGTTTTCTTCAACTATTTTCAATACATCCAATAAATATTCCTGTCCTTTAATCTGACGTATATTACCAATCATTCCAATAATTAATACCTTACTGTTTATATTCAATTCCCTTCTTACTTCATCTTTTCTTCTTGTAACTTTTGATCGATATAAATCCGGATCGATTCCATCATGTACTGTCAACAATTTATGATCCGATATTCCACTTTTTTTTACATTTTCCCTGATTACATCAGAAACAGAAATTACTGCAGAATATTTATTTAATAAATATTTTTCTACTCTGTTCAATTTTGAAAATGAATTAAACCCTCGTTCATGCGAGATACATGGAATATGCAGAAATAATGATATTGGCAACCATAGATCATAACCACCTAAAATACTGTTATTCAGATGAATCAAATTTATTTTCTGTCTGGAGATCCAGTAAAAAGCATTCACAAAATGTTTCAAATGTACGAACATGTTTATAGCTTTTCTTTTTATTTTATTATCATTTTTATTATACTCTCGATAATTGTGAATATGAACTTTACCTTTTAATTCAAAATCGGGAATCAGTTTATGATTTTCATAAAACAGGACAATCGGTTCATACTTAGTTTTATCAATACCATCTATCAAGTACAGTAAACAGTAATGTGATCCACCAATCGTACCATCCGTATTTTGTTCTATAAACAATATCTTTTTCTTCATTTTCACTCCATTTGCAAATATTTCTTTTTCCACAATATTTGCAATTGATCCTGTTTGCATTATTTTTCTTTTGACTTAATACTTTTCAATACAAGTTTTTACTTTTACATTCTCCTGCCCAGTCCATTATTGCATCCTTAAGGGAATATCTGAATTTATAACCTGATCTTATCAGCTTTCGAGATGATATGTTTGTGGATTTAATCAGTTTTTCTATACGTTCAGGTACCAAACCCATTGTCCTTATGGTTTTAATCGGCAGCCTGTTTAAAACTGAAGTACCTTTCACGATAAACTTAAAGGGAAGTACCAATTCAGGGGTATTATAGCCGATTGTATCCTTAAATGTTTTTACTATTTCTTCAATTGTTATTTTTTGCGGGTAACAAAAATTAAAAAGTGAATATCCTTTGTTTATATTAGTCATTTCGATTATAAAATTACAAACATCCTTAACATAAACACATGCCTTGATCGTATCTTTTCTTCCCGGATATACAAACAAACCTTTTTGAAGAGCATTTGCCATTCTGGTAAAATTACCACCTTCCCCTCTGCCAAATATTACTCCAGGTCGAAGTATAGTTAACATACGAGTATTGGATGATCTATTATACCATTCCCGATGAATATACTCGGCTATGATTTTTGATATTCCATAAGGTATATTTGGCATCGGAACATGCTCTTCATGCTTCTCATCTTCACCAGGCCCATATACAGAGATTGATGATGTAAAAATTATCCGATTACAGCGAACCTGGTTTGCATAATTACATATATTTTTTGCACCCAATATGTTGGCTTCAAAATAATCTCTTGCCGGATATCCCGGGCTTGTATGAACCGCAGCCAGATTTATTATGCAATTTACATTTTTTTCATAATCTGCAAGATCAATTTTATTCCTTACATCGCAATAAACATATTCCACTCTATTATTTTCAAGTTTTACACATCCTTCATGCCATCCTGGATTTTTAATATCGGCAATTACGATTTTTTCGTATTTTCGCTGCAATTCACGGACCAGATGAGTTCCAACAAATCCTGAGCCTCCAAAAACGATAACAGTATTCATGCTGCAACCTTTATATCAGCAGGTTTTTCTGGAATGATCAGCAAGTTCACATTCCATTTTATCAATTTTTCTGCTTCAGCAATATCAATAAATTTAAAATCCTTTAATATGGTTTTGAATTTATTAACTGAACTTTTTAATCCAACATAAGATTTGAATCTTCTCTTTATTGACATATTACTCAGAACAGGTTGATTCGGGTCAAAATCTCTCGGATGGAAGTAAGACATAATATACGGTGATTTCTCAATAAGTATCTTTAACAGATTATATGGAAAAACCCTGAAATATCCACCTCCTGAAAAAGCAATATTCCGACCAAATAATGATACAGTATTAACGGGAAACTCTTTTATAGTTCCAAATCTGGTTTTAACACAAACAGGTTTATCTATAAGAAATTGACAATAACCCCCATGATCCCTTTTCGCCGGAAAAATTGAAGAATCAATAGTGATACCACTTTCTGCAAGTATTTCGAATACCCACATATTACTTTCTGTTAAAGAAAAACCCGGGATTCTGAAGCTTCGAACAGGTTTCGAAATAATATTTTCAATAATACTTTTCGACTTTACCAGATCCTCACGAAATTGATCCGGTGTCATTTTATAGGCAATATTATGGCTATACGAATGCGTTCCTATTTCGTAACCGTATCTGTTTATCTCTCGAATAATGTCCGGATATCTTTCTGCAACCCATCCAAGACAGAAAAATGTGGCCTTATGTCCATGTTCATTTAACTCATTCAGGATAAATTCAACATTTTCATAAATTCTACATTCATATTTGTCCCAATCGGTAATTAAATTATTCTTTATATCAAGAATATGAAACCACTCTTCAATATCAAATGTTAATACTCTTGTTTTTTTATTCATGGAAACATCTCTCATTATAATAAATTGCGGGTGAGCGAAATTATAAAATTTACCCAGATCGGACTTGAAATAACCATCAATTGAATGAGGAACTGATAATACTCATATTTTGATATAAGACTATCATTTACCACCAGTTTTCGCAGTTTGTAATGAAGATATCTAAATCTCAAGGGCACCTGGATTATATCATATATACCATGATCCAAATATGGATAAATCGCTTCTTCTTCACTTTTTCCTGCAATAATCAGTATCTTGGGATTAACAGTATAATATTTAAAAACAGCAAATAATTCTTTTGGTCTCTTTGGCAACAAATCTGAATCTACAATGACAATTGTATGTTTATATTCCTTGAATCTCGTAACACCTTCTGTTAATGATTCTACATAATCAACAAAATATCCATACCCCGTGAGTAGTGTAACCAAATCGCATGTCAGTTCATTTTTTTGACATATGACAAGAAGACGTGTTCTGTTCTTTTCAAAGTTCTTCATTTTTACCATCACTACTCTATTTTACCTGACAAACAGTCCCGCTATTCTTCTTCTTCAAGTTAAGATTTTTCCCTCTGGTAATCCTTTTTAATTCTGTAAACAAAACAGGTACATACACTGGTGCCTTAATTATAATGATTGACATATTCTCATACACTCCCCTGTATTGTTCCGGTACAGTGTCATTAGATGAAACTATAATTAATACCGGACAATTTTTCTCAAGGTACAAAGACCCTGCAATAACAATCAAATCATTCAACATACCACTCTTATTACTTTGTAAAATTATGGCATCAAGATTATCTTTTGCATTATTACCTATTTTCTCCATGTGGATGAACTCAAAACTGTTCTGGTTATATCTCATTATCGAATAATTAAACACATCATCATCAGCAATAATTCCAACTTTATTCTTTTCCGGCAGTTGTTTTATCCGAAACCTCTTGATTCTCCTGAAAAAAGGTTCATAATAATCCAGTTTATACAAAATCCAAATGGTGGTAACCAATAACACCGTTAAAGTCATAATACTCTCTGATTTTCCTTTGAATATTACTACTATTGCAGCCATGCATGTTATCATCTGATACACAGTAAGAATTATGACAGTTTTATTATGTGTTAGGCCTCTGTAAATTAACCTGTGATGAATATGCTCATTATCCGCGATAGACATTCTTTTAAATGAACACAACAGCCCTTTACCATTTATGATACTCCTAGAAAACCTGCGGCCCATTGCTGAAAACGTATCGACAACAGGGAACCCAACTATCAATGGTGTTACCAGTACTGGAAGGCTATTATTTATATCTGATATCAGGTATATACTCAGAACGCCATAAATCATTCCCAACAAAAGCGCCCCTGTATCACCAAGAAATACACAGGCAGGCGACAAATTGAATATCATAAAACCAGCTATTAATCCACCCAATATCAAAGAAAGAATTAATACAGAATAATTCTCATATATTCCCGCTATTAATCCTATTGCTACAAAACCTGTAAGGACCACAGCGCCTGCCAATCCATCAACACCATCTACTATATTAACAGCATTTGTCACCCCAACAAGCCATATAACTGATATAGGAACTCCCCAAAACCCCAGTTCTATATCATAACCTAAAAAATGGACTTCATTCAGGCATACCCCCATGATTAAAACAATTTCCAAAGCAATCAAAACTTCTCCAAGAAATTTTGCTTTGTTATGAATTTGATAGATTACCAAATCATCCGGAAGTCCAATCAACAGTATCGAAATAGATACAAATAATAATGTTGATAAAAGATTTTGAGGCAAGCTGAATGGAAATATATTCGTAAACTTCCATACTATTAAAACTATGGTAAATAAAATCAGGACAATTACACCCCCTATCCGGGGTATGATTCTCTGATGTACTTTACGCGATCCTGGTTTGTCTTTAAAATATTTAATCAAAGAACTTTTCAGCATCAAAAAAGTAACCACACACGATAACATTTGACAAATACAAAAAAGTATCAGGGATTTCAATACCAACATTATCATTACATTTGCCTCATGAAGAGAATATTGTATCAACAAAAACTATTATTAAAATCCATACATTATCTCCCTACATAAACAGCACTATGATTTTAATAAGAATGAATTTTTAGTTACATTTAAATTGTTTAGCAAGATTTGTACATTCCGTTCTGACCCTGATTACATCTCAACAGCCATTTAAAAAACAGATTCGAACTGGCACATTAGCAACTGTTAAATATCAATTGTGAAGCAATTTGAAAATGTATTTTCCTGGCCAGATTTTTCCCTAATCTACTCTTTGATTTTTCAACTCAATCTTTATCTGAATCAATAAGGTGCAAATTATGAACCATTGCCACTTTTCACTTTTTTTTATTCTCTATTTCTTTTAATCCAACCCAGACTGACCATTACTACAAAACCTGATACAAACAGAATAAAAGCCGGTACTTCCGGCACCGATTCAAATTGCAAATATTGTGAATAAAGATATGAAAAAAAAGAAAAAGCATTCGGGTCGGAATCAATCATCACACATTTGCCAACAATTATTAATGCTGTTAACATCAGGTGAATTCCTTTCAATTTCTGTAATAGTTTTACTCAAACCTCAGCCACCAAGTAAAAATCAAATATCACATGAAATGGACTGATAGCTAAATGGAGCTCTGATTCCGTTCTAAGTCATATAAGCAAAAATAAAAGCAACATTTAAATTCAAAAATCCCCGAAAAATGTGTTTTCTAATTCCACTATTCAAATAAGCAATCAAGCAAAAAACGATATCAATTTGAAGCAAGTTAAACCAAATCTGAACCTAACAGTCATTTATTGATGTTGAGGTAAAAGTTGATAACTGCTCGCAATCATACAGAGTCTTATTCCACAAAAATTGGTCTATACCTCTTACCAGTTGAATATTCATGTATGTATCAGTTTGCTTTATTTCCTCCCAAAACCATACATTTTCAGGGTCATTTATTCCCAAATGTATCACAATCATCGAAAATACGAAACAGTAAAAAGAATACCCCTCCTGTTCCACTAATTTGAATCACATTTTTTTTAACGCTCAAATTATTCACCTTAGTGTATTTTATTGTATAATGAGCTTTGGTTTATACTAACACAATAACTATTTTTTATGGAACTTTATGCATGGAGGGCAATGTATGGAACAGTTTAAAACGTTTCAGTTTAACTTTCTTGTTATAACGCATTTTTCCTTATGCCTGATTCTATTTTTCACATCCCCGGTTTTATCGCTTGAACAAACTACTGAAGTCTCTGTTCCAGACAAACAATCTGAAAATAACCAACCTGTTGAGAGTAATTATAAAGCCATTCCCAATGATGCCTGTATCATAGATTGGAATTTCAAACCTGGTGACGGAATCAAAATCAGTGTAATACCAGATTCAGGATTCCCGAATGGAATTTTTGCGGTAGATGGTCAGGGGTATGTTGATTTGCCTATGATAGGTCCGATTCAGGTAACATCAATGGATAGAAATAAATTTCAAGAAATAGTAACCGACACCTACATCCCACTTTTAAGGTTTTCAAGTATTCAGGTAAGACGTGTAATCTCATTAAGTTTCCAAGGAGGATTTCAACGACCCGGAGTTTATTGGATTTCCCCGGGAGCAACTCTATGGTATGCATTGTCACTTACTGGCGGGGTTGTCAGAGAAGATGGCCTCAGGAAAATTAAATGGGAAAGAAATGGTGAAGTAATGGAGATAAAGGGCGCAGACCTTTTGAAAAATCCTATCCCGGTCATGGAGCTTGGATTTCAATCTGGTGATGTAATCAGAGTAATTAATCGACCTAACCGTACTGGTTGGGAAGTTTTCAGACAGGAAATTCTGCCAATCGTCAGTTTGGGAGTTTCAAGTGCAGTGAGTGCAATAACTGTTTATGAATGGATGCAAAGAAGGTAGAAACCCGTGCAGGAAACACAACAAACGCAATTATTCAAACCTGATTACATATATTGGATCAGGCACTATATTAATGTGTTATGGAGATGGAAATGGTATATTATACCTACATTTCCTATACTTGTAATCGGGTGGCTGCTTCTGGTTGTAACATTTGGAAAAATACGTCCCGAATTGAATACAAACGTTCTTTTGGGTTTAGAAAAAACCTCTACTGTTCTTACCCTTCCTGAAGCTGCTTCAAATAATTTAGGAAAAATGAAATTAATCCAAAGCAGGAATTTCCTCAGTGAAATTGTGGATATTCTCTCCCTTAATTTAATATTACCCAAATATGACCGATCATCAATTTTTACATTCATTAAAGTCGATTCTACAGCTATTCCGGGAAAATACTATTTCGATATTGATGAAAAGTCTATGTTCACATATACCATTTCGGTTACAAATAAAGTTTTGAATCTTAAAAAAAAGGTTCTTATATCCGGCCGACTCCCATCACTTGATACACTACAAACAACCGGAATTAAACTGGGTTTTTCCAAACATTATCTGGAAAAACCTTTCAAATTTAAATTCTATATTCTTCCCAAAGAAAAAGCTGTTGAAGACCTTAGAAACCGAATAACAATAAGTGGCAATCCCCGCCGTGATCCGATGATGGAAGGGATTGTTGTTATTGGATTATCCGGAAGCGATCCGGAATTGATCTCTACAACTATCAATACAATAGCAGATAAATTTGTTGAAAAAAATCTAAGCTTCAAAAAAAGAAAAACTACTGAGTTAATGAAAGCCCTTGAAAAACAGTTGGAAGCAGCCTACTCACAAGTTCTTCGTGATGAAAACAGAATCCGGATTTTTAGAGAAAATTATCCCAAAGTAGGGTTAGGTGTTGATGCTCAAAATGCTGTTTCGAATATTTCCATGATGGAAGCAAAAAACATAAACATCCAAAATGAAATTGAAGAAGCACAAGATTTGCTGCAGCGTCTTTCTCAAAATAGTAATGATCTTGAACAGATAACCAGCGAAGCGCTTCTTTATCTTGGTAGCCATAACATAACCGGAGCAATTGTAATTCAACAGGAACACAATATGCTGCTCCAGCAAAAAGCATCTTTTATGGCCAAAAATTATTCTCCGGAACACCCTCTCGTTAAAGAAGTGAAAGAAAAAATTGATGGAGTAAGAGTAAAAACAATACCACTTGTTGAGGATTTTATTAAAAAGCAAAAAAAAGAAATTGCATACACTAAAACGCAACAAAATGTCACATTAAATCAACTGCAAGGTCTTCCTCAAAAAGAGATGCAACTGGCCACAATGATGCGTCAGCAACAGATAAATTCTGAAATCTATTCAAATATTTTAAGCAAATATAATCAGGCCAAAATCGCTGATGAAACTGAAGTGCCCGATATATATATTATGGATTATTCGGTTCCTCCTGAAGAAGCTTCTGCAAAAAAAGAACTTTTAAAACTGGTTGCAATCGGTCTTTTAATTTGTGTTATGATTTCTTTTGGACCTGCCGTTATAATAGACTTCTTTGACAAACGGGCAAGATCTGAAGATGATCTTAAAAGGTTCTTGCCTTACCCATTACTGGAAACTATTCCACTTTTCAGCTTGAATGATAACGAAAACAATCAGGATAAAAAAACTGATCCTAAACTCGTTACTGCCGGTGAAAACATTACATATATTCATGAACTATTCAGGTCGCTTCGCGCAAAACTTAATTACAGACTTGAACTCGTTAATGGCAGATCTTTTCTTGTCACCAGCTTAAATTCCGGTGAAGGTAAATCGTTAGTCTCATCCAATATAGCCATTATGGCTGCACAACAACATATTCCTACACTGCTGATTGATGGAGATATGAGGCGCGGAATACTTAATGCGACCTTTAAAATCGAAAATCACCCCGGCCTTTCAGACCTTTTGACATGTGAACATCAGATCAATGAACAAATGCTCAAATACTCAATTCGGCTTACCTCTTTCACTAACCTGTTTTTATTAAGTGCGGGATCAGCAATTCCAAATCCTACAGAACTATTAACCCGCTCCAGGTTTAAAGCCATTGTTAATTGGGCCCTTACAAAATTCAGTATGGTTATTATTGATGCACCTCCAATTTCTCCAGTAACTGATGCTGTTATCATGAACAATCTTGTCTCTGGTTCCATTTTTGTTGTTAAAGCCGGAAAATCCAATACTGCAGAATTAAACAAAATTATTGATGAGTTCCCTACGGTCAAAAAGAAAATTCTGGGATTAATTTTAAACGGTGTTAAAGATGATACTCAACGTAAAAAATACAATGCTTATTATTACCAGGATAATCAATATGTACATACTCAGCCTCTATTACTTACCCATAATCAATCTGATACAGATACAAGCTCTTAACTGAAAACATATTCCCTTGACTTCAAATCGCGGGGTCCAAATATGATCGATTTGAAACTTGTAAAATCACACCCATAGATAATCATGTAGCAGTAACTTTATCAGTTTAAACCCTTCGGTTTAACCCAAAGATACTCCGTAATATTTTCGCATGACCGAATGCGAAGAAATAACTTCCTCATGAGACTGGGCGAGGAATTTCCAACCATTCCAGATAAAGGCATTAACAATAATGCCTTTATAATCATATGTAAATAAAAAATATTAATTTTCTTTGTAACACAATTTTAAATCAATAGAAAATAGCTTGCTGTAAGATATGTGTATTCAAAAATTTCCGTTACCGCTCCAAGGCAATCTCCTGTAAACCCTCCCAATCGCCTGATAAATAGTATCAATAAAGGTAAGAGAATAAGAATTGCAGTACAAAAAGGAATAATAGCAGCCCTTATATCATGATAAAAGGCTATAAACCTGATAAATATTATTAATTGTATAATTAAAATAATACTTATAAAAAAAGGTCCCTTATATCCATATGCTTTTCCCTCACTGCCACGTACATATGGAATATGCAGTAAAATTAGCCCCTGAATAATTCTTGATAATGAAATCCCATATACAATCCAGATGGCCTGATTTAAACTTAACAAATAATTATATGATATTAATCTCCACACAATCCCCAAAACTATTGCACCTGCACCAAACACACCAATATGAGAATCTTTAAGAATTTTTAGATTTTTTTCACGACTTCGAACTATCCCAAAAGCATCTGCTGAATCAGCCAAACCATCCAGATGCAATCCACCAGTCAGAATGTAATTAATTACAACCATGAAAAAAGCAGCTATATTCAATAAACCGCTTTTCCAGGTGAATAAAAAAGTTCCGAAATAATACTGAACTAATCCAACAATTAATCCTGCAACTACAAACCATGGCAGTGAATAAAAACGCTTTTTTACCTCAGGTCCAGGAACAGATATAACTGTCAATGTCCTTACTGCAGTAATTAATCCATTAATTATCTCGATTCGAAACCCCCGCTCCCGAAAAAGTTGCCATTCCATGATAACAGGCCATTGCCTGCTCAACGATTTGAATTCCTAAAACTGCTCCGGTCCCCTCACCAAGCCTCATGCCAAGATTTATCAATGGCCTTGCATCCATTTTATTCAATAATTCATTATGATACTGTTCATCAGAAACGTGACTGAAAATCAGATAGTTTTTTACAACCGGATTCATTTTTACAGCACATAAAGCAGAAACAGATGTAATAAACCCATCTATAATCACCGGTATCCGTTTTTTTGAACAGCCGAGTATAAAACCAGTCATTCCTGCAATTTCAAACCCGCCCAATCTCGCAAGTGCATCAAAGGCCGAACCATCCCAATTACTCTGGTGAAATTTTACACTGTTCACTACTGCGTTCTTTTTCCTTCTCATGACCGAACCTGTAGCCCCGGTACCCATCCCCACTGTTTTTTCCGGGTTTTCGTTGAGCAACAAGGCAGCTAATGCTGAAGCAGATGTTGTATTACCTATTCCCATCTCCCCGATGGCATACAGATCACTATGTATTGAGAGTGCAATTGAATAACCTGTTTCAAGTGCCTGTAAACACTGGTCATTTGTCATAGCTGATTCTTTGCTGAAATTTTTTGTGCATGGTGCAACCGGATAAGATAAAAGATGAGAATGGCTTTCAACGTTACCGTCAATACCCATATTAACAACTTTGTATTGAACACCTGCCATTTGGCACATAACACTTACAGCTGCGCCTCCGTCAAGCATATTACGGACCATTTGAATTGTAACGTCTTTTGGATAAGGAGCAACTCCTTCCTCAGTTATCCCATGGTCACCAGAAAATACATACAACATTTTTTTATTAATACACGAGTTCTCATCTCCACGGCATAGGCAGTATTGTAAAACTAATGATTCCAGATAACCAAGGCTTCCTTTTGGCTTTGTCAAATTATCCAGTCTTTCCTGTATCAACCTTTGTTTTTCTTCATCTGACGGGTTTTCAATACCCTTTACCATTTTATCCATGAAATACTCCTTAACTTAAGAATACTGAACAACAACTTATTGTTCTCCTTTAATTTTGACCGGTATACCTGAAACGCATAAATAAACCTCTGTTGCAATACCAGCAATACGCTGATTCAATTTACCTGCCCAATCCCTGTATCGCCTTACTGCCGGATCGTGCGGGACAATACCCCATCCAACCTCATTGGAAACAATAATTATTTCAACTTGTCTTTGCGAAACGTACTCTTTCAGAAATGAACATAAATTTTCAATATTTGTTTCGAGGTTAGAATTATCACTACCGTAAACATGCCAGATATTTCCAAGCCATACTGTGCAACAATCAATAACAACTACAGCCTTTTCTCCTGTTTTTTTAATGACAGAGACAAGATCTATTTGTTCTTCAACAGTTTTCCATACATCTCCCCGCTCCAGGCGATGTTTTTCTACCCTTTCGTGCATTTCTTCATCTATCACTTCAGCGGTTGCAATAAAGATTTTTTGTGTATAATTTGATTTTTCCCCGATTTTCAGTGCCAGGTTACTTTTTCCGCTCCTTACACCGCCGGTTATTAATGTAACAGCTCCCATTCTTCCTTCAACACCTCCATAGAACCGAAAAAATCGTTTCCATTAAATATTTCCAGAGTTATTACTCCTTTATACTTTTTCAATATTAGTTCATTCAGAAACAATTTCAGTAATCTTCTGTCTCCTTTTTGTAATCCGACATGATCCTTGAAACTGCATACGCCATGAAGGTGAACTACAATTGTTTTTGATAACATCTGTTTCACATCATCAATCCAGTTTTCATGACCATTCAGCCACAAATGACCGACATCACAGCACAGAGACATATTAAACTGTTCAGCCAGATTTCTGTGCCATACCCATGGATAACCAAGATTTTCTATAGCAATTAAAGACGTATCCTCAATAAAAGCATCAAGGTTTTTTAAAATCTCGAAACATCTTTCTGTCCACCTTGCCAACCCATCTTTATTCGTGTTCTTAGTTACTCCTTCAAGATGAAGTATCCACGCACGTGGATTTAACGGATAAGTCAACTCAATTACCTTTTTGGCATCATCACAGAATTTAATTCTATCCCTGACATTTCCCGATCCAGCTTTTTTATCCGTCGGCAAATGAATTGTATACCCTATTGCGTATTGACTTTTTATATCTATCATCTCTGAAATATTATCGCTCGACGGCATATTTGATAATTCCGGAGATTCGAATAATACGAGTTCAATATCTTCAACATATGGTGCAAGTATTTTTATATTTGGCAATACATTATCAGGTATAATATAAGATGTTGTGCCAAGCGTAAACGGGTATAAGCCCTTTTTAAATGCCATCATTTCTCAATACCTTTTCTTGCACATACTCCTTTTGTATAGTAATGCTTGATTTCTTTCATTTCTGTTACCAGATCAGCAAGTTCAATCAGTTCTTTTGGAGCATATCTTCCTGTAATAATTACCTCACACCCCTTTGGGCGGCAATCTATAACACTCATCAATTCATCAATGGTAAAAAGACCAAAATACAATGCAATGTTTGCCTCATCAAGAACGATTACTTCATAATTGTTTATTTTCAGTAACCTTTTTACCTCATTTAAGCCTGTCATTGCCAATTCTCTATCTTCGTCCGTTATTTGCTTTTCAATAAAACATCCTTGTCCATACTGATGGATCTCTATAAGGTCGTCATACCTCTTCAGCGCCTTTATTTCGCTGTAAACCTCTCCCTTTACAAACTGTATAAACAGCACTCTTTTTCCGGCCCCTGCAGCTCGAATAGATAATCCAATCGCAGCAGTTGTTTTTCCTTTACCATTACCGGTATAAACTTGAATATATCCTTTCACTATAACCCTCTTTTAATATCATCATTTAATTATTACCTGAATCGGATGATTAACTTTTCATGAGCTGTACAGCGGCATTGAGCAGAAAGGGCTTTATGACTGTGAAGATCATATCTAACTTTCACGGTTGTCGTTGTCGTTGTCGTAATCGCTATCCCCATGACTGCATTTTAAGCGTTCAGGGTCTATTTTTTTATGCCAATGTCCACTAATCAGATCGTGTAAAAAAATCGTCTGATTCAGGTATTACATTTATTAACTTACCAATTACATTATGATTATTTTCCTGTTTTCGGATCTATTATAACTATTTTTGGAATATCTTGTAAACTAACATAAGCTTTATCCGGATTCAAAACTTCTATATCTACTGGATTTGATTCCTGTTCTAAATTTACTTCATATAATATTCCACTAATACTTATATTTTCCGGATCAATACGCATCAATTTATCTGAACCAAATCTCTCTATAACATAAATCCAGGTACCATCTTCACGAATAATTGCATCACTGCTGATTTCCATCCATGATTTTCCCATCGATTCTCCATTAACCTTCATCCATTCCAGAATGCCTGTTCTATAATCTGTTTCTGTCAGGAAAAGTTTACCATTTAAAATACTCATGGATGAGGGTGGAAGAGTCATTGATGATGAAACTGTTTCACCAATCTTTATGTTGTCCTTAAAAATTTTAACCCCCGCATCATCTGTTACCCATTCACTTACAAACAACCTTTCAGTTTCATTATCATAACAGAATCCGCCAAAAGCGTTAACAACTCCTTCCAATGTATCTATAATTTCACCATTGTCAAAATCGATTTCATACACAGGTACATTTTCATATTCAATATATACCTGCACATAAAATCTTGTACCGCTTTTATGTACAATCTGGTTCGGACTCCCCCCCAGAATATCCTCTGTTATTACCGTACTTATCTTTCCACTTGTCAAATCCAGTTTCTCTATTGCCCCATCACCGGTCTGATAAGAACTCCCCGGATTTGATGCGTATAACTTATTGTCAACTATTACAATACTATAATTATTTTTAAATTTCAGATCATATATTTCCACTACCTTATCAGTTGCAATATCTATTTTCAGTACTTGTGAATTACATCCAGGTTCAAATCCATTTCGCCGTTGTAATCCCGCATATACATAATCACCATACCGCACCATTTGATCAACATAAGGATTACCAGTTCCATCATCAGGACATGCATACTCCTGTATATCAATATATTTAAAAGAATCTTCTTCTGTCTTCACCGGATTTTCTGTCTCTATACACCCCGATAAAAACCATACAGCAAACGTTACACAAACAAATAAACATTTCTTTTTCATTATACCTCCTGACAATGTAATATTTCACCAAACCTGCATTTTTACTTACGCATTCGGATTCGTGTATCAATACGTTATTCCAAAATTTTTTCAATTGTTTTGGCATTACCAAACGTTATTGATTTTCAACAACCGACAATTATGAATATCCAATACCTCATACAACAATAATCCTTCACCATACTCCTTGAATTTACTGGTAATGGTATAGTAAATTATATTTATACTTATATTTCATATTACGCGGCTCAGAACTGGTATTCTAATGTTAACCTGTATTCCCGGCCGGGATAAACTATATGTGTTTTTGCATTTTCATAATTTCCCGGAAGATCTTTCCATGAAAAATTAAACATTGTAATATTGTTTGCAGATACAGCTAATGAAAATCCCCGGGATGGATACCATCTTAACCGAAAGCTGTTGAAAAACAATCCTTTTTTTGTTATGTCAGCAGGCACTCTTTGAACATTTTTAAAATCACGATAACAGGCAGAATGAAATTCAAGTAAATATTGTAAATCAAAATTGTACCATGGTCCAATCCGTGTCATAAATTCATTAATAACAGGTGGTTCTCCTGGCAGGTGTAATCCTTTATAGTAACTGATATCAGAGCTGTTTTCTGTTCTTTGTATAGTCAGATGATTCTCGAATTCAAGATATTTAATAACAGGTAAAGCAACATTCGCTTCAATCCCGTAAACATTGGCTCCGCCTATATTTCTTGACTTTAAATACCTGCCGTCGTTATGAACATAAATCCCGTTTTTTAGAAGATTGTAAAAGCCGATAATTTCTACATAACATCTGGATAAATTTAATTTAATTCCACAATCAATCGTCTGACCACTCTCTGTTGCCAGATCCGGATTTGGCAGTACTGCGCCAAAAGAGCCATAACGCTCATGAAGTGAAGGAATTTTGTAATAACTTCCAAGATTTGCAAACAACAAACAACCAGTAATCCCTGTCCAACGTAACCCTGCACGCCAGGATTTCTCCATCTCAGTCGTATCATTATCCGGTACAGAATATTTAAAGTAGCTATCCACACCTCCATCTGTTTGGGTATAAATTCCCTCAATCGCGCCTTCAAGTTCCAACCCTAAACCGGTTTTTTCAGATAAAAAATCCAGTGTTGTGGAAAATGAGCCTTGAACCCTTCTTCCCGGCCATTCTCCATGTATACTGTCATTTTTACTTGAAAAAGGATCAAAGTCTTCTCCAGTTATGGACATTAATGCATTTAGAGACCACCATACACAAGGTTTATAATTTAACTGCAGCGCGCAATTTGCTTTAATGTCCCGGTATCCTAACTCTATATAATCTCCTGAAGTTAAAGTACCGTGCGGGTGACTGAAATGATCAAGTCCGGTAGAATGTGTTTCGCCAGTTTTTATCTCAAAATTCATTCGTGGTTCTAATGTCATCCTTGAACCGTATTTTTTATCTGATACGATTCTAATATCTCCAACCGTACAATTCTGAGTATATCCTGCCGTTACATTTTCTTTTGATTCTTCTGCCGGAATTCCACCTGAGATTCTTGTATGTTCCAACCTGCACCTTATAACAGAACTGTTATTCAACCAATAATCGCCCGTTAATCCGCCCTGTGCATTGGTATATTCTCCATTATTGACATAACGGATCTGGTCATCTGAAGTAATTGTTACTGTGTTGTTGCGATCAAGATATGGGAAAGTATTTTTCGCATGTTTATAAGAAAGGTATGCACCCAAAGTGGCGATTGTATCAAAATGACGAAACACATCGATACAGCTTTCAAGCAGGCCATAACTGCCACCTGAAACCATAATTTTTGTACCATTCTCTCCAGGTGTCGGACGCTTCGTACGCAAGTTGACTACACCACCAATACCGTTTCCTCCAAATGATGATGGAGTAATTCCCTTATGTATTTCGATTGATTCAAACCGCTCCGGGTTCAATTTACCTAGATCAACCGCACCACCCATAGATGAATTCAATGCAACACCGTCAACAAACACTTGTATCCTGGATCCGGGGATCCCTCTGATTGATACTGTCTGCATTGAACCAGTACCGCCATAACGCCTGGTATGAACTCCGGATTGCCCGGATATTACATCTGCAATGGTTTTGCCAGTACCAGCCCACTGATCTGCTTTTACTACTGATAGCGAATGAGCTGTTTCCATAAGACGCTGCATTCGATTGGCAGATACAAACATCTTTTCAAGATACGATATCGCTGCAGTATCTCTATTTTCACTTGAAATAGCCCTGTCTGCATTTGTATAATTTGCTGACGAGTCTACTGTGTTGCTGCTATTAGCTATAACATTCTGTTCAGCAATACATGCGTTATAACTAAACAGTAAAAGCATGCACAATTGTGCTGGAAATTTATAATACACAAAAAGGATTCTCCTTTGAACCTTAAACCCATGAAGGTTCACAAGTGTAGATAGTGATTCAGGCAGGTCTCCTGGCTTTTCCGAACTGTCGCCTTCCCATCCTGATTTTACATCGGGGCAGTGGCTTGGATTGACAGTTCCCAATTCCAGAGATGGAATCAGTAATGGAATTACAGTGGCAGGTCCGCTTCGGATTTACACCGACATTCCCTGGCTCCTGAATTAATGTAAATTGCAATTAAAATATTTTATGTTTTTTGATCAGACAACTCTTTTTAAATAAATATTCAATTAATTGAGTTTTTGTTTTTAATGAACATTAAAGGGAAGACTATATCACTTACGCAACAGGGAAGCCATACTGCGATAAACAAAAAACAAAAAACAACCAGATAAGTAGCAAAATTCAAGTGACCTTTTGACATAAGAATGTGAAATGTTGATGCCCAGGTGCTTAATAATACATGCCCTGCGTGCGGGAATTTTGTCTGTGGAAATATGTAAGCAATAGCAACACCCATTATAGCAAGCGGATTTATCAGCCACCACTTTTCAATAAATCCTATATGAATCTCTCTTTCAGGCATACCAAGCAACATTTCAGCTATAAAAGGAATAACCGAATCACTCAGTGTAGCAATCCCAACCGAACCAAAATAACCTATTAACAGGAGTGTAAATAATTTCTTGCCCGATTTAGTATGGGTTTTATACATCGATGCAGTCACCAGAGCACTTAATACAACATGAATTGGATGCAAAGTATAAAAAATTTTATACAAAACAGGTTGTCGTAATCCCTGAAATACTAATGCAGCAAGAACTCCACTCGATGCTCCAATAACTGTAAAAGGCGAATGCCGTTTTAACTCTGCTAATATATACCCGGCCATTAATACCTTATCCTGTAGTCATTAAAGAAGCGAACATCGCAACAACATCCCTTGTCGACCATGTAAAACAAGCTAACGTTACGACATCCGCTTCTTTAAAAACCCAAAAAGTTTTTTTAGCAAAAAACATGCACATTTTTCGATCTCGAAATACTTGATATTTAAAGGAATTAAACATGAGCAACCAACAACAAATTGCAGTAACGCATCAAATCATTGCATGACATTGCGAATGTGAAATGTAGAAGCTTTTACCAAAAATCGAGATGAAATCAGAGCCGATGAAGGGACTCGAACCCCCGACCCGCACATTACGAAGGAAATGTACTCTCATATAAATCAAACACTTACAAGACTACCGTCACCACCATCATCACCAACCATTCGTACTTTACTGTACGATTTCGTGCGATTAAGGTTTGGGTTGCCTCCCTTCGTATTCACGGCTTTACTAGCTGATTTTTCAATTCATAAGGCTCAGAAATTATCTGAGCACTCTTGTAATCTATCGTTATGCGAGCATTCCTGAACAAATCTAATCCAATCAACGCATGAATGCCCCATGATTTTTCAAACCTCGAAACTATAAACTCTGTATCCTTGAAATGATGACCACAAATACTCACTGATGGCAAAACTATCTTATGGTACTTTTTCGTCTGCTGTCCATCAGGCATTTTCACATCGGCATTATGCCCTATATCAAGTATTCCAAGGTGGCTTAAATAGCTATCAGCAAATTCGGTTCTTGGAGCACCTGTATCTAATATACCTCTACCCTTTCTTACTATCCCTTTATCATCCAGCAGTTCAAACTCAACGTAGATATGATGCCTGCTACTATCAAACGGGATCAGCAATTTCGACATGCGACCTCAATCCCGAAAAAGTAGACTCACCCGTATAGAACATAGCCGTTGGCTTATCAGGTAGTGGTTCTTTATATATTTCATCTTCGTTATTAGAATGACGGATAACTACACCAGCCTCTGTATTCCCATACTGATCCTGTTCCAGATCAGTAATAAGCAGCCACTCATCAGGATACTGTAGTTTCATTTCTTTCCATGTTTGTTTCTTCATAGCTTGATCTCCTTGTTAAAGCAAGGAAGAAAAGCCACCGAAAGGACTCGAACCTTCGACAGCGCCATTACGAATGGCGGGCTCTACCAACTGAGCTACAGTGGCATTTTTACATAAAATACGTTTTGCCCTCAAAGAATGTATAGAGCGTTTTACCCCAATCACTCTTTCCTTTTTTCATATTTTTGTCTCGATCCGTAGTCATCCCCAATTACTAATGGTATCCTTTTATTATAGAATAAGGAAAACGAATCTGGATAGCTCTAACTAAACGATGATGAATTTGGTACTGGAGTTATGATTGGTGATCGTCAAATACTAACTGTTGACCATATTTTCGAAAACCATGACCCATCAGAAAACTGGGTTGCAATCTTTAACTGGACAGAAACTGATAGATTCGAAAATTTTTCGTATATAGACTTCTCTCCATATTATTGTTTTAACATTGTAGGATATGATACATTTAATGGAAAAAAATTAAAGCAAATTACATTGGGCGGAAAAGACAAAATGGATTTGTCGATTATTAAAACAGATCGAATACCTGCCCCAAGAATAGATTTCCAATACAGCCCCATACCTCTTAATATTTATAACGGGATAAACGTTAAACAATATCTTGTTGGTAAAGAATTGTTTATGATAGGCCACTGTTTGGGGTTACCACTTGTTTTGACTGATAATGCATTTGTCAACAATGAAATTACTTTGGATGATGCGAAGGAAATGGGTATCACTAATCTGGTTGATTCTACAAAGGAATTAACGCAAAACCAATTTGATCGCCTTTGTTTTGCTGACCTTGATGGATATGCAGGTAATTCTGGCTCTCCTGTGTTTGTAAAAGATCGTGCCAATTGTTGGAGAATCGTAGGGATATTTACTGGTGGACCAGATGACTATTGCGTAAACTCAATAGGTTATATACAAGAGCATAAATACATGAAAGGAGAAGATACTTCGGCATGCGGTGAGTGTTATGGGCCAGGAAAAAAATTTGAACGTTTTCAAATACTTGAGGGAATGCCAAGATTTAAAAAACATTGCGATACAGATTGTAATTACATTAATATCGTTAAAATTTCTGATATTCAAGTAAAGAAGCCTGTTGAATCGGGAGGTGATTATATTACCCAGTTTTTGGTATTGAAAATGTTAAAATAAATGACCGCTTAGCTTGTAAAGATGTTAATGATATCATGATGCCAGTGGCTTGCAATGGCAAAATTGAAATTGGCAGAAGTGGTGAGTGTGGAGATTTAATTTGCAGAGGTGATGTGTTTTTACGTGATTACG
>Ga0123335_1000544_pt1 | contig 64224 bp, 57 predicted proteins | sample BiotimSIPDNA_2_FD_89707 | JGI IMG/M metagenome (GOLD analysis project Ga0123335, IMG submission 89707) | Anaerobic biogas reactor microbial communites from Washington, USA - Biogas_R2 time_0 SIP DNA | ecosystem: Engineered > Bioreactor > Anaerobic > Unclassified | place: Washington, USA... | reverse complement strand
CGAGCCGAAGACCGACCGTCCGGTCTACTGCAGCGACTGCTTCGCCAAGATGCGTCAGCAGCAGGAATAATCCCAACACATCCAACTTGTTCACAAGACCCCTCATCCGATCAGGTGAGGGGTAATGTATAATTATGAATTATGCATTAATCAGAAATAATTCTTGCATAACAGAGGGAAATATGTTATAATAAAAAAATAAAATATCGCAAAAACGGAAGAGACAGGGTGATTTTAGAAACATGTTGAGTTATGTTGCCAAACGCATCGGCGTCTCCATCCTGACACTGCTGTTGATCATCTGTATCACGTTCCTTCTGATGAACGCGGTACCGGGCAGCCCGTTCATGACGGAAAAGTCCACCCCCGAGATGATCGCAATGGCAGAGGCCAAGTATGGACTGGACAAGCCGCTGATCGTGCAGCTGTGGAATTACATCAAAGGGTATTTCCAGGGCGATATGGGCGTATCGCTGAAAATGCAGAAGGGGACCGACGTAACGACGATCATCTTCCGTGAGGGGAAATTCGTGCTGTCGTTTAAGCTGGGTGTCTGGGCGGTTCTGCTCGCGGTGATCGTAGGCGTTCCGCTGGGCTGTATCGCGGCGTATAACCGAGGGTCCTGGATTGACAGCGTTCTGCGCGTGATGACAACGGTCGGGGTCGCAATCCCGAGTTTTGTGTTATGTTCACTCCTGCTGATTTACTGCGGCGTGAAATGGGAACTGCTGCCGGTTATATCAGGCAGCCTCACCGACTGGAAAGCCTATATCGCGCCCGTCATCGGGCTGTCGTTCTACCCGATGTGCTATATCGCGAAACTCACACGCACCAGCATGCTCGACGCCATCAACCAGGACTATATCCGCACCGCGCGCGCCAAGGGGCTCAAGACCGGCCACATCATCTTCAAGCACGCGCTGCGCAACTGCCTGATCCCCGTCATCACCTACCTCGGGCCGATGACCGCGGGCATCATCACCGGCGGTTTCGTCGTTGAGCAGACCTTTCAGATTCCCGGCCTTGGCAAATACTTCATCTCCAGCATCCTCAACCGCGACTATCCGATCATTATGGGCACCACCGTCGTACTCGCGGCGCTTGTCATCATGATGAACCTGATCGTCGATATCACCTATAAGCTCGTCGACCCGCGTATCTCTCTGATAAAGGGGGATTCGTAACATGCAGAAGCTCAATCTGTTCCAGCTCAACGCCGATCGGGTGCCGGACCTGAAAGAGATGTTCGCTGCGGACTTTACCCCGGCCTCCGCCGAAGAACGCGTATCCGCCACCGAGTCGCGAAAGAGCGTCTCCTACTGGCGCGATGCCCTCCGGCGCTTTAAGCAGAATAAGGTCTCGATGGGCGCGCTGGCGCTGTTCTTTATCATCTTCCTGTTCTCCTTCCTCGGCCCGATGCTCATCCCCTACAACTACGCCGATCAATACCGCTGCTCGATGAAGCTCGCGCCCGGTGAGTTCTCCAAAGCCGAGATGACTGCCAAAGCCGCGCTCGAGCATGCCGATCTGATCTACGACACCGTCCTCAGTCCCGGCTCCATCTCCTCCCTGAGCCGCAATACCACCTATTGGTTCCGCCATAAGGGCGTCACTTACAGCTTCTATAACGAGAAGACTCTCGGAGACGTCATCGTCCTGTTCCGTGCCGAGGATGCAGACCCGCTGGTCTATATCAGTGAGAAGGACGCGGAGAACGGCGTCTTCGACAACATCACCGTGATTGCGTACTCCACGGAAAACATCGATACGCGCGCGGAGAATACCGCCAGACTGCCGCTGATTAAGAGTGTCTGCCCGCATGTCTTCGGAACCGACTCCGCCGGCCGTGACCTGATGGCGCGCTGTATGTACGGCGGGCGCGTGTCGCTGTCCATCGGCATCATCGCCGCGCTGATCGTCCTGTTCATCGGCTCTCTGTACGGATCGGTCGCGGGTCTCATCGGCGGGAAGGTCGACTTCATCATGATGCGCGTGGTCGATATCATCTATTCGGTACCGGATGTCCTGATCGTGCTGCTGTTGCAGGTCGTGCTGAAGGACCCGCTGCAGGCGTGGCTGGACAGTTCACCGTCGGGCTTTGCCAGGATGATGTCGAATCTCGGCGTCGGCATCGTGTCGATTTTCATCACCTTTGCGTGTCTGTACTGGGTCGGCATGAGCCGCATCGTCCGCGGACAGGTGCTGCAGCTCAAGTCCCAGGAGTTCGTTACCGCCGCCACTGCGCTCGGTGTCCCCAGGAGCCGCATCGTCAAACGCCATCTGCTGCCCAACAGTGTCGGACAGCTCGTCATCGCCACCTGCCTCCAGATTCCCAGCGCGATCTTCCTGGAAAGCTTTCTGTCGTTCCTGGGCCTCGGCGTATCCATTCCGATGACCTCGCTGGGGTCGCTGTGCTCCGACGCGCTTGAGACGATCACACTCTATCCGTACAGACTGCTGTACCCGGAAATCATCCTGACGCTGCTGGTGCTGACGCTCAACCTCGTCGGAGACGGCATCCGCGACGCTCTTGACCCGCGTCTGAAGTGACGGGAGGATATGATGAAAAACAACGAAAAGCTGCTGGAAGTGCGCGATCTGCGCGTGTCGTTCTTCACCCACGCGGGTGAGGTTAAGGCCGTCGACGGCATCTCCTATGACCTGGGTGAGCATGAGGTCATGGGCATCGTCGGCGAGTCCGGCTCCGGCAAAAGCGTCGAGGCGTACTCGATCATCGGACTTTTACAGAATCCGGGGCGCGTTATCGGCGGTTCCGTGAAGTTTATGGGCGAGGATGTGCTCGCGTACAGCGAAGAGCAGAAGCGTGAGTTCCGGGGAAACAAGGTCAGCATGATCTTCCAGAACCCGATGACCTGTCTCAACCCCGTGTACACGATCGGCAATCAGTTGATGGAAGCGCTGTTGTGCCACAACAAGGACGTGACGCGCAAGGCGGCATATGACCGCGCGGTTGAGATGCTGGAGCTGGTGGGCATCAACAACGCCCGCAAGCGTATGAGGCAGTACCCGCATGAGTTCTCCGGCGGTATGCGGCAGCGTGCGATGATTGCAATGGCGCTTATCTGCAGCCCCAAGCTGCTGATCGCCGACGAGCCGACCACCGCGCTCGACGTCACCATCCAGGCACAGATTCTTGAGCTGATGAAGGACATTCAGCGCAAGACCGGCATGAGCATCATCTTCATCACCCACAACCTCGGCGTCGTCGCAGAAATCTGCGACCGCGTGTCGGTCATGTATGCCGGACACATCGTCGAGCAGGGCAATGTCAACGACATCTTCTATCGTCCGAAGCATCCGTATACGGAAGGCCTGCTGCGGAGCATGCCGCGTGTCGACACGAAGGAGCGTGAGCGGCTGATCCCGATCGAAGGGACGCCGGTTGACCTGCTGAATCCGCCGAAGGGCTGTCCGTTTGCGCCGCGCTGCGAGAAGTGCCTGAGGGTATGCCTGGAACATAAGCCGCCGTTCCTGCAGGTCGGCGAGGATGCCCACGGTTCCGCATGCTGGCTGCATGTAAAGGAAATGAAGGAGGCGGGAGAATGAAAAAGCTGATCGAAGTCGAACACCTCCGCAAATATTTCCGCATCAAGCTCGGCACCCTGAAATACGGAAGCATCCAGGCAGTCGAGGATGTCTCATTCTTCATCTACGTCGGCGAGACGCTCGGCATCGTCGGAGAGTCCGGCTGCGGCAAAACCACGATGGGCCGCACGCTCCTGCGTCTTTATAACCCGACCTCCGGCCGCATCGTCTACGACGGGACCCCCATCTACGACAGCGAAAAGAAAATATCCGTGCCGATGCTCCCGTACCGCAAGAAGATGCAGATTATTTTCCAGGACCCTTCCGCGTCGCTCGACCCACGTATGACCGTCGGCGAAATCGTAGGCGAGGCGCTCTCCGTCCACCGTCCCGATCTCAAGGGAAAGGAATACCGCGAGCGCATCAACGAGATGCTCGATACCGTCGGGCTCAACTCCGAGCACGCCAACCGGTTCCCGCATGAGTTTTCCGGCGGCCAGCAGCAGCGTGTCGGCATTGCGCGCGCACTTGCCGTGGAGCCGGAGTTCATTGTCTGCGATGAGCCGATCTCCGCGCTCGATGTGTCGATCCAGTCGCAGGTTGTCAACATGCTCGAGGATCTGCAGCAGGAGAAACACCTGACCTATCTGTTCATCGCCCACGACATCAGCGTCGTACGCCATATTTCCAACCGCATCGGCGTCATGTACCTCGGCCAGATGGTCGAGCTTGCAGAAAGCTATGAGCTCTGTTCCCAGCCGATGCACCCGTATACGAAGTCCCTGCTGAGTGCGGTGCCGCTCCCGGATCCGCAAAAGACGCGCGCGAAGAAACGTCTGATCCTCGAGGGCGACGTTCCCAGCCCGCTCAACCCGCCGACCGGCTGCCGGTTCCATACCCGATGCCCCTATGCGACGGAGGAGTGCAGTCAGCGCGCGCCGGTATGGAAGGAATACGCCCCCGGCCACTTTGCCGCATGCCATGCCCTCGAGGGCCAATAAAACGGTTTATACCGTGAAAACGGTGTAAATAAATTCTTTACTGGAGGAGATTGCTTTGAAAAAACCTCTTGCACTGCTCATAGCCGCAATGATGCTCTTCACGCTGTGCGCCTGTGGACAGACTGACAAGCCCGCGGCGACTACCGCCGCGACCACCGCTGCGGCCACCACTGCCGCGGCCACCACTGCCGCGACCACCGCCGCCGCGACGACTGCTGCGGCCACCACTGCCGCGACGACCGCGGCGACCACCACTGCGGCAACGACCGCCGCGACCACTGCCGCGCCTGCTGCCGAGCCGTTCGTCATCACCGCGTGCATCGCATCCGAGCCGGAGACCATTGATCCGACGATGATCAGTTCCGTCGACGGCAACACGTATGTCAACCACATGTTCGAGAACCTGATGTGCTACCGTTCCACCGGCAAGCCCGCAGGCGACGACCCCAAGATGATGTCCGCTGAACTGGACTACGGCCAGGCTGAAAGCTGCGACATCTCTGACGACGGCCTCGTCTACACCTTCCATCTCCGCGACGGCATCGTGTGGTCCGACGGGCAGCCCGTCACCGCCGATGACTTCGTCTATTCCTGGCGGCGTCTGTGCATGCCCGAGACCGCGTCCGATTACGGCTACCTCCTCGAAGGCATCGTCGTAGGCGCGACCGATATCTACGAGAACGGCGCCGATCCGGCCACCCTCGGCGTTAAGGCCATCGACGACAAGACCTTCGAAATCACCCTCGAAGCCGCCTGCCCGTTCTTCCTCCAGCTCTGCGCGTTCGGCAACCTCGTTCCGCTGCGCCAGGATATCGTGGAGAAGTACGGCGCCGAGTGGACCAACCCCGAGAATATCGTCTGCAACGGCCCGTATGTCATTGACGAGTGGGTTCACGACTCGTACATCTCCATGGTTCCGTCCGAAACCTACTATAACGCCGAAATCGTCGGCCCCGACCAGATCAAGTGGTATCTCTCCGATGACGAGACCGCCATCCTGTCCTCTTATCAGTCCGGTGAGTACAACTTCATCGAGTCCTTCCCGTCCGATCAGATCGACTCCCTCACGGCCAGCGGCGACTGCTACATCCTCCCCTCCGTCACGACCTATTACCTCTACCTCAACTGTGAGAACCTGACCGACTGGCGTGTACGCGCGGCGATCACGCTGTGCATCGACCGTGACAACATCGTCGAGAACATCACCCAGGCCGGGCAGATCCCTGCCTCGAGCCTCGTCACCGGCGGCATCACCGACTCCACCGGCGCGATGTGGCAGAATGGCACCGGTTATAAGGAAGTCATGTGGGCGCGTCTGGCCGAGTTGTATCCTGACGCTGACCTGACCACCTACGCCGGCCGCTGCGAACTTGCGCAGGACCTCCTCGCCGAAGCCGTCGCCGACGGGTTCGACACCAAGATCACTATCCCGTACCGTTTCAACAACCTCGGTACGCACGGCACGATCGCCGAAGCCGTCCATCAGGATGTCAACAGCGTCCTGGGTCTGAACATGACGATGGACAGCACCGAGTGGCAGGTCTACACCGCCACGCTGGACACCGACCGCGCATGGTACGTCGCGCGTCTGGGCTGGCAGGCCGACTACCTCGACGGCAGCTCCTTCATCGACCTGTTCACCACCGGCGGGTCATACAACTACAGCCGCTGGAGCAGCGCGGAATACGATGCTCTGTGCGCGAAGTACAAGTCTCTGCCCGGCGGCGCTGAGCGCGACCAGGCGATGTACGACGCCGAAGCCGTTATGTTCAGCGAAGAAGGCTTCCCCTGCAGCCCGCTGTACTACTACACAAACTCCTACTGCCTCTCCCAGGAAGGCATCCAGAACGTCGCGATGTCCAGCCTCGGATTCTTCATCTTCACCGAGGCGACCCAGGGCTAAGCTGTAGATTCCAACAGAAAACCGGTTCATTTCGATGAACCGGTTTTTCTTATGCCCGCATGCCGATGCCGGCAGCGAGCAAGGGACTTGACATAAGTCTTACAAACCTGTATAATAAACTCAGACAATTCTTGTACAGTGACACCGGAGTGAGGGATCAGGCTTTCAGGAGGCGCCTATGTTGAAGGTTATTCTCGCCGATGACGAAGAATCCATCCGCCGTGCGCTGCTCAGGCTCGTCGACTGGTCTGCTCTGGGATATGAGGTCATCGGCGTATTTGAGGACGGAAAGGACGTCATTGCTTCCCCGCTGCTGCCGGAAGCCGACCTTGTGCTGTCCGATATCCGCATGTTTGAGCTTGGCGGCCTGGATGTCGCGCGCTATATCTATGAGCATAAGCTCCATCCGCGCGTGTGTCTGTTTTCCGGTTACCAGGACTTCGCATACGCCCGCGAAGCTCTTCAGCTCGGCGTATGCGGGTATATCCTCAAACCCATCGCACCGCAGGAACTGCGCAATACACTGAGTAAAATACACGACGAGCTGCTCGGGTTCCCCCGCAGCGGCGAGGGACGGGACAGCTCCGGCGGCGAGTGGGTTCTGCTGCCGCAGATTCGATCGTTCATCCAGCAGAATCTGAGTGCCTCCTTGTCGCTCAAGACCATCGCCGAAGCGTTCTCTTTCAATCCGTCCTACTTTTCCCGCCGCTTCAAGGCGGAAACCGGCATGACCGTCGGCGCGTATCTTCTGAAGACACGGATGGAGCGTGCGGCGGCGCTTCTCAAGGAAGGCCGCACCAACCGTCAGATTGCCGACGCAATCGGGTTTTCCAGCGAGAAATATTTCTGCCGCTGCTTCAAACAGTGGGCAGGCTGTACCACCGGCGAGTTCAAACGGATGAAGACCCGGAAGGAGGAGGCGAAGTGAAGAAAAAAACGCGGCATTTCGTACGAGAGTATCGCGTGCGCTCCGTCTTCTGGCGCAACCTTCTGTGTACCCTCCTGCTGGTCTTCCTGCCCGTCCTCATCATGGTTTCGTTTTATTCCAGCTACCTGCGCCGTGATGCCGAGGAACGCCTGATCTCTGCCCGCTTCGAGACACTTTCGCGTTCCGCGCGCGTCATCGACGGTGTCTTGGCCGAGACCGAGAACTTCACCTACATGCTCTCCATCAACCACAGCGTCAAAATGTTCGTCTTCCTTGAGCCGGATCAGCTCGCACGCTCTGTCTACAGCAATATGATTCAGCAGTCCATCAAGCTCTACACCGGCACCTTCCCCTATGTCGAAAGCGTCTACCTCTACGCGGAGGATTCAGGGATCGTTATCGATGAGCTGCGGGGAAGCCCGCTGGACAAGATGCTCGACAGATCCTGGCTGCCCGCCTATGAGAAGATGACCGGCACGACCTTTCGCATCGATGCGCGCCTCAAGAACGATTACTACCCTTATTACATCACGCTGATGTATCCGATCAAGAACGGACGCAAGAAAGAGGGCGCGGTAATCGTCAACGTGAATGTCGAGAAGCTTGCGAAGCTCGTCGACTCCGGCGGCACCGGGCAGCTTTTCCTGTTCAATGAGAACAAACTGCTGTATGCGTCCGACGTACGGCTGCTGGAACGCGGGGAGCTGCCGGACTGGACCGAGGCCCTGCCGCCGTCCGGCAGCCGCACGATCCATACGGAAAATGGCCTGATGCTGCTGACCTTCAAAGCCTCCGAACAGTTCGACTGGACCTACGCGATGCTGACGCCGATGGAGGAAGAAAAACGCATCGATCTGTCTTTCCTGCCGATCGCGGTCATCACACTTTCCATCACACTGATCGTTGCGCTGGTGCTGACGAATCTGACCTATGCTCCCGTCGGCGCGCTGCTCAAGGCGATCGAGGAAAAGAGAGACTCCAAACAGCGTGTGCAGTCGGTTCCGTATCTCGATACGCAGAACTCCGGCGAGATCGCCTACATCAAGTCCGTTATCATGGGCGAGCGTCAGCGCAACCGCGAACTGACCTCCGAGCTGTCCGACCGCATGCGTACGCTCAATGATACGCAGCTTGTGATGCTGCAGAATCAGATCAACCCGCACTTCATCTACAACACCCTCGACATGATCAACTGGTCGATCTGCGAAAAGCTGGGAGAGGACTCCGACGCGAGCGCGATGATCACGACGCTGGCGGCGCTGCTGCGCGTGAGCCTGTCGCGCGCGAGCTATTTGGTGAGCGTTGCGGAGGAGATCGAGCATACGCGGCTGTACCTGGACCTGATGCAGCGGCGGTTCAGCGACGGCAGACTGCACATCGCATGGGATGTTGATGAGAGCCTGCTGACCTGTCGGATGCCGAAGCTGACGCTCCAGCCGCTGATCGAGAACGCGATCAACCACGGTCTGCGTCCGCACCGCTATCACGGCACGCTGCGCATCCGCATCGCGTCCGAGGGAGAGACGCTGCTGATTTCGGTCGAGGACGACGGCGTGGGGATGAACGAAGCCGCGGTCGACGCGCTCAACCGGACGCTTGACATGGAAACGCCCGACGAGGAAGATGTGCGGCCGCATGTGGGGCTGCGCAACATCCATCAACGCATCCGTCTGCTGTGGGCATCCCTGGGGGATGCGTACGGCATACGGGTATCCCCGCAGCCTAAGGGCTTTCGTGTCGAAATGCGAATCCCTCGGGTGTGTACAGACCAGCCGCAGGAGATATAACCATGAAGCCTTCCCCGACTTTTTACGGACAGGTCGGGGAAGGCTTTCTATACAGATCCTTTATACAGTTCAGATAAGAAGTCAATATTTTGCACTAAAAGTCAAAATCGTGATATTTACAAATTTCATTATTACATGTATAATATAATAAAGGTAACCAAAAAAACACCGTCTCTTATCAGAATAATAGGAGGAAACGGCAAGTGAACACAACACGCGAACAGAAAACGGCATTGGAGAAGGTCAAAAAACGAGGAACTTTTCTTAAAAATCTCGAGCTGTTGACCCTGTGCATCCCGGCGCTTGTGGGTTACATCCTGTTCGCCTATGTCCCGATGTTCGGGTTGGTGATGGCGTTCAAGGACTACAAGCTTGCCCGCGGCATCTGGGGCAGCAAGTGGATCGGGCTGAAGAATTTCGAGTTCCTGTGGCGTTCGGTCGACCTCGGACGCATCGTACGCAACACTGTCTGCTACAGCCTCACGTTCATCGTCGTCGGTCTCGTCCTCAATGTGTTCATAGCGCTGCTGCTCAATGAAATCCGCGACAACCGGCGGGCGCTCAAGTATTACCAGACCACGATGATCTTCCCGAACTTCCTCTCCTGGGTCATCGTCGGATATATCACTTACGCGCTGTTCAACCCGACGCTCGGCATCCTGACACAGATCCGTTCCGCTCTCGGAATGACGCCGATCGACGTCTATATGGATACAAAATACTGGCCCGGCATCCTCGTTACGGTAAACATGTGGAAGGGCGTCGGGATGGGGTCGATGTTCTACTTTGCTGCGCTCATCGGCATCGACGAATCCCTCTACGAGGCCGCGCGCATCGACGGTGCCAACCGGCTGCAGCAGATCCGCTATATCTCGCTTCCGTCGCTCATTCCGCTGATGACCATCATGAGCATACTGGCGATGGGCAGCGTCTTCCGCGGCGACTTCGGACTGTTCTATCAGATCCCCCGCGACGTCAAGGTCCTCTACGAGGTGACGGATATCATCGACACCTATGTCTTCCGAGGGCTGCAGACCAACAGCTACGGGATGGCGAGCGCGGTCGGCTTCGTTCAGTCAGTCGTGGGCTTGATCATGGTAACGGGCACGAACGCGATTGTCAAGCGCATCAGCCCCGAAAACAGCATGTTTTAAGGGAGGGTATGGATATGAACAATAAACGCAAGATCAAAATGTCGAAAGCGGTTATCCACCTGTTTTTCTGTCTGTTTTCCTTGCTGTACGTACTGCCGCTGCTGTTGATCGTCAGCATCTCGTTCTCAACGGAGGAGTCGGTCACGGGTCCGGGCGCGGGTTACCACCTCATCCCGACGGAATTCTCGCTCGAGGCGTACGACATGGCAATCAAAAGCCCCGACCAGATGCTGCGTGCCTACCTCATCACCGCATCGCAGGCCGTCATCGGAACCTTCGGTGCGTGCCTCTTCACCGGTATGATCGCCTACCCGCTGTCCCGCTCGTCTTTCGCGTTCCGCAAGCCCATCACCTTCATCGTCTTCTTCACGATGCTCTTCGGCGGCGGACTCATCCCGACCTACATCATCTATTCCAATGTCTACAACCTGAACAATAACTACTGGGTCTATATCCTGCCGGGACTGTGCGGAGGCGCGTGGAACACACTCGTCATCCGGACGTTCTTCAAGGGCCTTCCGGAGGCGCTGTTCGAGTCGGCGAAGATCGACGGCGCGCGGGAGATGCGCATCTTTATACAGATTGCACTGCCGTTGTCAACGCCGGTGTTCGCGACGATCGGTTTCCTGATGCTCGTCGCGAAATGGAACGACTGGCATACATCGCTGGTTTACATCCGCGACCAGGACCTCTACACGCTGCAGTATATGCTGCAGAAGATCCTGAATGAGGCGAGGTTCCTGCGGGATCTTGCGGCATCGGGCGCGGCGAACCAGATTACGGCGGTGCAAACGATGAAGCTGCCGATGGAGACGATGCGCTATGCGATGTGCGTACTTGCCGCCGGACCGATGCTGGTGATCTTCCCGCTGTTCCAGAAGTATTTCGCGTCCGGTCTGACCATCGGCGCGGTCAAAGGATAATCCCCGATCATTGCGTTCCCCCAAATTTATATAAAGGAGTGACTCCGATGAAAACACGCATCCTCGCGACCCTGCTGGTACTGATGCTGCTGGTCACCGCGCTGGCCGGCTGCCAGGACGCGAAGCCCGCTGCAACCACGGCGGCCACCACCGCTGCTGCCACCACCGCTGCTGCCGCGACGACCGCCGCGCCCGCCCCTGAAAAGTCCGACCTTCCGCAGGTGACCCTGAACTTCTGGATGGGCTGCCAGGGCAAGCAGAAGGATACCGACGAAGTTCATGCGTACCTGCAGCAGCAGATCAACGAGTACGTCCCCAACACCGACATCGTGTGGACGCTGCTGACCTTTGCGGAGTACAACGAGAAGTGGACGAAGGCCATTGCCGCCGGTGAGACGATCGACATCTCCTGGTGGGGCTGGTACCGCAGCCTCGGCGACGACTCCTCCGACGGAACCATCCTCGCGTTCGACCCGTACCTTGAAGAGAACGGCCAGCACATCGTCTCCTACTTCGGCGACCGTATCCTCAACCTCCACCGCTCCGCCGACGGCAAGCTCTACTTTGTACCGGCGTGGCAGGGCCTGTGCGCCAACCGTTTTTCGATGTACATCCGCAAGCAGGTCTCCGACGTCCTCGATGACAAGACCAAGAGCGACATCACCGATGTGTTTGTCAAGAACCAGTTCAATTGGTCTGAGGAAGCTTATAGGGAAAACTATGCGGTTCTGGAAAGCGTTCTGAAGCAGGCGAAGGATGCCGGCGTTATGGGCGCGGGTGTCAGCGGTGCGTACAGCATTTTGGAATCCACATATGACTATTTCAAAGTCGGTACATACGGAATCGTCTACTACGGTGACAAAGACTTCAAAGTTCAGAATCTTTTTGACACCCATAACCTCCGTGTGCGTTATGAAACTGCGGCACGCTGGTATGATGAGGGCTACATCCCCGCCGACATCGCGTCCAACACCAACAGCTACGGCTGGGCGGAAGCGAAGAATGATGGCTGGGCGTTCAGCCTGGGCGGCACGCAGGGTTATGAGGACCCGGCCGGCGTCTTCACCACCCGCTACGGCATCGACTTCGAGAACTTCAGCATGTTCGGTAAGGATCTGCTCGTCCTGGGCACTCCGACGGGCACCTGTCTGCCGGTTACCTCCGCGAATCCGGAGCGTGCCGTCATGCTGCTGGATCTGTTCTTTGCGCCCGAGGGGAAGGAAATCTACCGTACCTTCGTCTACGGCCTTGAGGGCAAACACTACGTCCGTACAACCGACAACGACACCATTGACCTTCTGACCGGTACCGGTGAGCCGCAGTCCGACTGGGCATACGGTATCCCGGCATGGGTGCTCGGAACCTGCGAGGACATCTTCAACACCGCCGCGGGCACCTCGAAAATCTACAACAAATACAAGGCTGCCGAGCAGACTGCGTACGCGCCTCCGCTCCTTGCCTTCTCGTTCAACAACAGCGATGTGACCGTCGAGCAGGCGCAGATCAAGACCGTCGTTGAAGAGTACGAGAAGACGCTGAACCAGGGCATCAAGGGCTCCGCGGGCTGGGAGGACTACTACAACGACTTCCTCGCGAAGCTGAAGCAGGCCGGCATCGAGGCCTACCTCGCCGAGGTACAGAAACAGGTCGACGCATTCGTCGCCGATCGCGGTGTTCAGTGGTAACTATTTCGGCAAAAGGGGAGGGGTGGGACAAAAGTCCCACCCCTTCTTTGATCTTTCCGCAGCTTTTTGGGAGCATACGGCGAAGGCGGACTGCGAGAATCCGTTCCGCCGCAGGTTTTTATTCTTCTCATGGCGATTGTCTTTACACAACGCCGCACGCGCGCATCACGAGCTTGTGCACGTTCAGCTCATATTCATACCCGAACGGGTTGACCATCTCCCCGCGGACACAGCGCGCGAACTCCAGCATCATCTCATCGTAGCGCTTAAAGTTGACGTCACAGACGCCGTCCGGGAAGGTGATCTCACGGCGGCGGTTTGCGTAGGCATCCGCGAAGTCCACATGGGTATAGAAGGTCCGCGTAGGATTTTCGAGCGGCATGATTTCCCAGGTCGCGCGGCTGCCGCAGAGCACGAGCTGCCGGCGTCCGTAGCCGCCAACCTCCGTGGATGTCGCGCGCGCGATGGACACGCCGTCGCGGTACTCGAACATCGCGCAGCCCTGGTCGATTGCCGTCACGCCATCCATTCCGGAGCCGCGGTTCAACGCAACGACATTCTCCGGCATCCCTTTGAACAGATAGACCAGGTCGACCATATGACAGCCGAGGAAAAACATGATGCCGCCGGGGAACGGCTTCATCCACTCGCGCTTCTCCGGGGAGTGATGGGTGTTCATCAACGCGTCAACCTCGTAAATCTGCCCAAACTCTCCGGCACGGGCACGCCGCAGCGCCTCTTTGATCGACGGGTTATAACGGTACATATACGACATCTGCACGGTCAGGTTCTTTGCCTCTGCGACCTTCAGCAGCGCCGCGAACTCCTCGACGTCGGCTCCGGCAGGCTTGTCGATATGGACGTGGATGCCGCGGTCGACGCACTTGCGCGCCTGACGCACGAGGTCCAGCTCATATCCTTCGACCTCGATCGCGTCGCAGCCGGCGTTCAAAAGCTCCCGCTCCGTCATCACCGGGATGCCGCGGTAGCAGGCGGTGTCTTTGATCTCCCTGTAGCGTTCCTCCGACTCGGGAACGTAGCCGACCACCTCGAACACGTCGGGATATTGCAGCACGGTGCTCAGCATCCCGGTGCTGTGGTCGTGCAGGGTGCCCAGGTGTCCGATTCGTATCTTTTTCATCTGTAACGCCTCCCTTATTTCGTCCAGTCAAACAGCAGACCGATCGGGAAATCGCGGTTCTCGGCGAGCCTGCGGTACACCTCCGGCGCATTCTCCGGCGGGTGTATCTCGTTGATCATCTGAGCGAAGTTGAGCCGCCCGCCCTTGCGCAGCCGCAGCAGTGCCGCAATGTCGTCCCGATGCGTCCAGTAACCGGGGTAGGATTCCTCCGACGGACGCGCCTGCGTATGCGCGCCGATCACGGTAATGCCGGGATAGTGTATCTTTTTATAATAGTCCACCGTAAAGTTCGGGTCGCGCGTGCAGCCCAGCAGCGCAATCCGTCCGAAGCGCGCCATGCAGTCGAGGGTCTCGATGAAGCCCTCGCCGCGTCCGGTCACCTCGATGGCGGCGTTGATTCTGCCGGGTGCGGCATCGAACACACGCTCCGGAAAATCAGGCGCGGTCGGGTCGAGCGCGCAGTCCGCACCCAACTTCTCCGCAAGCGCACGCCGTTCGGGTTTCGGGTCCGCCGCGATGACCGGGCATCCGCCGGCAGCCTTGCACAGCTGTACGGCAAACTGCCCGAGGATTCCAAGCCCCATCACCATGGCCGCCTCGCCCAGCTCCAGACGCGTCTTGCGTACCGCAGCCAAAGGAAACGTCGCGATGTACATCAATGACGCCTCAGACAGCGGAATATCGTCGTCGAGCTTCACGATGCTGCTGCGTTCACGGACGGTGATCCGTGCCATATGCTTCCCACCGTACACGATCACGCGGTCGCCCACGTTGACGCTCACACCTTCGCCCACCGCCGCCACGATCCCCGCCGCGCTGTAGCCGAGTGAGCGCGGGAACGGCGCCACGATGTCGGAACCGCCGCTTACGTTTTTATCGCCGATGAGATTTGCGCGCTCCGTCCCCGCGCTGACCGCCGAATACGCAAGCTCCACGGTCACCTCGCCCGCGCCCGGTTTGCGGCATTCCGTCTCGATCAGCTCAGCCTCATACGGACGCGGAAAGATGATCTGCCTGGTTTTCATATGGATACCCCCTGTTATTAGGATTTGCGCGTACCGCGTGATGCGAGATACGCGTCCATCAAACGATTGCGTTCATTGCCGGCGCAGTCTGCAAACGCATCTGCCGGCAGCGCCGCAAGCTCCCGCTTCAATCCGTCGTACACCGTCGTCAGTTCCGACTGCTGTATGCCCGTGACGTTCAGAATCTTACGGTTGTCAACAATGCGGTCAAAGAGCCGATCGTATTCGAGCTGCCAGCGGTGCGGCTTTCGGTTGCCGCTTGTCACGCAGGACAGGAAATCCTCCTTATCCACCGTGATATACTCCAGCCCTATCAATCTGCGGTAGTATTCCGCGATTTCCCGCCACGGGTTGTGCTCCGCCGTCGCGACGGTATAAATTTCGCCGTACGCGTCCCGGTTGAGCACCAGCCGTGAGATCATCCGCGCGACGTCTCCCGCCCAGCTCATCGTTGCCTGCACTTCCATCGCCTGCTCGGGCAGCACGACGGTCTTGCCCGCACGCGCACGGAAGACGACCGTATCGGCTTCCAGCGTTGTGAGCTGGAAACGGCGCTTGGAGAACGTGATCGCCGGACGGATCGCCGTCCAGTTATGAAGACCCGAGCTTTTCAGGACGTCCTCGCCCATCGCTTTATACAGCGAGTATTCGGTATCCCGTGCGGAGAGAAATTCCGCGTCGTCCGACACATCCAGCAGCCGCGGCGAGCGCTCGGTGATCGGATGCTCCAGATTTGCGTAGATGCGGTAGGACGACAGGTAGATGTAGTGCCCGCAGTTTTCGACCAGCCTGCGGTACATGCGCGGGAACTCGATGCCGTTGTAGATCATGAAGTCGACGATGCAGTCGTATTCGTTTTTCAGAAGACCTTCGACCGTCGCATCGTCCTTGAAGTCGGCCTTGAGATAGCGCACGGCGGGATTGTCGGAATGAACGTCGTCAAGGGATACGACGTCGACCCGGTATCCCATTTTCGCCAGCGCGGGTACGAGATAAACCCCCATCGCGCCGGTTCCGCCGGGCACGAGAACGCGTTTTCCAGCAGTCATATGAAAAGCTCTCCTTTTCCTGTTCTATTTCGGGCAATCTGATCTCTGTTTATATTATACCATACTGACACGGGAAATGAAATACGCTGCTGAGTCAAAAAGATATTGATTTTGCTGTCTTATCGGCATAAGAGGGGAGAGGAAACGGATGAGCGAGGTCTGCGGCAAGAAACTGTGTATGGCGGAACTGTCGGAGTCCTGCGGGTTTTGTACCGACGCAAATTTCCCAAAAGACCTTGCGTAAAATCCCCGGCATGCTTCGTCGCAATACCGTGCTTCCGGAGGCTGAGCACAGTATGACGATTACAACACATCCCCTCCCGGGAAATCCCGGAAGGGGATGTGTTTACTCCATCAGAATTGCGCGCAGTTCCGAGACACTTTCCGCGATCTGAGCGGCTCCGCAGCGCAGCGCTTCCTCACGGCTGCCGTAGCCGTAGAGCACGTATATGCACGGCAGTCCGCACAGCCGCGCACCTTCAACGTCCTGGTCACGGTCGCCGACCATCACACAGTCCGTGCGGTCCGTAACACCCATGCGCAGCAGCCCCGCCGTGATGACGCCCTGCTTGTCCATCGGCGTTTCACTCAGCGAAATACCCGAGACCGTGTCGAAGTATGCAAGCAGTCCGAAGTGCTCAAGGATGCGCTCGGAGAACACCGCAGGCTTGCCCGTTGCAACCATCAGACGATTCCCGGCGGCCTTCAGTTCCCGCAGAAGCTCCGGGATGCCGGGGTACACGCGGTTTTCGAACAGTCCCACCGTTGAGAAGCGCTCCCGGTAGAACCCCAAAAGCCGCAGTGCCTCCGCCTCATCCACGCCCGCGTACTCGATAAACGAGCGCAGCAGCGGCGGGCCGATCCACGGATGATACTGTTCCCGTGATCCGACCGGATAGCCGCCCTTTGTAAGCGCGTAGCGGACAGACTCGCAGATGCCTTCCTCGGGGTCGGTCAGGGTTCCGTCCAGGTCAAAGATGATCACACGCATCAGCGTTCCTCCCGGAAGTAGGAGATGCCCAGCGCGGCGGGTGACTGATCCTCCCGCCGGTTTCGCATACTGGTGATGACCAGTACAATGATCGTGACGACGTACGGGAGCATTTTGTACAGCTCCTTGAACGCCAGGAACGTGCCGGTCGGGATGAACAGGTAGAGGATGTACAGCCCGCCGAAGAGGATGCTCGCGAAGATGCCGACGTTCGGACGCCAGAGGGTAAAGATGACCAGCGCGATGGCGAGCCAGCCGCGGTCACCGAAGGCGTCGTTAGACCATACCCCGCAGGCGTAGTCCATGACGTAGTACAGTCCGCCGAGACCCGCAATCATGCTGCCGATGCAGGTTGCGAAGTATTTATAGCCGCTGACGTTGATGCCGACGGAATCGGCGGTAGAGGGACTTTCGCCGACCGCACGCAGGTACAGTCCCACGCGTGTACGCTGCAGGACGAACGACGCGGCGAGTGCGAGGGCGACGGCTAAGTAGGCAAGGAAGCCGTAGCTGAAGAATACCTTTCCGACCCATCCCCAGCCTTCGGCGAAGGGAAGCGCACGGCTGAAGACCCGGCTCGTCGCGGAGAGCGCGATGGACGGCACCTCCGCGCCGGTCAGCTTGATGAGCGAGCCGCCGAAAAAGTTGCCGAAGCCGACGCCGAAGGTCGTCATCGCAAGGCCCGTGACGTTTTGATTCGAACGCAGCGTGACGGTCAGCAGGCAGTAGAGAAGCCCCATCAGCAGCGATCCCAGCAGCGACGCGGCCAGCGGGATGGCAACGGCAAGGAAGCTGTTTAGCTCACCCATTGTGCTCTGCTCATAGAGGAACGCGCCGATAACGCCGCTGATGCCGCCGACGTACATGACACCGGGGATGCCCAGATTCAGGTTGCCGGACTTCTCGGTGATTGTCTCACCGGTGCTGCCGTAAAGCAGCGGGACACCTTGCACAACCGCGCGGGGAATGAAGGATACAAAGTCAAACATGCGTCATTCCTCCTTTCCGTTCTTCTCAGAGGGGTTTATAAGCGGGGGCTGCGCAGCAGGCAGAGCACTGCTTGCATGTTTGCGGAAGCTGATGCGGTAGGAGATGAAGAACTCACTGCCGATGATGAAGAACAGGATCAGGCCGGTGAGAATATCGGAGAAGGAGTGGTTGAGACCGAAGGCGGTGGAAATCTCCCCGGCGCCCCGGTCGAGGAATGCCAGCAGGAAGCTTGCGAAGATCATCGCGGGCGGATTGAACTTCGCAAGCCACGCGACCATAACGGCGGTGAAGCCGCGGCCGTCTGCGACGGTGGTGGTGATCGTGTGGTCGGTACCGCCGACGAGCAGCAGCCCCGCAATGCCGCACAGCGCGCCGGACAGGATCATCGTACGGATGATGACGCGGTCAACCTTGATGCCGACATACCGCGCGGTCCGTTCGCTCTCACCGACGACGGAGATTTCATAGCCGTGCTTGGTGTAGTTGAGATAGATGTAGACGAGCACCGTCAGGATCGCGACGATGATGATATTGAGCAGGTACTTCTGTCCGAACAACTGCGGGAGCCAGCCGGATTCGGTGGACTGGTTGATGATGCCGATTTTCCCCGCGCCCTTGGGAACCTCCCAGACGATGACAAAAAACGCGACGAGTTGGATGGCGACATAGTTCATCATCAGTGTAAAGAGCGTCTCATTGGTGTTCCACTTTGCCTTGCAGACAGCCGGAATGAATCCCCACAGCGCACCCGCCGCTATACTCGCGATGGTCATCACGCAGATGAGCAGGGCGTTGGGGAGCTTGTCGCCGAGCAGGATCATGCACGCGGCTGCGGCGAGACCTCCGACGAGAATCTGCCCCTCGCCGCCGATGTTCCAGAAGCGCATCCGGAACGCGGGCGTCAGCGCAAGCGATACGCACAGGAGGATGGCGGTGTTCTGCAGCAGCACCCATATCTTACGCGGCGTACCGAACGCGCCTTCGAGCATCTTCGCGTAGACACCCAGCGGATTCTCACCGGTGAGCAGCGTCGTGACGACGGCGCAGACGACCAGCGCCAGGATGATCGCGCCGCCGCGGATGCCCCACGCGCCGTACCACGGCAGATCCTTGCGTTTGCTGATGTATATCAGAGGGGCTTTCTGCTTACTCATCCGTATTCCCTCCTCCGAGATGGGTCATCATCAGACCCACATCCCGTTTCTTCGCACCCGGCCCGTCGATGATGCCGCTGACCTTCCCGCCGCACAGCACCAGGATGCGGTCGGAGAGCTGCAGCAGCACGTCCAGGTCTTCGCCGACGTAGATGACCGCCGCGCCGCGCATTTTCTGCGCCGTCAGCAGCGCATAAATCTCGTAGGACGAGTTGATGTCCAGCCCGCGTACGGCGTACGCCGTCAGCAGCACGGTCGGCGTGGAGGAGATCTCGCGGCCGACGAGCACTTTCTGCACGTTGCCTCCGGAGAGTTTGCGCACCGGTATATCAAGATTGGGCGTACTGACCGCCAGCGTATTGACGACCTTGCGCGCAAGTTCGGCGGGCGCCTTACGGTCGGTGAAGAAGCCGTGCCCGCGTCTGTAAGAGCGCAGCATCATATTGTCGGAGATGCCCATGCTGCCGACCAGCCCCATCCCGAGCCGGTCTTCCGGCACAAACGACAGTGTGACGCCCATCTCCGCGATGCTCAGCGGATCCTTTCCGAGGATTTCCTCATGGTGTCCGTCGTCGTGGATATAGCAGATGCTGCCGGTTTCGGTGGGCTGCAGACCGGCGATGGATTCCAGCAGTTCCTTCTGACCGGAGCCGGAGATACCCGCGATGCCGAGGATCTCACCGCTGCGCGCGGTGAAGGAGACATTGTCCAGCTTGATGATCCCATCGATGGAGCGGACGGTGAGGTTTTTCACCTCGATGCGCGGCTTGGGATTGACCGGTTCCGGACGGTCGATGCTGAGCGTGACGGGGTGGCCGACGAGCATGTTGGTCATCTCGCCGGTGTTCGTCATCTTTGTGGGCATATCCCCGACGAACTGTCCGTTCCGGAGGATTGCCACGCGGTCTGAAAGCTCCTCGACCTCGTTGAGCTTATGGGTGATGATGACGATCGCCTTGCCGTCGTCTCGCATGTTCCGCAGGACGGTGAACAGCTTGTCGGTCTCCTGCGGGGTGAGGACGGCGGTCGGTTCGTCGAGGATGAGGATGTCCGCGCCGCGGTAGAGCACCTTGATGATCTCGACGGTCTGTTTCTGCGAGACGGACATCGTATAGACCTTCTGCCAGGGGTCGACTTCAAACCCGTAGGCTTTGCACAGGCGGTTGACACGCTCGGCGACCGCCTTGAGGTTGAGGCGTCCGGGTTCCTTCAGTCCGAGCACGATGTTTTCCGCCGCGGTGAGCACGTCCACGAGCTTGAAGTGCTGGTGGATCATACCGATGCCGTGGTCGAAGGCATCTTTGGGCGAGCGGATAACGACCTCCCGGCCGTCGATGAAAATCTGTCCGGCGTCCGGGAAGTAGATTCCGGCGAGCATATTCATCAGCGTGGTCTTTCCGCTGCCGTTTTCACCGAGCAGCGCAAGGATCTCCCCGCGGTAGATGTTGAGCCACACGCGGTCGTTGGCAAGTACGCTGCCGAAGGATTTCGTGATGTCCCGCATTTTGACTGCGGCTGTTTTGTGATCCAAAAGGCATTCCTCACGATCGTCAGATTCCGGAGTATTCGCTTTTTTGATAATACCAAATAAGGACAGTCAGCGATTTCTCCTCGACTGTCCTTATGGATACCCAATTGAGAAGGGGTTGCTTAGAACGCGGTGTCGAGCAGCGTGATGCCGTCGATCTTCAGATCGAACGCCGGCGCGGAGCGGTACACGGACTCCTGGAAGTAGCCGTCCTTGATGACTTCGGTGTCGCCGGTATAGGCGGCGTCGGTGTCGATGTCGGCCATGTAGGAGGTCAGAGTCTGTCCGTCGACGGTGAAGGTGGAGGTATCGAAGACATGGAGGGTACCGGCGATGAGCTGCTCGCGTGCGGCCTTGATGGCGTCAGCGGTGCCGGCGGCAGCGACCTTCTCATTGATCTCGGTCAGCACGACGGAGCCGGTTGCTATGGTACCGGTCCAGTCAGCTTCAAAAGCCTTGTTATCCATGGTATTCTGGATGGCGTATTTGAAGTACGGGGTCCAGTCGATGCGGGAGGAGACGATGTAGGTGTTCGGCGCGGCGGAGATCGTGGAGCCGTTGTAGGAGACGTTGGGGACACCGGCGGTCTCGCAGGCGGTCGGGGCGCCCATGGAGTCGGCGTGCTGGGAGATGAGCTTGCAGCCGTTCGCGATGAGCTTATTGGCGCCTTCCTTTTCGGCGGTCTCGTCATACCAGGAACCGGTGAAGGTGACTTCCATCGTAACGGTCGGGCAGACCGAGCGCGCGCCGAGGAAGAAGGAGGTATAGCCGGAGATGACTTCAGCGTAGGTGAACGCGCCGACATAGCCGATCTTCGCGTCATCCGCAGTGAACTTACCGGCTTCGATCATCTCGTTGAGCTTCATGCCTGCGGCGATGCCGGCGAGGTAGCGGCCTTCGTAGATGGCGGCGAAGGCGTTATGGTAGTTGGAAAGGCCTTCGGTATGAGCCTTGGTGCCGGTGGCATGGCAGAACTGAACCTTCGGGAACTCCTTGGCAGCCTGGATCATGTAGTCCTCATGACCGAAGCTGTCGGCGAAGACCACGATGCAGCCCGCGTCGACGAGCTCGGCGGCGGCGTTGTAGCACTCCTGACCCTCGGGGATATTGGTCTTGAGGATCGGCTCGACCTTCAGTGCCTCGCAGGCGGCTTTCGCGGCGTTGATGAAGTTGAGGTCATAGGTGGAGTTTTCGTCGTGCAGGAAGATGAAGCCGACCTTGGTCTTACCGGTTTTCTGGGTTCCCGCGCACGCACACAGAGACAGGAGCAGCGTGCAGACCAGGATGAGGGCAATGACTTTTTTCATAGTGATTCCTCCGAAGTATTGTATTGTGAACCTATATTTCAAACCCTGTTGTCAGGCGTGAAATCAGCAGAACTCGATGCCGTGAGAGAGACTCATGCTTTTGATCTTCGCGAGGGACTCAACGCGGATGCCGCGCGCGCGGATGTTGTCTCCGCCGTGCTGGAAGGCCTTCTCGATGACAATGCCGGCGCCGACGAGGGTCGCCCCGGCATCGCGTACGAGCTTGATCAGCCCGGTGAGCGCGGCGCCGTTGGCGAGGAAATCGTCGATGATGAGCACATGGTCAGCCGGGGTGAGGAAATCGCGCGAGACGATGATGTCGTATTCGACACCGTGCGTATAGGACATGACCTTGGACGTCCAGACGGGGCCGGCGATGTTTTTGGTCTTGCTCTTTTTGGCAAAAACGACGGGGCATCCGAACTGCTGCGCGGTGATGCACGCGATGCCGATGCCGGACGCCTCAATGGTCAGTATCTTATTGACGCCGCAGCCGTCGAACAGCCGCAGAAACTCCTGACCCAACTCGGTAAACAGGCCGATGTCCATCTGATGATTCAAAAAGCTGTCGACCTTCAGAATATTCCCTTCGTGGATGACGCCATACTTGCGTATCTGCTCCTCGAGAAGCCGCAAGGGTACATCCCCTTTCACAAAAACGAATGACACATACTATTTTACAGAAAATTCAGAATTTTGCAACCCCAACATTGAGGGAATCTTCCGTTTCCTTTTGCGATTTATTTGTGCACTTCGCTTCTTTGCACATGGTATTTTCCGCAATTGCCCCGTCGTATTATACTTCAAATGTGCCGAAATGCAATCATCTGATCATTGCAGGGCCGGCGATTTCGACGACTCCGCTTCCTTACGCCCGGCTGGGTTACTCCTGTGCGGGCCGTTTCATTTGCCGGCACGAAAAGCACTGCGCCTTGTCTACCTTTGAAAAGTCAAACGTCCCCTCCACGCCGTATTTCTCCAGGACCCGGTCGTACAGCACCGCGCAGTGGCCGCAGTAGTCGTGGTACGGCTTCATATACGTCAGCTCGTTGAGCATCCCGCGCGACGGACAGTGGCGCATGTCGATGGTGAAGCGCTCGTTTTCCTCGTCGTAGGTCATGCGGAAGTCGCACGCCTCCTCGTTCAGCGAGCGCGACCAGTATGTCCAGCAGCCGCGTATCCCTTCCTTTTCCACCAGTTTCCCGAGCCGATCCTGGACATAGGTGTCCGAGATGTGCTCCCAGTAGCGCACGACCGCGTCATACCCGCCCTGTTCCTCCAAGAAGGTGAACAGTTCGCTGTAGAACGGGATGAATTCGGTGCACGAGATCATACAGCCGCCTCCTTTTTGGCAAACGAGAACTTCGCCGCGCCGGTCTGTTCTTCATAGGACCGCAGCGAGAACGCACAGCCGGCTGCCTCCGCAAAGATGCCGTATACCACCTGCATCGTCAGAGGTCCCCACTCCGACGGCGTCTCTCCGACCGACCGCATGTACCGCACGCCCGGATGGTACGCCGTCTCGACGGTCAAGCACGCGTCCGTCAGCGTATACCGAAGGGCATCGGACGCATCCTCTTTCTCATATATATCCTTGAGATATTCCGCGATCGCCGTAAGTCCGCGCCGACGGATGTCCTCCAGACGCGGTTTGTGGTAGGCAAGCGTGTAGCGCCGCAGCAGTTCCCGCACGCCCTTTTCCCCATAGTGCTCGCCGACATAGCGAAGACCGTTGTCGACGGAACTGTGGAAATCGAGGTGCAGGTACTTGTTGTCCGACGCCTTTCGATCCATGACCAGAAGTGCCATAAAATGCCCCTTTCTTGAAGAAACATTTATATATTCGACATTATACCACACAATCTGTCGGATGTCCAGAGCGGAATGGAAAATCGTTGACAAATAGAAATGAAAATGATACAATCGAAGAAAAAGAGGTGAAAATATGACTCGACTGAAACATACCGGATACTGGGAGTATCTGGACACGTACGGCACACAGCTTTTCACGGCGGTTCTGCTGCCGGATGCGCAGGGCACCTTCCCGACGGTCGTCTACCGCAGCCCGTATGTCGACGCGCTGGAGACGCTGTCAGAGGAAACCGTTGTTGCGCGGTACCTGTCGGAGCATGCCGCGTGGCTGAACAGCGGATATGCCGTCGTGATGCAGCATTGCCGCGGGCGTGGGAAAAGCGGAGGAGTCTGCGTTCCGTACATCAACGAGCGCGCGGACGGACTCAGGCTGCTTGACTGGATCCGGACGCTGCCGGGTTACAACGGCGAGCTGTACCTTGTCGGCGGGAGCTATCTGTCGTCGGTTCACTATGCGGTGGCTCCGTTTGCCGGGGATATCCGCGGGGCGGTTTTCAAGATACAGGACGACGAACGCTACAATATCTGCTACCGCAACGGCTTCTTCAAGAGCGCATTGCATGGCAGCTGGTACATGGGGATGTATCACGCGGGTCAGCATCCCGTACGTCATTTTACTCCCGCTGCTTTCGATACGCTGCCGCTGTCTATACTGACCCGGACGGTATTCGGTGAACCGGCGGAGGACTTCGACGAGATGCTGCGGCATCCCGACCGCCGCGACGCATTCTGGAACACTCTGCCGGGAGGTAGCGACTCCCGCAACGCCGTCGAGCACGCCGATATCCCGATCCTGCTGACCACCGGTTTCTACGACATCTATACCGGCGGCATCTTTGATATGTGGCGGAAGATGAAGCCCGGGACGCGCGCGCGGTCGGCCCTCGTCGTCAGCCCGTATGACCACGGCGACGGCTGCCCCGAAGGGTCCATCCGCTTCCCAAACGGCAAAAAGGCCGAACAATTCGGCGACAGCTTCGAACAGCAGTGGCTCGACTATACGCGCGGAATCGGTGAGCCGCCGTTCCCGCTCGGAAAGGTCACCTATTACCGCTTGTTCGAGAACCGCTGGGCGTCCGATGCATTTGACGAGTCCGACGTTCCCGGCGGGAAACAACACATGCTGGAGCTGCCGATCGGCTCCGGGATCAGGACGTATGTCTACAACCCCTACGACCCACCGCGCTTCAGGGGCGGATTGTCCGGCAGCTTCGGCGGCGCCGACTTCCAGGATCCGCCGAACTCCCGCCACGATATTGTCAGCCTTTACACCGAGCAGTTTGACCGCGACGTATTCATCAAGGGCCGCATGTCCGCCGCACTCGACGTCGCGTCCGACTGCGAGGATACCTGCTTCTACATGCGTATAAGCATCGAAAAGACGCAGGGTGACTTCGGGCTGCGTGACGACATTCTCTCGCTGTGCGGACACCTCGGAGACTATACGCCCGGCTCCCGCGTACGCGTCGGGTTCACGTTCGACGACCATGCCTTCCTTGTCCGGCGCGGAGAGCGGCTGCGGATTGATATCGCATCCGCGGACAACGCGCACTTCGTCCGGCATACCAACCGGCGCGGACTGTTCAGCGAGCAGACCTCCTGCGCCATCGCCCATAACACGCTGTACCTCGACTCCGCGCGGCTGACGCTGCCGATTGAGTAGACATAACCCCCGCCCGTCCCGTCTGGGATGAGCGGGGGTTTTATTACAGCCGCGTTACACGCCGATGTCGCGGTAGTCCTGACCGATGTTCAGACCTTGCCGGATGAGGGTGCGCTGCAGCGTCGGGACGTCGAGCGCGCGCGGCTGTACGCCATGCTCCAGCGAGAGTGCCGCCGCAGTCCCGGCCGCCTCACCCATCGACATGCAGCACAGGATCAGACGCGAGCCGGACTGCCCGAAGATGTTGGAAGAAATGTTGCGCCCTGCCGCGAGGACACCGTCGAGCTGCGTCGGGATGAGCGAGCGGTAGGGGATATCGTAGAAGTACAGGCCGTCGGGAATCAGCTCGGTCATGTTCACCGTCGGGAGGTCCGTCGGCGGGGCGAGGGAACCGTAGCCGCCGCGGTTGGTGATGTACGCTTCGCTGCCGTCGGGGAGTCTGCCGCGGAACCACTTCTGGTTGCCGACCGTTTCGATGCCGTGGACGTCGAAGCCGTGCTGAGAGATCGTGATGACGTCGGGCTTCTTGCGGGCGTAGGCGATATCCTCGCCGGTGAAGCGGTACTCGCCGACGATGCGGCGGCTTTCGCGGACACCGAGCAGCGCAGCCGTCTGCGAGAGATAGGAGTGCTCGAAGCCAGGAATGTTCTTTTTGATGAAGCGGGAGAACAGGTCGGCTTGTTCCCGTCCCTCAATGTACATACGTGTCAGATCGCGGTTGTCGGTCGGACGACACATGCGCGAGTGGGCGATGCAGATGCTGACCTCGTCCTTCCCGCAGTGCTGCGGACGTCCGGGGAGGTGGGTCATCCAGTTGAGGTGGTTCTCGATTTGCGTGACCGGGTCGCCGTCCTCTTTGCACTTCGCCAGCAGCCGGATCCACTGCGGGTCGTTTTGCTTCAGGTCGGAGTTGATATACGCCTCCCAATCGACGCCGCCGAGCATGAACTCCAGCGAGCACGCCATTGAGACGCCGTCGCTTTCGCGTCCGCACTCGACCGCGCCGCCTGCGAAGTAGACGAGGTCAGAGTCGCCCGACGCGTCGATGAACCGTTTGCCGAGGATCACCTGCGGGCCGGTCTTCGTTTGAACGACGACACCGCGCACCGTGTCGCCCTCCACAAACGTGTCGATCAGCGGCGTCACGAGCAGCACGTCGCAGCCGTACTTCTTCATCATCCGGTCGAGCACCAGCTTATGTTTTTCTGGGTCGGAGTTGCGGTGCCAGTGGCCGTCGAGCTTCTCCAGCTCATCGATCATCTCACGTCCGAGACCCGATACGAAGTCGAGTGGGATGTTGACCAGTCCCAATGTGGCCAGGCCGCCGAGCGCGCCGTAGGTCTCGAGGATGATCGTACGCAGTCCCGCACGCGCCGCCGCAAGCCCGGCTCCGACACCCGCCACGCCGCCGCCGCAGACCACCACGTCATACTCATCCATCACCGGAATGCTGCGGGTATCCGCACGGATATGTCCGTTTTCCATTGAATAGCGCATGGTTTACCTCCTGTATATTAATGAATATCGGTCTTTCGCTCAACCCTGACGATGGCTTCCGCCTGACAGTTGTCCGCGCACTGCCCGCAGCCGATGCACTTTTCGGCGTCGATGACCGCCGTGACGTTCGGTTTCAGCGAGATCGCCTTCGTCGGGCAGACATAGTAGCACATCGCGCACAGCGTGCAGCCGCCGCGCACCCGGTAAATACTGCGCATCACGCAAGCCCCCTTCCGTATGTTTTCAGTATACACGATTATAAAGCGCTGCGCAAGTGACGGAACCGGGGAGAGATAGGACAAATTTGACATTTGGGAGGAATGTGCGGCAAAATTATCCTCCAAAGGACAGATATCTGCTTAACAAATACGCTTTGTTTGATATAATAAATAAGATTCATACGGCGCTGCCCGGTATGGACGCCCCCATTCCGGGCATGCAGCCGCAGGAACGCCGGTACATATGCTCTCAATGCTGCGTACACGATGGGGAGATTCTGCGAAAGACGCATTACGCGGAGGCATGAAACGGGAAATGGTTTTTGGTAAGGGAGAGGATCTAACCATGCCGAAGAAAATCGGGATACCGGCACTTTTCCGCACAAACCCCGCGTTATCCGTGGACGGCTGCCTGCCTACTTCGGCACGACACTGCTGGTTGCCGGACGCAACTACGCGATTACCTGGCTGACGGCGTACATCGGCGCGGAGGTCATTGACCGTGTTGTCGGAGGAATGTTCGCAGGAGTGACCGGTACGCTGCTGAAGCTCGCGGCAGGGATCCAGACCGACCGCGCGGACATTGCGTCCAATCTGCTGCATGAGAATACATACCTGCGGGAGCTGCGCGCGGGCGGGCTGACGGACGCAAGAGTGCTGCTTCTCGATGAGGTCTTCGCCGGCATCGACCGCGGACGATGTGCGGAGATACTCGATGCTCTGCGCGAGGAAGCAAAACGCATTGCATACCAGGCGCGGGGAAGGGGAGAGCGCACGTTCATCATCGTAACGCATGACGACGAAGTCGCCGCGCGGTGCGACCGCGTGCTGCAGATATAAAAAGACACCGCGTCCAGAATACATCGGACGCGGCGTCTTTTTCTGCCGTTTACTTTACGACGGTGACCTTCGTGATGTGGGGATTGGGGCCTTCGTACCAGTAGAGGAAGCCTTCCAGGTCGAGCTTATCGCCAATCTTCAGCGCCTGAACTGCCTTGTAGACGTCGGTGTTCTTATCGCAGAGGTAGGACTCGACGGTGAAGTTATAGGTGGTGCCGTTGTAGGAAGCACTGAAATAGAGGTCGTCGCCCTCGGAGCCGGAGCCGTCCCAGTTGTACAGGAACGCGGCGCCGTTGGACGGCTCGACGGTCATGCCCTTAAAGGTGACGAACTCGTTCTGGTGCTCGATGAGCTCATCGGTGCCGAGCCACTTGGTGGCGTCGACGGTCTTGGCGACATAGGTACCCTTCCCGAATTCAAAGGTGGCGTCGATGATTTCGACTTCGCCGGACCACTCGGCCTTGAAGCCGGTGACCTTGATCTTCGTGCCGGGGGTGAGCTTGGCGTAGTCGGCCTCGGAGCAGGCCATATTGTAGATGAAGTACGCACCGTCCTTATCCTGCGTGTAGACGGTGACCTTGTTCTCCCACCAGGACTGCTTGGCCTGGACATAGGTCTCGACGACGACCTGGGAGTCGAGCGGCGCGGCGACGTACTGCGCGTGGGTCATGACGCCCTCGGACTTGGTGTCAGCACCGCTGCCCGCGCAGTTGACAAGGATCAGCGCAAGGGTCAGCGCCAAAATAAACGCAAGGGTCTTTTTCATTTTCTGCATCTCCTTTATGATATTGGGTTCTTTGTACCATGGATATTATACACCAAACTGCACGGATGTCAAGCAATATAAGGGGTTATTCAATGATTTATGAATATTTGCGTTCTTTAATAAAACATACGCGCCTCGTTGACAAGGACATGCGCGTGCGGTATAATTAAGATAGTTCCCGAATATGACCGGAAGTTAAAGGGAGAAAATATGAAAGTCGTTTTAGATCATCTGACCCGCACCTTCCCCGGCCGCGGAAAGGATCGCAAACCGGTTGTCGCGGTCAGTGACTTCACCTGTGAAATCCCGGACGGTGCGCTGATCGGACTGCTCGGGCCGTCCGGCTGCGGCAAGAGCACAACGCTCAACCTGCTTTGCGGGCTGCTGCGTCCGACGTCGGGGAGAATTTACTTCGGGGATGAAGACGTCACGGCACTGCCGCCGGAGCTGCGCGGCGTCGGGATGGTGTTCCAGAACTACGCGCTCTACCCGCATCTGACGGTACGGCAGAACATCCGCTTTCCGCTGGAAAATCTGACAGGAAAGCGGAAGCTGAAGAAGGATGAGATGGAGAGCCGTGTCGACGAGGCGGCGGCGCTGGTGCAGATCGGCGAGCTGATGGACCGCAAACCGTCGGAGCTGTCGGGCGGACAGCAGCAGCGCGTGGCAATCGCGCGGGCGCTGGTCAAGCGTCCGCGGGTGTTGCTGCTCGATGAGCCGCTGTCAAACCTCGACGCGCGCCTGCGGTTACAGACCCGCGAGGAGATTCGCCGCATCCAGCGTCAGACACGCGTCACGACCGTCTTCGTGACGCACGACCAGGAGGAAGCGATGAGCATCTCCGATCGCATCATCGTGATGCGCGAGGGCGTTATGCAGCAGAACGGCGCGCCGCAGGACGTCTACGACGACCCGAACAGCCTGTTCGTCGCGAAATTCCTCGGAACCCCGCCGATCGGCGTTTTCCGCGGCTTTGTCCGCGAGGGCTGTCTGTACGCGGGTGAGGACAGGCTGATGGAGGTGCGGGGTGTGCGCGGCGGAGAGGTCGATGTCGCCATTCGCCCGGAGGGGTTTTCGCCGTCGGACACGGGTAACATGCGCTGCAGCCTGAGCCGCGTGGAGGTTATGGGACGCGATACCTGCGTAATCGCCGGACATCCCGCGTGCGTGACTCCGACGTTCCGCGCGATCGTCGATGCCAGACGCCGTCCGACCGGTGATTCCGCCGAGGTGCGCTTTTCGCTCGACCCATGTAAGGTATTCCTGTTCGATCCGCAATCCGGTGACCGGCTGCGGGCAGAGTGACGGGAGGAGCATATGGAACGCAAGAATTTTACGGCGCTTCTCTACCTGATACCGGCGGCACTCTTCCTGGGGGTCTTCCTTGTGTACCCGCTGATTGACGTGCTGGTTTACTCGTTTGAGGAAGGCTATAACTTCTCGTCCCAGACCTATTCCGGCGTGGGCTTTTACAACTACAGCTACGTCCTGCGCGACCCATATTTCCTGCAGGCGTTGAAGAACACCTTTATACTGGTTGTTATCACCGTGCCCGTATCGACCGGACTGGCGCTGTTGATCTCGGTGGGCTTAAGTTCGATCAAAGCGCTCAAAAAGCTCTTTCAGACCGTCTATTTCCTGTCCTACGTCACCAACACACTTGCCGTGGGTCTGGTGTTCATGATCCTCTTTCAACGCACACCCTACACCGACGGCCTGGTCAATCTCATCCGCAGCTTCTTCGGCGCGGCACCGATGGACTTCATCGACGGACCTTACGCCGCAAAAATGTTTGTGCTGTGCTTCTACACCATCTGGGTCGTCATGCCGTTTAAGATTCTGATTCTGACCTCGGCGCTCGCGTCGGTGGACCGCACCTACTACAACGCCGCTGCCGTCGACGGAACGCCCCGTTTCAGGGTGTTTACGAAGATCACGCTGCCGATGATCTCTCCGTCGCTTTTCTACCTGATCACCACCGGCTTCATCGGCGCGTTCAAAGCCTATAGCGACGCCGTCGCGCTGTTCGGCACCGACCTCAACGCCGCCGGGATGAACACCATCGTCGGCTATGTCTACGACATGCTTTACGGCAGCAGCGGCGGGTATCCGTCCTACGCGTCGGCCGCGGCGGTGCTGCTGTTCCTCATCGTCCTGACAATCACCGTAATCAACCTGACGGTCAGCCGCAGGCGCGTGCATATTTAAGGAGGGCGTTATGAACGATCTCAACGACTTCAAGCGCACCGAACATACTGCGCGCATCCGGGAGACCGTGCGCCGGATTGTCACCTATACGATGCTGACCGTCTGGGGCATCATGGTGCTGTTCCCGTTCTACTGGATGCTGCTGACCTCCGTCAAGAGTTACGGCGCGTATAACAGCGAGTATATCCCGAAGCTGTTCACTCTGTCGCCGACGCTTGCCAACTATCTCGAGGCGTTCACCGCTGTTCCGCTCGCGCGCTATCTCCTCAACACGCTGATTTTTACCGTCGTGACCACCGCGCTGATGCTGGTCGTGACCGTCCTCGCGGCGTTTGCGTTCGCGCGGCTCGATTTCCCTGGAAAAGAAGTCGCTTTCACCGCATTCCTGTCGCTGATGATGATCCCAAGCGAGCTGGTCGTCATCACCAACTTCGTCACGATCACCGACCTGAACCTGCGCAACACCTTCACCGGGCTGATTCTGCCGTCGGTCACGTCGGTGTTCTATATCTACCTGCTGCGGGAAAACTTCGCGCAGGTACCCGACGAGCTGTACTACGCCGCGAAGGTCGACGGCACCTCCGATCTGCGCTACCTGCGGCGTGTGCTGCTGCCGATCTGTAAGCCCACGCTCTTCACCGTCACGATCCTCAAGGTCATCGAGTGCTGGAACTCCTATGTCTGGCCCAGGCTCATCACCGACGACGCGTCGTACTTCCTTGTCTCCAACGGCATCCAAGCCATCCGTGAAAGCGGATTCGGACGTGAGAACATCCCTGCGATGATGGCTGCCGTCGTCGCGATCTCCATCCCGCTGATCGTTGTTTTCCTGCTGTTCCGCGGCAAGATTATGGAGGGGATCGCCAGAGGAGGGACCAAGGGATGAGACGTGCCGCATTCCTCTGCGCGCTGCTGCTGTGTCTGTCACTCTGCGGCTGCCACGGCTCGCGCCGGCTGGACGCTTTCGTCATGCCGGAGAGCTTCGATACCTCCCGCGATTATACAATCACCTTCTGGGCAAAGAATGATACCAACAAAACCCAGACGGCGATTTATGAAAAAGCCATCGCGGACTTCCGGGCTCTCTACCCCAACATAACCGTCAGCCTCAAGCTCTACACCGACTACGGACGCATCTACAACGACGTCATCACCAACCTTTCGACGGGTACCGCGCCCAATGTCTGCATCACCTATCCCGACCACATCGCCACTTATCTCACCGGCGATAACACCGTCGTCCCGCTTGACGGTCTGCTGAGTGACGCTGCCTACGGGTTGAGCGGTACGGCGCTCCTCTACGATGCGCCCGGTGCAGTCATCCCGCAGCATCTTTCCGAATGCGTCCTGGACGGCCAGACCTACGCGCTGCCGTTTATGCGTTCGACGGAGGCATGTTATGTCAACAAAACCCTCGTCGAGAAGCTCGGCTATACGCTGCCCGATACGCTGACCTGGGACTTCATCTGGGAGGTCTCCGAGGCCGCGGCTGTCCGCGACGCCGATGGGACGTACCCCGCCAACGGTCAGAAGGTCATGCTGCCGTTCATCTACAAGTCAACGGACAACATGATGATTACCTATCTTGCACAGGCAGGCGCCGGATACTCGACTCCGGACGGTGAGATTGAGCTGTTCAATGATACCGCCCGTGAGCTTTTACACACCGTCGCAGAGCATGCGGCGACGAAGGCGTTCTCTACATTCAAGATATCCGGCTATCCTGCAAACTTCCTCAACGCCGGGCAATGCGTCTTTGCGATCGACTCGACCGCCGGCGCGACGTGGATGGGCAGTGACGCGCCGCTCATTGACATCAGCGCCGACAAGCTCGTACGCTTCGAGACCGCCGTCATGACTGTCCCGCAGCTTGACCCCCAAAACCCGCGTATGATTTCGCAGGGGCCGTCGGTATGCGTGTTCAACAAGCGCGACCCGCAGGAGGTACTCGCGGCATGGCTGTTTGCGCAGTACCTGCTGACCGAACCCGTCCAGATCGCTTACGCGCAGACCGAGGGGTATGTCCCCGTCACCGAAAAAGCCCGCGCGTCGGATGTTTATCTCGACTACCTCTCTCGTGCCGGCGAGGACAATACGACCCACTATGCCGTGAAAATACAGGCATCGCGTCTGCTGCTCGACCATACCGCAGATACCTTCGTTACGCCGGTATGGAACGGCTCCGCGTCGCTCCGGGATGCCGCCGGGCAGCTCATCGAGCATGTGACCAAGTCCGTCAACCGCAGACAGACCGTCGACGACGCGTACATCGACACGCTGTATGAGGATATGGTCTCGCTGTACCACCTCGACCAGGTTGGTCATACAGACATGTCGGCCGTACACGTTTCAGGCGAACCGCTGCCGGACGCCGCCGTTATCCTGCTGTGCTCGCTCGCGGGCGTCTGGATCCTCATTGCAGTGTATTATGTGCGGCGTGCGCTCCAGAGGAAAACGCGGGAAAATCAATAACGAAGGCATCATCCCCGTGCATATTGAAGCTGATATACAGATTCCCGTTGACAACCGGCACGCTTTCTGTTAGAATGAACCATAGCAACAAGCGACATTATAATTGAAAGGCGGAATCCATTTATGTGCGGTGAACTTTGCTTTGAAAACAAACTCTGCCGGCTTGTCGTCGGTGAGGATTGCATCGTACGCAGCCTGACTCTTCTCGAAACCGGCGAAGAACTGCTGCAGACCGGCGAGGACATTGCTCTGTTCTCGGCAACTCAGGAGCGCCCGTTCAACAACGAGGTCAAGCTCGCACATCCGAACAAGCGCACGATTTTCCAGGGAAATCGGCTTACCCGTGAAGGCGATCGCCTGACGGTCGGGTTCGAGCTGATCCCCGCGAAGGCCGTCATCTCGGTCACCGTCACCGATGCGTATATCGCGTTCAAGCTCGAGGACTTCATCGCGACCGCTGACGACTACGGGCACCTCAACATGGACTACCCGCCGATCTGCGAGGTTCGCATCGTACAGCTTCCGGTGAAGAACCGTGCCTGCTTCGGCGAATGGCTCAACGTCAGCCATGACGATACCGCCGCCGTCTGCGTCCTGTCCACATCGCCCTACGCCCGCATCGACTCCGAACGACGCCGCGGTTACCGCGTCATGTTCGCCGACGCCGTCCGCGGAATCAAGCTCAGAGGCACCGGCGCGGCCCTCATCGTCAGCCGTCCTACCGCGCTGCTCGACTGCATCGACGTGCTCGAAAGTGACTTTGACCTCCCGCGCGGCGTGCAGAGCCGCCGAAGCGAGTGGATCAACCGCTCCATGTTCTGGACGCATCTGATCAACCCGACGAACGTCGACGAGCATATCCGCTATGCCAAGATGGGCGGCTTCCGGATGATGCTCATCTATGTCACCTCGATCTTCAAGACCGGGTACGGTTACGGTCTCAACGGCGACTACGACTACCGGCCCGAATACCCGAACGGCCGCGCCGACCTCGTCGAGATGCTCGCGAAGCTGCGCGCCGCCGGCATCACGCCCGGCTTCCACTTCCTTCAGACGCATGTCGGGCTCAAGACCCGCTATGTCACGCCGCGCGCCGACCACCGCCTCAACCACACCCGCCTGTTCACACTCTCCCGCCCGCTGTCCGAGACCGATACGACCGTCTACGTCGAGCAGAACCCCGAGGATACCGTCATGGCGGACAAGTGCCGCGTGCTGCACTTCGGCGGCGAGCTGATCTCCTACGAGGCGTACACGACCGAGCGTCCCTACCGCTTCACCGGCTGCGTGCGCGGCGTGTATGAGACGACCGTCGAGGCGCATCCGCTGGGTCTGATCGGCGGCATCCTCGACATCACCGAGTTCTCTGCGACGAGCGCCTACCTCGACCAGAACACCGACCTCCAGGATGAAATCGCCGACAAAATCGCGGACGCATACAGCGCAGGCTTCAGATTCTGTTACTTCGACGGCTCCGAGGGTACCAATGTACCGTTTGGGTTCCATGTGCCGAACGCGCAGTACCGGGTCTACAAAAAGTTCACGCCCGCGCCGCTGTTCACCGAGGGTGCCGCAAAAGCCCACTTCAGCTGGCACTTCCTCTCCGGCGGCAACGCGTTTGATATCTTTCGACCTGAAGTCTTCAAGAAGAAGATCGCGCAGTTCCCGGCGGAGGAAGCGCCGCGGATGCGGCAGGACTTCACGCGCCTCAACTTCGGCTGGTGGGGCTTCTGGAACCCCGGCGCCAAGATGGGCAGTGAGATCACGGTCACCGGTACGCAGCCGGACATGTACGAGTACGGTACAAGCCGCGCCGCCGCATGGGACTGCCCCGTATCCGTCATGCTCGACATCAACGAGATTTCCAAGCATCCGCGCCTTGCGGATAACCTCGAGGTCATCCGGCGCTGGGAGGATGTCCGTGCGAACGGCTGGCTGACCGACGAGCGCAAGGAGACGCTCAAGAACCTTGACCAGGAGCATATCCTGCTCATCGACGAGGATGGCGCGTATGAGCTGGCCCCGTACCGTCAGCTCAAGACGAGCGTGCCGGAAATCCGCGCGTTTATCATTACGCGAGAAAGCAAAGCACGGTATGTCGTTTTCTGGCATATCTCCGGCGAGGGGAAAATGGCGCTCGATCTGCCGGCTGAGAAGCTGACGCTGACGCATAAGCTCGGCGGTGAAGCCGAGGCGGTCGGAGTGAAGGACGGCTGCGCGGTGCTGCCGATTGCGGAGCGGCGGTTTATTAAGACGGAGCTTTCCGAGGACGCGCTCGTGAAGGCGTTCGAGACCGCAAAGCTGATCTGAACGTATGCTGGAAACAGCATCCAACAAAGAAATGCTCCATACAACTCATGTGTTGTATGGAGCATTTTTCTTGCGGGATTGCAGCCCGGCCGCTGCCCAAGCCCTTCGGTACTTGCGCGTACCGTCACATCCCCGTCGCGCGTTCTCCGTATGCAGGCGACACAGCAACCCGCCGAACAGCGCTTGTCAGGCCGCATATTTGCGGAAGCGCCGGTCGTCACGGAGTCTGCGCATCACTCGTTTCATTCCCTGAGGTTCCTCTATGCGGTTCTATAATTAGATGGAGCCACGGCTCCAAACGGTTCACGGTATGAAATCAATAGACGAAGAACTCAACATAGACCGCGCGGACGGCGCGCTCGAAATCGTTCTGATCGACGCCGATGATGATGTTCATCTCGCTGGAGCCCTGGTCGATCATGCGGATGTTGATATCGGCGCCGGCGATGGCGGAGAGCAGGCGTGCGGCGATGCCCTTGGAGCGGACCATACCCCGTCCGACGACGGCGATGAGCGCGATGTTATGGACAACCTCGATGTGGTCGGGCTGACCGGCCTCCTGAATCTCCTGCAGCAGCAGCTCCTCACGGCCTTTGAGGATATCCTCATGGAGGACGATGCCGAGGGTATCGATACCGGTGGGGAGGTGTTCGTAGCTGATGCCGTGGCGTTCGAGGACGGAGAGGACGCGGCGGGTGAAGCCGACCTCGGAGTTCATCATATCTTTTTCCATGGTGATGACGCAGAAGCCGCGCTTACCGGCGACGCCTGTGACGCGGCCGGAATGGATCGGGGCATCCTCGGCACGGACGATGCGGGTACCCGGGGCGTCCGGCTCGTTGGTATTGCGGATATTGATGGGGATACCGACGGCACGGACGGGGAAGACAGAGTCTTCGTGGAGGACGGTGGCGCCCATATAAGAGAGCTCGCGGAGCTCGTTGAAGCTGATGGTATCGATGACGCGGGGGTTTGTGACAAGACGGGGGTCGGCAACGAAAAAGCCGGAGACGTCGGTCCAGTTCTCGTACAGGTCGGCGGAAACGCCGCGGGCGACGATGGAGCCGGTGATGTCGGAGCCGCCGCGAGAGAAGGTTTTGATATGCTTGCGCCCGTCGGCATCACGGATGGTACCGTAGAAGCCGGGGATGACGGCCTTGGGGAAGCGTGCGGCCATTTCCTTGAGCGAGGCGTAGGTGCGCGCCTCGTCGAGCTTGCCGAACTTATCGAAGAAGATGATACCGGCGGCGTCGACGAAGGGGAAGCCGAGGTAAGCGGCGAGCAGCAGGCCGTTGAGATACTCCCCGCGGCTTGCGGCGAAATCGCGTTCATCGGGCTTTGAAAACATCACCCTGATCTGGGCATAGGAATCTTCGAGATCGACCGAGAGGTTCAGATCGCGGATGATACTGTCAAAGCGTTCGCGGACGGGCGCGAAGGACGCGTCGAAGTCCGCGCCGCCCTGTACGGCGTCGTAGCACGCGTAGAGCATATCGGTCACCTTGCGATCCTCTTTGAAGCGCTTGCCGGGTGCGGACGGCACGACATACCGGCGTTCCGGCTCGGCGAGGATGATGCGCGCGACCTTTTGAAACTGAGCGGCGTCGGCCAGAGAGCTTCCGCCGAATTTTACCACCTTTATCTTTGACATGCTTAATCTCCTTTGACCGAATAGAATTATTATAATGTATGTACGCGGACTTTGCAAGGTACATTTCAGCTCATTTCATCCGCCGCCTGTAATTTTTTTCGGTGCTAATCGACTAAAATCGACCGCTTTCATGACTCTTATACCGAAAAGCAGGTACAACCTTCATCAGGCGTACCCGCTTTCTCCCGCTTTTGCGTATCTGTGACGTTTACAATGTCCTTTCGGCTTGGATGCGGAGCGTTTTCGGACTCCGCAGTGCGACACTTCCCGAAACAAACAAAAATCCGAACCCGTTTCCGATAAGGAATCTCCGGTTCGGATCATTTTTGTTTGGTGCGGTCACCGGGACTTGAACCCGGATGGTTGCCCATACGCCCCTCAAACGTACGCGTCTGCCAGTTCCGCCATGACCGCATATCCCGTCCGCCGCGTCCGGCTTGTCAACCGAAGCGACAAAATATATTATAGCGGACAACATCCGATTTGTCAAGAGGTATTTTGCAAGATTCCCAATTTTATTGTTCGGATGTCCATGATCGGAAAAAAAAACGACCGCTGCAAGGCGAAACGCGGGAAAAGGTGAGCTTGTCACGGAACGCGGGCAAACATTCCGCTATAATAAACCCAAAGAAGACAAGGAGACGTGAGCAATATGCCCTTTGGTTTTGGAAGGAAAAAACCTGCTGCAAACAACACGGATAAAAAGCTGACGGTCAACAAAACCGATGCCCTCAGAACCATCCCTGCCCGTCCGTAAGGGTCTGCCCGACAGGTGCTCTGACCCAAAACGGATTTGACGCGCCGGTTGCAGATCAGGAAAAATGTACCCACTGCGGAAAATGTGTCAGATTCTGTCCCATGCGGGCGCTCATATTGGAATAAAAAAGGAGAAAAGAACATGTCCGTACTGACGATCACAAAAAGCAATTTTCAGAAGGAAGTGATGGAAAGCGATAAGCCGGTCCTTCTGGATTTCTGGGCAAGCTGGTGCGGTCCCTGCCGAATGGTATCACCGGTGTTAGATGAAATCGCGAAAGAAACGCCTTCGATCAAGGTGGGCAAGGTCAATGTAGACGAGCAGCGGGAGCTTGCGTCGGCTTTCCATATCTTGAGCATCCCGACTCTGGTTGTGATAAAAAACGGGAAAATCGTCAACCAGGCAATGGGAGCAAGACCTAAGCAGCAGATTCTTGCCATGTTGTAACAGGCAGCAGATCAAAAGGAGACTCAAGATGAGAAAAACGATATTTCTTCTTGCACTGCCGCTGATGCTGTTGCTAAGCGCCTGCGGCGTTCAGGCGCCCAAAGCGGGCAGCGGCGCGGCGTCCCCCAAAACATCCCCCGGAACGGCTGCTTCACTGAGCTCTTTTACGGCCCTTGACCTGGATGGGAACGAGGTAGACGAGAGCATATTCGCTGATTATGACCTCACAATGATCAATATCTGGGCCACCTTCTGCGGCCCGTGCCTCAGAGAAATGCCCGTTCTCGGCAAGCTGTCCGCCGAGTATGCGGATAAGGGTGTGCGCATTGTGGGCATCGTTGCCGATGTGCGGAGGAACGCCGACGGCAGCTTCAATTCAAAGATGGTGAGCACAGCCCGGGAATTGGTACAGAAAACCGGCGCGGACTATCTCCATCTGCTGCCCAGCACCGATCTTGTGACCGCCAAGCTGAGTCAGGTCAGATCCGTGCCGGAGACGATCTTTGTTGACAGCATGGGCAACGTCATCGGCGACTCTTATATCGGATCCAAAAGCGCAGATAAATGGGCAGCCATCATTGATGAATTGCTTTTGGAAATACAAGCTGATTGAAAACGGAGGTACTGCCTATGAACAGCAAGCCCGTTTTGAACAGACTCGCAAAGAGACGGTTGATCATAACAGCCGCGATTTTCGTCGCGGCTGTCGGGCTTATCGTCTATGGAGTGTATTCCGGGGAAGCGTCGGAGGTTTATCAAAAGGCTGTCCATATCTGTCTTGAATGCATAGGAGTAGGCTGATGAAAGAACGGAAGCGGCATCTGATACAGGCAGCTTCATCGCTGCTGCACAATCCTCATTTATCCAATTTTCTCACCGGGAAAATACATCAGGGAGCGACAAAGCACATCTGCGTGCCGGGACTGAACTGCTATTCCTGTCCCGGCGCGGCGGGAGCCTGTCCCATAGGTTCGCTGCAGGCGGTGATGGGCGGCAGGACAAAGAATATTTCCTATTATGTCCTGGGGACCGTCCTGCTGTTCGGCGTCTTGTTCGGACGCCTGATCTGCGGATTTGTGTGTCCGTTCGGTTTTGTTCAGGATCTGCTGCACAAGATACCGTCACCAAAACCCGGACTTCCCAAACGGCTGGATAAAACAATGCGCTGGGGCAAATACATTGCATTGGCCGCCGTGCTGATACTGCCGGCGATCCTGACAGACGCCTACGGCATCGGCGCGCCGTACTTCTGCAAATACGTCTGCCCTGCGGGAACTCTGGAAGGCGGTGTTCCGCTGGCGATTGCAAGTGAAGCGGTGCGCGGCGCTCTCGGCTTCCTGTTCTCGTGGAAAATGGCCGTTCTTCTTGCGGTGATCGCGGGCTCCGTGCTGTTGTATCGCCCGTTCTGCAAGTATCTGTGCCCGCTGGGAGCGATCTACGGCCTGCTCAACCGCTTCAGCGCATACCGGATGAAAGTGGATGACAATGCCTGCGTGCATTGCGGCAAATGCGAACAAGCCTGCAAAATGGGCGTGAAGGTCACGCAGAACATCAACTCCGCAGAGTGTATCCGCTGCGGTCTTTGCAAAGATGTCTGCCCGAAGCACGCCATCAAGTCCGGATTCTTTATCAAGGAGTAGGCGAGCTGTGCCGGTGTCAGCTTGCAAGCCTGCGCAGCCTGCGCGCATCCGTCACCTCCACGCTGCCTCTTGTGAGCGAAACCAGACCTTCTGACTGAAAGTACCGCAGCATCCGCGTGACCACCTCGCGGGCGGTCCCCATATGCGCGGCGATTTTATCATGGGTGATTTTCAGCGTATTGCTTCCTTCAAGCGAGCTTTCCTCCAGCAAAAACGAAGCCAGGCGCTTATCAAAACTTTTCCACATGATTTGCTCGATCCGCCACATGACCTCTGAGAAGCGCGTCGCCATAAGCTGGTTGGTGTAGTTTGCGACGAAAACAGAACTCTCCATCAGGTTTTTATAAACTTCAGCCGGAACAACCCAAAACTCCGCGTCCTTCTCCACTTCGATCGTGATATCAAACTGGATGCTGTTCATGATACACGACGCCGAGAACAGGCACATATCATGCTCGAACAGGCGGTAAAGCGTGACCTCCTTGCCCTCATCGGACAGGATGAACGCACGGAGCTGCCCGGAACAGATCAGAAACAACCCCACGCAATCCGCCGAGCCGTTGTGCAGCAGCTTCCCTTTGGGTGCGCTCCGCAGGGTTGCCGTGCTCATCAGCAGCTCACGTTCTGGCGCAGTCAATTTATCCCATATCGGGAAATAATCATGAAACTCCATACCATCGCCTCTTTCCATCGTTTAGTATAGCATAATCTCCGGTATGTGTCAATATAATACTTGACATATGCCATATAGTATGCTATACTGAACTTGTAAATGGCATATGTCAGAAACTAAGGCAGAGGATTTGAAGGAGGGTACCTATGCCAAGACCGAAGAAGTGGCGCAAGGTGTGCCGTATGCCGCGTGCCACCGAATTCGTGCCGATCGGAACCGAGTATTGCTCAGAAGATGCGGTAGTGATGACAGTCGATGAATACGAGGCGATCCGCCTGATTGAACATGAGGGCTTTACACAGGAGGAATGTGCCGGGTATATGAAAATCGCTCGGACTACCGTACAGCAGATCCATAACAGTGCCCGAAAAAAGCTGTCCGTCCTGCTGGTAGAAGGGAAACCGCTTTTGATCAACGGCGGCGAATACCGGCTTTGCGACGGGAACGAACCGTATTGCGGCTGCGGTGGCTGCCACCGTCATCGCCGCGGACAAATGTCCACTGAGAAAGGAGATACTTTTATGAAAATCGCAATTCCCGTAGATGAAAAAATCTTGGAGACCTCGGTGTGCGCTTCCTTAGGCAGAGCGCCTTATTTCCTCCTCCGCGATACCGAAAGCGGAAAAGATGAGTTCATTGTCAATACCGCCGCTGACGCACAGGGCGGCGCGGGGCTGAAAGCGGCGCAGCTGATCGTCGACAGCGGCGCAGACGTTGTGCTGACTGTCCGCTGCGGCCGGAACGCTGCCGATGTGCTGAAGGCAGCCGGTGTGAAGATCTACAAAACCGAGTTGACCGGCGTAAAAGAAAATCTTGCCGCCTTTCAGGAGGGAAAGCTTGCGGAGATGACACAGTTCCACGCGGGCTTTCACGGCCGCCGGTGAAGCTGGCGGTACTCAGCGGCAAGGGCGGTACCGGCAAGACCTTTGTGTCGGTGAATCTGGCTGCAGCGGCGGTCCAATCCGCCTACATCGACTGCGATGTGGAGGAACCCAACGGAAGACTTTTCCTGAAGCCTGAAAAGCTGACGAAGCAGGTTGTCAACACAAAGCTGCCCGTCTTTGACAGTGAGAAATGCACCGGCTGCCGCAAGTGCGTGGACTTCTGCCGTTTTAATGCCCTGGTCTATGTAAAGGACAAGCCGATGGTCTTTCCGGAAGTCTGCCATTCCTGCGGCGGCTGCGTACTGGTTTGCCCCACCGGTGCAATCTCGGAGACGGATAAGCCGGTGGGTGTTGTGGAGTGCGGGCAGAACGGAGATATTCGCGTCGTCACCGGATGCATGAATCTGGGAGAGGCGATCAGCACCCCCATCATCAAAGCCGCGCTTGCGCAGGCGGGCGAGGCCGATGGACTTACGGTCATCGACTGCCCGCCCGGGAGCGCCTGCTCCGTGATGGAGAGCGTACAGGATGCGGATTACTGTCTGCTGGTAGCCGAACCCACCGCTTTCGGTCTGCACAATTTCAAGATGGTTTATGAGCTGGTAACGCTGCTGCAAAAACCCTGCGGTGTCATCATCAACAAGGCGGACGACGGATATCCCGCTTTGGAAGGCTTTTGCGAAAGCAACGGCATTCCCGTGCTGTGCCGCATCCCGTACAGTGAAAAGCTGGCGCGGCTGGGCGCGAACGGAGAGATTGCGGCGCTGGCAGACAGGGAATATGCAGACCTGTTTCAATGCCTTCTTGCGGACATTCGAAAGGAGGCTCAGCTATGAAAAAGCTGCTGATTCTCAGCGGTAAGGGCGGCACGGGCAAGACCACGGTGGCCGCCGCGTTCATCGACTTTCTGAATGCGGAAGCCTTTGCCGACTGCGACGTGGATGCGCCGAATCTGCATCTGGTAGCCGGAATGCACACGCAGCCGGAGCGCTGGGATTATTACGGCTCTCAGAAAGCCTCCATCGACCCGGCAAAATGCATCGGCTGCGGAGTCTGTCTTGAAAAGTGCCGGTTTGACGCCATCTCACTGCGCGGCGGGGTATGCGAGGTAAACGAATACGCCTGCGAAGGCTGCAGCGTCTGCTGGTATGTCTGCCCCCAAAGCGCCGTAACAATGAACGAGGATATTGCCGGAGAGCAGATGCTTTATCGGGACGGCCGCGTTTTTTCGACCGCGAAGCTCAAAATGGGACGAGGCAATTCCGGCAAGCTGGTCACCGAGGTCAAAAAGGCGCTCTACAACGCAGCACCCGAAAAGAAGCTTGCCATCATCGACGGCTCTCCCGGCGTGGGATGCCCGGTGATCGCCTCAGTCAGCGGCGTCGATCTTGTGCTGATCGTGGCGGAGCCGTCCCTCTCCGGCATCCACGACATGGAGCGCATTTTGAAAACCACCGGCATACTCCGTGCAAAGGCGGCGGTCTGCGTCAATAAATATGACACTTGCACGGAGAATACCGAGGCGATCGAAGAGTATTGCAGAGAGAACAACGTGCCCTTTGCAGGGAGAATACCCTTTGACAAGCAGGCATCCGCCGCCATCAATGCCGGACACAGCCTTGCGGCGGTTGAATGCCCTGCAAGGGACGCGCTGAAAAACGTGTTCAAAGACGTCATGACGCTTTTGGGAGAGAGTGACCGTGCTGAGAATTAAGGTTTTACTGGAAAACACACAGGCACGCCCCGATGTGCTGACAGAACATGGCCTGAGCTTATATATGGAAACAGAACGCCATAAGATTCTGTTCGATATGGGACAGAGCGATCGGTTTGCTCAAAACGCGCAGCGGATGTCCGTCGAGCTGAGCGATGTGGATACAGCGGTTCTGTCTCACGGGCATTATGACCACGGCGGCGGTCTCTCTCGTTTCATGGAACTCAATCATGCGGCGCAGATATATCTGAGCCGCTATGCGTTCGAGCCGCATTACTCCGGCACCGAGCGTTACATCGGCCTTGACACGACACTTGCCGGCGAACCACGCCTGGTGTCTGCGGCGGATCATGTTCGGATTGATGATGAACTGGAGTTGTTCTCATGCAATCGGCTCCCGCACCCGTATCCGACCGACAGCGCCGGCCTGACGACGAAATATGACTCGGACTTTGTGCCTGATGATTTTCGGCATGAGCAGTATCTGCTGGTCCACGACGGAACACGGCGGGTGCTGATCAGCGGATGCTCCCACAAGGGCATCCTGAATATTATGGAGTGGTTTCATCCGGATGTGCTGATCGGCGGTTTTCACTTCATGAAACTCGACTTGAACGGAGAGGGCAGGAAGACGCTTACGCAGGCGGCGGCTGTATTGAGCACATATCCGGCAGTATTCTATACATGCCACTGTACGGGTGTGGAGCAGTACGAATTTTTGAAGAATCTGATGGGAGATCAACTGCATTACCTGGCCTGCGGTCAGGAGATTGTACTATAAGAAAGCATTCTGCCGGAACGAACATGATTCGCATGCCGTGAAGGTCCTATCATTGCGGCCTCCCTACGGGAGAAGGCGGGAATGATCGCGGCGGTCAACATCATGCAGATTCGGATCATCAACAACGGCGCAAGCCGAAAAAAAGAAGGAGAACAATGCTATGAAAATTGCTGTTGCAAGTATGGGGAACATGGTGGCCGGTCACTTCGGCCGCTGCGAGAACTTCAATATCTACGAGAGCGCGAACAATGCTGTCATCTCGGAGAAGAGCATTCCCAATCCCGGACACAAACCCGGCTTCCTTCCCAACTTCCTCGGAGACATGGGCGTAGAGGTCATCATCGCCGGCGGTATGGGCGGCGGAGCCGTTGAAATCTTCAACGAACGGAATATCGAGGTCGTCGTCGGCGCACAGGGCGATGCGAAAGCTGCCGTGATGAGCTATCTGCGCGGCGAACTCAAATCCACCGGCTCCGTATGTCATGAGCATGCGTATGCCGACGAGTGTGACGAGCATAAATAAGCACTTCGGAACGTGAGTTTGTCACGGAATCATGTTCCCTGAATGATATAATAGAATTGAATAAAAAACAAAGGAGGTCGATGCAATGAAGAAATATGTCTGCTCCGTCTGCGGTTTCATATACGACGAGGCAAAGGGCCTCCCTGAGGCGGGAATTGCGCCGGGAACCGGGTGGGAAGACCTGCCCGATGACTGGGTATGCCCCCTCTGCGGTGCGGCTAAGACGGAGTTTGAGAAACAGGATGCGCAAGCTCCCCCAAAGAAAACCCTGCCTGTGATGGAAGTATCTGCAGATATGAAGGAGCTTTCGCCGCTGGAGATGAGCATCCTTTGCTCCAATCTGGCGCGGGGCTGCGAGAAGCAGTATAAAACCGAGGAAGCGGAGCTGTTCAAGGAACTTGCCGGATATTATAAGGCCGTGTCCGCGCCGGCGGAAAGCCCGTCCTTCAAAACGCTGCTCGACCTCATTGAGAAGGATCTCGGAGAACGCTTCCCGACAGCCAACGCTGTTTCCGCCGACCTCAAGGATCGCGGGGCACTGCGGGCGCTGACATGGAGCGAAAAGGTCACCCGCATTCTCAAATCTCTGCTGACCCGCTATGAAAAAGAGGGCGACGCGATGCTGGAGAATACCGGTGTGTATGTCTGTACCATCTGCGGTTTCCTTTTTGTGGGCGACAATCTCCCCGGGATCTGTCCCGTGTGCAAGGTCCCGAGCTGGAAGTTTGAGAAAATCGAAGGGAGGGCAATGTAATGTATGCTGTGAGAAACATTCGTCTTTGTACAAAGGATTGCCTGTGCCTTTATGTCTGCCCCACCGGAGCGACGGACACCGAGAACAGCATCATCGACGTGGACAAATGTATCGGCTGCGGCGTCTGCGCAAGTGCCTGTCCCAGCGGCGCGATCTCCATGGTCCCTGTGGAATTGCCGCCGCAGCAGCCAAAGAGCGATTCCGTCAATGCCGCGATGAACGCATTGCTGCGCAGCAAGTCCGAGCAGGAAAGCATTTCCGCCGGACTGTCCGGAAGACTTGCCGCCGCCATTGAAAAGTCCAACCGCATTATGGCCGAGGACATCATCCGCGAGGCGGGATACATGCTTCCGCAGAGCGGAAACGCCATTGCATTCCTGAAGGAACAGCTTGCGAAACCACAGGGTGAGGGCTTCCCGAAGGAGGCCGTCGAAAAGCTGCTAAAATTACTCAAATCAAATGAAAAATCAAAGGAGATCAAAATGGAAAAATGGAAATGCTCCGTCTGCGGATACATTCATGAAGGCCCTCTGCCGGCAGATTTTATCTGTCCCCGCTGCAAACAGCCTGCCAGTGTATTCGTGAAGATGGAAGAAGCCCCCGTAGCGGGCGCGAATCCCTATGCCGGCACCAAGACCGAGAAGAACCTGGCCGAAGCTTTCGCCGGCGAGAGTCAGGCGCGCAACAAATATACTTACTTTGCAAGCATCGCCGCCCGCGAGGGCTACGACCAGATCGCCGAGCTGTTCCTCAAGACAGCACGCAACGAGCAGGAGCACGCCCGCATCTGGTTTGAGGAGCTCGGGCATGTGGGCAATACCGCAGAAAACCTGCTGGCCGCTGCCGAGGGCGAGAACTACGAGTGGACGGACATGTACGACCGCATGGCAAAGGATGCCGATGAGGAAGGTTTCCCGGAGCTGGCCGCTCGTTTCCGCAGAGTCGGGGCCATCGAGAAGGCACATGAAGAGCGTTACCGTGCCCTGCTGAAGAATGTTGAGATGCAGAAGGTCTTTGAAAAGGGCGAGGAGACCATGTGGGAATGCCGCATCTGCGGTCATCTGGTCATGGGTAAAAAAGCTCCGGAGGTCTGCCCGGTGTGCAAATACAGCCGGAGTTATTTTGAAGTCAGAAAAGAAAACTATTGATTGGGGGAAACAAAAATGTGTAAAAACAGGTTTTATTTCTGTCGTCACTGCGGCAATATCATCGGGCTGATCAAAGATTCTGGCGTTCCCGTGGTATGCTGCGGAGAGCCGATGGCACAGCTTGTCGCCAACACGGTGGAGGCGAGTCAGGAGAAGCACCTTCCCGTGCCGACTGTAAACGGCGACGTCGTCAAGGTTGCCGTTGGCTCTACTCCCCATCCGATGATTCCGGAGCACAGCATCGAGTGGGTCTATCTCCAGACCGAAAACGGCGGTCAGCGCAAATGTCTCAAGCCCGGCGATGCGCCGGAGGTCAGTTTCGCTCTGCACGGCGACAAGCCGGTTGCGGTTTATGCCTACTGCAATCTGCACGGGCTTTGGAAAACCGATTTGTAATATACGAACCGAAGAAGCGCCCGTCATCACGACGGGCGCTTCTTTTCATTCACAGGCGAAAAATATTTTACGGCTTGCGTGACAAAATCACGGAAAGGGGAACGCATCCGATTTATACTGAGCAGAGAAGGAGGCGTTCAGGCAATGAAACAAAAACTGCATACCGCTCTTAAAAAGAGATCTGCCCAACCTCGGAAGATGCGAGGTGAAGAAAGATGAGTAAAACTGTCATTATAGGCGGCGTAGCGGGCGGCGCAAGCTGTGCAGCCCGGTTGAGAAGGCTTGACGAAAATGCGCAGATCGTGATGCTGGAGCGCGGCGAGTACATATCGTATGCAAATTGCGGCCTGCCCTATCATGTCGGAGATGTCATCAAATCACGAAGTGCACTTCTTCTGCAGACACCGGAAGCAATGCGGAAGAAGTTCTGCGTGGATGTACGCGTGAAAAGCGAAGTCATCTCGATTGACCGGGAAAACAAGATCGTTAAGGTCAAGGACCTTGACGCCGGAAAAACATACGATGAAAGCTACGATACACTTGTGCTTTCCACCGGCTCATCACCGCTGCGGCCGCCCATCCCCGGCATTGACTCGAAAAGAATAAAAACGCTCTGGACGGTCCCCGATACAGACGACATCCGGGCGATGATTCGCGAGCATGGTATAAAGTCCGCTGCTGTCATAGGCGGCGGTTTCATTGGCCTTGAAATGGCGGAGAATCTGCGCCATATCGGCCTGGACGTATCATTGATAGAAATGCTCGATCAGGTGATGGCGCCCTTCGACTATGAGATGGCGCAGCTCCTTCATGAAAACATCGTGCAAAACGGCGTGAAGCTCTATCTGGGCGACGGTGTTTGCTCCTTTGCCGATACCGATCGGGATGTGACGATTACGCTCAAAAGCGGCAAGACCGTGAGCGCGGAGCTTGTGATTCTCTCCATCGGTGTACGCCCCAACAGCGAGCTTGCCAGGACTTCCGGTCTTGAACTGAACCCGCGCGGCGGCGTGGTCGTTGACGAATATCTTCGCACCTCTGACCCAAACATCTATGCCGTGGGCGATGTGATCGAGGTTGAGGACTTCATCCTAAAGGACCGGACCATGATTCCGCTGGCCGGGCCTGCCAACAAGCAGGGGCGTATCGCCGCCGACAATATTGCCGGAGCGCAGGAAACCTACAAGGGCACACAGGGAACGTCTGTAGCGAAAGTCTTCGACCTGACTGCCGCGTCGACGGGCGCAAATGAAAAGACGCTCTTGAAGCGCGGGCTCGTCAAGGGCAGGGACTATGAAAGCATCATCATTACGCAGAACTCCCACGCCAGTTATTACCCCGGCGCTGTACCCATGACGCTCAAGCTGCTGTTTTCGATGGATGGGAAACAGCTGTTCGGCGCGCAGATCGTCGGCAGGGACGGCGTGGACAAGCGCATCGATACCGTTGCCGTGACCATCCGGCTGGGCGGCGGTGTGAACGAGCTGAAGGAACTGGAGCTTGCCTATGCGCCGCCCTATTCTTCGGCGAAAGACCCGGTCAATATGCTGGGCTTCGTTGCCGAAAACGTACTGCGCAAAGCGGTGCGGTTTGCGGCGTGGGATGCGGTTGAAAACGATCCGGATGCCGTGCTGCTGGATGTGCGCGAGGACGCGGAGCTGATGGCGTTTGCGCTGCCGCGTGCAAAGCATATCCCGCTTGGTCAGCTGCGGGACAGGCTTTCCGAACTGGATAAGAGCAAACGCATCATAACTTTCTGCGCCATCGGTGTACGCGCCTACAATGCGGCGCGGATATTGATGCAGCACGAATTTTCTGATGTGCTTCTCTATCCCGGCGGAACGCGCTTCTATCAATCGACCCATTATAAAGAGGATGTTATGTCAAGTATGGATCAGACCCCTGTTTCAGACAGCGGATTTGTTGAGAGCGCCTCAAGGCCGACCGCGTCAATACGTCTTGATTGCATCGGTATGCAGTGCCCCGGCCCGATCATGAAGGTTTTTGAATCCATACGAGATATGAAGGACGGCGAGTTATTGGAGGTTTCCGCCTCCGACCCCGGCTTTGCCAAGGACATCGTCGCTTGGTGCAGACGAACGGGCAACACGCTGGTCTCCAACGAACGGCATGGAAACGACTATGTTGCACTCGTGAAAAAGGGTGGAAACAGTGTCGATGCCGCCGCCCGTGACACGGGTGACGGGAAAACGATCATCGTGTTCTCAGGCGATCTCGATAAGGTGCTGGCAAGTTTTATCATCGCAAACGGCGCGGCGGCCATGGGCAGGCCGGTGACCATGTTTTTTACCTTCTGGGGGCTGACCGCACTGCGTAAGGAACAAAAGCAGCCCGTGAAGAAAACCTTCATGGAATCCATGTTCGGCGCCATGCTGCCGCGGGGAAGCAGGAAGCTTCCGCTGTCCCGCATGAACATGGCGGGCATGGGCACTGCCATGATGAAAAAGATCATGAAGGACAAGAATGTGGATTCGCTGGAAACGCTGATTCAAAAGGCAATGCACCAGGGTGTAAAGGTTGTTGCCTGCACGATGAGCATGGACGTTATGGGCATCAAGCCGGAAGAACTGATCGACGGTGTTGAGCTCGGCGGTGTGGGTGCTTATCTGGGAGATGCGGAAGAATCCAACGTGAATCTTTTTATTTAATCAACTCATAATCACAGCGGGAATTGGTTACCGTTTATGTTGGCTCAGGAAGCCCCAACCGATCATCGGTTGGGGTTTTCTGATACCCCCGAATTTTAAGCATCTGACTGAAACTGCCCTTGATAAAGCTTGTCTCAAAATCGCATCTTTTCATCCACCGTCCACCCCGCCGAAGATGTCTGCGGCGGCATCCATGACCACACCCGTATCTTAACACGACCGAAAACAGCACGCCCGTAGCCTTGACTTCTTTGTCATAGTATGCTACACTGACGTATACCAAAACGCTGCGGAGGACAAAAGCTGGAGTCGCACAATGAGGCATGGGACGACTGCCTCCGGCACCCCTATGCGATCGGCGGCCGCAAGTCGATAGAGGCAGGCGGATTGTCCTTGTGCGAAAGCTCTGCGCAGGAAACAGCGGCACACCTGATATGCTTGATACGGAGGGATATTTCATGCGCGAAGAAGAAAAGATCATGGCGGGCATCCTGTTCTGCCCCGGCGACCCGGAGCTGCGGGCGATCAAGCTGCGCACCCACAACCTGAACGTCGACTACAACGCGACCTATGAGGATGAAACCGAAAAACGGAATGCGATCATCCGCGAAATACTCGGCAGCTTCGGCAGCGGGTTCTTCCAAGGTCCCATTTACTTCCACTACGGCAAACATACCCACATCGGCGAGCGGTTCTTCGGAAACTTCAACCTGACCATCCAGGATGACGCGACGGTTACCATCGGCGACGACTGCAACTTCGGCCCCGGTGTCACCATCGTCACACCGATTCACCCGATGCTTCCCGACGAGCGCAATTTTATGCTCGACGCGCAGGGCAACAAGAAGCGCTTCTGCTACGCCAAGCCCGTCACCATCGGAAACCGCTGCTGGTTCGGCGCGAACGTCACCGTCTGCCCGGGCGTCACCATCGGCGACGGCAGCGTGATCGGCGCCGGCGCCGTCGTCACCCGCGACATCCCGCCCATGTCCTTCGCCGCCGGCAATCCCTGCCGCGTCATCCGGGAGATCACCGAGCAGGACAGTATGAAGTACAAACCCGAGATTCTTGCCGACAATAGAGTCATTGAATAAAAAAGAGAGGGAGCGCCGCGTGCAGCGTTCCCTCTCTTTTTCTTATTTCAGTGTTATTTCGACGATTTCCATCCCGCGCGGCGGGACTCTGAGCGTAAAGCTTGTACCGTTGACGGGTACCGGAAAGCCGTCGTATTTTGTCAGGCACCGCGCCGTCGCAATCTCCCGTCCGAACTCCGCCGTCGGGTGGTTGTACCAGTAATCGTCGTTGCCGAGGAATACCCGGCAGCTGTTCTCCGACGTCCACACCGTCAGGTGTTTGCACGATGCGGGCGCCGTCAGCGTTGGCGTATCGGTCGTGTCCGTCAGGATGTTCGCCGCGCGTGAGAAGAAATCGTCCGACCAGGGCGCAAACTCCAGCGGATGTGTCCACAGCATCCCCACCGGTTCCCGCGACGTCTTCGGGTCAAACGCATACGCCGCCGGATTCTCGAGGCATACCGACTCAGCGGCTTCTCTGCATGACAGCGCCAGAGTTCCAAACGCCGCTTTCTCCGTGAGCACCTCCCGGAAGCCGTCAAGCGTCCCGCCCAGCAGCCAGACCCGGTCGTATGCCTGAACCGCTGCCCGCTCGTCCTCACTCAGCAGGTCGGGGTTTGTCACCAGCACATCGCCCTCCGCGTCCGCGATGTTCCGCACGATTGTGTGTACAGGCGCATTATGATAGAGAAGCTCCGCGAGAAGCTGATGCGTAGGCGTTCGGCGTGTATTGATGAACGCCTCCAGCTCCCGTTCAAGCCGCTCATCCGACCAGAGCAGTGTCACACCCGCCGTGCGCACCGGATGCGGGGTCAGAGAGATATCCCAGCATGAACGGATGAACTCCCATTGAGCGGGCGTGATGCTGTCCGCCAGACAGTACCACGGTCCGTCGATGATCGGCCGCAGTCCGCCGCTTGTACGCAGATAGGTGTTCAGGTTTGTCGCGACGTTCCTGAGCATCGCCGTCGGCTGATGTTCGAGGACGCCCCATTGCTCCTGCATGTCATGGATACCGGCAAGCGGCAGCAGCTTCTTCCCATCGGGAAGCGCCGCGCGGGTGAGCATCAGCGCCGCCTGGAACTGGTAGTGGATCCGACGCCGCTGCGCGTCCGTCATCAAATAACCGTTGTCCCGCTCGGACAGGATTGCCAGCCCCGCGCCGACATCCTCGGCCATCATCCCTCTCGCGCCCGCGTCTGCGGCGGTCCGGTAGTCCACACCGTAGCGGTATCTTGCCTCGAACGGGTCCCTTGTCCACGCGGCGTTGAAGACATACTCCTTTCCCGCGGCGTCGATTGCCCGTGACAGCTTACGGTAGAACGCAGTCCATCTTGCCCGCCAGAAGTCCAGCCATTGCGCGCGATGCTCCTGCCAGATCAGCTCCGCACGCGCACGGCACCGCTCCGGGTCGTTGCCGCATCCCGTGTCCAACGTCAGCCCGCTGAAGTCCGCGAACTGCTCCGCCATATCGTCGGAGTAGTCGCCCTCCTGCAGACTCACGCGCGGAGATGACAGGCCGTCGGCGAGCTGAAGGCCGTCGAAGCCGTACCCCGTGAGCGCCGCGACGGTCTTCGCAATCAGTGTATCCGCGAAAAAGCTGCCGTCGGGCATCCTCTTGAGCATCCCGAGCGTACCGGTACGCCCTTTGAGGGAGTATTCATACAATGTCTCCTTACCCTCAAAGAATGGATGCTTCACAACGCCGGCATCGCATCCGGTCGAGGCGTAGTTGAAAAAGCTCAGGTATACCCGAATACCCCTTGCGTGCAGCGTATCGATCAAGCGTCGCAGGTCGAGATTTGTCCACACCTGCCGCCGCCGCTCCGGGTTTGCCGGATGGCCGTAGTAACTGCACTCGCCCTGATGGAGCGGACGTTCTCGGTCAAAACCGTCGAAGTCCAGCACGAAGCCCGTCCACGTCAGCAGTAATGACACGCCCGTCGGGACAAAGCCGGCACGTGCCAGATATTCCGCTACGCCGCAGTCCGGCAGATCGCGGTCAAAGCCGATCAGCTCCACCCAGAGCCACTTTTCAAAACGATCATCATCGAAGAAGCTCATATGATCCTCCCATTCTATGGAATGCTGTTCACCGATCAAACCGGCACACTCACCGAGGGCATTATGTCCATATTCATCCACTTTATTGTACCACAACCCTCGCGGTCTTTCAAGTAACCCGCGCGGATTTTACCTTTACGCAAAAGAATTGCACTTGCGTTCGGTAAAAATAAGTGGTATAATGAAACCGTTACAGGAGGCTTCCATATGGGCTATCGGTATTCCTGCGCCGGCCGTACGCTGACCCTCGCGCCTGTCCCGACGTTGTTCTCTCCAGACCATCCCGATGCCGGAACGCTCGCGATGCTTTCGACTGTCACCTTCAGGCAGGGGATGCGTGTGCTCGACCTGGGCTGCGGGAACGGGCTGGTCGGATTATGCGCCGCGCTCACCGTCGGAGCGGAGAACGTCTGGTTCTGCGACGTCGACCCGGACGCCGTCGACTGCGCGCGGAAGAATGCCGACACCAACGGTCTCCCTGTCCACATCGTCCTCAGCGACGCCTACGACGCGCTTGACGTCTCGGGGTTTGACCTGATCCTGTCGAACCCGCCCTATCACACCGATTTCGCGGTTGCCAAGCGATTCATCGAAAAAGGGTTCAACCGGTTGAAGATCGGTGGGGAACTGGTGATGGTCACCAAGCGGCTCGACTGGTACCGCAACAAGCTGACATCTGTGTTTGGCGGCGTCCGCGTGACCGAACGGGACGGCTACTGCATTTTCCGTGCGCAGCGCCGGGACTACGCGAGAGCCAATACACGAAAGAAGGGCTGACGGGGATGCGCATCATCGACCTGTCGCACACGATCGCGCCGGACATGCCGGTCTATCCGGGCACACTCCCGCCGACGCTCTCTCCCGCGTCGACCTTCGAACGCGACCGCTACCGTGAAACGGCGCTTCATATCTGGTCACATGTCGGTACGCACATCGACGCGCCCGCCCATCTGTTCGAAGACGGCGTCACGCTTGACCGGCTCAGCGCGGATCGTTTCTATGGTGAGGCGGTCATGCTCGACTGCACGGGACTGCCGCGTGACGGGCTGATTCCGCCGGACATGCTGCCCGACCTCACCGGCGTCCGGTTCCTCATTCTGCGCACCGGACTTGAACACGCGTGGGGTACGCCCGCCTACTACGGACCCTTCCCGACACTTTCCCCGGATGCCGCGCGGATTGTCGCGCAGTCAGGTCTGTCGGGTATCGGTGTCGACGCGATTTCCTTTGACCCCGTAGGCGGCGCGCTTCCAATCCATCGGATACTGCTCGGCGCGGGAATGATCCAGATCGAGAACCTGTGCAGCCTTGACGGGCTGCCGGAACACTTCACACTATGCGCATTTCCGCCCGTATTCCTCAACGCCGACGGCGCACCAACCCGCGCGGTTGCCATCCTGCCCTGACCGTTTCGTTCCGACCGTTTCGTTCGTTCCGAACGCTGTCACCTGTATCTTGATTCATTAAAGGAGGATCCTCTATGAACAATGCTATCGGTAACCGGCTGCGCGATCTGCGGCGGTCGAAAGACATGACGAAGGAAGCGCTCGCCGAGCTGCTGGGTGTCTCGACGAAGGACGTCGACCGCTGGGAGGAAGGCGAGGCGTCCCCCGATGCCAACCAGCTCGTGACGCTCTCCCGGCTCTACGGCGTTTCGCTCGATACCTTGCTCGACACCGGCTATACCTCGCCCGGTACCTATGCCGAGCCGGACACCGCACAGCCCGAGACGTCCGTCCCGCCCGTACGTGAGGTTGAGATACCGGAGAATGATCGGCTGATGAAGTGGCTCAACGGCATATTCCCGGTTCTTATAACAGTGGTGTTCTTGATTCTGGGGTTCACGGCTGGTCTGTGGCACCCGGCGTGGATGCTGTTTCTGCTCATCCCGATCTACTACACGATCGAGCCGATGCGCAAAAGCCGTGACCACCGTAAGTTCTGCTACCCCGTCCTATGCGTGCTCATCCAGCTCGGACTTGGATTCCTATGGGGATTCTGGGCGTGGAGCTGGGTTATCTATCTGACCATCCCGCTCTACTATTCTCTCCCGGTGAAAAAGTAAATCATACCGCGTACGGATACTGACCGTACGCGGTTTTCATTCACAAGACGAGGTACACCATGATCGTGTGCCCCGTTATTTTTCAATTAGCCGTTGACATAATTCATATTGCCTTCGGCACCCGTAAGCTGTCCCGAGCGGAAGGCGCGGTCGATGGAAGTGCCGTCGGACATTTTACCGGCGATACGTGCGTGCGGCATCGAAGAACGCGTCGATATTCTCCCACGGGCACAGAGGCGGCAGATCGCAGCCGGAGGACAGAATAAAGTTGGGGAACTCCGCGCAGTCCCGCAGAAGCGCGCGGACGGCCTGCCGCATACTTTCCGGCGTCCCGTTTTGAAACTCACGCACCGGCGAGATGTTGCCCATCACCGGCTTGTCCCACGGCATCCGCGGGAGAAGTGCCGGCAGGTCGATGGCATCGCCGAAGTGATAGGCATCGGCGTCCGTGCTGAGGATGGAGGAAAGCGTTTGCGGTACCGAACCGCCGCAGTTGTGGTAGATTACCGCAAACCCATCGCTCCGAACGCTGCCGATGATGGCGCGTATGTACTCTGCCGAAAACTCCAGGGCGAGCGCGGGGGACAGAAGGCCGGCGAGCGGCTCCGCGAGAAAGACCCCATCGGCGCCGATCTCCCGGAACGCACGGGCGTAGGCGGTCAGGAATGCCGTGCATTTTTCGAGCACCTCGTGAACCATTTCCGGCTCGTCATAACACTGTATCATGATTTCCGTGATGTCCATCAGGCGTCCGGCGAGCGAGAACGGCCCGATCATTCCCGCGAGAACGGGACGGTCATGGATGCGCGTCTTCGCGAGCCGTACCGTGTCGATTGCGCGGCCGGTTCGCGCCTCGCCGACCTGCGGGATGCGCAGCGCCTCGGCTTGTTCAGGAGTCTCTACGACTCTGCCGCGTATCGCCGGCACCTCGCGCTCATAAAACACCGCCTGCGCACCAAACGCCTCCGCCTCGATCGACAGGTCCATGAAGCTGACCGACGCTGCCGCGTCCGTCCGTTCCGCGACGCGCACCATTCCCTCGGCCTGCGCGTCCGCCGTCGACAGCAGCTCCCGCACCGTCACACCCATCAGACTCACACACGGGAACGACAGGACCGGCAGAGGTTTCTTTTCCGATCCCTTCGCCGGATCGCACATTCCTTCCAGCCATGCATTCATACTGTTCACCTCAATCAAATATTCGACTATTCTACATAATACGATATCATAAATACCGGTTTTGTCAAGCCTTTCAAGAATATTATATGATATAATAAAGATTACGACATAAAGACCGCGAGACGGCTGCGGGTATGCCGGCTTCTGCATGGACGATGTTAAAAAGCCTCCGTTCACTCCGAACAGCACAATCTGGGGCTGTTCAGAGTGAACGGAGGCCGGTATATAATTCTGTTACGCGCGGATCTTCTGCAGCTTCACAAACCGCGGCAGACCATCCTCACGCTCCAGCTTCGTCTCACCTTGAATCAGCGGCAGCGCATAGTCGATGAACGCCTGCTCCAGACCGTTGCCGGCGGCGTTGATCCACTCGCGCGGAACCTTCTTCTCGGTGTTGGCGACGACGTCGAGGTCGAACAGCTTTATATTGCAGACGTACTTGCCGTTCACGTAAGAGCGCTCGAAGCCGACCATCTTATCGGTGACGCCCGCAACGGCGTTCAGGACGGCAGCCTCGCCGGCGGAGTAACTTTCGTCGATGTCGGTCTGGGACGCGCAGTGGGCGGCGCAGCGCTGCAGCAGCGAGAACTCGATGCCGCGCACCTTGGCGCCGGTCTTTTCCTTGAGGAGATTGGCCAGGAAGGGAGCCAGTCCGCCGAGCTGGGCGTGACCGAAGCTGTCTCTGGACTTGGAGAGGTCGGAGCCGTACTCGGTGATGAAGCGTCCGTCCTTGTCATGGATGCCTTCGGAGACGACGACGATGCATTTCTTGGCTTTGGCGTAGATGGCTTTGACGTCGGCGATGAAGGTGTCCATATCGAATGCGATCTCAGGGAGGTAGATGAGATCGGGGCCATTGCCCTTGTAAGACGCGAGCGCAGCGGCGGCGGTGAGCCAACCGGCGTGGCGGCCCATGCACTCGATGACGGTGATCATACCGGTATCGTAGACGCGGGCGTCATGATAGATTTCCATGACGGAGGTGGCGATATACTTGGCGGCGGAAGCATAGCCGGGGCAGTGGTCGGTACCGGCGAGGTCGTTGTCGATGGTCTTGGGGATGCCCATGACGCGGCAGGGATAGCCGTGGGCGAGGAGGAACTTGGAAATTTTGTTGCAGGTATCCATGGAGTCGTTGCCGCCGTTGTAGAAGAAGTAGCGGATGTCGTACTTCTTAAAGATTTCGAGGATGCGCTGATAGTCGGTTTCATCCTCGGAGGCGTCCTTGAGTTTATAGCGGCAGGAGCCGAGCGCGGAGGAGGGGGTATACTTCATAAGGGCGAGCTCACGGGGGCACTCTTTGCCCATGTCGATGATGTTGTCATCGAGGATACCGCGGATGCCGTTGAGGGCTCCGAGGACGCGGGTGATGTTCTCATTTTCGAGGGCAGTTTTGATGGCGCCGTAAGCGGACGCGTTGATGACGGCTGTAGGGCCGCCGGACTGTCCGATGATGGCTGCGCCTTTTAGAACGGTTGACATAATATATACCTCCGTACGGATTGTTTTACTTACTTATCATACCACAGACTGCCTGATAAATCAACTGTTTTTTTATGAACTTGCACGGCGACAATATCTGCAAATGTGACAATAATGGTATATAATGAACATAAAGAGGGAGCGATTACAGGCAAAAGTCGAATAAATGCACAAATGCGTCAAAAGAGCCGAGAAAACATCATACAATGCGCCAAAATTATTTGAAATTATTTCTTGAAAACTCTTGACATTCATTCTAAGATGTGCTATAATACTAACAATTTTTGTGAGTAGAACCGACCTTGCACATGCAGTAAACCGACCGATTATACAGTGAATATGCATATAATTTGTATAAGTATGCATAGGCTATGAATAACAGCGAAAAGGAGGACCAAATGACGAGCAGGGAACTGAGAAGACTGAACCGAAAAGATCTGCTGCAAATGCTGATTGAGCAAAGTCAGGAGGTCCAAAGTCTTCGAAAAAAACTTGCCGAGGCAGAGACGGCATTGGCGAACAAAACGATTGCCATTAATCAAGCCGGTTCCATTGCCGAAGCCTCTTTGCAGCTCAGCGGTATCTTTCAGGCGGCTCAGGATGCCTGTCAGCTATACCTCGACAACGTCAATCAGTCGTGCCAACGTCAAGCTGACATGGAGCGCGATACAGAGGTGAAATGCGCCGAGATGCTGAGAGAAGCAAAGGAGCAGTCTCAACAATATTGGGATGAGGTTTCAGAAAAGCTTGAAAAATTCTGTGAGGACCATGCTGCATTGCGCGAACTGCTGTCAATGATACCACCGCCAAGAAAGCAGGACTAGGAAAAACATGCGGAAGAAAGAAAGCAAACCGATACCGACAATCCCGGAACTTCAGGCAGAACTCAATCGGATACGTTATAAACAACGTTACCGCTCTGTGCTTCGAAGCACAATTTACACCTTGATTACAGTAGCGGCTATTGCAATTCTGGTGGCAACACTATGGCTTCCTGTTCTGCAGATCTATGGAGCCTCCATGTCACCGATGCTGCAGGATGGCGATATTATTGTTTCTGTGAAAACGTCAGCTTTCGAACCAGGCGATATTATCTCGTTTTATTACAACAATAAAATCCTGGTAAAACGCGTGATTGCTCGATCTGGTGAATGGGTGTATATCGACAAGGATGGAAATGTTTATGTTAACGAAACCCTGTTGGATGAACCATACCTTGATGATAAAGCCTTTGGAGACTGCAATATTCAGCTGCCTTATCAGGTGCCCGATGGAAAGATCTTTGTGATGGGAGACCACAGATCCACATCGGTGGATTCACGGAATACCGCAGTAGGCTGCGTTGCACAGGAGCAAATCGTAGGGAAGATTATATTCCGTATTTGGCCGATTCGTTGGTTCGGCAAAATATAGCACGGAAAGAGGGAAGCAAATGCAAAGCGTATTGCTGCCGCAGGCAGAGCGATACATTAAAAGACAAAAACATCATAAACTGTGGAAAAAAATAGTCGGAGCGTTAGCTTGTGTAGTACTGTTGTGCACGACATATATGCTGATCCTTCCGGCTATTACTATGGAAAGGACTTCATACTGCAGCACGGAAGCACATCAGCATAGTGAAGCGTGTTATGAAAAGCGGCTGATCTGTGGCTTTGGGGAAACTGCAGGCGGCGTGTTGACTGCAAATCCTGAACATGTCCATACGAATGCATGCTATGAGGTGCAGCAGGTGCTGATTTGCGAGCAGACGGAAATGCCTGGCCACGTTCATGATGAAAGCTGTGTTCAAACGAAGCAAGTACTCATATGCACAGAGGATCACGAACATACGGATGACTGCTATCAGACCATGGAAGTTTATATATGCAATCTGAATGAAGGCGAAGGTGCTCACGTCCATGGGCCGGAATGCTTCGAAATGCAGAGTGTTTTGACTTGCGGTTTTACAGAAACTGAGGAAGTTCCGGCAACCGCGCTGGAACTCCAGACACCGCTATCAGGTTTTCATGTACATACGGATACCTGTTACGAAAAAATTCTGATTTGTAAAAAGTCAGAGCATGAACATACTCTTGCTTGCTTCTCCAATCCGGAATCGGATGTGGAGAGCCGGGAGTTATGGGAACGAACTGTAGCAGGTGTGCAGCTGACCGGAGTATGGGCAGATGATATAGTCGCTATAGCCCAAAGCCAGCTTGGCTATGTGGAGAGCACGGAAAACTATATCGTGATGGATGACGGTATAACCATCAAAGGCTATACCCGCTACGGAGCCTGGTGGGGCGACCCCTACGGCGACTGGGCTGCTACATTCGTCTCCTTCTGCCTGAATTATGCCAATATCCCGGGGACAGCCTTCCCTTATGAAGCGTTTTGTGATCGCTGGGTAAATATTCTTTCGAAACCTGACATTAATCTTTATCGCAGCAGATATGAGTATATACCTTCAAAGGGCGATATTATTTTCTTTGATAATGACGGCGACGGCATCTGCGATCATGCGGGCATAGTTGCAGCATTCACCCCCGATACGGCTCAGATAAAAATCATTGAAGGAGATTCTGCAAATACAGTTCAGTATGCGTTATATTCAGCAGATGACTTTAGGATCTATGGATATAGCGTATTTCCTAAGCATGAAAACACAATGTTTCCTGATGTGACAGATCCAGAGGACGACATCAGTGCCTTTGAAAATATGTTTCCTGATGTGACGGATCCAGAGGATGACATCGTTGCCTTTGAAAATACGCTTCCTGATGTGACAGATTCGGCGGATGACATGAGCGTCTATGAAAATGACGTATTATCGGATCAGGAATATGCAGCTCTTCCTGAGATTACAAAAAGCGCGGTCATCTATACCGATGGTAAATACGAAACGTTATTCGAGGACGGAACAGTCATCACCCTCACCGGTGTTATTCCCGAAGATGCACAGATACGGGCGTTCCCGGTAACGGTAGAAACGCAGCAGTTGGTTATTTGCGCCTATGACATTTGCATCTTTATGCCTGACGGCACACTTTATGAGCCAGCGGAAGGAGAAAAGATCAATGTTACCATACAAGTACCGGAATTGAATGCCGATACGACGTCGGATACGACTGCCTACTATATACCAGAGGACAGCGCACCGGTTCCCATGGACACTTCGATTCAGGAAGACGGTACAGTCTGTTTTGAAACAGATCACTTCTCTGTTTACGCACTCATGAGAAGCGGAAAGGTGACGGAAGTCTACTTAAATGGAGTAACAGGCAATGACAATAATGCCGGTACACAGGCTGCACCGGTAAAAACCTTTGAGAAAGCCTTATCTCTGTTATCGGAAAACGGAACAATTTATGTCTCCGGAACCGTGACGGTCAACAGTGCGGAGAGCTGGAGCATTGATGTTGCGGGCGCAAAAATGCAGCGAGCGACCGGATTCACCGGGCCGCTTGTTACAGTCGTAAGCGGAGGGTCGCTGACCCTGTCAGATCTGACGATGAATGGCGGCTGTGGGACACTGCCTGACCTTCTTATCAATAATAATACCTCCTATTCAAATACCTATGCTACAGGCAGTGCCAAAGCACCATTGATTGTTGTAAATAGCGGCGGTTTCCTGAATGTTACAAATGGAACAGTCTTGGAATACAATTCCAATAAGCCGAACACATACAACGATGCGTTTTTAGAAAACGGTTATATCGGATTAGGCGGCGCAGTATATTCCAACGGGACATTAACTATGACCGGTGGCCTGATTCAAAACTGTGAAGCACAGTGCGGTGGCGGTATCTATGTAGAAAACGGGAGCTTTCATCTGAGCGGCGGTACAATCGATCACAATTATGCTCGGAATATCCTGGGATATGCTGAAACAGCGGCAACCTACCGCAAAAATGCCGGCGGCGGCGTATATGTGGGTAACAACTCTACCATGGTTATGTCCGGTGGAACAGTCTCCAATAACCAGTCCTCTCGAGAGGGCGGCGGTATTTCATTGGGGTGGCTGGATCGAACTCATGGCAAAGCAATCTATAGTTATACTACCACATTGAACATGACAGGCGGCACTTTCACCGGAAACAAGGCGCTCTCCACCAGCGGAGGATTGAATGTCACAGCCGGACGGGCGGCAACAGTCTCTGCCGGGTACTTTACGGGAAACAGCGCTTACGGTTATGATTCCCAAGGCGACTATTATAATGGCGCTTATAGAGTATTCAGCGGCGGCGGCATTTATGTAGACGCTGCCCAGTGGGACGGCTACGGCAATTATGCCGGTGTTCCCGGAAAATTGCTCCTACACCGCGCCGTGATAACGGGAAACAGCTCTGACTTTCAAGGCGGCGGCATCGCAGCCTGTCCCACCGGTATATCTCATATAAACGCCAATCTCGATCTCAGCAACGGAACGGCAATCTATAATAACACTGCAGCAGCCTCAGTGGGTGCTAATGATGAGATTGGCATCAAAAATATCGGTTCAAATGATATTATAACCAATCATGTTTTGGGTGGCGGTGACTATAATTGGACGTCAAGTACATCCGGTGAATGGACAAACTTTGGCAATGCTTTGACTGACAACAGCCCTGAAATCGTGGATGCCAAGAGTTTAGCAACTGTTTGGATTACGAATAACCACGGTTATCTGGGAGGCGGCATCGGAAACAACGGTATCATTGAAGTTGGTGGAGAATTGGAGGACACGACCGTTTCCATCACCATTAACAAGGAGTGGGAAGACCAGTATACAGACCATCCCGCTTATATAACCGTACAGGTATTGCAGGATGGGCAGCCCTATGGTGAGCTGATTAAAATCTACAAGACGACAGATTCGAACGGCCATGAAGTCTGGACAACGTATTATCTGGACGGCTTGCCTGCAGGACACACGTATACCATTGAAGAAGTAACAATTCCCGGCTATAGCAGTGTGGTGACCCAGAATGGGAACAACTTTACCATTACCAATACCAGAACTGGCTTCTGGCTGATAAAAAAATGGGTCGGCGATACAGCTGCAGATCGTCCTGGTACAATTGGTGTTCAGCTTTATCAAAACGGAACCCCCTATGGAGAGCCGATGCAGCTTACAGCGGCGAATGGCTGGTCCTATATTTGGACAAACCTGCCTGAGAAAGATGCAGATGAAGTTCCCTATACCTACACGGCGCAGGAGATCGCAATCCCGGACGGCTATTACTGTACGAGCAGCAGCTACGTATCTGAAAACGGAAGATGGGAAATCACCAACACCAGGATTGAAACGACCTCTGTCTCTGCGGAAAAGCGTTGGGCAGACGGTACCACACCGACAAGCAGTGTCACTCTTCAACTCAAGGCGGACGGACAAGCTTATGGAGCCCCAGTTACTTTGAGTGACGAAAACGGTTGGTTCTACCTATGGGAGGATCTCCCGAAATTTACGGAGGAAAATGTACCTGACGGAACACCCATCTCCTATACGGTGACTGAAATTAACAATACCGGTTACTGGGCAACCATTGTGGAAGGCGATGCCAATAACGCAGGACCCAGGTGGGTTGAGAAAACCACTTTGGAAAACGGAAAGACCTACCTGTTGGTTAATGCCAATAGAGCACTTTCTGCATACAGCACCAGCTATAACCCCAACGGTCTTGCATGGACCGATGTTTCTGCCAATTTAAATAACGGCACTTTACCCGGTGGTACAGCTTTATGGACTTACAGCAGTACCGGTTCAACCATGCACAATGGGGATGGGAAATATCTTGTACCCGGATATTACATATCTAATAATAGCTATGTTTATATTTTTTCTTCATATAACGAGAGCAGAAACAGACCAGTTTCCGTTACCAATGGTCTCTTGACGTCATCATATTTTGGTAGTCCTGTAAGGTATTTCACAGGCAGTTTTGATTCACATAATTATGGTTCAACAACCACTTCTTCTTCTCCTTCCTCTGCGGCAATAATCAAACTCTACACTTTGGAAAACAGCACTGCCAACTGGGGCGATACCCATTACATTGTAACCAACGAAAGTGCGCAAGGTTCCATAGAAATCCACTTCAGTAAGTATTCCGTTAGCAATGATGGAGGAGATCCTGTTCTTATTGCAGGAGCAGACTTAGCTCTCTATCGCCAGGAAGAAGCAGGAACGTTGATTCCGGGTACAGAGGTAACAGGAACGCTCGTGAATCAATGGACGTCTGGTAGTGCCGGGAGTATCCAAATAGAAAACTTAGGAGAAGGCACCTATTATCTAGTAGAAACAAAGGCACCGGAGGGGCATGTGGGGCTTGCTGGTCCCATCATATTTACAGTGGACCCAGCAAACGGACAGGTGATTGTATCACAGTATCCCGGATATCCAAGTAT
>Ga0123335_1000543_pt1 | contig 64291 bp, 48 predicted proteins | sample BiotimSIPDNA_2_FD_89707 | JGI IMG/M metagenome (GOLD analysis project Ga0123335, IMG submission 89707) | Anaerobic biogas reactor microbial communites from Washington, USA - Biogas_R2 time_0 SIP DNA | ecosystem: Engineered > Bioreactor > Anaerobic > Unclassified | place: Washington, USA... | reverse complement strand
TCCAAACTCTAAAACCTCCTTTGGAGTTTTTCGACTAACTTGAAAAACTCTACAAACTCTGATTTAGAGAATTGTCCCATAATTCCAGGGTTGTTTCCATACACGCTCTTATTATGCGCTTACGGTTTATCGCTTTAGTTCTCCCAGAGATAGTCATAAAAAGAAGAAAGCTGGGAATAATATCCTCAGCTATCTCCGGCAGAACCCTGCAGGACGCTCGGGTTGCTCCCCAGCAGCGCCCTATCCTCCCTGCAGGTAAGAGCTGTTAAAAGTCTAACCAAAATTATGATGAAGTAATCCAATTACACAAAAATATGCACACTCCCAAATATTATTGGCAACTACGTCAATTTCTATTATGCAAGTGAATGCCTGCAAACTGAACATAGTAAGAAAAGGGGCTGCTGCCCGGCAAACTATTAAGTTCGTTTTGCAACAGCCCCTACATGCTTTCCTGCACACGTAAAATGGAGCATCCCACCCTTGGGATACTCCACTAAACAAAACTATTGATTAATTAACTTTGATTTCACCAAGAGGTTCTTAATTGCCTGTGCGGCTTCTGCATAGGTCAGATTTGATTTTGGTGAAATAGTTGTGCTGGTTGTTCCATTAAATACTTGGGCGGACAGTACTTCTTTTACACTTGCTTCTGCCCAACTTCTTACTTCCGCAAAATCTGTGTAGTTTTGATGTCTGTCCTTGTCGCTTCCGGTAAGCTTCATTACCTTCATGGCTTTTTGATACAAAACCATGGCTTCTTCTCTCGTGATCTGCCGCCCTGCTCTAAAGGTACCATCCGGATAGCCAGATATTATGCCATATTCATTGGCGATGAGAATGGCCTCAGTTCTTGCGCCTGTACTTTTCACATCCGTAAACCTGTTCTCATATTTAGAACCGTCCCTATACAGACCCAAGGCGCGAACAATGTATTCTGCCAAATCTCCACGGGTAATGGCTTTATTTGGCTCAAAAGTCTCAGGAGCAAAGATAACCAACCTTGACGCCATATCGTTTACCGCTTCTTTGGCCCAGTGATTCTCCACGGATGCTGCAGTTACCGGATTCCAAATAACAGAGTATGTGGAGTTTGTTAGGGAGTCCAGCTTGGCATACCACTTGCCATCTTTTTGGCATACCTCTGTAGGCACATGGCTGTAGGTACCATCAAGGTTGAATACGACACCTGTTGTAATCTTACTTGGGTCAACTCCTGCCGGTATTTCCATGATTCTTTCTACATAGTTACTAAATTTGCTGATTTCTACTTCTCCCGTTGGATCATCTGATTTTATTGTTTTTGCTGCAATTTTGAATTCTAGCAGTGGGGATATCAGCTCTGCTCCATTGGCTTTGACCACTTCATTGTAGCTGGCAACTACAGTTTCATCTATCCTGGCAATCTTTACTTCGACCTTGATATCTTTAAGATCCTTTTCAGGAACACCAAGATTTTCAGCCACATTGCTGATAGTAAATTCTTCAGCTGGAATAATATACTCCACATTATCCCGTTTGATAGAAACATCAAATGAGTTTTCTTCCAGCTTCTTGACAATGTCACCGGTCAGCTCTACTTTAGCCACTTGGGAACTTGCATCAGTTATTGGAATTTGGATTACGCTGCCGGTTCCGGTGAAGTTGTCTTTTGTCGTTTCATCTATTACGCTTTTAATGACTTGATTGTTTAGTTCAATTATAACTGTGGACTTTTCATCTTCAGTTGTTTTTGTTTCTATTCCAGCATCATGTTCTTCCCCGTTGACAATAACGATAACACTTACCTGTGCTGGTTGAGGTGGCGCAGTTTTTCTTTTGCCGCTGCTGGACTTCTTGGGATTTGTAGGATTTGACGTAAAACAGGCATCCCACTTAGCGTAAAGCTCTGTATCCTTAGTTACGGTATCAGTTTCGAAGTTCCAGGGGTTTGTGAGCCCTGCTTCCTTGTACCAGCCGCCGAAGGTGTAGCCGATCCTTGTGGGAGGAGTCGGAGCTGTGATAACTGTATTATAAGGCACTTCTGTTGTATCCGGAACTTCAGTTCCGCCATTGCTGTTAAAAGTAACAGTATAAGTATCAAGATATTTTATTGTATACCCTGCTGTCGTTGCGGCATTGATGAAGTTGGCGTTGGAGGAATAGGCTGTTGCTGTTTTTGGATTTGGGGCGTTGGTATTAAAAGCGTTTACTCCTATGATCTGATTTCCTTTATGCTGGTTTATGATGGTGGTTAGGGAAGAGCAACCAGAAAACGCATTTCCCCCAATGTTCTTTACAGTGTCTGGAATTGTGACGGTTGTCAAGGAGGTGCAACCCTCGAATGCTTTCATCTCAATCCTTTCAGGTTTGAAATAATTATCAAATATCGTGGAGGTCAGGTTGGCGCAACCAAAAAATGCCTTCCCCTCAATAGCCTTGACTGATTCGGGAACAGTGACGGAAGTCAAATAAGTACAGCCCTCAAACCCACAATACCTAATGTATGTGACCGAAGATGGAATGGTGTAGGATGTCCGTGTATTGCCAATCGGATATTGTATCAATATGCTTTTGTTTTTATCAAACAACACCCCATCCTCCGATGAATAGTTCGGATTTGATTTATGTATTTCTATGCTAGTCAGTTTTGAACAAGCTGAAAACGCAAAATACCCGATGTGCATAACCGAGGCGGGCAAGGTGATGGAGGTCAGGCTGGAGCAATACTGAAATGCGCCCTCCCCAATATTATTGACCGAGGGTCTGATGGTGACGGAGGTCAGGGCAGAACAACTGGAAAACGCATAACTCCCGATTTTCATAACTGAGGAGGGAATGACAATGGAGGTCAAGGCAGAGCAACTAGAAAACGCATAATTCCCAATGGTCGTAACCGAGGGGGGTATGGCGACGGAGGTCAGGGCAGTGCAACCATAAAACGCATAATTCCCAATGGTCGTGACCGTGTTTGTGATGATGGCCGTGGTAAGGTTAGTGCATTGGCTAAACGCATAATCCCCAATACTACTGACCGTGGGGGGAATGGTGACTGAGGTCAAGGCAGAGCAACCATAAAAAGCATAATTCCCAATGGTCTTAACCAAGGATTGTATGGCGATAGAGGTCAGGGCAGAGCAACCATAAAACGCATGATTCCCAATGGTCGTGACCCCGTCATAGATTATGACGGATGTGATGGTATCATTGCCTAGAAACGGGGACGTGTTGCTTGAATCATAGTTGTACATCGCCCCAGACCCGGTGATCACAAGCTTTCCATCGTCATAAAGAGTACCGGTCACATTTGGTCCAAGATTGTAGGTAGTCTCCCCTGACGGTATAGGCTCAATGGCCAACATCATCATGTCGCCGGCTGACTCATCTTTTTCAATGACTTCTCCCGTCATACCCTCTTCTTCAATACCCTCATCTTCAAGATTTTCTTCTTTAGCATTCTCTTCCTTTATTACATCTTTTTCTCTTATATCCCCTGCTGTCAGCTTTACCTGATAAAAAGCGGCTACCCTTCCTTCTTCATCCATGTCGACGTCATAAAGTTGCAGATAATTACCTGTAACCACTCCAGCTGTAATATCGGCACCTGACTCATAGTCTACAATCAAATTTGAACCAACAGTTGGAGCAACTTCTCCCATCTGGGGCGTTGTAATCTCTTCTTCTGTTACATTAACAATCAAGCTACCGGAAACATGGTCGGTTACTGTTGCCGAAGTGGACCATGTTGTTATCCCGGGGGACAAAACTACTGCCATTATAGGCACAAACTCGGGCTTTGCTTTTAGGTTACTTGAATCTTCTGCAATCACCGGTGTCACAGCAGCAAACAGTTGCAACAGCATGGACATAATCAATAAAATAGTGATTTTTTTCTTCACTCAACTTCCTCCTCTTCCTAAGTTTAATTTAATATCTCCACCATCCTTCAACTGTCCCACTTGGGGTGTGCAATTTTTGCCTAACCCTCCAACTCCGCCTACATCCACCAAAGTCATCTTGCTATGGCAGTTGAACTGGCCTGGTTATATTTGCATTATATAACCCTAAGGGCTAATAAAACGGCTAACAAAACATGTCTAAATTTGATACTTTTTATCTTTTTATAGGGCTTGATTATGTGCTATAGCTTGACATTTCCCCTTATGTCTTTACAGGGAGGCTGTCTTTTCCTTGGTGGCAGGATAGCCGTTGACCCGGTAGGCCGCGAAAGCCAGGACCAGGACAAGGGCGCCTGTTAATGCCAGGATTAAAGCTCCGCCTTCGGTAACTCCTGAAGCTGCCGACGCCGCGGCCACCGCCGACGGGATCATCCAGGGGAAGATGTAGGCCTGGGCCAGCGCGATCAGGGCGACGATGAAGGTAAACAGGAGGCTGTGCGGCAGGGTGAAGAGGAAGAGATCGCCCTCACGCCCGGTGAGGCCGGTGGATGATGTTCCTACAACAATGCTTTGCGGCGAGATCATCTTGGCCGCGACGCCGCCGGAAGAGTTGGTGGCCACTGTCAGCACAGGGTTGATTCCCATGGACTCTGCCGTGACCTTTTGCATGTTGCAGAAAAGCGCGTTTGCCGAGGTATCGCTGCCGGTCACAAAGACGCCTAGCCAGCCCAAAAAGGCGGACACAAAGGGGAAGGCCGCTCCTGTGATTGTGAAGGCCCGGCCCAGTGTGGTGGTCATGCCCGACCAGTTGGCCACATAGGCAAAGCCCAGGACACAGGCAATGGTGAGCAGGGCATAGCGCAGGGATTTCAGCGCTTCAAAGAAGATTGCCAGGAATTTCCCCGGGGTTACCCGGAGAACAAGGGCGCTAATCGCAGCGGCTATAAGAATGGAGGTGCCGGTAGCAGAAAGCCAGTTGAAAGTGTAAACCACGGACAGCGGATTGCCGCCGGCAATAATCATTTGATCCAGGCCGGTGAAGGGGATCTGGACAGTTACGGTGTCGAGAAGAACTTTGACCGGCTTCAAACCCCAGTCGGCAATGAATATGGTCAGGATGATGAAGGGGGACCAGGCCTTAAGGATGATGCCGGGACTGTGCCGGTGAATTTTTAGTGTGGCGGCGGGCTCGTCTTTAAAGCGCCAGACCTTTGCCGGCTTCCAGAATTTCAGCAAACAGACAAGGCAGATTATGGAAAACAGGGAAGACATGATGTCCGGCAGCATTGGGCTCAGGAAATTGGAAGAAAACCACTGCATCAAGGCAAAGGAGATACCGCTGACCAGGACGGCGGGCAATACTTCTTTAACGCCCTTCCAGCCGGACATGATCAAAACCAGCCAGAATGGGACAAATACGGAGAGGAAGGGCAGTTGCCGCCCGGCCATCCGGCTGACTGCCATGGCATCGAGACCGGTGACGGCGCCTGCGGTGATAATCGGGATGCCCACTCCACCGAAAGCCACCGGGGCCGTATTGGCGATCAGGCAGATACCGGCGGCGTAGAGCGGGTTGAAGCCAAGACCCACCAGCATAGCCGCAGTTATGGCCACCGGGGTGCCGAATCCCGCCGCGCCTTCGATAAATGCTCCGAAGGAGAAGGCAATCAGAAGCGCCTGCAGGCGGCGGTCGTCGGTTATGGAGGCGATGGAGTCTTTGATTATCTCAAACTGGCCGGTCTTAACCGTGAGATTGTATAAAAAAACGGCAGTGATCACAATCCAGCCTATGGGTAAAAGGCCGTAAAGGGAGCCGTATAGGGTTGAAAGGAGAGCGTACTGGGCCGGCATGCCGAAGGCGTACCGGGCCACCAGCACGGCCAGCACCAGGGTTATCAGGCCTGCCACGTGGCCTTTCATGCGCAGCCCTGCCAGGGCAATAAAGAGAAATATTACCGGAATTCCTGCGATAAGTGCCGATAGTCCGAGATTCCCCAGTGGATTAATCGCCTGCGACCATACCATGTGTTGTCATCCCCTTATGCTTCAGAAATAATCTTTGTTTCCCCAGCCTGCCATTTATCCTGACTTGCTTCCCGCTTCCCGCAGCCAAAGGCAGGTGTTGTCATCCAGTGTCCACCAGCGTATGTGAGTCCTCCCACAACCACCTTATCCAGCCCATCGATTGGAAGCTCTTCAACCGCTGGTTTTAATTTTGACTTCTTACCAGACGCCTAACCTCGTTAAGTCTGTCTTCAATGGTCATAATACTGCTCCACCCTTTCACATTAAGGAAAACCTGTGTTTCTGAAAAATACACAATAGGTATCCCCAATTGATTAATAAAGTGTACACTGTTATTACTTTAGGCATCCCTTTTCCTGCGCTGTCCCTCCCCAGCCGCGGCAAGCAGTGCATGGACAACCATTTCCGGGGTGATCTCTCCCCCTTCGTGGTGGATGCTTTCCCACATCAAACTAAACAAGCTTATGGCAAAATTCTTCACGTATCTCAACTCTTTACAATTTCCTTAACTTAATTATAGAAAGCAAGGGCTAACAAAACGGCTAACAAAATTGAATTATTTAATAATACTATTGAAACCTTTTCTGTAAGTAAAATAGAAACCGGAACTTGATAGTTCGCCGGGCAGCAGCCCCTTTTTTCATCCCAACCTTTTAATGCCAGGTAGCTTTATATAAAAGGCAAAAAATATCGAGATTAGTCTCATATTGTTAGCCGTTTTGTTAGTCCTCAGGTTATATAATGCAAATGCAAATATAACAGGCCAATATTGAGCGAAGTGACCTTTGCATGATGATCTGCCGCCGGACATAGGTGGGATCACAGGGGCAGGCAGGCAATAATTGCGGTACCACAGGAGGGACAGTTACATATAAAAATAAATGGAGGCTCTAATGCTAATGATTACTAAAACATTATTTCCCGGGCGCTACATACAGGGTTTTAGAGCAATTGAACGCCTGGAAAATGAATTGCCGAATTTTGGAGAAGTGGGCTTGTGTATTATGGCGCCCTCGGCCATGAAGACGCTGAGTGGTAAGATACGGGAAAGGACAGCGGGGCTTCGCTTAATTTTTGAGGAATTCTGCAGGGAATGCTGTGATAGGGAAATAGATCGTCTTGCTAATTCAGGAAGGGAATGTCACGCACAGTTTGTTGTTGCTATAGGAGGAGGAAAAACCATTGATACGGGCAAGATAGTTGCTGCTCGCCTTGGTACTCCTGTAGTTGTTGTCCCTACTATTGCCTCCACGGATGCCCCCTGCAGTGCCTGCGCGGTTGTGTACAGCGAGGAGGGCGTTGTAATCCGAATTGAATATCAGAAAAGAAATCCCGACATGGTTTTGGTAGACTCCGGCATTATCGCCAGCGCACCGGAACGTTTTTTGATTTCGGGTATGGGGGATGCTCTGGCAACCTGGTTTGAAGCGGAATCATGCCGAAAAACAAAATCCAAAAATGAGGCTGGAGAATTGGGCTCCCTGACCGCTTATGCTCTGGCCAAGCTCTGTTACGACACTCTTTTAGAATACGGCGTGGCCGCGCTGATCTCATGTAAAGCTAATGCTGTAACCCCTGCTCTGGAGCATGTGATTGAAGCCAATACCCTGTTAAGCGGCCTTGGCTTTGAAGGCGGCGGGATAGCTATGGCCCATTCTGTTCACAACGGATTGACGGTGCTTCCCGAGACACACAATTATTACCATGGTGAAAAAGTTGCCCTGGGGGTTTTAGCTTCCCTGTTCCTCAACGGTGAATCAAAGGCCTTAATTGATGAGGTCTATTCTTTTTGCGAAAGCGTAGGCTTACCAACTACCCTGGCCGGGGTGGGCTTAACCGGTGTTTCACCTGATGAGCTGGCAAAAGTAGCTACCCGCGCCTGTATTGAGAAAGAAAGCATCCACCACGAGGGGGGAGATATCACCCCGGAAATGGTTGTCCACGCACTGCTTGCCGCGGATGGGGAGGGACAGAGGAGGCTCGAGCCTGCTCGAAAAGGGATGTGACCTGATTTCGGCTTAATAGATTTGCCGGCATCAGGACAGTTATGCTGCCCAACAGGCCGCAGAAGGAAAAGGCGTCCTGTCCATTGGTTCCCCCAGTGATATGCGCCGCGCTGCCCCCAACGCTAACCTTACTTCCAGTACAACTGGGGAGACTACTATGTAAAAATAGTTGAGGAAGTTAAAAACGGTATCTGGAAGAACAGGCTTTACTGGGGGTGGGTTGGAAGACGGTGTTGTTGCCCTTGCTCCGTTAACTGACAAGGTCCGGCTGATGTCAAAGCGTTAGTAGCCGAGAAAGAAAATGCAAAAGAAAAAACGTTTTAGACGGTAAGGTAGGTGGTGATCTGCTTGATTAGCATGATCGGATTAATTGGCGGACTTGTATTACTCACAGTATTAGTTATAAGGGGGATGAATTTACTTATCGTTGCCCCTCTTTCGGCCTTGTTTGTTGCAGTATTAAACGGAATCCCGCTATTTCCACAGCTTGCGGGAGAAGGGCAGGCCGATTTTGTAACGAGTTATATGAATGGTTTTTCCGGATTCATTACGCAATGGTACTTAATGTTCCTTGCTGGTGCGATTTTCGGGAAAGTGATGGAGTATAGCGGCGCCGCGGAAAGTGTCTCAACTTGGATTTTATCAAAAATCGGCATGAAAAATGCAGTGTTTGCGATTGTATTAGCTTGTGCAGTACTTACATATGGTGGTGTCAGTTTATTTGTTGTTGCGTTTGCGGTGTATCCGATGGCAATTAGCGTATTTAAGGAAGCGAATTTGCCGAGAAGATTTATTCCCGCAGCACTCGCATTTGGCTCGGTTACGTTTACGATGACGTCAGCCGGTTCACCGGAAATTCAAAACTGGATTCCGATTCCATATTTAGGAACCAATCCATATGCCGGTTGGGAAGTGAGTATTCTCGTTGCAGTCTTTATGATGATTTTAGGGTATTGGTGGCTCATGAAAATGATTCGGAAAGCTGTTGCGAACGGCGAAAATTTCGTCGCAAGAGAAGGGGATCATCTTGAAAAAAGAGAAGACTTGCCAAATCCTTTTCTTAGTTTGATTCCGCTCGCAGCGGTTCTTCTTGTATCTTTTTTCTTCCATGATTTCCTGGAACAATCGGCTTTAATTTTAGCATTAACGAGTGGAATTATGGCGACGCTCGTCTTGAACTGGAAGTATTTCCGGGATATTTGGCATGCGGTCAGCGACGGGACGATGGGTGCTCTCGTCGCAATTGGTAATACGGCTGCAGTTGTTGGGTTTGGTGGCGTTGCAAAAATTACTCCGGCATTTGATGCGGCAGTAAATTTTATGACGAGCATTCCAGGCAGCCCTTTGATTGGCGGAGCTTTGGCTGTTATGGTCATTGCCGGGTTAACTGGTTCATCCTCCGGCGGGCAGTCGATAGCACTCCCGATTTTAGGTCCACATTATTTGGATCTCGGCATCAATCCTGAAGCACTGCACCGGACTGTTACATTGTCATCAGGGATCCTCGATACTCTCCCGCACGGCGGCTATACGGTAACAACGATTCGCTCGATTTGTAACGAATCCTTTAAAGATGCTTACCCGGGATTCGGAACGATGACAGTCGTTATTACAATGATCGGTGTTGTGTTGGCGATTATTTTATTTTCATTTGGAATTGGGACATAATATGATTTGCTTTTAGTGAAACAGTACAATGAACCCTAATGTCAAGACAAAATTTTTTAAATGGGCTGGTAAACCGACTGCCTTGCTCCTATTCAATATGATGGGGGCTCCGTGCCTTTCGATAGCTTTGTTTACGGCAACAGCCACGTCAAGCAATTGTACCGGTTCCTTTATCAGTTCCAGATCGGGATTTTGTTTTGCAATAGCTTGAAGGCTGGTGCGCTCGAACACAACTGCATCAATTATATTACTCTTCAGCGCTGCAGTGGCGTCTATAATATTATTCATATTGAATATTTTAGCTTGAGGAAATCTCTGCCGGGCAATAATTAAAAGGGTAGTTGCATTACAATGTCAGCCGCAGTTTATTTACCCCGTTAACAAACGTATGTACAATCTCACCCGCCGTGTTATGGATCATCACCCTGGCCAGGTCGTCCGCCGCAGTTGCCAGCGCGTCTTCACTGTCGCCGGGATAGGTGACGATTACCTCATAGCGGCTTAGCCGCTCTAAGAAACTGACACTTAAGTCACACACACCAAATTTGGGAACAACAATATTGATCACCAGTTCCTCCGCAATGAGCCTTAGCTTCTTAGCAGTCTTATCCTCCAGCGCATGGCTGAAACAAAAATTGTCTATGCCGGCCAACATTGCCACATAGTCAAAATCCCTTGATTCCACCTTATAGTGGAAGCTGCGGATCCTATAGATAAACGCCTGTGTCTTGGGTTTTTGGGGGTCCTCAAATATCCCGGCCGGCGTCCCCTGTTCGTAAATCCCGCGCTCGTCCATATAAAACACCCGGCTGGAAACCTCTTTCGCAAAGTTCATCTCATGGGTAACAATCAACATCGTCAGCCCGGTTTTTGATAAGCCGCGAATTACCGCCGTGACCTCGCCCACCATAGTAGGGTCGAGGGCGGAAGTCGGCTCATCAAATAAAATGACCTCCGGTTCCATTGCCAGGCAGCGTGCAATTGCCACACGCTGTTTCTGGCCGCCCGACAGCTGATGGGGGAAATGACGCGCCCGCTCTGACAGCCCCACTGTTCTTAATAGGTCCATGGCTTTCACCTCCGCTTCATTGCGGGATTTCCCAAGGAGCTTTATTGGACCTGCGCAGAGGTTTTCCATCACATCCAGGTGTGAAAAAAGCCCAAAATTCTGGAACACCATCCCCATTTTACGGCGAATCCCGTCAATGTTCTTCCTATCTATTTTCACTCCGTTAAAATACACTTCCCCGGCAGTAGGCGGGTCCAGGAAATTAACAGCGCGCAAAAACGTGCTTTTCCCCGTACCGGAGGGGCCGATAATGGAGACGACCTCACCCTTTTGGATTTCTACAGTCACATTTTGCAGAATGATATTCTCTTCAAAGCTTTTAGTGAAGTTTTCCGTTCTTAGAATGCTCATCAGCTCACCTCCTTGTTAATCATCCTAGCGGCACCCAAAACTATCAATAGTTTACATGCAAACCAAGGCTTTGCTGTTTGTAAAGGGTACCATATTTGCCATTATTAATCGAAACACAAATTATCCCATCCACAATCATAACAGCCCCATAATCTGCCACCCATGGTAATCCAAGTATTTGTACTCTCACACTTAGGACAACGCCACCCTCCATCCTTGCCGGCGGAAACTCGAGCAAGCTCTTCTTCTGATAATTTTACTGTTCCCTTTTCCGTTACTTGCTGCATTTCTTTGAATTCATCCACTGTAAAAATAAACCCTGCTTTTGCTGCAAAGGAAACCAAATCCTCCAAGGATGACGGATTAATATCCTTCAATTCCTTTTGCAATGCTTTGCTCCCGGTTAATTCATCTTGAAATCTCTTTACATTTTCCTTAGACATAATATTAAACCCCCTTCAACTAGTTATGTAATTTAAATTAAAGCCTGTTATATTCGCATTATATAACCTGAGGACTAACAAAACGGCTAACATAATTAAAAACCTCCATCGTCATTACAATGGAGGTTTACACAATTTTTTCCGCACTACCGTATTTCAATTTTCCTTCCCTATTTCTGTTGCAAACTTTACAACAAGCATCTAAAGAGGATCCAATCATTACTACACTGTAAACAGGATATAAACAGAGATTAAACTATTTGGTGGTAATAGTAAAACGGTCTCCAGGCGCTTCTCCTATAAATACAACTTTTCCGTTTTCAGGAAGATCTACTGGCTGATTACCTTTTACTGTAGTTTTCCGTTCTTAGAATGCTCATCAGCTCACCTCCTTGTTAATCATCCTAACCAGCTTCTTAAACAGGTAGACGCAAATGCTTGTAACAATCAGATAAATTGCTGCCACAAACAGTAATGGGAAAAACGCGTCATAGGTGCGACTCCGGATGATATCACCCGCCCTCGTCAGATCCTGAATAGCGATATAGCCGACAATTGCAGTCGCCTTGACCAGCTCAATAAAGCCGGCGCAATAGGCGGGCAGGGCCCGTTTGACCGCCTGTGGCAGGGTTACTTTTTGAAAAGCGCCCCAAGCGGTAAACCCTAAGCTGCGCGCCGCCTCTATCTCCACGGTGTCCACGGTATCGATCGCGCCCTTGAGGTTTGACGCGACAGCCGCGCCCTCGACAAGGGCAAAGGCGCACACCGCAATCAACATCGCCGTAACATCAGTTTTCCCAAATATGATGTAGTAGCTGATCATCAATAAAACCACCAGGGGCAAGCCGCGGATCAGATTGCAATAAAGTCTGCCCAGACCGCTTAATAATCTGTTCTTGTGCATCAGTACAAAGCAAAGAATCCCGCCAAGCAATGTGCCGAACACTTGTGCAAGCAGCGAGATCGTCATGGTGACGCCTATACCGTCCAGAATCATCTTCCAGCGGTTCTCCGTGACCAAGTTGCGGTAAATTGCGGATTTGAGCCATGCGGTAAAGCCGGCGCCCGTCTGAGACCCCGCGGCGCCGACCGAAGAAGCTTCCGCTCCTGTAGGTATTTTTAGCGTAATAATACCCTGCTGGTCGTCGTAAAACGAGTTGCTGAACAGCACCGACTCTTGGCGCTCTTCGGTAATGGAAACGCTTGAAATCGCCATGTCGGCCTTGCCGCCGGTCACTGCGGGGATCAGGGCGCTGAATTCCATAGGATAATATTTCACAGTATAGCCGGCATGTGCGGCAAAACGGTTCATCAGCTCGATCGCATAGCCTTTTAGCTCGCCATTCTCTCCGAAAAAATCAAAGGGAATATTCGTACCTACCGTGGCAACATTTAAAACACCTTTCTTGCCCGGGTAAACCAGCTCCGGCATCGGCTCCTTAAGATCGGGCACGCCCTTAAACCAGCGGTTCTTCATCTTTTCAATGGTACCGTCGGATTTGGCCATAGCCAAAAAAGCGTTAAATTCATCAATCAGAGCCTGATTGTCAAAACTGGCAAAGGCGCCCATGGGACTGACAAAAAACGAGGCAGGGATCTCAACAACCTCCATGTCCTCATTACCCGGTTCACTGACCAAAACTCTAAGCGCGGACAAATCTGCAGCTAACCCCGCGATCCTGCCGTTGCGCACATCCGCAACCCCGGTTGGCAACTCCTGGTAAAATACCGGAATCGAACCGAACATCGGCACAACCGACTCCGATACCGAGCCGATGATCGTGCCCACCGTCTTACCCGCAAACCAGGTGTACAAACGCCCGGGGGCAGGTGTTTCCTGCTGGCGCTTCTTTACCACCAGCACGGTTTTGCTCACATAGTCGGGGTCGCTGAACAGGAAGCTCTCTTTCCTCTCGTCAGTGATATAAACGCTTCCCCCGATATCCGCCTTTCCACTGGCTACATAGCCCATCATTGCGCCTAAATCCATATCGACAAATCTAATGTCCTTACCTAACCACGCGGCAAAGCGGCGGAGTTGCTCAATGTCAAAACCTGAATATTCCCCGCTTTCCCCCGCAAAGGTAAATGGCGGATAAGTAGCCATAATAGCCGCGGTTAATGTCCCGTTTTCACCGGTTAGGGGGATCCCGGGCATGACCGCCTCAAACGCATAGGATTTCAGCCAGCGATCCTGCATCTCCTTGAGCGTGCCGTCCGCCTTTATATGCGCTAAAAATTCGTTGTATTGCTCAATGATATCCTGCCGCATGGAGAAAACGCCGTACTCAAAATCAAGCTCCGCAAGCGGGACGGGCAACGCCTGCAAGCCATCGTATTGACCTGCCTGCAGGCTTAGCGTGGCGGCGACGTCATCCATCAGCGCGGCATCCGCCTTGCCCAGATTCACCGCTTCGATCTCCTCAACCGTATTATTAAAGTAAAGTTTCTCTGAAGCGTTGAATATCCTGTCGGCCACCCCGTCAAACAGTGAACCGGTCAATATCGCAAACCGCTTCCCTTTGAAGTCTTCATAGGTCGTTTGCTCTAAATAGTCACCTGACTGGTTAGTGAAAACCTTGTCGCCACCGGTAATATCATCGCTTCGCGCCATTTCCGCCTGCGCCTGTGAACACCCCAACAGCAGTGCGGGAACTGCAAATAAACACAGTAAAACTACTGCTATGCCTTTCCTCATGTGCTATGCCCCTTATATCTTAGTACCAGTATTGTAAACATCATCTGCCTGTTATGCTCCATCGGCGAATTGCTCGATCCCACGCTTCACAGGCATAACAAATTCCCTTAAGGAAAGGTCTTTGGGGCAGTTCGCCGTTTCCCGCCAGCCGCAAGCCGGAAAATGGCTCGTTTCCCCAATTTGTCGCTTCCTGTAAGGACATCGGTCTATATTCCGTTAAGCTATCGCTTATCCAGATTGGATTTTTTCGCCTTTGGGTACCCGGCGTTCTTTGATCACCGGTGACCGGGATGCCGTATCCCGCTGCGCCTTCGATAAAAACTCCGAAGGAGAAGGCAATCAGAAGCGCAGGGGGCTGCTGGCTACGAACTTTTAAGTTCGTTCTGCAACACCCCCTGCATGCTCTAGAGCAGGCTTGACAATCTGTAGGTAAACACCGCTGTTTCTGCCCGGGTCGCAATGCCTTTGGGGTTTATCATGTTTCCGCTGCCTTTTACCAGATCCATGGATATCAGCGCGGCTATGGCTTCTTTGGCATACTGGGAAATCCCGGCGCTATCGGAGAACTGGTTCAACACGCCAAGATCCCCCTCAGTTTTAATCAAACCTTGCTGCTGCATAATCCGGTAGGCCAGCACAAACATATCCTGCCTGGTGATGCTTGCTTCCGGCTGGAAATTGGCGCCATCAATGCCGTTAGTTAAACCTAAGGCCCTGGCGATACCTATTTCTTTGTAATAATATTTGTTTTCCGCTACATCATCAAAGTTCCCTTCCACATCCGCTGTTACTCCCAGCAATCTCACAATTAAGAGCATATAATCAGCCCGCTTGATCTCATTTGCCGGGGCAAAACTGGTGGCACTGACGCCTTTGATGACTCCTTTTTCCGCCAGGGCTGTAATTGCTTCCCCGGCCCAGCTATAGTTTGCGATATCCGTGAACATGACTGCAACAGGGGTGACTGTTTCGGGGACGACCGGTTCAGGGGTTTCTTGGGGGGATTTCTTTCCTCCGCTGCGGTTATTACCGGAACCGCCAAAAACGGTAACGACACAGGCTTCCGACTTTATGCCGCCGGTTTCCGCCGTAATCCGGGCAGTTCCTGCCTTGATAGCATGAACTTTGCCTGAACTGTCAACAGTAGCCACATTTTCATTGCTGCTTTTCCAGGTGAGCTTATTGGCGTCTGTGGCATCCGCCGGATCAACCGCAGCGGTTAATGTCTCGTAATCTCCCACCCGGAGGGAGGTTTGGGCTTTGTTTAAGCTAATGCTCACGACGGCCACAGGCGTTTCCGCAGCAGAGGCCGTTACCTGGAATAGATCTCCCGGATTGCCGGCAAATTCAATCAGAATGCCCGCCGGGACAGAGATATCCCCGCTGTCTACCATGCTGTCGTAGAGTATGCCTTCCTCTCCAAAGACGATGACACGTCCTTTAGCAGGCACATCAAAACTCAGGATGGCGGCAAAATCCACTATCAACCATTCGTTTCTGCCTTCACTGCCGATGGTCAGGGTATTGGCGCCGGTGTTCAGCGGCGGGGCCAGTTCGGCAGGCATGTAATCCGCTCCGGATAACCAGGCCCAGGCAGCGCCGTCTTGTTCAAACAGGATCAGCTCGGTGAGATCCTCCATTGACTTGACCGGCATGCCGGCATAATCAAGGGATTTTACAATTTTCATCCCGCCGAAATCTATGTATCCGGGCAAAGCGGGGATTTGGCTGGAAGATACTACATGGTTCGGCAAAAATACTGCTGCTTCAGCGGCTTTTACATTTCGCCTGAGCCATAATTTGCCGTCCATGGGGACAGATAATTCCAGGGGATCCGCAATAGCCTGAAGCTTCTCGGCTTTAATGTTGTAGAAATCAAAAACAGGGGAGTATGCCATAAAAAAGCGGGTTCCGTCCACGGTGGTGAAGTAATATTTATTCTCCCCATCGTAGAAGAATCCCTCGTTATAGACTGCGGAAAGCAGGGCAGACTCATCGCTGCCGTCTGCTGGATACAGAATCAACATGCCTTTTTCATCGTCCAGGGCAATCCGCAAGGTGTTACCGCCACTATCGTAGTATCCTTCATAAGCCATCAGGCCGGATGGAAGGGGCTGTGCCTCGACCGGTTCTTTAACCACTGTCTCCTCTTCCGTAATGAGGCCTTTTTCCTCAAGATAAGCCGATAGTATGCTCAAGGCGATCCCCGGCGAGTCGCATTGTGCGCCGCTGGCAATCACGGCTACCGAGATCTGCTGGGACGGTACAGTATAGAGCATAGAGGCATAATGACCGGTGACGCCTGTTTTACCGTAAAAACGGAGGTTTTCGTCAGAAAAGACTTTAATATCAGCGAAATCCCAGCCCAGACCAAAGGGGAAACTATCCCCCGCTAGTTTGCCCTGGAGATCACTGGGCTGCCTCTTCAGTATCTCCAGCCGTGACTGGGCCGACAGGATTGCGGAGCCGCTAGAAAAGGAGGCGGCGAACCGGCACAGGTCTTCCGCTGTGGATGATATTCCGCCTGAACCGAGCAGCGACACTATCTCCAGCGGCTCGCTTTTGCCGTCCGGACGGTAGAACCTGGCCGGGGTCATCCCTTGCGGGAGCCGGCCGACACCAAGGCCGGTGTGGTCCATGGCCAATGGTTGAAAAATCCGCCCGGTAAGGAAATCACCATAGCTTTGGCCTGTGACTTTAGCCACGATCATTTCCGCCAACGTAAAACCGTCGTTGCAGTAAGTCGCCAGTTCCCCCGGCCGGTGCTTGAGGGTGGACCGGGACAGGGATGCCAGGAGTTCTTCATAAATATTCTGGTTGTACTCGAAACCAAAGTTGTTCCAGAAGGTAGACCCGGGCAAACCGGATGAATGGTTGAGCAGCATTCTTACCGTAATATCCTTGTACCGCTCATCCGCCATAGTGAATTCAGGCAGATAGCTGGTCACCGGATTGTCCAGAGCAACCTTGCCCTCGTCCACCAGCAGCATGATGGCAGTGGCCGCAAACAGCTTGCTTACCGAGCCGATATTAAACACCGTGTCCTCATTTGACAGAATGTTTTTCTCCCGGTCGGCAATGCCGAATCCTTCCGCGTAGATCAATTGGCCATCGTCCATTATGGCAACGGAAGCGCTGCTTGCCGTCCCGGAGGTGATAGCTTTCTGGATCTCAGCTCGGGCTGTACTTTTGGTATTGTCAAAAGCTTTTTCCGCGGATTGCTCCAGGTCATAGGTTTCAGGTAAATTATTTTCATTAAAAGGGCATGGGTTGTCAAAGCCTGATTCTTCTTCAAAGATTGTTTCAGGAGCCATATCCAATATTTCATCAGCCAAAGCAAGATTGCCCATACCTGTTGTTATGGACAGTGCCATTATGAGGCAAAGTATCATGGGTAAAAATTTGCGGATTTTGTTTAGAATAACGTTCATAAATGCAAATGCTCCCCCAATTTTCATTTGTTTTATCTGCTCTACTCAAGAATCAGTGGTTAATCGCGTTTTTCATTCTGTTGGCTTATCAGCATTCAACCCTGGCGGATTACCATGTCAAGACAACTAATTAATTATAAGCGTCTTGTGTCAATTTGCAGGTATCTGCAGGAATTACAAGGTTTAGTACCCGCAACCCGCAGCCCAAAGTATTCATGACTAGGACAATGGATATGGCCATGACCCTTTAAAACCGATATTTCTTCCCCTTAATTTTCATCTTTAACTGTCTCTCCCATGTACCGCAATTATTGCCTGCCCCTGTAACTCCACCTATGTACGCCGGCAGATTATCTTGCCATGTTATGTTGGCTTTTTAATGCCCATAAGGTTCACTCCCCTCAATATTAACTTGTTATGTTTACATTATATAGCCTAAGAACTAACAAAACGGCTAACAAAAATGAGTCTAATCTTGATATTTTTTTACCTTTATATAAAGAAAAGGATTATTGGTTACATAAAAATAAGTCAAAAGATATTTATAAAACTTCTTAAGGCTTCTACACGATGATTAATTGTATTAGGTGAAAGACCTTTATCAATAATTTAAGCATTACTTCATGCAGCGGCTGCCCCGATAAACTTTACGGGCTTGTTGTGTGTCGTATTTGGCACATGAACAAGCCCGTTGTTTAAAAATGCTTTTGAACTTTTTGCCTCTGATAAAAGAGCACAAATTGCTACAGCAAGAACGGATCCCTATTTCCTTATTTCTATTACAAACTCATTGCCCATAAATTTATTACCGGCGGTATCCTCAAACCACACCTGAAGATAATTAAGGCCTTCTTTTACCCCTGCTTGAAGCGTTGTCATAAAATGACCGGAGCCGTCAACCAGCAACTTGTTTCCTGTGGCGGCAGCGTAAGGGTAGTAAGCCATGGGCCAATCTTTAAGAGCATAAGAAATCATAGACTCCAAATCGGGGGATGAATAACTGCGGGTTATTTTCAGTTCTTCAATACTCATAGGACGCGGTGCTTCTTCCCAGAGTAAGATTATTGAATCCAACTTCAATTCCGGCTGCAGCATAATCCCATTAACAGTAAAACTTTCACGGGGCTTCAACACTTGCGGTATGTCTTTTAATTCCGCGCAATGATTGGTAAACTCCTGGATAAAGGCAATTGTTATAGAACCATCATCCTGTTTTGCACAAGCTATACCAACGCCTACATGAGTATGATGCGGCTCTAGAATATTGACGCGATGACCATCGTTGGGTGGTACTTCGGCCATCATTTTTTCATGAATTTTCAAAAGATTGTTCTGTATAAGACTTTGATTCGGTTCATAACCTTGCAGCCAATTTAAGCAGACGTTCTCTGTGGTTCCATAAATTCCACCGGCTTCGGTATAACGCTGTTGCGGTTTTTTACCACTCAAGTTCCAATGGGAGATGAAGTTGTTTTGGGCCATTTCACCAGCAAACCGGCGTGCAGTTTTCGCTGCGGTCTCATCCCACTCAACCCTGGTCAGACCGGCTGCCAGCCGGTTTTCATTTATTCTATTAAATAAGACCTGCTCAACCCTGCAAAGGTCCAGGCTGTTGATTTGGGTACCGGTTCCTGATGAAGCCCTCAAAACAGCTTCGCTGTTGCTTTTCAGGGAAACCTCGTAACCGAAAGCCTCTGCTACATATTGGGCAGGCAAGTATGTAAGTCCATTTCGTATTAAAGGTACTGCATCGATTTTCCCGGGCCGGCCGTTAGTATGGATAATATTGCTTTCTATGGTCATTACGGTTTTCACATTGTCTTTGGTTAATGTTACTGTACGGGAGGATGGTTCCCAAACAATTTTGCTTTCAGGCACACCAAGGGTTAGCGCCAGGTGGCGGACCGGTACGTAAGTGTGGCCGTTTTCGATAAATGGAACAGCTTCCATTTCAGTGGGACGGCCATCCAAATTAGAAGTATGTCCGGAAGTGACCTGGTGGGAAAGGCCTACCTTTGAAACATTTATGAAGACTGATATCTGGATCAAGATAACGAGAACAAAAAGTTTTACTTTCATGATCTAGTCTCCAACTATCTAATTTGCTACGGATTAAAATTATAAAATTTAAGATACTGGTTGTTTTAATACCATTGGATAGAACCATTTGTACCGGTTCAAATGGTTTTCCATAAGGATTTCCTGAGCCTCCTGTTAAATTTATCGGCGTTTTGAGTTTATTCTTAAGGGCATTAGTAAAAAGTCAATAACTGTTTCCTTCCTAACTGCAGTATTATAACTTTCTAATCGGGTTCGAATGGTTAAACCGGTGTAAGTCTTTAATCAGATCGAAGCAGAAAACCCGGCGGTTTCCCTTTGACTTGCTTTCCTCAGGAAATGCTCCGTATGCAGCATGCTGATGTTTATGGAAAACACATTGCCGGTGGTCATCAGATAATCAAAAAGAATAAAGAGACTTGCTGCCATCGCCAGGCCTTCGAGGGGGATACCGAATTTTTTAAATACAACCGTAAAAAGAAAGGTACCCATACCCTGTGCGGGCGGCACGGCTATAGACATAATTATACAAAGCACAACCAGGGATAGAATATCCGCCATGCCAAAATTGGTCCCGTAAAAATTACCAACAAATAAAGTCATCAAGAATAAGACCGGCACCACAAAGGGTTTGGAGAATAGTGCACCCACAGGTATAGAAAAGTTAACCAGATAGTCGCGAATACCCTGTTTGATGGAAGCAGTATTGGTATGGGACGCAAAAGTGGCGCTTGAGCTTGCGGTTGATAAGGCAATCAGCAGAACTGGACCGATAGTTCTAATGTAGTCAACCGGATTGTTCTTTTCGATGACAGCTACGCTCAGCAGGCAAAGCAAAACAAATACTACAAAACACACACATATGATTACAACTACACCGAGGGAACTGAGAAGCGCCCTGCTGTCCCCGGATAACAGCATGTTGAAAATGCAAATAAAAATCACCCATGGCATCAGGGAACAGACAGCATCCAGCAAGGTGGACAAAACCAGATTTAATTCCGTTATCACCTTGGTTAAAACAGGAAAGCGTCCTTTCATGGTGAGCATGGCTATACCCGTGATCACGGCAAGGAAGATTGTCTGTAAGGTATTACCATCCAAAAAAGACTTGAAGATATTGGAGGGTATGATATCAAAGGCTATCGCAGCAATCTGGCTCCAAACGCCTTCACTGGTACCTGCAGCGCTAACACCCTGGATGGGGAAAAAAATCACCCCTGCCAACACGGCAATCACCCCTGATAAAGCCGACAGTCCCAAAAACCAGCTAAAGAGTATTTTAAAAATGCGTTTCATCTGGGCAATATTATCCATGTTAAATATACTGGCAATTACTGAAACAAAAAGAAAGGGAATGACAATGGCATTCAGAAATCCGAAAAAAGCATTGCTCAAGGGAGTCAATACTGAGGCAGGGAGGATTGTTTGCATAGAGGGGGCAAAGCGGTTCACGGTCAGACCGCAGATTATGGCTGCGCCAAGGGCTAAAGCAATGGCAACGACGGGATTCAGTCCCTTTTTTTTCAGGGTAAAAGTAACAACATTAACTCCGTTTTCATAGTAATAGTTTACTGTCGAAAGCCCAATTAGAATGTTCTGGCCAATGAAGCTGAATTCATCATCCCCAGCTTCCTCAGACAGGTCAAGCGGGTTGGCCTGGGCACCTCTATAAGTTAATGACAGAGTTATGGTTTTAAACCGCTTCCTCAGCTCGATTTGAAAAGTCTCATTTGGGGCGGCAGCCTTTGCCCAGTAGACAATCGTCTCTTCCGTAAATAGTTCAGCTTGAATAATGTCACGGTTGGTACATTTGTATTGTTTCAGCAGATTTCGAACGAAGCTCGCGGCGACTTCAATACTTGCTATTTCCAGCTTGAAATCTTTTTTTTCAGCCATTTTACGGTACGCACATCCTTGCTTTTACATGTCAACCTCTTTAAACTTAAACAGGAAAAAATATAATGCTATTTTATGTTATTACGATTTATGGCTGGTTACAAGTATTCTGTATAAGATAATTCAGGCGTCATTAGAAAACCTGTCAATAAAAAACACAAGTTGCTGATTATATTTGCTCCAGTTTACAGGCTTTTTAAATGGAATTTAATACGGGATTTTTAAACCGGCTCTGTGCGGATATCCGGCGGCAGGCCGGGCTGTTTGAAGGCAGCTACGGCCAGTTGGTCGCAGCGTTCGTTTTCCGGATTGCCGGCGTGACCCTTGACCCAGACAAATTTTATCTCGTGAAATTCGCAAAGTTTCAATAGCCTGGCCCAGAGATCTGCATTAAGGGCAGGCTCTTTTTTGTTGCGCATCCATCCGTTAGCCCGCCACTTTTGAGCCCAGTTCTTTTCAATGGCATTCACCAGATACTGGGAATCTGTATAGAGTGTCACCCTGCATTTTTCCTTTAAACTTTCCAGGCCTTTAATAGCCGCCAGGATTTCCATCCGGTTGTTAGTAGTGTCCTTGAAGCCGGCGGAGAGCTCTTTGCGATGCCCCTGGTATAACAGTACCACCCCGTAACCGCCGGGACCGGGGTTTCCTGAGCAGGCTCCGTCGGTGTAAATAGTAACTTCCTTAAGCGGTTTGTCCGGGGAACTGCCAGTATTAGACCTCATTCATATTCCCTACCTTTAAAATAGATATTTTCATCTCTTTTGCCCTTTTCCGGAAAATGAAGCGTACAGTCCTCTGCTGGTGCCCGTTTCAGCGGTATGGCTGCCTCACTTATCAATGATTCACCGGGTTAGCCCGCCATGCTGTTGACGGATACAGGCAGGGATGAAAGTCACCATAAGCAAAATTATGAGTAATTTATTAAGATTTTTTTAAGGTAAAATTAAGTTTTTTATGCAATTATATTAATAACAAAATTATTAACAAAAATGTCTGCAAAGATAAGTTGGCCCTGGATAAGTAAATTATTATAATAACTGGATCACTGCAAAGGAGGATTAAAATGTTTACGCAGCCGTTGGCAACCGTGGGGAATGTTATTGTTACTTTTGGCTTGCTTGGTTTTCTCGGAATTATTGTACACTCAATGTCGGATGCAGACAATGGAAGACAATAATTTTAAACAATAAAATCGTTTTAACTCTTTTTCGCCCCCCAAATCGCCGCAGCGTTGTGACGGGATGAATTGATTGGAGGAGTTTTTGCTCATTTATTGGGAAACGGTTGAGAATATGTATGATATGATCAGCGAAATGGTTTCCAGTTGGTCATTTTTTTTATTAAACCAATTGACTGTATTAGCAATAAGATGGAACGATGGTGATAACCTGTCATCATTAGACATTTTTGCTGGAAAAAGATGAGTTAATTTTACCATAAGGCAAGTTTAGTTTGTAGAATAAGGGATCCCGGGTGATCTTTATATCTGCATAAAACCATAAAAGCTCAAAAAAAACCGCAAACCCTCGCCGGGTAGCGGTTTTATTCTTACAGGTTGCGGATTTCTTCTTTTTCAAGCTCTGGAACCAGGTCTATTTTTACTGATTCTGTCCTCTCAAAAAAGGCGTATAAAATGCTCCTTAATGTTTCTACAAGATGCATTTATTAATTCACCTCCGATATTATTATAAAATATAGTTAATAATGAATCATTGATGAATTAATGGGATCGCTTCCAGTATTAAATTATATATGTGCCTTGAATATTACTTATCATTTCTATTATTGGGGAATGTATAAATCCGGCCTAATAATTGGAGGAGGGTGAAACAAGAGTATTAGAAATCAAGCAAAATAAACAATGTAAAAGAACTAATTCTATAAAAAAGGATGCAATACCTGATTGCATCCGTGGCTACAATAGTGTTATTGAGTCCTTCATGGAAATTAGCTGATGTTAAAAAATAAATGATGCAACAAACATAAATAATTGGCATCTCTCTGGTGTTTACTTATCAATATTTTTTGACTGACGTTTCTTGCGAATACGGTAAAATATGTAGACGGCGACTGCGATAAAAGGTGCGTAGGGGAGTATAACTGCGAAAAGCACGACAAGTTCTCCCGCTGTGTTAATCAGGCCGTTCACTCCCCGCAGCCAGCCGGCTTTAACCCTCTGGTCCAGAGGTTCTCCGGGGCTTAAACCGGTGGAGAGGGTTTTCGAAGTACTGAGCTCAAGGTTGATTGTGGCAAGGTTGGTGAGGTTGTCCAGCACCTTCAGCCGTGCTTGCCGGGATTCGATTTCTCCCCGGATGCGGGTAAGTTCATTTTCAATTTCCAGCATTTCCTTCACTGTGCCGGCTTTGTCAAGCAGCTCCAAAAGTCTTTTTTCCTGTTTTTCCAAAGTTGTTCTTCTGGCTTCAACATCATAATACTCTTCTGTAACGTCCTTTCCGGACATATTTTTACGGTCTATCCGGCCCAGAGCTTCCAGGCGGGGCAAAGCTACGCCCAGTTTTTCAACGGGGACGCGCAGGCTGAACTGACCCTGCTTGTGCTCATTTCTCTGCCATATGCCGGCGCTTTCTATATACCCGTCCACCTCTTGAACGATTTCCTCCACTTGTGAGGAGGCCGCTTCAACATCTGTTACAATTATTACGAGCGTTACTTCCCGGGTTACCTTTCTCACCGGATCGGGCCGGGCGGCGTCGTAATCCACCCGGACGTTGGAGGGTGCCACCTCCTGGGAGCTGGTATCAATGCTTTTTGTATTGCCGCAGCCGCTCAATGTGACTGCGGCGAATGCCAGGGCGATAATGAATGTGCAGATGGTTCTTATCCTCGAAGAATTCATCATATTATTACAACCTTTCCCTGTTGTGCCTATTCCCTTCCTGTTGGACGACGGAAACGAAGGAAAGGTTCCCCAATAAAACTTATTAAATGTTGTCAGGCATATAAACGAAGCAAAGAAGATGGGTTTAGTGAAAGAATGAAAAAAAATGACTGTATTACCAGCGCGGTCAAAGGATAAAAATGCATGGCTGGTGTCAAACAGCCATGCTAAAAAGAAGGAATTGTTAGCGTCACCAGGCAGTTAAAAAACAAGCCTAATGTCAATTTTTATTGTAATGGCTTACATAAAAAATATCAATCGGTAATATTTACATTTTTAGACATTGCTTTTAACCTGTGCCAGCTTCTTATAAATAATATTTTATAATTATTATAAATCCGGTTCCTGTCTATCATTAATCAACCTTATGATTATTCCTAATACCATGAGAAATGGTCTGCAAAAATGTTTCAGAGTGATTTCTTCCCGAACAAGAGTCTTTGTTCTGCTCTGATGGTTTTTCTTTCCTGGTGCCTGCTGCCTGGATCTTGAGGAACATGTCCGCCCGCTTGCAGTCGGTTATGTCGAGAACTACCCCAATGATTCCTGCCAGTACTCCGTCGGTATTTGTGTAGGTGGCCTTGTTGAAGACAACATCGTGTCTTGTCCCGTCCGCATATAATACAGTGCCTTCATAAACCTGGACGCCAGGATTCTGCAGCAGTCTGGAGTCCATTTCCTCATAAGCGTCAGCCAGATTATGGGGAGCAATGTCGTGAGCTTTTTTCCCGATAATTTTTTCTTTGGGGAGGCCGATGAAGACTTCGTAAGCCGTATTGCACCCCTCGTAGACTCCCTGGGTGTTCTTATAGAATATGGGGTTGGGAATACTGTCGATGAGCCTTTGCAGAAAATTATATTGTTCCAGCAGGGCTTCTTCCGCTTTTTTGCGCACCAGGATCTCATGCTGCAGTTTCTCATTGGCGGCTATAATTTCATTGGTCCGCTCCCTCACCATCTCCTCCAGGTTGTCGCGGTGTTTTTGCAGTTCGTTCTTCATCCGCTCGCTTTCGGTAATGTCTGTAACAAATGCATAATAATACAAAACCTCGTTTTCACTGTTACAGACCTGGTGCTCCAGTAATTCCACTGGGACTCTTGTGCCGTCTTTGCGCACATACTCCTTTTGAAAGCGCACGGGTTCGCCCGTGCAGCGCATTTTAGCCAGCATTTTAGCCTGATGTTCGCGCCATTCCCTGGGTGTCAGGTCCATATCCCAGGATATAGTTTGAAGTTCTTCCTTCGTGTAACCTGTTAAATCGCAGTAGGCCTGGTTGCAAGTCATGATATAGCCGCTGGGGTAGACAGCCGCAAAGGGTTGTGAAGAACGTTCAATCACATCAGCAAGAAACATAACACGCTCGTGCATTTTCCAAAACGCTTCATCCGCCCGCTTTCGTCTTGCATCAGAGGCCTTAAGAAGGGCATTTTCCTGGCGCAATGATTCCAGTTCTTTGATTAGTTGCTCTTTTGACTTATGGTTATCAGTCACCCTTTGCGCCACCTCCTGTATTATCACCAAATCATGGGTTTATTCTTTGTGTTAAATTAAGTACGGTTTTATTCTAAGCCTATCATAAACTTGACACAGTCTGTTAAGTTTATTTTAATAAAAATTACGGAAACTTACAACCAAAACAGATAGGGCCGGAACAAGGGCTGTAAGATACTAACAATAGAAAGGCAAAATTATACATTTAATAGCACTTTGGGAACATAATACCATGCTATGGAGGAATGGTTGCAAACAATGTCGAAAATTATATTACCTCATTTTGAGTGTTCCCCTTAAAAAGAGGTCCGCTCTTCCGTATAAAGGAGTAAGTGAAAAAATATTTATTACTTTTTACGGGAAAGAGGTGAGCACCTTCAGGAGAAGGGGTGTATAAGCTTGTTTCCTGTGCAGGATTTGGATAATACTGTTAAAAATATTAAGCAGGGGGATCAACTGGCCCGGGAGGATTTCCTGGAAAGCTGCAAGCCCTTTGTTTTTAGGGCTGCCTGCAAATTTTGCAAGCGTGTTTTGGATTGGGGCAGGGACGATGAATTAGCCATCGCCCTGATTGCCTTTAATGAGGCCATAGACAGGTTTCGGGAAGACAGGGGCGTTCCCTTTCTGGCTTTTGCCAGGTTGGTCATGATTAGCAGGCTTAAAGATTACTACAGGCGTGAGAACAGGGTCGCAGCTGCAGGTCTATCACTGCAGGCGGACAGCCAGAACAATTTGGAGTGCGCCAGGTCCTGGGAAGCTTACCTGGAAGAAGAAGCTTTCAGGGAAAGGGAAGAAGAAATAAAGGAATATGAGGTCTTATTGAGCGGTTACGGGGTGAGCTTTGAGGACCTGGTCAAATGTTCGCCGCGGCACCGGGATACCCGCCGGTCCCTTCTGCTTGCAGCCCGGGAACTGGCGGATAGAAATCAACTATTTAGTGAACTAAAGGCTAAAAAAAAGCTCCCTCTAATGGAACTGGAAAAGTTAACGGGACTGAGCCGTAAAACCCTTGAAAGAGGTAGGAAGTACATTATTGCCATGGCTTTATTGATTAATAGCCGGGAGGATTATTTGTACTTGAGTTCTTATTTAAAATTGCCGTCCCCGGCTGAAAAGGGGGTGCCGGAAAAGTAATGAAGACACAAGGAATGATAGTCAAGGTAAAAAGCAACTCGTGTATTGTTCTTACGCCTGAGGGAGATTACCGGGAAGTGCCCCTGCTGGAAGGTTCAAGGGCCAGAGTTGGCCAGGAAATTGAAATTCCACAAAGGAAGACCCTTCCTTATTTTAGGTTTCTGATGGTTGCGGCTTCTCTCCTGGTCGTAGTAGTTCTTGCGGGCCGGTTCTTTCCTCTGGCGCCGCCGCCTGCGGCAGCTTACCTGACCATTGACATCAACCCTAGTGTTGAGCTGGGGGTTACTTCCAGCGAAAAAGTGATTTCAGCAAGGGGGCTGAATAGTGATGGAGAGCAGATCCTGGCAAAGGTCGCGGTCAGGGGACTGAAATTACAAGATGCGGTTGCCCGGATTGTAAGTCAAGCCGTGACTGACCAGTTCCTCTGTGATTTAGATGATAATATAATTCTGGCTACACTTACTGTAGAAGAAGATCAGGACCCCCTGGTGGAGCTGGATGTTGTCTACGAGGCTATTGAAAAACCGGTAAAATCGGGCGGTATCCTGGCGGAGATTATAATCGAACCGGTAACGCCAAAGATGCGTGAGGATGCAACTAAAACCGGACTTTCCACCGGAAAGTTCCTGGTGCTTAAGAAGTCCGGCGAAAAAGGCGTACCGGTCAGCGCGGATGAACTGGGCGGCTCGAGTCTCGGAAACCTTGAAAAAGCAAACGAAATAAGCATTATTGAGCTGATAAGGGGAAACGGGAAAGACGCGGAAGAAAAAAATGTTGAGGCAGTAAAGAATGCGAAACCCGGGAAGGCACGGTCAGGAATTTATTACGATGGCCGCAAGAAAGCTCCGGATTTTGAAATTATAACTGGAGGAAAAACGATCAAAGCCGGAGCGGAGCATGAGCAGGATAAGAACAAAAGTGAATCGCCGGGTAAGAGCGATGTAAAACGTAGAGATAACTCAAAGTTTGTTCCCGGCAACAATGATTATTTCAGCGATAACAAAAATAACAATAGCGATAACAAAAACAAAGATAAAGATAACAAAAATAACAATAGGAATGATAATAAAAATAAAGATAATAAAACTAACGATAGCGATAAAAACAATAACAACAAAGATAAAAACTATAACGACAGAAGCATTAAAGATATAAAGAACAATGATAAAAGGGACGAAAAGAATTACAACGACAGTAACTACGGCTGGAATAACAAAGATAAAAGCAATAACGTGAAAAACAACCATAACGACAATAACGGTGATGATAACACCAGGAGCAAGTGGGAAGAAAAAGAAAGCTGGATAAGACAAAAGACTGAATCAACAGAAAACGAAACAGGTTTCCCAGGGACACCCTTAAGATGGCCGCTGGAATTTCGTCATCTTAATCTGCATCCTTCGAAGTAAAGGTATTCTGTAACCGTCTGTCAGGCTCAGTACTGAAGGCGGTTTTTTGTGGAGTAAGACATTAAAGAGCAAAAGATAATACCTGTAAGTTTATTAAAGGCTAGATCAGTTAATTGCGAATGCACCTGTGAATTCAGGGAATGCTTAAGGCGGGGCTTAATGCCTGTTCATGAGAAAAGGCTGATAAAATGCAGGAATACTGCCGTCACCGCTGCAGCCATCACCGGCCCGCAGGGAGTTCCCCTCAACAGCAGGATACCCAGCACGCTTCCAACCGTCATTCCAAAAATTATTTCCGGGTTTAAATTCATCAGGTTGAGTCCATCACTATTGAGCTTGGTAGCCAGCGCCCCCGCCACCAGGGCATAGATGCCTTTGAATGAAGCCAGGGAGTGGAGGTCTTTGGTAGTAAGTTTCTCTGTAGCAACCGGAGTCAAAATATGCAGCATTAATAAGACCAGGCCAATCTCTAGACCCCGTTCTTCCAGAATCGGCAGGATGATCTGATCCATCCTGAAATAACGGATACATAACAGGATGCAGGCGGAGGTCACCACCAGGTTGGACCGCCCGAAAAGGCCAAGAAACAATAAAATGATCAGGATCAACTCGGGAGAAGTAAAACCCCAGATGTCGCCGTTCAAAGCTGAATCATCTCCATGATCACTATACAGGTCACACCGGGTCACGCTGCGCGAAAAAACAACAGGCGGCATTGCTTAAACAGCACTGATGATAATATTAAAGCTGTCTTAATGTTGTTATTTTCTTGCCTCCAAGGGCTTCCCGTATATTGGAAAAGTTACTTTGGTTTTATGATAGATTATGCCTGAATGACCACAATATTACATTGACAGCCTGGCTGTCTTTTCCGGTTCAGGCAATATTTAAGCTTACAGAAGGTATTTTGGGAACAGGGTAAAATAATTAATTTTAAACATTTATTTATGGAGGAATTGCACATGGCCCGGGATTTACAGATAGGCATTGAAGGTTTGGCCCAAACAGTAGTCAGCGAATTAAACACAGCTATCGCCCACGGGAGTGGAGCCGTGAGTGTGTTTGCCACACCGGCCCTTGTGGGTTTGATGGAGAAAGCGGCCCTGTCTTCGGTTGAACCGCTTCTGGAACAGGGAACTACAACCGTAGGGACCAGGGTGGACGTCAAACATCTGGCAGCAACCCCCGTGGGTATGACTGTGGTGGCTACTTCGCGCCTGGTGGAAGTTGACGGCAAACGCCTTGTTTTTGAGGTTGAGGCGAGGGATAATGTGGACCTGGTAGGTATGGGCATCCACGAGCGCTTTATTGTTAAGACTGAAAGCTTCATACGCCGGGTCGAGGATAAATTGCCGAAAAATTGAGTCAAAGGAACCCTGATTCTGTTATAATTATATAGAGGAAAGAACTTCAACAAAAAGGGGTGCTTTCCAGTGTCAATAAAGCTTTTTGTGAAAACGGAGTCTAAAAAAGGAGTCAACAAAGATATTGTTAAGGTGACCTGTGGGGCAATGAACAACGCCGGGAGAATCTTTTATTCACAATCAGAATTGTTGAGTGTAGAGGATTTTTTGAAATATAAGGAATTGTTTGCTGCCGTCGGGCTGGATGATGAAAAGCGTATGGATACCGGCCGCCCTTATTTTTAGTTAATAAAATAGGCTGATGGGGGGATTATACTCTTGCGCCTGCTTTATTTTACGGATACGCATATTCGATCCGTTAAGCCGGGTACCCGCAGGGATGATTTCCTGAAGGCCATTGCGGCAAAGCTTTCAGAAATCGTAAATTTATGCCGTTTGCTGGGGATCGAATATGTTATTCACGGGGGGGACCTTTTTGACCATCCCAACCCGGACCGGAGGTCCCTGGATTTACTACACTGGTTTTTAAAAAAACTTGCTCTTCCGGTTTACTGTGTTGCAGGCAATCATGACCTGATCGACCAGCGGCTGGACAGCCTTGACGGTACCGCCCTGGGGTATCTGGCCCGTCAGGAGTGTGTTCGGCTCCTTCAACCGGGAGAAATGATCTATCTCTCCAATAACAATTGCGTTCTCCAGCTGAGCGGCCAGCATTATTACTGCGGTATAGACCGGCAGGGCAACGGGGAGGTTTACATGGTCAGTAAAAAGAGCTGCGATCTGGCCGTTCATGTGGTTCACGGTATGCTCTTACCCAGGGCCTTTTCCGAAAAAGTACCCTGCACACTGATTTCCAGCGTGACCGCCACCGAGGCTGATTTCACTCTCGGCGCACACGCCCACCTGGGATATCACGAGATTGAGGCCGGTAAGCATTTTCTCAATCCCGGAGCGCTGGCACGGGTGACAAGCCTGAACAGGGAACGGATCAGGACACCCCAGGTGCTTTATCTGGACTTTACCTCGGCAAATTATAGTTACAGGTTCATACCTTTGGGGGCAGCACGTCCGGGTGACGAGGTCATGGTTGAGTGTACCGGGGCAAACTAAAGCCAACAGTTCCGGAAAGTCGCGTACAGTATTTTACGTTATAATCCCAGAAGCCGCGGGTTCGTCACCCGTGGTTTTGTACCTCTGCTCCCCCACAACAATTTCATCTCCTTTGGCCTTTCTGAGAATTATTAAATCATTTCCTTCTGCGGCTCTGTCCTGAGCGGTCTCATAGACATATTTAATACGTTTCAATACTTCCCTGCTGCAGGTCCAGTACAGGCAGTTGTTCAGGATTGAATCTTGGTATACCCGGCAAAAAGATTGTTGGAAGCTTTCCACATTGATTTCCGCCATAAATTTAGGTTATTCATAAAAGGTTGTGTGGAGCCGGTTCCGCCTGTTGCACGGTGAAATTTCTGTTGACATAAAGGATTTTCATAAATATAATCATACTTAACCTATATTAATAATACTAATATAATCTAGTCTATTCTAATTCAGATTGAAAGCCCTAGAATTGTTGACAGCAGTGCACCGGTATTAACTGTGCCGATTATAATGAAGCTCTGCCGGGGGGCATACCTGAAGGGGTTATTGCCGGCGATATCTATGAGATTCTGTATAATCTATAACATTTGCTGTTCTTTTTTCCAAGACTGTTTTAGCAATTTTTTTTTGGTTAATTAACCTGGGAGAAAAGAGTTTAGAAAAGGATTGTTAGATTTTATTAACGGAGAATTTTGAAACTTTTGGAGGTGTGTTTCTGTGGGGGAAAAACTATTCGAGGTGGACGTTTATCCACCGGAAAATAAGATCAATACACAAGTGCTCCCTGAAAAAGCTCAACAGTTCAATAATAATTTAGAACGCAATCTTGCAAGAATTAAGGAATGGGAATACTGTTATTGTGCAAGTTGCAAAAAAATAAAATTCAGTAAAGACCTTAAGGCAACAGAAGAAGGGATTTGCTGCTCCGAATGCGGTAATTCCAACCTGGAACCCCCTGCCTGGGTTAATTGTCCTCACCATAAGGATTCAATAGTTAAATGTCCCCGGGGAGGTAAGGGAATAAGGAAGCTTAAATATGAGTTTGCCTGCCAGGACAATTGTTATTTTCGGGCATAAATAGGTTCAAATGAAGTATTGCCCTGTTCAAATCAAGGTTAACGGGTGGCAACACTAAAACGTCAGGGAATAAGACAGCAAAGGGGAAAAGGCCAGCGCCATAAACACATAACCGGCGCAGGCCTTCTTTTTTAGGGTAATTTATACCACTATAAAAAGAATATACTGAACCCGAACGCCGGTTTGATATTTTTAAACCTCTGAGCAAACGCTGAAAGGTTTTTTTTCTTTTAAGGGGAATTTAATTACTTTATAGAAATTCAGTCAAATGATGCCGTTTAATAAATATTTGATCAAAGTGCAGGTGAAGGCCGTGACTATACGCTTTATCACCGGCAGGGCCGGTTCCGGAAAAACCCGCGCCTGCCTGGACGAGGTGCGGGAAGAACTCCGGAAAAGCCCGGAGGGACACCCGCTGATCCTGCTGGTGCCCGAGCAGGCCACCTTTCAGACAGAATACGAACTGGCCTCCACCCCCGGCCTGTCCGGCTTCATCCGGGTCCAGGTTATTAGCTTCAGGCGCCTGGCCTACCGGGTGTTGCAGGAGGTTGGTGGCGCCGCCCGGGCTCATATTGGCGAGCTGGGCAAGCGCATGATGCTGCGCCGCCTTCTGGAGCGGCGCCGGGCCGAACTGAAAGTGTTTCGCCGCTCCGCCGGGCTGCCGGGTTTTGCCGATACCCTGGCCCGGGCCCTGGGCGAGTTGAAAACCTATTGCGCTGCTCCGGAGGACCTGGACCGCGCCTCCTACGCCCTCCGGGAGGCCGGGGCGGGGCTGTTGTCCGACAAGCTGGACGACTTAAGCCTGTTGTATGACAGCCTGGAGGAAGCCCTGGCCGGCCGCTTCACCGACCCTGACGACTACCTCAACCTGCTGGCCGACCGCCTGAAGGATTCGCCCTCGGTTTGCGGGGCGGAAGTCTGGGTGGACGGCTTTACCGGCTTTACGCCCCAGGAGTTCCGGGTGCTGGCGGAATTGGCCCGGGTAGCCCGCAGGGTAAACATAACCCTCTGCGCGGATCTGGCCGCGCTGGCCGGCTACCGTGATGATACCGCTCTTTTTTACCCGGTCCGGGAAACCTACGATTTATTATGCGCTATGGCTGCCCGGGAGCATGTTACGCCGGAGAAACCCCTGGTCCTGGAGGACAGGCCCCCGCGCCGTTTCCGCAGCCCGGCCCTCGCCCGCCTTGAACATTATTTCTTTACTTACCCGGCCCCGCCTCCAGACTGTAGCGGGGCCGGGGTTACCCTGGCCGCCGCGGTCAACCCCAGGGCCGAAGTGGAGGGTGTGGCCAGGGAAATTACAGCCCTTTGCCGGGATGAGGGCTTCCGCTACAGGGACATCGTGCTCCTTTTACGTGATTTGGACGCCTACGCCGGCCTCCTCAGGGCGGTCTTTGCCGACCACGGGATCCCGGTTTTTCTCGACCATAAAAGAACTGCCATGCACCACCCCCTGGTGGAGCTGATCCGTTCGGCACTGGAGGTGCTAATCAGGGAATGGGCCTTTGACCCCGTCTTTCGTTACCTCAAGACCGACCTCACACCGCTGTCCAGGGAGGAGGTGGACCTGCTGGAGAATTATGTGCTGGCCCACGGGATCAGGGGGAGCCGCTGGACTGACGACAGGCCCTGGACTTACCGCAGGCGGCTGACCCTGGAGGAGGACCGGGAGGCCAGCGCAGCGGAGCTCGTAGAACTGGACCGGATTAACAGCCTGCGCCGGCAGGCCTCTGCAGCCCTGGCCGCTTTCTGCCGGGAGGCCGCTCAGGCCGCAGACGTGCGGGAAATGACAGCGGCCCTGTTTAACCTGCTGGTCGGCCTGCAGGTAGCTGAATGCCTGGAGAGCTGGAGAAGCCGGGCAGAGGAGGAAGGGCGCCTGGAGGCCGCCCGGGAACACGTCCAGGTCTGGAACGGGGTGATCAACCTGCTGGATCAGGTGGTTGAAGCCCTGGGTGATGAGGCGCTGACGCCTGAAGAATACGCAACCGTGCTGGATGCCGGATTTGAAAGCATGAAGCTGGCCCTGATCCCCCCCGGCCTGGACCAGGTGGTGGCGGGAAGTCTGGAACGCTCCCGGGTGCCGGAAGCAAGGGCCGCTTTTGTCCTGGGTGTTAACGACGGTGTGCTGCCCGCCCGGGCTGCAGCCAAAGGCATCCTTTCCGAGGGTGAACGGGAAAGGCTGGAGGCGGTGGGCCTGAAGCTGGCCCCGGGGCCCCGGCGCAGGACATTTGAAGAACAGTACCTGGTTTATCTGTCCTTGACCCGTGCTGCGGAAAAGCTCTACTTGAGCTATCCCCTGGCGGACAGTGAGGGCAAAGCTGTCATGCCCTCGGGGGTTGTGGCCCGGGTGAAGGAACTGCTGCCGGATGTGGAGGAGCGGGTCTGGCCGGTGGAGCCCAACGCAGCCCTGGCGGATGATTTGACCTTCCTGAGCAACCCCGGCCGCGCCCTGTCCTATCTGGCGGCCCAGCTGCGGGAAGCCCGGGCCGGCCGCCCGGTGGACCCCCTGTGGTTCGACGTTTACGCCTGGTTTGTCCGGAGCGGGCGCCGGGAGGAATGCGCCCGGGTACTTTCCGGGCTCTTTTTCAGCAACCGGGAGGGCCGCCTGCCCTCCGGCGTGGGCCGGGCCCTCTATGGTCGCACCCTGAAAACAAGCATATCCGGTCTGGAGAAGTTCCGCTCCTGTCCCTTCGCTTACTTTCTGGAGTACGGCCTGGGTCTGCAGCAGAGGGCTGTTTACAGGCTGGGCGCGCCTGACCTGGGCAGGTTTTTTCATGCCGCCCTGAAGCTTTTCGGCGACCGTGTCCGGGAGCAGGGGCTGGAGTGGGGGGACTTGAGCCGGGAGCAGTGCCGGGAAGTGGCTGCCGGGGTGGTGGAACTGCTGGCCCCGCGCCTGCAGAGCGAAATTCTGTTAAGTTCCGCCCGGCGCCGCTACCTTACCGGCAAGCTTAAGAAGACCGTGCAGCGGGCGGCCCTGGTCCTGGCCGAGCACTCCCGGCGGGGCCGCTTCCGTCCGGTGGGTCTGGAACTGGCCTTCGGGCCGGGGGGAGACCTGCCCGCGGCGACCTTTATTCTGCGGGACGGCAGTGAGATGACGCTGGCCGGCCGCATTGACCGGATCGACGCGGCGGAGGGGGAAAGCGGGATCTACCTGAGGGTGATTGATTACAAGTCTGCCCGGATGACCATCAGGCTTTGCGACATTTACCACGGACTCAAGCTGCAGCTGCTGGCCTACCTGGATGTAGCCCTGGAGCACGCCCTGACCCTGGCCGGTGCGGAGGGGCTGCCCGGGGCTGTCCTCTACTTCCGCCTGGACGACCCCTTCGTCAAAACGGACGGGCGGGTGCCTGACCAAGCGGAACTGAAAAAAAGGATCCTGCGGGAGCTACGCATGACGGGCCTGATCCTGGCCGACCCGGAGGTGGTAAGGCTGATGGACGGCGAGGTAGAGGGCGACTCCGACCTGGTCCCGGTACATATTAAAAAGGACGGGGAGATTGGCGCCCGTTCGGCTGTCCTCACCTCTGAGCAGTTTGAGCTGCTGCGGCACTACATGCGCTATCAACTGGCATCGGCAGGCAGCGAGATCATGGACGGCGTGGTTGAGATCTCACCCTACCGCCTGGGCGCCTTCCGCTCCTGTCAGCATTGTTCCTTTAAACCTGTCTGTCAATTTGATCTCTTAGTAGAAGGAAATGAGTATCGCCTGCTCCACCAGGAAAGAGACGGTGTGATCTGGATACGGCTGGCCGGACAGGGGGAGGATGATAAAAATGAGTAACCAGTGGACCGGAGAACAACTGGAAGCCATCGAGAGCCGGGGGCGGAACCTGCTGGTGGCCGCTGCTGCCGGGGCGGGGAAAACTTCCGTGCTGGTGGAGCGGATTGTGCGAATGATCACGGATCCGGCTCAGCCCGTGGACGTCGATCGCCTGCTGGTGGTCACCTTTACCAACGCGGCAGCGGCCGAGATGAGGGAGCGCATCGGACGCTCCCTGAGCGAAGCGCTGGCCCGGCGCCCGGACTCCAGGCACCTGCACAGGCAGTTGGCCCTGCTGGGGCGGGCCGGCATCAGCACCCTGCACGCCTTTTGCCTGGACTTGCTGCGGCAGCATTATTACCGGGTGGACCTGGACCCTTCCTTCCGGGTGGCGGATGAGACCGAAACAGTCATGCTCCAGGCTGAGGCGCTGGAAGAGCTCTTCGAGCGCCGTTACGCCAGGGAAGAAAACACAGTTTTTACCGCCCTGGTGGACAGCTACGGGGGACAAAGGGATGACGCCGTCCTGCAGGAGCTGGTCCTGGAGCTCTACCTTTTTTCCCGCAGTACACCGCGGCCGGAGGAATGGCTGAAAAAGCTGCCCGGGGGCTTTGACTTACCCCCAGGGGCATCTTTGGACCAGCTGGCCTGGAGCGGCGCCTTAAAGAAATCACTGGAGATCGAGCTGGGCGGAGCGCTGTCCGGGCTGGAGCAGGCCCTGGAGCAGGCCCGCAGGCCCGGCGGCCCCGGGGTTTACCTGGCCAATCTGGAGGCGGAGCGGGAAATGGTGCTCGGCCTGTGCCGGGCCTGTGCCGCAGGTGCCTCCTGGGCTTCCCTGTACAAGGCCTTCAACGGGGTTACCTTCGGCAGGCTGAAGGCCTGTAAAAAGGAAGACAACGGGGCGGGGCTGGCGGAGCAGGTCCGTAAAATAAGGGACGGTGTAAAAAAAAGGATGGCAGCGCTCCAGCGGGATTACTTCAGAAGGCCGCCGGAAGAGCTCTGCGCGGACCTGCGGGCTGTGGCGCCGCTGGTCCGGGAGTTGTCCGGCCTGGTCCTTGAGTTCGGGGAAACATACCGCCGGGTCAAGCTGGCCCGGTCTGTGCTGGACTTTAACGACCTGGAACACTACTGCCTGCAGATCCTGGAGGAGCGGGATCCTGACGCCGGGGTGAGTTCGCCTTCTGCCGTGGCTCTGGAGCTGCAGGAGCGCTTCGAGGAAGTGCTGGTGGACGAATATCAGGACATCAACGCTGTGCAGGAGGCCATTCTCCAGCTGGTATCCCGCCAGGGGGAAAAGGGTTCGAATCTGTTTATGGTAGGGGATGTCAAACAGAGTATTTACAGGTTCCGCCTGGCCGATCCCGGCCTGTTCCTGCAAAAATACGCGGCCTACCCCGCCCTGAAGGATTGCGGGCCGGGGCGCCGGATCGACCTGGCCAGGAACTTTCGAAGCCGACGGGGGATAATTGAAGCGGTCAACTTTCTTTTCCGCCAGCTGATGACCCCGGCCGTGGGTGAAATGGCCTACGGCCCCGGGGAAGAACTGGTTTATGCCGCCGGCTACCCGGAGGGAGCGGAAGAAGGGGCAGGGCTGGAAGAGAATGTAGAAATCCACCTGATCGAACGGGAAAAAGCTGTTGGGCGCCCGGTAACCGCCGGAAGCCGGGAACCTGCCGGTGGTTCCGGCGGGGACGGGCCGGAAGAAGGCGCCGGCCGGGAGGAGGGCGAGGGCGAAGAGGACCTGGATGCCGTCCAGAAGGAAGCGCGCCTGGTTGCCGGGCGGATCAAAGAACTGGTGGAGGGCGCCCCCGGTATTCCCCCGCTCAAGGTGTATGACAGGGGGCAAAAGGCCTGCCGCCCGCTTACCTACCGGGATGTGGTGGTGCTGCTGCGGGCTGTGACCGGCTACGCCAATATGTTTATGGAAGAATTCCGGCAGGCGGGTGTCCCGGCTTACGCCGAACTGGCCACGGGGTATTTCGAGGCCACCGAGGTGGAAACCATCCTGTCCCTGCTCAAGGTCATTGATAACCCCCGCCAGGATCTGCCCCTGGCCGGTGTTTTGAGGTCTCCCATCGTCGGCCTCAACGCCGGGGAAATGGCGAGAATAAGGCTGCACGCGCGCCGGGGGGACTACCTGGACGCAGTGGTGGCGGCCTCCCTGTCAGAAAAGGGAACCCTTGGGGAGCGCTTGAGGGACTTCCTCTGCAAGCTGGAAAGCTGGCGGACCGCCGCCAGGCAGGGCACGCTGGCGGACTTGATCTGGACCCTTTACCGGGAAACCGGCTATTATGATTTTGTGGGTGGGCTGCCCGGGGGCGGACAGCGGCAGGCGAATTTAAGGGCACTCCACCACCGGGCGGAGCAGTACGAAGCCACCGCCTTCCGGGGTTTATTCCTTTTCCTGCGCTTTATCGAGCGGATCCGGGAGGGCGGACGCGACCTGGGCGCCGCCCGCTTCCTGAGCGAGAGTGAAAATGTGGTGCGGCTAATGAGCATCCACAAAAGCAAAGGCCTGGAGTTTCCGGTGGTTTTTGTGGCGGGACTGGGCAAACGGTTTAATTTTAAGGATTTAGCAAAAACTGTCCTTTTTCACAAAGATCTGGGCCTCGGCCCCCAGCTGGCGGACCCGGAAACAAGGGTAACCTACCCCACCGTGGCCAAGCTGGCTTTGAGGCAAAAGCTGAAAATGGAGGCGCTGTCCGAAGAAATGCGCATCCTTTACGTGGCCCTGACCAGGGCCAGGGAAAAGCTGATCCTGGTGGGTTCCGCCAGAAACCTCGGGGATTGCGCCCGGCGCTGGTGCGGGCCGGTGGCAGCGGAAAGCTGGGCCCTGCCGGAGGGAGAACTGGCCGGCGCCTTGAGTTATCTGGACTGGCTGATGCCGGCGGTAGCCCGCCACCGGGACGGGGCCGGACTCCGCCGACTGGGACTCTGCCAGGAGCGGCCACCGGATTTTGTAGCTTCCAGTGGTTCACGCTGGAAAGTGATCCTCGACACCGCCCTTTCCCGGGATGAAGCCGGGGAAAAGACAGCCCCGGAGATTTTTGAAAGGATTCGCCGGCTGGAGCCCCCCGGGACGGCCGGTCCCCGGGCGGAGATTGTCCGGTCCCGGCTGGAGTGGACCTACCCGGCGGCTTATGCGCTGGGCAGGGCAGCCAAGGTATCCGTCACGGAATTAAAACGCCGCTTTGATCCCCTGGTTGGGGAAGAGGAACCCTTAATGGCGGACTTCCGCAAGCCCGTAGGAGGCAGGCCGCTTTTCCTTCAGGAGAAGCGCGGCCTGTCTGCAGCGGAAGCAGGGACGGCCCTGCACCTGGTGCTGCAGAACCTGGACCTGGCCGGGGACACCGGCGCCGCTTCCATCGCGGAGCAGGTGGAGAGGATGGTGGAACGCGAGCTTCTGACCCGGGAGCAGGCAACTTCCGTGCCGGTGGAGCGGATTGCCGCCTTCTTTGCCGGGGATCTGGGAAGGAGGGTGCTGGCCGGCCAGAGGGTGCTGCGCGAACTGCCCTTTACGCTGGCCCTGCCCGCTGACGTCATCTACCCGGAAGCGGTACCAGGGGAACAATCAGGCGAAGCAAACAAAGCCGGGGGTATCATAACTGGCTGCCCGGAGATTCAGAGTGAGCCTGGTGAGGAAACTTCTAAACCGGCCTTTTCTGTTGCCGGGCTGAACCCGGGGCACAGGGAAGGCAAGGGCGAAACCGTCCTCGTCCAGGGTGTCGTGGACTTGCTGGTGGACGAGGGGGACGGCTTTCTGCTGGTGGATTACAAGTCCGACCGGATTCCGGCGGATCAAATTGGGCATGCGGCCGCCCGCTACCAGGGCCAGCTGAACCTTTACGCCATGGCGGTGGAAAGTATTCTGCACAGGAAAGTGAAGGAAAGGTACGTTTACCTCTTCCACCTCAACCGTGCCGTCCCCCTGTGAGGGCAACTTCCAGGCTTTTAAAACCGGAATGGAATTGACCAGGTGCAGATCCGGATTGGGCGGCCGTCTACCGCAGCTTTATCAGGGCTCGATCCAGAACTCCCAGGCACAGTAGTATTCCGGGGGATGGTCATCCGGGGGGCAGGCGATGCAGCGGGTTTTGATCCGGGGATCGATGGTCCTGGCAAAGCTTTCGTATTCAACCAGCCCAACGGACTTGCAGGGGAAATCAGGCATGTTCTTTCTCTTTCGGGCAGACTGGACCCGGCAGTCGTTCATTCTGAAAACAATTCTGTTCCTGTCTATGTCAATGATCTCCTGCTTGTTGACAAAAGCGTAAAGCCTCAACCCAAGGGCCTGCTTTAGGGCCGGAATTCCGCCCTTTGGGGGGATTTTTAAAAATCTCATGATCCTTTCGGCCTCAAGGGGGGAAAACCTTGCCCAGGCGGCGGCGTCTATGCGGATAGCCTCTTCCATTCCGTAGGCTTTTTCTGCAGCCTGAAACCAGAGGCCGTCGTGAGCCAGCCACCTTTTGGCCATATCTTCTATAAGCGCCAGCAGGGTTTTCCGGTCCATAACGTAAGTGGACGATTTGTTATCATTATTCATTATCTTTCCCTCCTGTGTAGAAATCAGCAGGCACCAGTTATTAGAGCTATCCGTATAAATTTGTAAAATATGTTTCAGCTTCAAGATCAAAGCACAAATAACACTAAATAGATTAAAAGGACTAATCTGCGGAATGTAGTATATTATAGTTGATTATTTAACCGTGTCTGTTGTCAGGGCAATGTTGAAAGCCGTCCGGGAAGCGCAAGTTTCCGGCAGGGGGGGTGAGGGGAATTTCATTATTATATTCTTTTTAAGGCTGGAGATACCTTCCGCTCAAAAGAAAAAGTGGTGGATATTGAGAGTGCCTTCATTGCCTGTGCCTTTGTCTCAGGGTTACAGCACAGCGGGAACGGGGGTTACTATAATCGAAACACCCATTGAGCTGCCGGCCAACTATATGTGAGCCTGTACAGCAACCAGGTCAACCGGTGAGTGATTATGGAGAACTTTTATGTAATTAGCCGGATGTTAAAATTATTTAAAAGGAGAGAAGGGAGTGTGTCAATTGGACAAATTCACCTTGAATCAGCAAGAAACCCTATTAATGGTAATTGATATTCAGGAACGTTTAATACCACCTATGAAATACGGCAAACAGGTCATTAAAAAGACAAATATCCTGATTACCATTGCTGAAGATTTGGGGATTCCTGTTATCGTCACGGAACAATATCCTGAGGGCCTGGGTAAAACGGTTCCCGAAGTTAGTACAGGTCCAGGGGCAGTTACCTTTGCAAAAACAACTTTTTCTGCCTGCACTGCGGAAGTGACCTCAGAACTTAACAGGCTGGGTAGGAAAAAGATAATTATTACCGGGATGGAAACCCATGTTTGTGTTTTTCAAACGGTGAGGGACTTGCTTGCCCTGGGTTACCAGGTTTTTGTGGTAGGGGACGCGGTATGCTCCCGGACCAAGGAAAACTACCGGAACGCTTTATCCCTGATGTCCCTGATGGGGGCTGTGGTCACAAATACAGAAACGGTATTTTTTGATTTGATGAAAAAGGCAGCTACCCCTCAATTCAGGAAGTTGTCGCAATTGATAAAATAATATTTTCAAGTTTCTTGTTTAAACTTTACAAAAAAAGTCGTACCCCTGTCATTTGTATCAATTTCAATTTTAGCATTGTGTCTGGTGGCAATGCTGTAGCAAAGAGCTAAGCCCAAACCAGTCCCGTTATCCTTGGTTGTAAAGAAAGGAGTGCCTATTTTTTCTAAAACTTTGGGCTCTATTCCTTTTCCTTGATCCTTGACGGAAAAAACTATATCTCCGTTTTCCTTGAATGTCCTCAGGGTCAGGGTTCCGCCTGGCTGCATTGCTTCCAGACCGTTGCGCACAAGGTTGAGAATGAGCTGGCGTATTTCTTTCTCGTCCAGGAGCATGTCAGGAACTGTTTCCGGACTGAAAACTACAGTAATATCATTGTTTGTGGCATCTGACTGGATTAAGGGCAGGATAGCCTCCATAATTGAATTTATATTGTTTTGTTTCTTCTCCAGAATCCGGTTTTGAGCCAAAGAGAGAAATTCACTAATAATTGAATTCATCCTGTCAAGCTCTTCAATCATCAATGTGTAATAATCATAATAATTGACACATTCTGGTTTTGTCCTCAAAATTTGCAGAAAACCCCGCACAGTTGTCATGGGGTTTCTGATTTCGTGCCCTATGCCCGCAGCTATTTCACCGATCAGTTTGAGCCGTTCAAGGCGGGCCATTTCGATCATAAACTTTTTACGCTCGGTGATGTCATTCATCATACCGAAGACGCATTCTATGCCATTCATGTTGATTATATCTGCAGAGTATAGAGCGGTACGCAGCTCGCCGGATTTTTTTCTAAATGTTACTTCTTGATTATAAAGGGCGCCCTTTTCCTTGATCAAATTGAGTATGCTGTCCCGCTCTTCATGGTCGACCCATACATACAGGTCATACATTTTCTTTCCAATAATCTCTTCCCGCCGGTATTCATGCAGCATAACAAAGGCGTTGTTAACATCTATAATAGTGCCGTCTTTCAGCGAGGTTACGGCCATTGGGTTGGGTGTGGCATGAAATACTTTGGCGAACCACTCTTCTGACAGGCGCAGGGCTTTCTCCGCTTTTCTACGCTCTAATATTTCGCGCCGGAGGCGTCTGTTTGCTTTCAGCAACTTGTCTGTGCGTCTTTTTACCATTTCCTCCAGGCTGCGGCGGTATTGTTTTAATTCTTCTTCTACTTGCTTGCGCCGGGTTATATCAACAATCATACCTTCAAAGTAAAGAACTTTTCCTTTATCATCCCGGACCAGGCGGACATTGTAGTAAACCCAAATTTTACTCCCGTCTTTGCGGTAGGCCGGGATTTCAAAAGCGCAGGAACCGCTTTCAAGTAGTTTGTTTATACAACGAATGCGTTCATCATTATTAGCATAAAGCTGTTTTCCTATATTTTGTACGGAGCTAATCATTTCTTCCGCTGAACTGTAACCGAAAATTTTGGCGCAGGCGTTGTTTATCGTTATACATTGACCCTCAGGGGTAGTCTGGAAAATGCCGACAATAGAGTTTTCAAAAATATCGCGATATCTTTCTGTCGCTGTTGCAGTCACTTTTTTTTGCCTGTTGGTTTCTTGTACAGAGTTATGTGCTTTTTGGCGCAGTTTTTCCCGGATATTCAACTCTTTAACTTGCCTGCGCAATTGATTGAGCTCGCTAATGAGCTGTTCTTTTGTCTTGTCTTCGTCTCTCATGGAACAATCCGCCCCTTAATGTATGTTATCGTAATTGTACAGTTTTTAAGGGCAACAAAATTTTACTGTAAATAATCGTTTTTTAACTATTCAGGCAATTACTTTAGTATTTTACTTAAACAGAAAAACCTTGGCAGTGTTGAAGGGGTATATTCCCATCCTTCCAATATATTTACTCTGCTTAATACTCCCTGTTAAAATCTGCCAGGGATGTCTACTAGAAAGATTATTCCTGTAATGCTAATTTCGACAAAATAAATGTAAATTCCTGCAGAATTTTTCTAAAAGGATAGTGGTTACCAGGCGGTTTCGCTTAATATCAATCATTTCAGCTCAAGTTTTATTTTCCCATATACTTTTTTCCTGCATTAGCGCAACGAAAGCATAACAGGACTAAAGACTCCCGCATGACAGGAGTCTTGAATTAAAGTCTAAGTAATTTGTCGTTTAATAGGTTTAGCATTCCCTGTAGTCGAATACCCTCTTGCTTTTCTTTTCGCTTCTCGGGAGAGATCCGTCCGGGACGGCCTCAGTGTCCACCAGGATACCGATGCAGGTTTTAATATTTTTGCGCAATCTTTCGGCAACGTCCTCCAGAGGCTGGTCTTTGGCGGCTTCGACTTTTACCAGAATATTGTCCTTGCCCTGGTCCCTGGTTACGATAAGCTGATACTCGCCGCCGGCCCCCTCTGTAATTTGCAGAACGTGGTCAACCTGGCCCGGGTAGATGTTTACTCCCTTGATTTTGATCATGTCGTCGGTGCGGCCCAGGACGCGTTCGTGCATGGGGTAGGGACTTCCGCAGCGGCATTGGCCGGGGATGATCCGTGTGATATCCCGGGTGCGGTAGCGCAAAAGGGGCATGCCCTCTTTGGTCAGAGTGGTGACAACCAGCTCGCCTTCCTCACCCGGAGGAAGCTGCCGGCCGCTGAAGGGATCGACAACCTCAAAGAGGAGGTGATCGTGCCAGTAATGCAGGCCGCAGTGCTCGGGGCAGTCGATAGAGATGCCGGGGCCGTATATTTCCGTGAGACCGTAGATATCGAAGGTCTCGATGCCCAGGAGTTCTTCAATTCTTGCGCGGGTTTTCTCTCCCCAGCGCTCCGAACCGAAGATCCCGATGCGGAGTTTAATCCGGTCACGCAGACCCTGTCTGGTTACTTCCTCGGCCAGGAGCAGGGCGTAAGAAGAGGTGGCGGTCAAAACGGTTGTCTGGAGATCGATCATCATCTCGATTTGTTTTCGAGTATTGCCGGGGCCGGTGGGGATAGCCAAAGCGCCGAGGCGCTCCACCCCGGCCTGAAAGCCGATACCCGCGGTCCACAGGCCGTAGCCCGGCGTTACCTGGACGCGGTCCCTGGCGGTAACACCGGTCATGGCCATACAGCGGGCCATCATTTCCGCCCAGGTGGACACGTCATAGGCCGTATAAGGCACAATTACGGGCTTGCCGGTAGTGCCGGAGGAGGAGTGGATCCGGACCACCTGTTCTTCGGGGGCTGCCATAAGTCCCAGGGGGTAGCCTGTGCGCAGTTCTTCCTTGGTCGTGAAGGGAAGGCGTCCCAGGTCGTCCAGGGACTTCACGCTTTCCGGACCAACCCCAGCTTCGTCCAGTTTTTTCTTGTAAAAGGGAGAGTTTTTATAAAGGTGCGGGACAAATTTCTGCAGCATTTTTTCCTGGTAGTAAAAAATTTGGTCCAGGCTGAAGGGTTCATGTTTGCTCAGTTTCAGGGCCATTTTCAAGCCACCTCCATGGCTGCGCGTCCGGTTTCAAAGGCGCGCCGGTTTAATTCCAAAAATTGTCCGGGGACAAAGCGCAGGATCGCCTGGAGCATTTGGTCCGAACCGAAAGGCAGCCCCGGGAGAGTCGAAAGGGCGCCCAGGATGACCACGTTGCCGGTCCTGGCATGGCCTGCCCGGCGGGACAGTTCTTCCAGGTCGAGAAAAAACACTTTGCCGGCCTGTTTTTTAATGTAATTTGTGATGGCCTCCCGGTCGTAGGTGGACAGGCCCAGCTGGACGGTGGCGGGGACAATGGTTGTAGTACCAGTCAGGACAATTCCGCCCGGCTTTAATTTGTTAAGTGCCCGGGCTGTTTCGGCAAGCTCCAGCCCCAGCAGGAAATCAGCCCTCCGGTCCGGGATGATGGCGCCGTATAGCTCTTCACCGATCCGGACATGGCTGACCACCGAGCCTTCGCGCTGGGCCATGCCGATTACTTCCGAGGTGCGCACGGCCAGACCCCGTTCCATGGCCGTCAGGGCCAGGGCCCGGGATGCCAGTACAGAACCCTGCCCGCCGACGCCGCTGATTAAGATATCCAGATTCATCTTGCTCCCTCCCTGATAGCGTTAGACGGGCAAATCTGCGCGCAGATACCGCACCCGTAACAGTTTTGAGTTATCTCCGGCCTTCCCTCCGGCCTGCCGATGGCCGGGCAGCCCGGGTCTTCAAGGCACAGGCCGCATTCCGTGCAGAGCTGATGGTCGATTAGATAAGATTTTTGCTTCTTAGACAGGGCGATGCACTCCCGTTTCATAATCACCACGGCGGGTCCGGGATATTCCATGGCCGCCCTGGCTGCATTGATGGAAGCTTCCAGGTCGTAAGGGTCGACTTCCCGGACAAATTCCACCCCGCATGCCTCTACAAGCCGGGCGATATCCACCGGTATGCCCTGTTCCCCGGTAGCGGTACGGCCTACGCCCGGGTGAGGCTGGTGCCCGGTCATGGCGGTAGTGCGGTTGTCCAGGACGACCAGGGTAACATTTGCCCTGTTGTAAACCGCGTTGATCAGACCGGTGATGCCGCTGTGAAAGAAGGTGGAATCACCCACAAAGGCCACCTGCCTGCGGTTGGGTTCCGCCCTGTGCAGTCCGGCAGCGATGGAGATGCCGGCGCCCATACAGAGGCAGGTGTCTACCGCGTTCAAGGGTGCCATTACCCCCAGGGTATAGCAGCCGATGTCACCCGAAAAGATTGCGTCCGTTCCCCTGGCCGCCTCTTTAAAAGCATAAAAGGAGGCGCGGTGCGGACAACCGGCACAGAGTACGGGCGGGCGTAGGGGCAGTTCCGGGGCGCCTGCTGTCGCCTCCGGCACTGCAGAAGCTGTTTCTAAAAATTTTCCCAGGATAGTTTTTACTTTATCAGTGTCCAGTTCCCCTTCCCGGGGCACCAGGCGGTCGTTTTTGCCGGATATGCCTGTGATCATTTTGTTGCGCCAGGCCAGGGCTATGACCTGGTCCTCCACGGCGGGTTCCTGCTCCTCAACCACAAGGACCCTTTTGACCCTGGTCAGGAAATCCAGTACCGGCCTTACGGGCAGGGGGTAGGGAGTGCCGATTTTCAGGACGGGGATCTTCAGCCAGGATAAATTCAGGGCTTCCCTGACGTAATTATAACTGACGCCGCAGGCGATGACCCCGGCTTCAGCCTGCTCATGCTCACCTTCAAGATTAATCAACCGGTTGAATCCCGACTCTTCCAACAGCTCCCGGGCCACTTCCTGCTGTTGATTCAGCCAGGCGTGCCGGCGCAGGGCCAGGCCGGGCAGGATAACCCAGTTGGGACTTTTCTCAAAGCCGGAAGCGGGGCGGGGTCTTTCCGTAACTTCCGCCAGTTCGATATCCTGACAGGCATGGCAGGTCCGGGTGGTGGGCCGCAGGATTACCGGCAGGCTAAGCTTTTCCGACAGTTCAAAGGCGTATTTGGCCATTTCTCTGGCCTCGGCCGGGGTTGCCGGGTCAAGGACGGGAAGCCCGGCAAAACGGGCAAAGATCCGGGTGTCCTGTTCGTTCTGGGAACTGTGGGGTCCCGGGTCATCCGCCACAACCAGCACGAGTCCGCCCTTGATGCCGATGTAGGCCAGGGTCATCAGCGGGTCGGCCGCCACGTTGAGTCCCACCTGCTTCATGGTGACGATGGCCCGGGCACCGGCGTAGGAAGCACCGGCGGCTACTTCGAGGGCAGCTTTTTCGTTGATTGACCATTCCACGTAAAAACCCTTTTCCAACGCCAGGCGGGCCAGAGTTGAGAGGACCTCGGAAGACGGCGTGCCGGGGTAGCCGGTTGCGACCTGCACACCTGCTTCAACAGCGCCGTATGCAATTGCTTCATTGCCCATCAATAGTTTTAAGTTCAATTCCGTTCCTCCTGTAAGGTAACAAAATAAAAACGGGCAAAGAGCCCGTTGTTAATTAAACCATCTCCTCTGGTGGATCAATCTAGGCTAAGCTCTACTAAGTAAAACTCTCAGCTTTTAAAATTTTTGTCGTGAATCTCTGATCGCCATAATGCTGCTTTTCTCAACTAAATATGCCTGTTTTTTTATATTCTAGCACAGGAGGCATGAACTTGTCACGAGTCTTTTCCAACCTTACATTAATCCGTAGCCGGCCAGGCGCGCAGCCGCGCTGCCAACCAGGAGCAGGGCCAGGAGCACGGACAGGCCGTAATCGGCAACGCCCATTTTGGCTTCCCGGAGACAGGTTCGAAGGCCGCCGCTGTAACCTCTGGTTTCCATAGCCATGGCCAGTTGGTCCGCCTTGTTTAAAGAGAGCAGCACCAGCGGCACCGCCACCGGGGCGTAGGCCCTGATCTTTTTGACGGGGTTCCAGCCCTCCACGGCGTAGGCCCGGGCCTGCTGTGCTTCGCTGACCTGGCGGACCTCGCTGAAGAAAGCCGGTATAAAGCGCAGGGCGGTCATGAACATAAAGGCGTAGTCGTAAGGGACCTTCAGCTTCTCCACCAGGGTCAGGACAATGTCCCGGGTGCGGGTGGTGGCCAGGAAGATCAGGAAACTTAAGACCAGAGCCATCATCCGGGCAGCCATGGCTATGCCGGAGAGAAGCCCCGGGCCGGTAACGGCCAGGCGGTTAGAAACGGGAACCAGGTAAAACAACACCTGGCCCTGGCCGTAAAAAAGGGCCTGGATCAGCAGCAGGATCAGGGCAAAGACAGTGAGCCCCGCTGCGGCAGGAAGCAAACTTCTCAAAACCCCGGCGGCAGCAGCAACAAGCAGGACGGAGGCCAGCAGCGCCAGCAGGTAGCGGTAATCGTTAAAGAGGAGTCCCACCCCCAGGATAGAAAGCGCCCAGATCATTTTGGTCAGTGGGTTCAGGCGGTGGATGGGGGAGTTCCTGGAAATATATTCAGCTACAGCAGCCAATTTTCTCACTCCTCATTTTTACCAGCAGTTCATACAGCTCCCGCACCCCCAGCACATCAGGCGGTATGGAGTGCCGGCCCAGGCACCGGGCCAGGTTTGTGATCTGGGGCGGGCGCAGGTAGGTTTTTTTGAGTATCTCCGGAGCGGCAAAGACCGAACGGACATCTCCGTCCGCCAGGATTTCGCCCCGGCAGAGCACCAGTACCCGCCTGGCGTACCGGGCCACCAGGGACATGTCGTGGGTGATGAAAATGATCGTATGGCCGTTTTCGTTCAGCTTCCTGACTATTTCCATAATCTGCACCGACTCCCGGAAGTCCTGCCCGGTGGTGGGTTCATCCAGGACAATGGTTTCGGTCTGCATGGCCAGTACCGAGGCCAGGGCGATACGCTGCCGCTGTCCCTTGCTCAGGTTGAAGGGGTAGGTCCGGCAATGCTCCGTCAGGCCCACGGCTTCCAGAGCGGCGGCTGTGCGTTCCTCAATCTCCCGCCGGGAAAGACGGAGGTTCCTGAGGCCGAAGGCCACTTCCCTGGCCACCGTATCATGAAAAATCTGGTGGTCGGGGTTCTGAAAGACAAACCCCACCTTCCGGGCAAGCTCAGATACCTTCGTTGAAGTTGTATCAATACCGTCAATGTAAACCTTGCCCGACGAAGGCCTGTGCAGGCCGTTGAAGTGCTTGGCCAGGGTGGTCTTGCCGGCCCCGTTCTGTCCGATGAGGGCAATACACTCGCCCTTGCCTGTTTCAAAGGAGATGTTTTTCAGCACCGGCTGACCGGAACCGTAGTGGTAGGTCAGCTTTTCTACTTTGATCCGGGCTTTCCTTTGCATTGCCTCACCTCCGCAGTATGCTTTCCAGATATAGATGGCCCTCTTCCACCGTCAGGGGCAGGGTGCACCTTTCATAACCTCCCAGCAGTCCCGCCAGACGGGCCACCTGGGGTATTCTTACGCCTATTTGCTCCAGCTCCCGGCGCCTGGCAAAAACCTGCCGGGGTTCTCCCTCCAGGGCTATCCGGCCTTCGTTGAAGACCAGAATCCGATCGGCATAGGCAGCAAGCTGCTCTGTTTTTTGCTCCACCATGATTATGGTCATGCCGTGTTCTTTGTTTAAGAGGTTGAGGACCTGGAAAATTTCATCCGTACCTACCGGGTCCAGTTCGGAGGTGGGTTCATCCAGGACAAGAATTTCCGGGAGCATGGCCAGGGCGGCGGCTATGGCAACCCGCTGTTTTTCGCCCCCCGACAGATTCACCGTGGGGCGGTTGCGCAGTCCGGGGATACCGGCAAGTTCAAGGGCCTTCCCGATCCTTTGCTCGATTTCAGCGGGGGGAAAACCCAGGTTTTCCGGTCCAAAGGCCAGTTCCTGCTCCACCTCCGGGGAAATTATCTGTGCTTCCGGGTCCTGGAAGACGCTGCCCACCAGACGCGAGATCTGGGCGGGGCTCCGGTCGAAGATGGATGCTCCCCCCAGGCTGATCCTGCCCTGGCAGCTTCCCCCCTGGAAATGGGGAATGATTCCGTTCAGACAGTAGGTCAGGGTGCTTTTGCCCGCCCCGGTGGGGCCGGTAATTCCGATAAACTCCCCTTTTTCCACGCTGATGTTAATCCCCTGCAGGGCAGGCTGCGCCGACCGGGGGTAGCTGAAGCTGAAGTTTTTAATTTGCAGCAGGGCCAAGGTAACCATCCTTTCCTGTGAATAATGGCGTTTATTTGCGGCAGCGGTAAAATTTCCGGATTGCTTCATTCCCTGCGCCTGCCCGGAAAAGGAAATTCCTGTTCAGGGCAGGCGCCATTTCTTTAAAACCCAGGCATAAGCTAATTACCCCTGTTCTCTAGAGCCGTAAAAATCTCTTGGCGGGTGCATAGAGAATTTGAACCAGCACGGTATTAATCGCGGTAACCGGAAGGACCACTGCAACAAAGGCCGTCTCCATGGCAAGAAAAAGCTTTTCCGGCGGGAGATTCAGGGCAAACTTGAAGTTCAGGGTGATGTACAGGGTCCCGCTGACCAGGGTGCCGATAATTGTGGCCAGGGCCGGCTTGAAGGAATAACCGCCCCGGGCCGGGGCCGGCAGGTAGAGTACGGTCAGGGCGCAGGCCAGTGCCCCGGCGGGCTCGCTGACCAGATTCAGGTAGGGGATGGGAGACTTGGAAAACATCATGGCCACGGCTCCGCCCACCAGGCCGATGCCGACGGCGCCGCCGGGGTTGGGACGGATCAGGAGAATGGCCAGGCAGTACATGGCGATGACGAAATTTGGCGTGATCCCGGCTATGGGCGGGGTGAACATACGCAGTACGGCCCCAATGGCAATGAGTACCGCCACCAGCGCCAGCTGTTTGGAGCGGGCCATGCGGCCTTCGTTTATTTGCGTTGAAAGGGATTGCGTTTCAAGCATTGCGCTATAAAACCTCCTCGACTTACAGGTGTTTTTGCTTTGCTAATTTGCAGTTTAAGTTTGCAACAACAGGGGATTTCACTTGAACAACAACAAAGACCGGGCATTTTGAGCCCGGTCCTGCAGGACGGAAATAAAAAACTCCGCTCGGCTCCGCTCGTCCAAAGCTCAGCTCATACTCAACTCACCTCCGCTTATGAAATTGTCTTTTTTAAAGCTCAGCTTGTTGTGAAAGGCTCCCCTTTCACCTAAAAAAATTATATCATACCCTTTTGGCAATGTCACGAAGAATTTTCAACAAATATTCAAAAGAACATTTTATTGGATCGTAGCTGATTCGCTAATAACGAGAAGGCAGTTTCCCGCATCCATTTCGGCCTTAATCCCCAGGGGAAGGGTTGCTTTCAGGGCAATATGCCCCGCCCCGAGGCCGTAAAAACAGGGTACTTTGATTCCCTCCAGGGTTTCCCTGAGCACTTCCAGGAGGCTGAAGGATTCTTCGCTGTCTGCCGCCTCACAGCCGGCGAATTTTCCAAAAACAATGCCGGCTGCAGCCTGTAGTTTTCCTGCCAGCCACAGCTGCCGGAGCATGCGGTCGATCCGGTAGGGCTGTTCGTTAACTTCCTCCAGGAAGAGGATTACACCACGGGTGTTGATTTCATAGGGGGTGCCCAGCGTTGCCGTAACCAGCGATAGATTACCGCCAAGCAGACGTCCCCGGGCCCGGCCGGGATTGATCACCACAGCCCTGTCTCCCGGCGCCGGGGGAATCACACCAAGGGGGCGGGGATTGGTCAAGGCCCTGTAAAACTGTTTGAGCGTAGTACCGTTCCCGGCGCAAGCAAAGTCGGGGGCCAGCATGGGACCCGAAAAGGTAACCAGCCCGGCCTTTTTCCAGATAGCCAGCTGCAGGGCGGTAATATCGCTGTAGCCTACCAGGACTTTGGGGTTTCTCCGGATGATGCGGTAGTCGATCCGGTGCAGGAGCCGCATGCTGCCGTAGCCGCCGCGCAGGCAGACCACCCCGTTAATCCGCGGGTCAAGGAACATGGCACAGAGGTCCGCAGCCCGCTCCGGATCAGAACCGGCCAGGTACTTGTTTTTGTTCAGGGCGTACTTTCCCAGGACAACCCTGAAGCCGAGCCCTTCCAGGAGGCGGATTCCTTCCTCAATACAGGCGGGGCCTGCAACAGGGCTTGCCGGGGCTATAATGCCCAGTGTTGAACCGGGAACAAGGGCGAAGGGTTTTCTCAAGGCCAATCCCACACTTTTATTTTTTGTTGTTTGTTTTTACTTATAAGTATGTTAAGGTTTTTAGGGAATGACTTGGAACATAATAGTCAAATTAATAGGATTGTAAAATTTTCAATACTATAGAATCATCTAAATATAGTCTCATAAGTCCTTTAGCCATAAAAGCAGCTGTTTTTGGTATAATTGGAATTAAAGATAGTATCTATTTTAGATGGGGGAATTGCCGGATGTCTACTGTCAGGGTTTCAATAACCATAAAAGGAAGGGTTCAGGGGGTTTACTTCCGCTCGGAAACACGGGAACAGGCCCTTGCCCTGGGTGTGAGGGGCTGGGTGAAGAACAGACGGGACGGAGCTGTTGAAGGTGTCTTTGAGGGGGAGAGGGAAAGCGTTGAAAAACTTGTGGAATGGTGCCGCCAGGGGCCTCCTGCTGCAGAAGTAACGGAAGTGCAGGCGGAGTGGGAAGAATTACCGGACAATTCCGGCGATTTTTCCGGCTTCAGGATCAAGTTTTAGGCCATGCTTAACATTTATAAAATTAAAATACCTACGCCTTATCCGGTTGGTCCCGTCAACAGCTATTTAATCAAAAACCGTCCTTATACGCTGGTTGATCCGGGTCCTGATTATCCTGAGGCCAAAGAAGCACTCCTGGAAGGCCTGGCTGCCCTGGGTGTGGCTCCTGCAGACCTGGCCAGGGTAGTGCTCACCCACAGCCACTCCGACCACTGCGGCCTGGCCCGGTGGCTCAGCGATAAGGCGGGTGTGCCTGTGTACGTGCACCGGCTGGAGCGCCGGAAGCTGATGCCGGGTTATGAATATTACGGGGAAAGACTCCTCTTTTTGAGACAGTCCGGCCTGCCCGGGGAGGTCCTGGAGGAAATCTTCGAGGATACCGATCCCCTGGAGATGCCGGTATTAAACGGTTGGGTGGAGGAGGTGCAGGGCGGGGAAGTGCTCGGCTTTGAGGGAGGCGCCCTGAGCATCCTGCACATGCCCGGCCATGCCGGCGGCCACATCTGTCTATATGATTTCCAACAGGGAAATTTTTTTTCAGGTGACTTTCTACTCCAGGAGATTACCCCAAACCCGGTTATGGAGGCGGACCCCGCCGACGCCAGCCGGAGGCTGCCTGTATTAACCCAGTATCTGGACAGCTTGAGACTGCTGAAAACCCTCGATTTGCGGCTAATCTGGCCCGGGCATGGGCAAAATATAGAAAATACCATGGAATCTATTGCCAGGGCAATCAGGCATCACGAACGCCGTCTGGAGGCGGTTTCAAAGATACTGGAGGAGAACTGTTGGAATGCCTACCAGGTAATGCGCTATTTTTACCCTAAAATCAAAGGATTTCAGGTTTTTCTCGGTATCTCGGAAGTTTTTGCGCACCTGGATTACCTTGTCGCCGGGGGTCAGGTTATCCGGGAAGATCGTCAGGGCATATCTTATTACCGCAAAGCCGGATCCTGCCGGACTGGAGATAAGACTGAAACATCTGGTTGCCACCGCTAAGATAAACTGCGGCTATTATCTATTATAAACATCATTTATATATAAACATCAATGATTGAACAAGGTTATGTTGATCTACAGCACGAACTGAGTGGCTGTCACTTTTGAAAAATACTATAATATTTTACTTGGCGTCTTTGCCAATTGGAATCTTTGCCCAAAGGAGGGTGTTCCAGTTGAAGTTGCGGCTGTCCCTGGCTATATTAGCCGGAAAGCTCACGGCAATGGTCAGCAGGACCTATGGACATAAGGGCTCTTCGCTACCCGGTATGGTTGCCCGCAGGATTTATCCCGGCGCCTTAAGGGACCTCGCTGCCCAGGTTAGCAGGGGCATCCTTGTGGTCAGCGGGACGAACGGCAAAACCACTACCACCAATATGATTGCCGGGATCCTGAGTGAAGCCGGCTATAAAGTCACTTCCAACCTGGAGGGAGCCAACCTGATCACGGGTGTCACCACCAGCCTGATCAAGGATGCGGGTATTGGGGGAAAGATAACCTGTGATTATGCGGTTCTGGAAGTGGATGAGGCTTCGGTTCCCCGGGTCCTGAAGGAAGTAAAGCCGGGGTTATTGATTTTGACTAATTTCTTCAGAGACCAGTTGGACCGTTACTGGGAGTTGGATAAAATTACCGGTATTATCCGGGAGGCGCTGGGTCAGCAAAAACAAATGAACCTGATTCTGAATGCGGATGACCCCCTGGTGGCCCAGTATCAAAAGATCACCAACTTTCCCGCGTTGTTCTACGGCATGGGCCCGAACGAACAGTCCGCACGGACCAGCTCCCAGACCAGGGAAGGCAAGTTCTGTCCCTTCTGCGGTAATGCTCTTACATACGAATATTTCCACTACAGCCAGTTGGGGCGGTACCACTGCCCGGGCTGTGATTTTAACAGGCCCGACCCGCAAGTGGAGGCCTTCGACCCGCAAATTGAGGGCGGGCGGGCCAGCTGCCGGCTGGTTTTTAACGGTCAGGAGGTTGAACTGGCTGTCCAGGTCCAGGGGTTATATAACCTTTATAACGCCATGGCGGCTTTTGCCACCGGGCTTCAGCTGGGGCTCGACGTGCAAGGGGTGCTGGACAGTCTGAGCCGTTACCAGCCTGTTACCGGCCGGATGGAAGTGTTTAATTACAAGGGGAAGCCGGCCTACCTGAACCTGGTAAAAAACCCCACCGGATTTAACGAGGGTCTTGCCTCCCTGCGCGCCGACAGGGGCAGCAAGGATGTCTTTATTGCCATCAACGATAATGATGCTGACGGAAGGGATGTATCCTGGCTCTGGGATGTGGATTTCGAAATGCTGGGTGAGGACCACAGGTCGTATAATCGCTTTATTTGCTGCGGGCTTCGGGGGGAGGAAATGGCTGTTCGTTTGAAATATGCCGGTGTACCGGCTGATAAAGTAACCACCGATGAAAACGTGACCCAGGCTATAAAGGATACTCTCAACGGCAGCGCCGGGGCGGCTTACCTTTTCTCGACCTATACCGCCCTGTGGCCCGTCCAAAAAATTATTAAAGCAATTACCGTGGAGGGAGGCGCCGCCAGGTGATCCGTGTCTGTCACCTTTACCCGGATTTACTCAATCTCTATGGTGACCGGGGCAACATCATAGCTTTCCAGCAGCGCTGCAGGTGGAGAGATCTCCCTGTTCAGGTAGATTCTTTAAACCTGGGGGAGAAGGTTGATTTTCAAAAGTATGATTTTGTTTTTTTAGGCGGCGGCTCAGACAGGGAACAAACCCTGGTTTCCGTTGATTTGATGAAGCGCAGGGATGAATTTGCGGCCGCCATTGAGGATGGACTGGTTGTCCTGGCGATTTGCGGCGGTTTCCAGCTGCTTGGTTCTTATTTCATGAGCCGTAATGGTGAAAACATCCCGTGTTTAGATGTCCTGGACTTTTATACAAAGGCCGGCGAAAGACGCCTGGTTGGGAACGTAGCTATTGAGGTGGAATTAAACGGCAGCTCTTTCAAGGTGGTGGGTTTTGAGAATCATTCGGGCCTGACTTTTCTGGGGAACAACAAGCCCCTGGGGAGAGTCCTATCCGGCAACGGCAACAATGGCCGTGACGGACTGGAGGGGGTCAGGTACAAAAATGTCTTCGGTTCCTACCTGCACGGTCCGTTGCTGCCCAAAAACGTCAGGCTGACCGACTACCTGATTGGTCTTTGTCTGGAAAGGCGCGGCATCAAAAAAGAATTAAAACCTTTAGACGACAGCTTTGAAAAACGTGCTTGCGAGATAATGCTTAGGCGCATGGGACTTCCCGGGCGGTAGCTTTAAAAAAACCCCTGGTGAACTGTTTTGCTAATATTAATTTTTTTTAGGTCTTTTATTTCCATTCCCATTTCAGACGTCCTTGTTTACAATGGGTGTATGAACAAAGAATCCTGTATACAAGAAACAGGAGGTATTGATTTATGCAGTACATTGTTACCTGGACTGAAGGTGAAGAGGTCTGCTACCGTTTTGTGTCGGAAGAAGAAATAAAAGACCTTATCGAAGACGATAAAGAATACATCATTGCAGGGCTGTCCAACTAAATCTTAGCAACCGGACTGAGAAGTGAACGCGAGATTTTGTTACCAAGCATTGCCAGGCCGTTTAATGTCTATTTGACATGCGAATTTTGAAATTTACTACTACTACCGGTTTTATCCAGCGCTGGATTCAATTCCAGCTTTTTTTTGTTTGATAAGAATCCGCAGCTTACAGCCGGTATCCTTCTTGATTAAAATTTCCCTATATGTTGGGTGAAAGGTCATTGAATATAGTGGCCTTTTTTCTTTTATCCACATAGTTTAATAATTAACTCCGGTTTACTGCCTTGAAAAAGAAGGAACCGCATGTTCCCAGGCTATTGATACTGAGTTGGCTCAAGCAAGTCAGCAAAACAGACAAAATATGTTAATTGTTACTATTGGGACCCGGCGCTGCCATTCTTTTTTTTACAGCAGTGCATATAATGTAGTATTCATTTCAACCATAAACCTTAAAATACAAGCTCTAAAGCGAACCGGCCCAAGCTAATAAAAGGAGTGATGCATAAATGGACTTCCTGAGACGTTTGGAAGAATACCGCTCCTTGGAAAAACAGATAGCCTGGGAAGGTACTTTCCAGGACTATCTTGAGCTTATCAAAACAAAGCCTTACATCTCTCAACTGGCCCATTCCAGGATCTACAACATGATCAGGGCTGCCGGAGTAGAAGAAAAAGAAGGGGTGAAACACTACAATTTTTTTTCCAGTGAGCTTTTCGGCCTGGATAAAACCCTGGAAAAACTGGTAGAGGAATACTTTCACCCCGCCGCCCGCAGGCTGGACGTCCGGAAAAGGATTTTGCTTTTAATGGGTCCGGTCAGCGGAGGGAAGTCTACGCTGGTGGCCATGTTGAAAAGGGGTCTGGAAAAATACAGCCGGACGGAGGAGGGAGCCGTATACGGGATTCGGGGGTGCCCCATGCACGAGGAACCCCTGCACCTGATTCCCAGGGAGTTGAGGCAGGAATTTGAAAAGGAGTACAACGTCTACATTGAAGGGGAGCTGTGTCCTGCCTGCCGGATGATGGTGGAAACAGAATACGGGGGGAGAATAGAGAAAGTACCTGTGGAACGGGTATTCCTGTCGGAAGATAACCGGGTGGGGGTCGGAACCTTTACGCCGTCCGACCCGAAGTCCCAGGATATTGCCGACTTAACCGGAAGTGTCGATTTTTCCACTATCGCCGAATACGGCTCTGAATCGGACCCCAGGGCTTACCGTTTTGACGGTGAACTCAATATCGCCAACAGGGGTCTGATGGAGTTTCAAGAAATGTTGAAATGTGACGAAAAATTCCTGTGGAATTTGCTTAGCCTTTCCCAGGAAGGGAATTTTAAAGCCGGCCGCTTCGCCCTGATTTACGCAGATGAAATGATCGTGGCCCACACAAATGAGAACGAGTATAAAGCTTTCATCAGCAACAAGAAAAACGAAGCCCTCCAGTCCCGGATCATTGTTTTGAAAATCCCGTATAATCTGAAGGTTACGGATGAAGTGAAGATTTACGAGAAATTGATCCGCCAGAGCGACCTCCGGGACATTCACATTGCGCCCCACGCCCTGCGGGTGGCCAGTATCTTTTCCGTGCTTTCGCGCCTCAAGGAATCAAAGAAGCAGGGCATGGACCTGGTGAAAAAGATGAAGCTTTACGACGGGGAGGACGTGGAGGGATTCAAACAGAAGGACCTGTATGAGCTCCAGCAGGAGGCTGTGGATGAAGGCATGAGCGGCGTGGACCCCCGTTATGTGATTAACCGGCTTTCATCAGCGCTGATCCGCACTTCAACCCGGTGCATCAACCCCCTGGACGTTCTGCGGGCGTTGAAGGAAGGCCTGGACCAGCATCCCTCCATTACCAAGGAGGAGCGGGACCGCCTGCTCAATTTCATCTCGGTGGCCCGCAAGGAATATGATGAAATGGCCAAAAAGGAGATCCAGAAGGCCTTTGTCTACTCCTATGAAGAGTCCGCCAAGGTACTGTTCGACAACTACCTGGATAACGTGGAGGCTTACTGCAACGGCGTCAAGCTGAAGGACCCCATTACGGACGAAGAACTGGACCCGGATGAAAAGCTGATGCGCTCCATTGAAGAGCAAATCGGCGTTTCCGAGAGCGCCAAAAAAGCCTTCCGGGAAGAAATTTTGATCCGGCTTTCCACTTACGCCCGCAAAAACAAGAGGTTTGATTACAACTCCCACGAACGCCTGCGGGAGGCCATCGAGAAAAAACTGTTTGCCGATCTAAAAGATGTGGTCAAGATCACAACTTCTACCAAAACTCCCGATGCCGAGCAGTTGAAGCGGATTAACGAAGTAAGCGCCAGGCTTATTGAGGAGCACGGGTACTGCCCCACCTGCGCCAATGAACTCCTTAAATATGTCGGCAGCCTGCTGAACCGTTAGGAGGGTAAAGCATGCCCGGGATGAATTTTATTATAACCAGAGAGGACTGGTCGCTCCACCGCAAAGGTGAAATTGACCGGCAGCGGCACCAGGAGAAGGTGCGGGAGGCCATCAAGAAGAACCTCGCCGATATCGTAGTGAAGAAAGCATCATTATGCACGACGGCCGGAAGGTGGTCAAGGTCCCCATCCGGACCCTTGATGAATATCACTTCCGCTTTGATTCCGGCAAGCAGAAGCACGGGGGGCAGGGCGAGGGCAAAAGCAAGCCGGGAGACGTCATTTACTCGGAACCGCAGAGGGGGCAGGGTAAAGGGAAGGGCGCCGGGGATGAGCCCGGAGTTGATTACTACGAGGCCGACATCACCGTGGATGAACTGGCCGGCATGATCTTTGAAGACCTGGGGCTGCCGAACCTGGAACAGAAAAAGAAGCCGGAACTGGCCTCAGAATCAGTTGATTTCAAAGATATCAGGAAAAAAGGAATTGCCGGCAATATCGACCGCAAGCGCACGATAATGGAGGCCATCAAGCGCAGCGCCCTGAAGGGGAAGCCCGGCTTAAAGGAGATTACGCCCGAAGACCTGCGTTATAAAACATGGGATTTAACCTTCAAGTACGAATCCAATGCTGTGGTCCTGGCTATGATGGATACTTCCGGTTCCATGGGCCCCTTTGAAAAGTATATCGCCCGGAGTTTCTTCTTTTGGATGGTCCGCTTCTTACGCACAAAATACAATAACGTGCAAATTGTTTTTCTGGCCCACCACACCGAGGCCAGGGAGACTACGGAGGAAGAATTCTTTACCAAGGGCGCCAGCGGGGGAACCCGCTGCTCCTCGGTCTATAAACTGGCCCTGGAGATCATCGAAAAGCGCTACAGCCCCCAGGACTACAATATCTATGCCTTTCACTTTTCCGATGGGGATAACCTGGCCTCGGACAATGAAAACTGCCTCAAGCAGATCAATAAGCTGCTCCAGGTATGCAACATGGTGGGATACGGAGAAATTGAGGGTCCCTATTATTATACCAGCACCCTGCGCACGGCTTTCAAACGTATTCAGAACCAAAAGTTTACCTGCGTTACCATCAGGGACAAAAGCGGCGTCTACCCGGCCCTGAAAAAATTCTTCGCCCAGGCGCCGGGCCAGAAAAGTGTAAATTAGACAGATTAAAAAGATGCTGCAGATGCTCAGCCAAACCGCCGGGTGTTGCAAGCTGCCGGGAAAAGCACCTCGAGAGATTTAGCCCGGATTAAGAATCGGACTTAAACTGGCTTTAAACCGGGCTTTAAATTTGCATTAAATAATAATTCCTGGCACGATACGGTGGCTGGTTGATTGTTTGACTTTAGCCTGTGAAAATTTAACCGGAGGGGGACCGGAGAGGGCGGCGGCACTCATTTGAGTGCCTGTTCTTTATTATTGCAAACCTGGCTGCTCAAGGCGGACAGGGAGCAGCTTTTATAATACCCGTTGATTTTAAAGAAATGTAACAGCTTTCCCGGCATATTGTAGTTCCAAGGAGGGAAGTCCGATGAACCCGCATGATGAAATGAAACAGCTGGAACAGGCGCTGGAAAAAATTATAGCCAAAGCTAGAGAGTTCGGTTTGGATTTTTACGATACTTACTTTGAAATCTGCCCTGCCGATATCCTTTATACTTTCGGTGCCTACGGGATGCCCACCCGTTTCACCCATTGGACCTTCGGCAAAGCCTATCATAAAATGAAAACCCAGTACGACTACAATCTGGGACGCATTTATGAAATGGTAGTCAACTCCAACCCATGCTATGCCTTCCTGCTGGAAGGGAACAGCCTGATTCAGAACAAGCTGATCATGGCTCACGTTCTGGCCCACTGTGATTTTTTCAAAAATAATATTTATTTTAAAAACACGTCCAGGGACATGGTGGAATCCATGGCCGCCGCCGCAGAAAGGTTTCGCAATTATGAGTTCAAGTACGGGCTGGAGAGGGTGGAAAAGTTTATCGATGCGGCCATCTCAATTCAAGAGCATATTGAACCGCGGCTGATGGTAAAAGAAGGACGCAGAAAAGAGCAGAAAAATAAGCAGGAATGCACGTGCAAGCGTCCTGAGACCCCTTACGACGACCTCTGGTCCCTTGATGAAGTAAAAATTGAATGCACCTGCCCGTCAACCAGAAAATTTCCTCAAAAACCCGAAAAGGATATCATGCTTTTCGTACTTCAGCACAGCAGGGAACTGGAGGACTGGCAACGGGACATCATGTCCGTTATCCGGCAGGAAATGCTTTATTTCTGGCCCCAGATGGAAACCAAAATCATGAACGAGGGCTGGGCAACTTACTGGCATTTGAGGATCATCCGGGAAATCGACCTGAATGAGGCGGAGACAGTGGAATTCGCCAAAATGCATTCGGGAATTATTCAGCCCTCGCGCTTCCGGCTCAATCCATACATCCTGGGCTTAAAGATCTTTGAGGACATTGAAAAGCGGTGGGAGAATCCCGGCCAGGAGGAAAAGAAAAAATACGGGCGCATGGGAGGGGAAGGGAAGGAAAAGATATTCGAGGTCAGGACGTCCGAAAACGACGTTTCCTTCCTTCGCAATTACCTGACCAGGGAGCTAATAGAAGAACTGGACCTTTATTTATATAAAAAGATCGGCTATGACTGGAAAATCACCGATAAGGAGTGGGAAAAAGTACGCGATGAACTGGTCAACAACCTGACCAACTGCGGTTACCCCCACATAGAAGTTCAGGACGGTGACTTCAACCGCCGGGGCGAGTTGTATTTGAAGCACTGCCACGAGGGGAAGGAACTGGATGTCTTTTATCTGGAAAAAACCCTCCCCCACGTCTATACCCTTTGGGGAAAACCTGTTCACCTGGAGACCATGCTGGACAATAAGAAAGTTCTTTTTTCCTATAACGGCGAAAAGACCAGTAAAAAGTTTATATAGCACGGGCATTTGATAATAACTTTATTACTATATTTATGATGTTCCGGCGCAGTGCCCCCGTTACCCTCCCTGGAATCAGGTACTCTGAGTACTCTAATTCCCGGGGAGGGCTTTTGTCTTAAAGATTGTTAGTAGCTTTGAATATTCCAGTACTCTATAACATTGGGCCCGAGTGCCTCTTCAAGCTCTCCCCTTTTAAATTTTTCCACTACTTCCCGTACCTTGCCTTGAGCAACACAAAAAACTTTTATGCCTTTTCTATTAAGCGTTTTGTAGGCCATCGGGCCGCAGGTCCCCATAATTGCTGCTTCAACTTCATAAGCGCTGACTTTTTCCGTTGCCTGGACATCGGCTTCGTTATAACCCAGCGTATAACTGTCCTCGTTATTTACTAATTGATATTCACCTGTTTCTGTATCAAATATGAAAAACCAGGTGGCATAGCCGAACATTTCGTCTACTTCGCTTTCGAGGTTATTGTGATAGGCGGTGACTGCTACTTTCATTTAAGCTCCCCCTCGATTTTTTAGTAAGTCAGCTTATAAGTATTATAAGTATTGTTGTAAACTATTGTCAAATAATATTCGACATGCTTAGACGGTTTCTCTGTAATTAATTAACGTATCCAGTTTTGCTCGTTAAGATAAAATCAGTGTCATTATTTAGGGTTTATTGTAGAACATGTTGAAAAATATAAGATTTTGAGATTTAATTAATATATTTAAGATTTAATCAATAAAAGAGTAATTAATAAAGAGTATATTTTAGATGTTTGAAAAAATTTGTGCCCTGCCAGGAATGTATAATGTCAGCTTGCTGACCAGGAGTTTTGATAATATAGGAATGAAAATCTACTTACCAGGGGGACACTGTTTTGCACGTGTACATCAAGATGAGAATGGAATCATCTTCGCCTGCCGTACCCATTCACTACAATTACTTAATCCAGTCAGCCTTATACGCCGCTTTGCCGGCGGACAAAGCTATCCGTTTCCACGACGGGGGCTTTCCAGCCGGCAGCCGTAACCTTAAATTGTTTTCCTTTTCTCGTCTATCGGGTAAATACGTCCTGGACGGGGTGGCGGGAACCATTTTCTTCCCGGAAGGAGCAATCTTGACTGTCACTTCCCCGGTCACTGATTTCTTTCTGTCTTTAATCAATAGCTTGCTTACTCGGAACTCCCTCCGCCTTGGTAAATCTATCTTTCATGTAGAGGAAGTGCGTTTTGAAGAGCAGAAAGTGGAAGGCGAGGTTTTGACCGTGCGCACACTATCCCCCGTGGTTGTCTACAGTACTCTCTTGCGGCCGGAAGGAGGAAAATATACTTGCTATTATCAACCCGGGGAAAAGGAGTTTGACAAACTGATTACAACAAACCTTGTCAAAAAATACGAGGCCTTTCATGGTATAAAGGCGCCAGAGGGAGAGATCCGGGTTCGCACCCTGGACAGGCCCCGCTTGCACGTGACTAATTATAAAGGCACCTTGGTAAAGGGTTACACTTGCCGCTTGAAGCTGCAAGGGCCCCGGGAACTGCTGCAGATGGCCTTAAACGCCGGTCTGGGTGGGAAGGGGAGCCAGGGATACGGCTGTGTGGAGAAGGTAGTGAGGCGGGAGATATTACCTAAGTAATTTTGCCGTCTATTGCAGGCAGCACTCCTTCGATTTGCTTTAAAGAAGAGGCTGGATCGAAAGAGCTGATACACCTCGACCTCCTTTTGGTGATTCTTAATCCTTATAGGAAGGCTACACAATAAAAACAATCGTTTCAATTCCTTGTCAGGAAAACTAAACTTACTAATTTAGGCTAAAAGACCTTGACAAAATTTTACTACAGATTTATTCTAATGTAAAGTCTGATATGTATACAATAAAAACAATCCAAAGAATTACTTGGGGGTGTTAATTGACTGAAATTATATGAATTTAAAAAAAACAGTTGATGGTTAGTGTCATAGTGAAATATGGATAAATATGAGTTTAAGTGTGGTGAATTAAGTGAATCTTCCGCAAATTACGGCGCTGGCTGGTTTTCAGGTGAAAGGACAAGGGAATTCCCTACTCTCACTGGTTAAGGAAAAACTCAGCCCGCAGCCAAAGTTGAAAGATGATGATAAAGCATTTTTCGTGTTTTTAATTTTCGACTTAACCAAAGGGGAAATATTATTTCGTGACCCGAGACCATTTAGACCTGATACCCCGAAAGATTATTATTATTTTGGAAATAACAAAGCGGCTGAATCACAATACTACCTTGTGCGGGAAGTGGGTTCTCTAGGTTATCTCCTGACCACGGTTTGGAATGATCTTGCTCTTATACTGGATAAATATGACATGGGAAATTCCGACTTGCTCAGTAAATTGCAGCAGATGGAAGCAGCAGGACTAGTGACATTTACAAAAAGGAAAGGTGAGGGAACTGTAAATCTTCAGAAATTGTCTCTCCCTGGTTTAAACGACACATTGAGCCACATTGAGGAAAAGAAGAAAGCTGTGGTAGGTAAAGACAAATTATCTTTTGAAGAATTGGTTCGCCGTGCCCTGGGTGTCACTAATAAAAAAACCAGGTTTGTATTTGTTATCCCTGCTTTGTTGTGCCCTGGGGAGCCATTAAGCGTACTCTCCTGTCATCCCGATTATTTGAAATTGATTGAAAAGGTCAACCATATGGAAAATATTGATATTAAGCAAAACAGTAATAAGGGGTTTGTTTGTTCTATTTGCAGGAGACGTGGACTTGACGTGAAAAGTGGTTATAGCGCTTCTTTTAGCCGGACCGGGGTAAATAAAATATTCACCACAACAACGATCAATTACGCCAGCAAAATTGAAAAAAGCGGTTTCGACAGAACATACGCAGTTTGTAATGGTTGTTATCAGAAACTTAGAGCAGGGGAAGCAGTTATTGAAAAGAAATTTCGCACCAGGATAGCCGGGGAAAACGCTTTTATTCTTCCGGAAGGGATTCTTAAGCCTCTTTCCTATAATTATAT
>Ga0123335_1000542_pt1 | contig 64333 bp, 66 predicted proteins | sample BiotimSIPDNA_2_FD_89707 | JGI IMG/M metagenome (GOLD analysis project Ga0123335, IMG submission 89707) | Anaerobic biogas reactor microbial communites from Washington, USA - Biogas_R2 time_0 SIP DNA | ecosystem: Engineered > Bioreactor > Anaerobic > Unclassified | place: Washington, USA... | reverse complement strand
TTCTCCTCACCCCTCAATACCGTCAAGGCAGCCTGGGCGAAGGCCAGGGCCTCCTGCTCCGGATACCGTTTCACCGGTGCGATAAAGCCGCACCTCTCTTCGATCCAGTTGACCGCGTGGGCGGATTCCAGGATCTTGCCCGTCAAGATGACCGCATCCACCTTGCCTTTCAGAACAGACGCCATGGCGGCGATCTCTTTCGAGACCTGATAGCACATGGCCTCCAGGTAAAACCCGGCTTCTTTATTCCCCGCCTGGACCTGCTTTTCAATGTCACTGATTTTGTTGGTGCCGAGATAGGCGACCATCCCCCCTTCGCCCCGGATCATTTTCAGGATCTGTTCGCGGGTGTATTGACCGGAAAAGCACAGTTCCACCAGCGACACGACGGGCAGGGCACCACTCCGTTCCGTGGTGAAGGGTCCCTCCTCGAAGGCGTTGCTTACATCGACGAGCCTGCCGCCGGCGATGGCCGCAATGGACATCCCGCCTTCCAGGTGAGCGATGATGAGATTCAGGTCGTCCATTGCCCGATCCAGTTCCCGGGCTGCGAGTCCTGCAATCCCTTCGATATTCACCACATGGTAGACGGCGCGCCTTTGAATTCCGGGAATGCCGGATACCTTTGCCATAGGACCGAGAGATTGAGAGGCACAATGAGCGACAAAGGCCGGGATGCCTTGTTCATCGGCGATTTCCCTGGCAAGCATGCAGCCCATTCCCGCCGCATGTTCCACCCGCGACAGGATGGATTTAACATCATCGATCATTTTTTGATTAACCACGTAGGCGCCGCTTTCCCTGCGGCTTATGAAGCTTCTGCCGACAACGGCCGCCAAATCCCCTTTCCGGATATTCCATTGCCGAAGCTGTTCCTTGATGGCAGCGCAACGGTAGGGATACTGATCCAGGATCGTTGAATACTTCCTCAATTCTGCTACGGGATGGATCATCCTGGCGCTTTTAACCTCACGCTCATCTTCAAAAATGGAAATCTCGCTGCTGGTGGATCCCGGATTGATCAGCAATGTTCTGAACATATAATAACCTCCCTCCTGCTTGCTTTATCAGGATAAACACCTTGCAATCAAAAGAAATTTTTCCTATCCTTACCTTCAGCAACATTTCAGCATAGAATTCTTTCACAAAAATGTGTCCCCGATGAGATCATCAACTAAACACGGATTAAAATATTGAATATTAGACAATTGGAAACGATGTGGTGAGGTTTTCCTGCAGGTGAAAAGAGGTATGTCTGTCTTGTACGTGGCCCCCGTGACGGCAAGAACCGCAAATAATGCTTTTGTTTGAAGGGAGGATACACCATGAACGCAAAACGTTTCCTTGTCGTTATAATCGCCATATTTTGCCTGATCACAACTGGCGCATACGCCAAAACTTACAGCTCCGTAGTTGTTTACGGGGATAGCCTGTCCGACAACGGCAATTTTTTCAATGCGACCGGTCAGCCCGGATTCCCATATTACGACGGTCGCCGGTCAGACGGTCCGGTTGCGGTGGAATACCTTGCCTCATTCCTGGGGGCGCCTTTGATCGATTTCGCATGGATCGGTGCGACGACAGGGGTCGGCAATTACGCAGACAGCGGTAACGTGACGGAGTTTGGCGCATATAACCTGCCGGGCATGACGACGATGTATGGCGCAACAAAAGGGTTGCTCGGTCCCTACATGTCCGGAGGGCTTTTCGTCGTTTGGGGGGGGCCGAACGACATCCTGGCCCCCTCGCCTATGGATGGGAATGATATTTCTGCGATCGTCTCGCGGGCATTGGCAAATGAGCTGGCGATCATCGGGGAACTGAAAGAAATGGGCGCAGAAACGATTCTTGCACCGGGGATGCCGGATCTCGGCCTTACACCCTATTTTAACTCCGTGTCGCCGGAATATGCCGCCCTGGGTACCGCGATCACAAACGCTTTCAATGCCGGACTTGAGGCCATGCTTCCCTCCGATGTGCTGTATTACGATACGGCCGCACTGATGCGGTCCGTGGTGAACAATCCTTCCGCCCACGGATTCACAAACGTAACAGATGCCTGTTTCGATGGCTCAGCAGTATGTGGCGACCCGGGGACATACCTCTTCTTTGATGATTTCCATCCGACGACGGCTACTCATGAAATCCTGGGCAGAGATTTCGCGGCAACGGTCGTCCCGTTGCCCTCAGCGATCATCTTCATCTGCACTGGATTTGGCTTCCTGGCGGTCCTGCGGCGACATCTATGACATGAGAGGTCTTGGTTCTCGGAAGATCTTGAACATTAATCAAGATATGGTAAGCCGGCGCATTGCAAGTTGCCATTTTTAGCATCAATGTATAATTTCCCATCAAGAGGAGTATCTTGATTCTTTATGTCTGCGACTGGTACGACTACATGAATTTCATAAACAGGAGTTTTGATACCGCCGCAATCTTCAGTTCCATTCTTTAGTAACTTTACAGATTTAATATGCTTTTCTACTTCTTTTTTGTTCTTACCGTACGGATCACCCATTAAGATTTTTACCGCTTTTGATTTAGCTGATACCTCTGATAGCATTTTTTCAGCCGCAATCGCATGTGTAGCCAACACAGTAAATAGAAAAACCAATACAACAGCTACAGCTCTTTTCATCATACATATCCTCCGATTTTTTAGTTTGCGACTCCGTGCCCCGCCTGTCAGACAGAAATAAGGGGTCTCAATCTTTCTGCCCAACGTGCGTGGGTCAGGCGCGCTGTAAAACGTCGCCTGCACCTGCTGGTTCTGTCTTTGTCTTCATCATCCAAAAAGACATCGACTTCGGTTATTACCCCGCTGGGTTATATGATGTGGATAATGGGGTGCTATGATACGGGCGATTCTCGGCATGAAAAATTTCTACATTGATCCTCACCGGTTCAAACATAAATACGGGAAGCGTCCCCATATTACCCCATATTACCCATATTACCCCTGCTGCAGTCCCTCAGTTTACCTGTCCGTCTTTCCCTCACTTATCGTGGCCGCTCTCAAGATATCGTTTCCCCTTTGATCGTCGCAGACAACTTCCTCGACATCGAAGGACTCCGAAATAACAGACAGATCCGTTCAGAGAACAAAGCGACCGCACATGATTTGACCTCGATTTTTCCCGATAGGACCCTCATCGAAATATTTCGAACGCCTTTCTCTCGATCTTTCATTGAGGGATCTTGCCTCAGCCTCGGGCAATACTTATATTTAAAGCGAGGTGAGAATGATGGACAATCTTTTTTCTTCAGGAATCAATACGGCCTTGTCGATTCTGATCAGTCTTTTCTATTTCGTCCTGGTTATGCTGATGACCATTATTTTTCTGGAACGGGTATGGACCGGACCATCGCAATGGGCGATTGTTCCGGTGGTCCTGTGTTCCCTCGCCCTGTTAGGCTTCCATCCATCGATATTCCTTATCATCATCGACGCCGTGACCGGATTCTTCTCTTTCCAGGGCGTCTCCGTGATGACCGGCATGGGGATCCTGGCCGGAATGGCCAGTTGCAGCCTCTGACTTATCGTCAGTTTGCCGGAGGCAATCATGAATTTTCTCTTCAAATCAAGAACATCCCGATAAGTTCGAAGGGGCGTTTCCCTTTGTTGGAAAACAGGCAGACATGGGAAGCTCGTGAGCGACGGGGCCCCGCTCAGAAAAGCCCCCCGATGCTTCCCGCGTAATCGGTCATTTCGATCTATCCCTGACAGGTGACCGCCTTCTGCTTTGACATCCCCTTGCCGTCGACGGCACCCTCGTACTAATTCATGCCTGTTGACCCCGAGGTTGTCAATTCTTGATCCTGGAGGAGAGGCTCAACGCGAAAGGAAAGGAAGTCTTCGCTTCCCAAAGGAAGCCCAGTTGAAGTATTCACCCTGATCTTTTGATCCATCAGCGTATCTGTTTGAATCAGGAATGTCCGGTAGGCTTCCCGATCTTTTTCATCAAGCCACCCTTTACCTGTAACCAATCCGTCTTCTTGTCCCCGAATATTGGCTCGGCAACTCGACCAAAGATAGTCCTCCGGACGCGTCACCAACGCCGATTTTACAGGATTTTGCTCAATGTATCTTGTCACTGCCCATAAATAACATTCCGTATCAACAATAGTCGAAAAGAATCGGTTCTGACACAATCGACCGCTACGTTTGTATTTCCGGTTGACATGCTGCGTGTACAGAAGATTTGTCCTGCCGATGCACAGGAACCACGGGAAAAATGGAAGTCGCTATCTCTTGGTTTCATCTAATTATCCTTAGGTATAGAGGATAGCAATAGGATAAGATTACGGAAGGAAAGATGTAAGGGGTGTGTCGGAATTATTTACAATCTTGAGAGGATGGAAATTAAGTCATAAATTTTATTTCGCAGTATTTTTGTTAAAAAATCTTACATATTCGAGAGATTAACTTAATGTCTTGTATTTAATGTCCTTTTGTCTATTTAGCGTTACCTTTGCACTTTAGTATGTGTCGGATTACTTTACAAAAAATCACCCCCTCAGAACATTCTTAATTTTAATGTCTTACAATTTCAACAAGTTAAAATATCGGTATGTCTATTGCTCTGTTAATAAATTAGTTCAAATTACAGAAGTAAGGAGGAAATTATGAAGAAATATTCAATCCTTTTCAGTTTTATACTGTTGTTGGCAGTTGCTGCTCCAGCCAGTGCAATTAACTATGTAATAGGTGGAGCTTATGGCAACGATGGTTACACATCGCCTTACGCTGGTGCCATAGTTGAAACTTTCAACGGAGGGAGTTCAAATCTGGGTTGGAATGTGACAGGTAATTTTGCTATCCGTGATGGTAGCGTAGAAAGCGCCGCCGCTCCTTGGTGGGATAATCATGGAGTGGAGGCAGTGCCCGGAATTCCTGGAGCACGCGATCAATCTCATTACCTGACAGTGCCTCTGGCTTTAACGGAGACAAGATCTGCCATAGTTAGTTTCAAGGGTGAGTCCTACAATTACTTTGGCCTCTGGTGGGGGTCAATGGATTCCTACAATAAGCTTGAGTTCTTAGATTCAGATCTCGAAACAGTACTTGATACCGTTTTGGGTAGTACGTTCAGCATTGGAAATGGTGCGCAGGATGATCCTAACACGAATAAGTACGTTAATTTTTACGGAATGCCCGATTTCTATGGTGTTAGGTTAACCAGCACAAGTTTCGCTTTTGAGGCCGATAACTTGGCGGTAGGTAAAAATGTTGTGCCCGAACCCACCACCATGCTGCTTCTTGGTCTAGGTCTTGTTGGCTTGGCAGGAGCTGGAAGAAAGTTCAAGCAGTAACGAAACACAGAATCGGTTTATTGTATAAAGGCAGGGTCAAATAACGGCTCTGCCTTTTATTTTTTAGATAAGCACACTTCCACTTGTAGTCTTCGGATGAACTCTGAATCTGATTTTAATGAGTACAGGAAGCAATCCGTCAATCCGGAGTCTTTTGATTCCTGCTGCGGCAGTCTTTACATTTCATAGAACAGCCCAAAGACTCCAGATTTCGAATGTGAATTAATCAACTCTTATATGCCGTGAAGGATGTCCATCCATCTGATGGCCTCTGATTCACTGACTTTTCCAAGATAGACCTGAGTCGTTTTGAGATCCTGATGACGTAGAATAATCTTGGAAATGATCTCCAGAGGTGCCGGTGTTTCTCTTTTGCGCATCGGCGATTCAAGTCCTCCGTGGAGGTGGAAATGTCATTCTGAATCGATCTCTTGGGGGCTATTTCTTTCTCAGGTTATATTTCAACATCTTGAGCTGCAGACCTTTTCGGCTGAAACCGAGACGCCTGGCGGCGTGGGTGATGTTTCCGCTGCATTCTCCCAGGATCTTCTCGATCATCCGTTTTTCCACTTCCGCCTTTTGATTTTCGATGAAATTGCGATAGGGGCCGGGTTTTTTTTGATCCTCCGTGAAGGCCTCATCATGATGGTCTTCCAATGCCCCCTTCTTTTCACTGCGGGCCATCAGGACAAGTCGTTCCGTAAAATTCTCCATTTCCCGCAAGAGGTATGTTTCAAACTGGTCTTTATCTTTCTCTTCGGAATCAAGGATTTCCTCACCCGGCGAGTTTTTGATTTCATCGGGAACATCCTCCAGGGATATTTTTTCATCCTTGGCCAGCAGGACGATTCGTTCGACCAGGTTTTCCAGTTCCCGGATGTTGCCTGGCCAGCTGTATTTTTGAAAACAATCCAGGACCTGGGGGACTATCTCCCGAATGCTCCTGTTCAGTTTGGCATTGAAGCGATCCAGAAAATATCGGGTCAGGGACGGGATGTCCTCTTTCCTCTCCCGCAGCGGAGGCATCTTGATGGGCACTACGTTCAGCCGATAATAAAGATCCTCGCGGAAATTCCCTTCCTTGATTTCCTTCTGTAGATCCCGGTTCGTGGCCGCGATGATTCTCACATCCACATGAAGGGTTTTGACCCCGCCGACCCGCTCAAAGGTCTGGTCCTGCAGGACCTGGAGGAGTTTGACCTGCATGTCCCGGGGAAGTTCCCCGATTTCATCGAGAAAGATCGTCCCCTCATGCGCCAGTTCGAATTTGCCGGGTTTAGCCGCTGTCGCCCCCGTAAAGGCCCCCTTCTCATAGCCGAACAATTCCGATTCGATGAGGCTTTCAGCAATGGCGCCGCAGTTTATCTTGATGAAGGCGTTGTTCCTTCTGGGACTTCCCCTGTGAATGGCACGGGCGATCAGTTCCTTCCCTGTCCCGGTTTCACCGGTAATCAGGATGGTCGTCCTGGTCGCGGCAACCTGCTCGATCGTCGCGTAGATCTCCCGGATTTTTTCACTGCGCCCGACAATGCCGTAGTGGTCGATCTCATCCTCTCCCAGGATAACCTTGTCGCAGTTTTTTCTCCGTGTCCGTAGGGCTTTATCGATGACGTTAATCAATTCCCCCTGGTCGAACGGCTTGGTAATGTAATCAAAAGCCCCTTTTTTCAGGGCATCCACAGCCGTTTCGATGGTTCCATGAGCCGTAATGATAATGACCGGCATTTCCGGGTATTTCGCGGTAACGTCCTCCAAAAGCCCCAGGCCGTTGAGCCTCGGCATTTTCAAATCCGTGACCAGGACATCAAAGTTTTCCTTTTCAAGCCGGGTCTGTGCGTCCACACCGTCCACGGCTTCGGTGACCGAATATCCCTTTTTCTTCAGCATGGCATGAAGCACGACGCGCATGTTCAGCTCGTCGTCCACGATGAGCACCTTTTCCATTTTCTGCCTTTTTTCTGCTTATTCCCGCTATTCTTCTTCTCTTAATAACTTTTTTCCGTCTCGATCGACCGGGGTCAGTTTTCCAGCTGTATTCTGAAAGAACTCCCCTTCCCCAGGATGGATTTCACCTTGATGACCCCGCCATGATTTCTCACGATGCGGTTGCAGATCGCCAGCCCCAGTCCAACGCCCCGCTCCTTGCTGGTGTAGAAGGGCTTGAAGATATGTTTCAGCTCCTCTTTCGCAATCCCCTTTCCCGTATCCCTCACCAGAATTTCGATCCCTTCGCTGTTTTCCCTTTCAAACCTTTTTGCGCCCAGGGTCAGGGTTCCGCCTTCCGGCATCGCTTCGATTGCGTTGAAAACGAGATTCAGGATCACCTGCATGATCTTTTCCGAATCCATCTTGATGGCCGGAAGATCTTCCTGCATTTCCTTTTTGATCGTCACACTATCGGCAATTTTCCTGGCTTCTACAAGGGAAATGATTTTATCCAGAACCGGTTCGATCCTCTGCTCCTTTTTCTCATATTTATAGGGCTTCGCGTAGGTCAAAAACTGGGACATCACGCCGTTGAGCCGATCCGTTTCCTCGATGATGACGTTGAGGATCCTCCGGTTCTCCTCGCTGTCGATCTCCGTTGCCAGGTATTGCGCCGCCCCCTTGATGGAGCCGAGGGGGTTTTTGATCTCGTGGGCCAAAACAGGAGCCATCTCCTCGAGCATCATGGACTTTTCCCTCTCAAGCCGTTCGTCGAAAGCGTACAGCGAGGTAAAGACATCCTGGCTGCCCGGGTAGAAGAAGCTGAAAATCTTCTTCATGATCACCTTCAGGGGCGTTACGGAAATCACAATGACAAAGGACGCAACCAGGATGTGCGTCAGGGGGATCGTCGACGTTTTTGTGAAGAGGGAAATGACAAGATAGAAACATCCCGTCGCCAGGAGAGTCGATATCGTGATCACCAGCGCCTTTGCCATCAGTTCGTGAAGGCGGGTCAGGTGGGGATAGGCGATAATCAGTAGGATGAAATACAGAAGCGCCGCGAGAAGAATATTCGCGAAGGGCGGCAGCTCGAGAGTTTGCGCTGCCGCAAGATTCAGCAGGCATAATCCCGCAGCAATGGCACAGGCTATCGCCAGATAAATCAACCTTCTCTTCTCCACGCCGGCGGCCTTCTTCCTGATATACAGCAGAAGCGATGAATAAATAAATAAGGCCACACCGGCGCCATAGGCGCTCATGACAAGAACATACGCATGCCCCCTCAGGATTCCCAGCAGTTGAAGCAGATACCCCGACAGGGGAAGTGCAAAGGCCATGATCAGGGCATTTCTGTTGATGATGTTCCCTTTTTTTATGAGGGTCCGCGAAAAATTCAAACTCATTGCCGGCAGCAGGATCAAGGCCGGCTCCTCAAGGGTTTTCCAAAAACCCGCGTTTGAAACCAGATCCATGAATGAAGCGGCCCTCTCGACAAAAATATTCGCACACAACAAGGCGAAGGTGATCTTTTTCTCATCCTTGTTCTTGTTGATGATCAGCGACGTCGCGATGATCAGACTGACCGTTGCCAGAATAAACGTTTCCATTTTTTAAGCATCCCACCCCTGGCGCCTGATTTTTTCGTTCCAGATGTCCGCGCCTCCCCGGTGCGTAATCCTCTTCGCACCGCGAATTGCTTTATACACTTTTTTGATCTCTGCGTCTCCCGCCCTTTTTTTCTCTCTTTGCAACTACTTGTTTCTAAAACTCATTTATTATTTTATTCCCAATGAGCCCCTTCGGCACGTCCCATGCTATAGGAACTTGAATTTCGACAAAACTGTGGAGAGTCCTATGATTTCCGAAAACTCTATCGCCGCCGTGTTTCCCGGTCAGGGTTCCCAGCGGCCTGGAATGGGAAAAGATTTTTTTGACAGCATCCCCGTCGCCCGGCAGACCTTTGAAGAGGCCTCCGATACCCTGGGCTGGGACGTTGCAGCCCTGTGTTTTTCCGAGGATGAACGTCTCAATCTAACAGAATATACGCAGCCTTGTATCCTGGCCACAGAAATCGCCATGTTTCGCGGGATCCAGGCGCTTTACCCTTTTTCTCCATCTGTTTACGGCGGGCACAGCCTTGGTGAATTTTCCGCCCTCGTCGCTGCCGGCGTTTTTTCTTTTCCGGACACGCTGCGCATCGTGCACGAAAGAGGACGCCTGATGCAGAATGCGGTTCCCGTAGGCGTCGGAGGAATGGCCGCCGTTATTTTGAACGATCTCGATGTCCAGGAGATACGCAGCCTGCTGTCGGATCTGCCTGTCGATGTTGCAAATGAAAACTCCCTTTCCCAGGTGGTCATCAGCGGGGCCGTCGAGGCATTGCCTGCCGCAGAAAAGCGTTTATCCGAGCGGTTTACCGATCCGTCGTTCCGCGTCGTCGCGCTGCGTGTCAGCGCCCCTTTTCACAGCCGGTTCATGAAAGCCATCGGCGAACCTTTCCAGCAGGTCCTGATCGCCACCGCATCTTCCTGGCAGCCCGAAAAGGCGGCAGCAGTGACTTCCAACTACACCGGAACCTACCACCGTCCAGAGGCGGATGCTATTTTAAACGCCCTCGTTTTACAACTGAGTTCCGCCGTTCGTTGGATCGATAACATGAGAGCGTTGTCTTCCACAACCAAAACCGTCTATGAAATCGGACCCGGCAGACCGCTGAGGGACTTTTTCAAGACCATCGGCGTCTCCTGCTCTTCCATCACGGCCCTTTCCGCGGCCCAACGCCTCTTTCGTAACGCCGACAAAGCATCGAACCTTTAAACCCGTTTATTTCTCAAGAAAGGATAAGCTATGGATCTAAGCCTGAACGAAACTCAGCAGATGTACGTGAACACGGTCTCGCGATTTGTCAAGAACGAGATTCTTCCCCACGCCCTTGAGATGGACCGGAAGCACGTGTTCCCAGTGGATTTGCTTAAACAGGTCTGGGATATGGGCATCATGAATATCTCCGTCCCGGAATCCATCAAGGGGTACCATGTCGATGTGGTATCAGCCGCCTTGATCATCCGGGAACTTTCCTATGGCGATTCCGGCCTTGCAACGTCCGCCATGTGCAATGACCTGGCGAACGTCGTTATTGCCCAGCACGGATCGGAAGCTCAGCAGCAGGCCTATCTGAAGCCCTTTGTCGATGCCCCGCTGCTCTCGGCCTTCTGCCTGACGGAACCGGCCGCAGGTTCGGACAACCTTTCCATGACCTCCTATATTTCAAAGCGGGAAGACGGCAGGTATGTCCTCAACGGGTCGAAGTGTTTCATCACCAATGCCACCTATGCCTCTCAATTCACCGTTTTCTGCAAGGTGGGAAAACCTTCCAGCCAATTGATGGCCTGTGCGATCATCCCCGTTCCTCCCCTTCCCCTCGACGCGGCGTCCCCCATTGACGGGGTTCGGGAAATTCAGCTGCCCACAGGCGGAAAGATCATAGTCGGCAAACCGGAAGACAAACTTGGGCAGCGCCTGTCCAACACAGCCGGCGTGACCTTCGAGGATGTTCTGCTCGAACCCGGCCAAATTATCGGAGATCGCCGGCTGGGCTTCAAGTACGTGATCGACGTCCTGGATTTCGCCCGTCCCATGATTGCAGCCATCGGAGTCGGAGTGGCAAAAAGGGCCTTTGATCTGACCCTGTCGTATGCGAAGGAGCGCAAACTCTTCGGCCAGAGGCTCTGTGACATCCCGGTCGCCAGGCAGACCCTTGTCTCGATGTGGAAAAAGGTTGAACTTTCCGAATTGGCTCTGTTAAAATCCGCCATCAAAATCATGGAAGACGCGCCCGATAAAGGGATTTATTCGTCCCTCGCGAAAAACATGGCCGCGGAAACCGCTCTTTTCTGCTGCAACGAGGGGCTGCACCTGCACGGCGGCTACGGGTTCACCAATGAGTATGAGATTTCCAAACTCGTTCGTGATGTGCACATCATTGATATTTATGAGGGCACCCGCGAGGTTCAGGATATGATCATCGGGCGGGAACTGGTATGAGATAATTATGCTATATCTTCACGGCTTAGGTCATTTTCATCCTGAAAATGTCATCAGCAATGCTTTTCTGGAAGAACTGGACATCGGTACGAACGAAGAATGGATCATGGAGCGGGTCGGCATTGCGGCCCGCCGGACGGTCATGTCCCTCGATTATATCCGCTCCACAAAAAATGTGGATCCACGGGCGGCGATAGAGGCCTCTGACTACAATAACGCACAGATCGCCGCCTTCGCGGCGCAGATGGCCCTCGAACGCGCCGGGCTTTCTCCCGGCGATATCGGGATGGTGATTTCGGGAAGTTCCGCTTCGGATCATCTGACACCGGCGGAGGCATCGACCGTCGCCGCGGAACTGAACATCGACGTCCCCTGCTTCGACGTGAATTCGGCCTGCAGCAGCTTCGGGATGGATATTCACGTCCTGGACATGATGAAACCGGAGACTCTTCCCCCTTTCGTACTGATCGTCAATCCGGAAACCATGACCCGGAGCGTGGATTACTCGGATCGCGCCGTCGCCGTTCTCTTCGGCGATGGAGCCGCAGCGGCGGTGGTTTCAACGCGGGAGTCCTCCGGGGCCGTCTTTCTCTCCAGTTTCTGTGATTCGAAGCCCACAGCCTGGGAAAAGGTAGTTATTCCCCGGATGGGTTATTTTCGCCAGGATGGGCATGCGGTTCAGGGGTTCGCCATCCGCAAGACGACGGACTCCATCCGGGCGTTGCAGTCCGTTTACCCGGTCAACCGCTTTGTCGGCCATCAGGCCAATCTCGGGATGCTCCGCACCGCCTGCGAGCGCACTGGCATTTTGGAGGAGCAGCACTGGCACAATGTTGAATATTTTGGCAACACAGGCTGCTCCGGCGCTCCTGCTGTTCTGAGCCAGCACTGGAACGACTTTTCCCCCGGCGACCACGTGGCGGTCTGCGTTGTGGGGGGCGGTCTGACATGGGTGCATACCCTATTGAAAATTGAGGATCAATTATGACCTATGAGGAGTTTCGCGAACGCGGCAGCTTCAGCCTTGAAGATCTGCTGGCCTTTGCTTACGGTAATCTCGTGGAAAATCGCCCCGAAGGCTTTGACGCCCGCCTTCCTGCGCCCCCCTTTCTCATGATGGATCGGATTCTGACGATCACCCACGACGGTCGTCAAGGCCGCATTGTGGCGGAACAGGATATTCGCCTTGACGCGTGGTATTTTCAGTGTCATTTCTCCGGGGATCCTATCCAGCCGGGTTGTCTTTGTGTCGATGCCGTCTGGCAGTTGCTCGGGTTTTACTGTGTCTGGCGCGGGGCCCTCGGGGCGGGTAGGGCGCTCGGCTGCCAAAACGTTTCCTTCAACGGCCAGATTCGTCCGTATAACCGCTGCGTCCGCTACGAAGTGGATATCCGCCGCTTTTCCCAGTTGAAAGATTCCGGTTCCAGCGTGGTTATCGGCGATGCGAAAGTCTTTGTCGACAACGAATTGATCACGGAGATCAACAAGGCCCAGTCCGGTGTTTTCAGCGGCATCGTTTACCCGGATTATCCCAAGCACTCCCGCAATTCGACGGGAGGAATCATCAGGAGCTAATCATGAGTTCGAATAAACCAGTGGCGATAGTGACGGGGGGCGGTACGGGCATCGGCGCCGCCTGTTCCAGGGTTCTTTCCCGGGAAGGTTTCCGGGTGGGAATCAATTATATCGATATCGTTGAAGAGCAGGCCAAGGCCGTTCTTGCGGAGATTGAAGACGGATTTCTTCTCAAGGCCGACCTCACGGATGCCGGCCAGGTCGAGTCCATGCTTGCCGAAATCAAGGAGCAGGCCGGCCGTGTCGATGTGCTTCTCAATGCCGCAGGCATTTCCATCAACAAGGACATCAACAGTATGACGCTGGAGGATTTCGATCTGCAGCGGGCCATCGTCCGGGGAAGCTGGTATCTGACCAAACGGATTCTGCGGCTTTTCATGCTCCGGAAAAACAGCGGTCGCATCATCAACATCTCCAGCGTCGTCGGCCATACCGGGAACAGCGGGCAAATTCCCTACACGATGGAAAAAGCCGCCCTGGACGCCTTTACGAAGTCGCTCTGCAAGGAACTGACGGGAAGAAACATCCTGGTGAATTCCATTGCGCCGGGATTCATTGACACCCCGATGACCCAGAATCTGCCCGAGGAAGTCAAAAAGCGCATCCTGGACAGCATCCCCCTGGGGCGTCTCGGCTCTCCGGAGGAGATCGCCGATGTGGTTTCCTTCCTCGCCTGCCGGGCCTCCTATATTTCAGGGACGGTGATTCATGTCAACGGAGGCCTTTATGGGGGCTGATCGAAAAACCATGGATCTCGTGCTGAAGGCGGTTCCCCAGCAATACCCCTTCCGGTTCATCGATGAGATCATCGAGCTCGACGAGAATCACATCGTCGGCGCATACCGTTATCGCGAGGACGAGTATTTCTATACGGGACACTTTCCTGACCGTCCGATTACCCCGGGAGTGATTCTGATTGAAACGATGGCCCAGACCGGCGTCGTGGCTTTCGGTCTTTATCTGACAATGCAGCAGAAGCACAATTCTCTTGAAGAGACCAGACAATTGACAACCCTTTTTACGTTTGTAGAAAGTGTCGAATTCAATAATATTGTATCGCCCGGCGAACGGGTGGTCATCCGTGGTGAAAAAATATATTTCCGGAGAGGAAGCCTTAAAACAAAGATCAGTATGGAACGGGAAAACGGTGAAAATATCTGTTTTGGTGTACTAGCCGGGGCGGGGGTTATGTTGCATGAAACGTAGAGTCGTTATTACAGGAATGGGTGTCCTTGCACCCAACGGTCATGGTCTGGAGGAATATGAAGCGGCCCTTCGTGAAGGACGGTCCGGGATTCGCTATATTCCGGAGTTGAAGGAGCTCAATTTTGCCTGTCAGGTCGGTGGAATCCCGCAGGGTGTCGAGGCGATACGGGAGCGATATTTCGTCCCGGAACAGCTGATTTCGATGAATGAGAATATCAGCTACGCGGCAATCTCAGCGGTTGATGCCTGGAGGGATGCCGGGCTGACCGTCCCTTCATTCGATTCCGATGAGGTGGACTGGGATTCGGGCATTATCGTCGGTTCCGGCATCGGGGGGATGGACACCATCGCCAATATCGTGGTTCCCATGGTCAATGCGGGAAAAGTGAAGCGGATGGGCAGCAGCATTGTCGAACAGGTCATGAACAGCGGGACCAGTGCGCGTGTCGGCGGACTGCTGGCCCTGGGAAACCAGGTGACCTCCAACTCCTCGGCGTGCAGCACCGGCAATGAAGCCATTTTTGATGCCATGACGCGGATTCGGGCCGGATTGGCCAAGCGCATGCTGGCCGGCGGCACGGAAGGCGCCTCACCCCATATCTGGGCGGGCTTCGATGCCATGCGGGTGCTCTCCAAAAAATCGAATGACCGCCCCGAAGAGGCATCGCGGCCGATGAGCGCATCAGCCGGCGGATTTATTCCCGGATCCGGGGGGGCCCTTCTTCTTCTCGAGGACCTGGAAACGGCTCAGGCCCGCGGCGCCCGCATTTACGCGGAGCTGCTCGGAGGGCACGTCAATTGCGGCGGACACCGCATGGGGGGCTCCATGACCGCCCCCAATCCGACAGGGGTCAAGAGGTGCATCCTTGCAGCCATCGCCGACGCGGGGATTTCGGCTCAGGACATCGAGGCCATCAACGGCCACCTGACGGCCACCTTCGCTGACCCCTACGAGGTGAAGAACTGGACCGGAGCGTTAGAACGCGGTCCGGAAAATTTCCCCTACATCCAGTCAACAAAGTCCATGGTCGGTCATTGCCTTGGTGCAGCCGGGGCCATTGAGTGCGTTGCCGTTGTGCTGGAGCTCTACAAGGGGTTTCTCCATCCCTCCATCAACTGCGAGGATGTCCATCCGGAGATTACCGCTTTTTCCAAAAGCATTCCGCATCAGACGGTGGAGTGCCCGGATTTGAAAATTATCGCCAAAGCCGGCTTCGGATTTGGCGATGTGAACAGTTGCCTGATTTTTAAGAAATGGGAAGAATAAAAACAAATAAGAGCATTGAAAAGGAGCATTAAAATGGACGAAAAAAAGATTTTTGAAGAGTTGATCAACATCCTGAGGCTTTACGCCAAGGACCCCGCCCTTCTGGAAACGGCGACAAAAGATACCCACATTCTCAACGACCTCAAAGTCAATTCCGCGCGTCTTGTGGACGTCATCATCAAATGTGAGGATGTCTTTGGAATAGAGATCGATGACGACGATGCCGACAAAATCCGGACCATCGGAAATGCAATCGAAGTGGTTCAAAGCAAACTGGCTTAAGGGTTCTTCATGAAGAAAGCGGGAAATAATTCTCTCAGACTGCAATATGCTCTCGGCAGAATCGCCGTTTTTATTGTCGGTCCATTGATATATCTTGCCATACGCCTTGCGGGTTACCGAATCCGGGACATCCGCAGGATCCGCCATAAATGCCACGAGCTCTTCAAAATCCATGAAGGGCCGTGGATCATTTGTGCGAATCATCTGACGATGATCGATTCCGCCATTCTGACCTATGCCATCGCGCCGTTGTACCGTTTTCTTCTGAGCTATCAGACGCTCCCCTGGAACGTTCCGGAGCGGGCGAATTTCCAACGGAATCTCTTTCTCACGGTTGTCTGTTATCTTACAAAGTGCATTCCGATCAGCCGCGGAGCCGGTCGCCAGGAGGTCCAGTCCACACTCGACCAATGTCTTGCCGTATTGAACAGCAAGCAGAATGTCATGATTTTCCCGGAAGGGGGCCGTTCCCGGATCGGCCATGTGGACACGGAGAATTTTTCCTACGGGATTGGTCAGTTGATCGACTGCTGCAGGGAGTGCAAAGTGCTTTGCCTATACCTCCGGGGAGATCATCAGGATCAATACAGCAATCTGCCCCGGTGGGGAGAAAAGTTTTCCGTGCTGGTCGATGTCATTGAACCGGCACCAACGGAATTGAGCGGCCGCAGGGCGCACCGTCACTACGCGGCTCAATGCATACAGAAACTCGCCCATATGGAGGAACAGCATTTTGCCTCATGTCGGCAACGACATCGTGGATCTGACCCAATCCACTGCAAAAAAGAAGAGCAGAAATATTCGTTTCCTCAACCGCGTCTTCACGCCTGATGAACAGGACTTCATCCTGTCCTCATCCGCCTTCCCGGAACTGAGGCTCTGGTGCTGCTGGGCGGCCAAGGAAGCGGCTTACAAAGCCATCAGCAAGGCCTGTCCTGACATACCAGCCATCCCGAAGCTCTTTCCGGTCTCCATAGACCCTGAAGGCCATGAAGATTCCGGAACGGAATCTCCGGACATCCAGGGCCTTTTCTTTCCACGTCTGTCTGCAGGTTCCGTCTTGACGCCCGCTGGGAGGTGCTGGATCCGGATTGAATACCGCCATACCTACCTCCACTGCCTTGCCTTTACTCACGCTCCGGATACCCTGAGCGTTTTCCGTCATGTTCACTACCTTTCTTCATCCCTTCAGGGGGGGCGCGCTCCCGATACCGAGGCCGGCCGGCTGGCGGCAAGGTTCTATCTTGCGGGACTGCTTTCCGAGCATTTCGAGGACCTGGAGATTGTCCGGCAGCAGAAGGGATCTTCAGCGGCACCGCCCCGGGTCTTCTGCCGGGGCCGGCTCCTTGATGTTGACATCAGCCTGAGTCATGACGGGTTGTTTCTGGCCCATGCCTGCCTCCTGCAACCTTCCGTTCCCTGATTCGAAAGGCCTTCGTTTTGGGATTTGCACTCCTTGCCTTCCTATGGTAGTTTTTCCGGAAATGCATGTTTTGCCTGAGGGCATGTAAAGACGAGGAATCATCACCACGGCACCCTGGATTGCGGAAATTCAATGGTTACTTTTATTGAAGGCATAGGCACAAGGACGTTAAAGCTTTGCCGTTCCGCATTCGAAACGCTTTTTTTTACCTGGCAGGTCATCCTTCATCTCCTTGACCTCAAGACGTACAATAAGGCCACTCAACTGGTCATCATCACGCAGCTGTATTTTACGGCCGTACAGATACTGCCCCTGTTCATCTATATTTCCGCCCTGATGGGCCTGTTTCTGATGGGGATCGTCCTTGACTCCATCAAACAGATGGGGATGGCGGGGAATCTGGGTAATATTCTGATGGGCTTCATCTTCACGGAGGTGTGCCCCTTTATGACCGTGCTCCTGCTGGCGTTGCGCTCCGGGGCGGCGCTCAACACGGAGGTGGCGGTCATGAAGGTCAGCAAGGAATTGGATGCGCTGAATGTCTTTAGAATCGACGCCTTCGATTATATCGTTGTCCCCAGAATTTTGAGCGGAATCATTTCCGTCGTTCTTCTCAACGGCATTTTCACCCTCGTGCTTCTGGCGAGCGGGGCCCTGTTTTCGCGGATGATTTTCGGTCTGGCATTCGATGCCTACATCCGGATTCTGGTTGTATCCGCCGACTTTTCGGACCTGGTGATCCTGATCCTGAAATGCGCAACCTTCGGATTTTTTATCACCCTGCTTCCGATTCGATACGGTTTGACGGCATCGAATGAATTGTCCAGCATTCCCATAGCCGTTTTGACCGGTATGAATAACGTATTTATAGCCATCGTCGTCATTGAGGTCCTGTCATTAATCCTAAGCTCCATTTAATATTATTTGAAGATGAGAATCGCCTTGACGAGGCCCTTTCGGATTTGAAGGAGAGGCATCCGGAGAACCTCGGGCTTGTTTCAACGGACATTCCCCTGATTTCCAACTTGAATGTGTGGCTGAATATTGCTCTAATACGGCTTTACCATCTCAGCGAAAGCAGGCTGCAGGCGAAGAGGGTCGTCGTGGGTCTTCTGAACCGTTTTCAGAAGCGGGAGATCGCCGGTTTGCGAATTGCGGCGCTGGATCACTGGGAACGCTACCTGGTCAAACTGCTGCGGGCGGCGATGGTCCAGGATGCCCTGATCGTCATTGACCGGCCCTTTCGTCTCGTGCCTGATCTGCCCGATGCGGAACTGATCGAGAACAGTCTGACCCGGATCGATGACCTTTATTTCTCCTGCAGGATTTTGGATTATTCATGGAATCGCGACCGCTATAGGATAAAAGATGTTTCGGAGTCTTGAATACAAGGTCGGGCTGTTCATCCTGATCACCTCGGTGCTGATTGTTTCCGCCATCGGTTATGTGGCCTACAAGAAGGATGTTTTTTCCCGGGTGGACACGTACACACTGGCCTCCTTTTCCGGTGAAGATCTGACGGAGGGTATGCCGGTCCTCCTGTCAGGCTACAAGATCGGCAGAGTGCATGCCCTGGAACTCGGCGATGACGGGCGCATCCTGATCCGGATCAAAATTCTCCACCGGCATGCGAAATGGCTTCGGCGGGACAGCGTGTTTATCATCAACAAGCCGCTGATCGGCGATCCGCGCATCGTACTTTCCACGGGGAAAATGAGCAGTCCCCCCCTGTCCACGGAAGCGATCAAGGAAGTTGTGGTGGCCAATGACATCAACACAACCATCAAGAAACTGGAACCGGTCGTGGAGCGGCTGAACCGGATCACCATCAATATCGAAACCCTGACGGCGAACCTGGTCGACCCGAAGGGAAACGTGAATCAGATTCTGCGTCACACGGAAACACTGGCCGAGCGGCTGGCCCGCACGGATTCCCTTCTTGATCTTGCCTTGGGCAACCCGGATACGGTGTCCGCCGTACAGGAAGCACTCAAAAATACAGAGGAAATAACCACGGAGATGACCCGCATTTTAAAGACGGTGGATGCCATGGCTGTAAAATCGGATGAAGCCCTTTACGGCAAGGACGGAATTTTCCCATCCATGCGAACGCTCCTGGTGGATCTTGTGGGCAAGCTGGCCAAACTGGATCAGTTCGTTATCCATGTAAACAACGTGGGCGCCAACGTGGACGCATCGACAAAGGATCTCGGAGTGCTGCGCAGGGACATCGATGAAACGATCAGCACGATCAACAGTCTTGTCAAGGAGTTGGACAGGAAAATCCCCTTCAGGAAGGAGCCCAGGATAAAACTGCCGTGAAACGATACCTGGCTTTCATGTGTGGCTGTCTGCTTCTGTTATGCGGATGCGCCGGGAAATCCGTCCCGGAATGGAGAACGGCCAGCTTTTCCCATCTGGAACGATACAAGAGCGATTTTCTGTCGGGAAAGGACACAACGGCTGAATTTCACTTTCAAAAGGCCATTGAGGAAATTAAAAGAAGCGGCGATTTATCGCTGCTTATGACGGCTTACCTGACCCGGTCTGCGCTCCGGATCGCTGTCCTTGAAACGCCCGACCACCGGGAATATCTCGAAATCGCAAAAGCCAATCCGGCCGGTGCCGATCGTCAAAAAAACTATTATCTCTTATTGGCGGGGAGCTTCGACTCGCTCCAGAGAGAGCACCTTCCGCCCTCCTATCAGGACCTTGCCGCAGCCCTGGAGAGGGGAGACAGGGAGGAGATCTCCGGGTCGGTTCACAGAATCCGCGATGACCTCTCCCGGCTGATCGCCACGGGGCTGGCGGTCCGCTATCGAGGGGAGGACGAAGCCCTGCTGACCGGTGCAGTGGACCTCGCTTCCGTTCATGGCTGGAGGAGGCCCCTGCTGATTTATCTTGACCGCCTGAAATCGTTTTACCGGAGCCGGTCGGAGATGGAAAAAGAAGAGAAAATCCGCCGGAAGATTGAATTGCTCTCAAGCCGGTCAGGCATGTGGAGCAAGCCGGGTCCAGCTTGTTGCATTCCAGAAATGCCCGGTGGCGTCGACAAGGCTTTCTGGAGTCAAGGCACCGCATTTCAGGGCAAAATAGCGATGAAAGGCCAGGCAGGGCGTTAATTCCGGATGGAACACGGTGACGAGTACCCGGTCGTTTTCCGCGGCAGCGATATAGTCCTCAAATTGCAGGAGGACCTTGACATCGCGTCCAACGCCGACGATCTTCGGAGCCCGGATGAAGGTGAGGGGGATGGCGTCCGGAGAGACCTCGGGAATTGAAGCTTCGCGATAAAAACTGTCCAGCTGCGAACCGAAACCGTTCCGTTCAATGGCCATGTCAATCAGCCCGAGATGAGGCTTTTCTCCCAGAACGCGGGTTGCCAGGAGAATCGCACCGGCACAGGTCCCCCAGATGTTCATGCCCCGATGAAAGGCAGCCAGCAAAGCCTCTTCCATTCCGAAGATCCGCATCAGCCGGGAAAGGCAGGTGCTCTCCCCCCCTGGGAGGATCAATCCCGCAATATCTTCAAAATCACCGGATTCTTTAACTCTTTTTCCGGTTATTCCCAGACGCTCCAGATGGTCCAGATGCTCGCAAACCCCTCCCTGAAGATCAAGAACACCGATTCTGTTTTGTAACAATGCTTCGCTGCAGATCATCGTGAAAAAAAACTTTTGATTTACCAGCCCCGCGTCGCCAGGATCTGATCCTCGGGTATTTGAGCGATTTCAAGCCCGGGCATGGCATCGCCCAGGTCCATGGAGGCCTCCAGGACCTTTGCCGGATCGTTGAAGTAGGCCGTCGCCTTGACAATGGCACGGGCGCGCCTGGCAGGATCCGAAGATTTGAAGATGCCCGACCCCACAAAGATGCCGTCGCAGCCTAGCTGCATCATCAAAGCGGCATCAGCCGGCGTTGCAATCCCTCCCGCGGCAAAATTCACGACGGGGAGGCGTTTGAGTGTCCGGACCTGAAGGGCAAGCTCATGGGGAATCCCGTTGTTCTTTGCAAAAGCCGTAACCTCTTCAACCGGCATGCTGGCCAGTTGCCTCGTTTCTCGATTCATGGTCCTCATGTGGCGAACCGCTTCCACAACGTTTCCCGTACCGGCTTCACCCTTCGTTCGAATCATGGCCGCGCCTTCGGCGATCCGCCGGAGCGCCTCGCCGAGATTTCGAGCACCGCAGACAAAGGGGATGGAAAACCTGGTTTTGTCGATGTGGCACTCCTCGTCAGCGGGTGTAAGAACCTCGCTTTCATCAATATAATCAATCTTGAGAGCTTCCAGGATCTGCGCCTCCACAAAGTGACCGATCCGGGCCTTTGCCATGACCGGAATTGAAACGGACTTCTTGATTTCGGAGATCATGGCTGGATCGGACATTCTTGCCACCCCGCCCTGCGCGCGAATGTCCGCCGGTACGCGCTCCAGGGCCATGACCGCCACAGCCCCCGCCTCTTCTGCGATCTTAGCCTGTTCAACATTGGTAACGTCCATGATGACGCCGCCTTTAAGCATTTGTGCCAGTTGAACATTGAGTTCATATCTTTTTGTGTCCACGATAGGTTACCTCTCCAGTTCCCGGGAATTCCAGGATATAAAGTGATTTGATTTTTATGATGATTTTGGGAATACGTCAAGAGTAAAAGCAAAATGAAAGAATTTCGAACCGGAAAGAATCCGACATTCCCATTCCGGCCCGGGGAGCGGCGGCTGCCGGCATCTTCCCCATTCCGGGATGGGCTTCACCAAAACATCCGCATTTTAACGCCCTGAGAATCCAGGTATGTCTTTATGTCCCGTATTGTATAACTGTGATAATGAACCATGGACGCAATCAGTGCCGCATCGGCTCTGCCACGGGTCAAAACGTCGCAAAGATGCTCGGGGTTGCCCGCCCCGCCGGAAGCGATAACCGGAATGCGCACATTTGATGAAATCAGGGACGTCAGATAGATCTCGTAACCTTCCCGGGTGCCGTCTGCATCAATGGAATTAAGGCATATTTCTCCGGCACCGAGGCTCTCGGCCCTTCTGGCCCACGCCAGGGCGTCAATCCCTGTAAAAATGCGGCCCCCGTGAATGACCATCTCGTAACCCGATGGAATGGATGACGATGCATCGACTTTTTTAACGTCCATACCCAGAACGATGCATTGTGAGCCGAAGGCTTTGGCCCCCTCACTGATGAGAAGAGGATTTTTGATGGCTTCCGAATTGACGCTGATCTTCTCAGCTCCCGCCAGGATCACGCGCCTCATGTCTTCGACCGTCCGGATTCCTCCGCCTACGGAGAAGGGGATCATGATGACCTCCGCCACCTGGCGGACAAGATCGATCATGATGTCCCGACTGTCTGCCGATGCGGTGATGTCATAAAAGACAAGTTCATCCGCCCCCTCTTCATAGTACCGGCGGGCCGCCTCAACAGGGTCTCCGATATCAATATTATCCTTGAATTTTATCCCCTTGGTCAATTGGCCGGCGCGGACGTCAAGACAGGGGATGATCCGTTTACTCAGCATCCGTTCCTCTCCATCCACAAAAATTCTCGAGGATCGCCAACCCGGGCCTTCCGCTCTTCTCCGGGTGAAACTGCACCGCAACGACATTTGCCGCCCCGACCGCGGAGGGAAATTCGATTCCGTAAGAAGTTGTTCCCAGGACATATTCTTCTGAATCCGGACGGGGAAAGAACGAATGCACAAAGTAAAATTCCGCATGGTCCGATATTCCGCGGAAAACGGGATGGTTTGTTCGAAAGGACACGGAATTCCACCCCATGTGGGGTATTTTCAGCAGGGCGCCGCTGCTCATCAGATCCTCGGGAAAACGTTTAACCGTGCCGGGGAGAATCCCCAAACAGGGGGTCGTGTTTTCTTCGCTGAAGTCGAAGATAATCTGAGTTCCGAGACAAATCCCCAGCAGGGGTTTCCCCTCCCGGGCGAGTTGGATAATGACCCGGTCCAGCCCTGTCCGCTTTAAATGGAACATGGCATCCCCCGCCGCACCGACTCCCGGAAAAATAACGTGGGAGGCGCTGCACAGCGTTTCATAATCCTTTGTAACGACGCACTCCTGCTTTAACCACTTGAGGGCGCGGAACACACTGGTCAAATTTCCTGCCTGGTAATCAATGATCGCGATCATAAATTCATCTGAAGGGGCCTCGCCATACTTCCCTCGTCAAAGCCGGGCAATGTCCTGTCTCCGATGTAAAAAGCCTCGCCTGACACGGAAGCCAGGCAAGGCTTTCACACTTCTCAATTGGTGCTGCTTTCCTCTATGCGAATCTTGACTCTTCTCTTCTACACCGCGCAATCGTTACGCAGGCTGAAAGACATAGGTCAGCTGCCCGTTGCTTGTCTTGGCTGGCTTGGCCGCCATCTCCATACCGACCTTCAGGGAGTCATCAGGATTGGAGACCGCCGGGTCGATGCGCCCGAACACCTTGTAATCGCCGTAATCTACGAGGGCGATGGTGTAGGGCAGTTCATCCGTGAAGCCCGTCGGCCCGTAGCGAAGCGTGCTGAAAGATACCAGCTTTCCCTTGCCGGTGACTTCAAACCAATCCATATTGCTGGACAGAGACTTGTAACACTGAGCGCGTGGTGGGAAAAATTTCTGGCCGCAATCCTTGCAGACTGTTCCCATGATCTTTCCCTGTTCCAGGTAATCAATAAAATCGTTGACCTGCGTTACACCTGTGAAGCTTACCGTCCCAAATTTACTGAAGCGAACATCTTTATCTTTAGCCATGATTATTCTCTCCCAAAAATAGTCACACTACCGTACAAGCCGACACCACCGATGTTATGAACCAGACCGAACATCGGATCCTTCACCTGAATATTATCAGCCTCATCCCTCAGCTGACGAACGATGGTCCGAACCTGCGAACCACCCGTTGCTCCGATGGGATGCCCCTTGGAAAGAAGACCGCCGTCGATGTTGACGGGGATGCTTCCCTCTTTATAGGTCTCTTTGGCACGGACCAATTCAGGACCGCCGCCCGCCTCTGCAAAACCGAGGTTTTCAATGGCCATCATTTCGGCAATGGTAAAGCAGTCATGGACTTCAGCAACATCGATATGCTTCGGCGTAATGCCGGCCATTTTGTAAGCCTGCTTACCCGCTTCAATGCCAACCGCCAACCCGCTCAAAGATTCACGCCCGACCATGTTGACCGAGGCCGAAGCGGCGCCGACGCCGAGAATCCAGACAGGCTTCTTGCAGAATCTCTTCGCCTTCTCTTCGTTGGCGACGATGATGCAGGAACTGCCGTCGGCGTTTGCGCAGCAGTCTCCCACGCGCAGAGGGCTGGCGACCGGTCCGCCCATCTTCTGGGGATCGAGGAAATCTTCATGGGCCACTGGTTTCCGATAAACGGCGCGGTCATTCAGAACACCGTAAGTTGCTGATTTCACACGGATATTTGCGAGATCTTCCGGTTTTGTTCCGTATCTTGCGAAGTGAGCCTGGGCATGAAGGGCATAGTAGGCAGGCATCATTGTGCCGAAGGTCGATTCCCACTGAATGTCGGCGCCCCGGCCCATTCTTTCCTGGGACTCATTGGAGGTCAACTGGGACATGATCTGGAAGCCCAGAACCATAACGCAGTCATGGAGGCCGGATGCAACCAGGGAGTAAGCCAGCTTCAATCCCGTACTGCTGGATGAACAGAGGGTTTCAACATAGAAGGTCGGCTGGGGATTCAAACCCAGATATTCGGCTACAACACCAGCCGGGGATCTCTGCTTGTCATACTCGGGGGCGGAACACATGACCGTCGCGTCAACATCCGAGTTCTGTATATTTGCATCCTTCATTGCTTCACTATAAGCTTCAAACGCCAATTCCCTGATGGAACCGGGATAGCTTCGAACAAAGGTGCTTTGTCCTACGCCAATAACTGCAACTCGACTCATAAATTTCCTCCTGATCTTTTTGTTTAGTTCATCCCGTCACACAATTTTCATTGCCGGAGTAATGCTCAACAGCGGTTTTGCTACCACAAAATATCACAACTGTCAATTTATAAAAGCCAGCCTTTTGGCCTGGATTGGCCTGTCAACCTTGCCCGCAATTCCCTGCTCTTTCCGCCCGTCCTCTCCAATATTTTTCTTCCCTAAAAGCAGTCCTCCAGGGGCCATTTATCCGCTATTTCACGATGAGCGGACCAGTCTCCTCTCAAAGTCGCCACGGAGAGAGATTCCCTGATCAGAGAAGAGAAGGTCTTCCTGGGAACAAAACGGGCACCGAGGGAGGCGAGATGTGAGGTGTAAACCTGGCAGTCAATCAGGGTAAAATGAAGGTTTCCAAGCAGTTGCGCCAGAAATATCAACGCCGCCTTGGAGGCGTTTTTTTCCTTGGAAAACATGGATTCGCCGAAAAAGCAGCCTCCCAGGGAAACGCCGTACAGTCCCCCGGCCAGCTTTTCGCCGCACCAAACCTCCACGGAGTGCGCATAGCCAAGTTCATGAAGGATGCAATAGGCCTCCTCCATCCCGGCTGTAATCCATGTCCCATCCTGAGCCGGCCGGCCGACTGTTCCGCAGGCGGAAATCACGTCGTCAAAATGCTGGTCCAGGGTCATGGAAAACCGCTTCTGCTTCAGGACCTGCTTCATGCTTCGGGATATGACGATTTCCCGGGGGAAGAGAATAAAACGGGGATGGGGAGCCCACCAGAGGATGGGATCCCCATTGGAATACCAGGGAAAGATGCCCTGCCGATACGCCTCCAGAAGACGGTAGGGCGACAAATCACCGCCCACCGCCAAGAGGCCGTTTTCCATCGCCAGGGATACGGGGGGAAAGAGAATCTCTTTACCGAGCCGGAAGATCGGCATGGTCCTTCCGTTCGAGCTGTTCCTCCATCACCTTGACGACGACATCATCTTCGTCGATATCCGCATAGGCCTTGCCGCCCTGCTGCAGGCTGCCGAAAAGGACCTCGTCGACAAAGAACCGTTTGACCTTGTCCTGAATCAGTCGGGCAATCTCCCGGGCTCCGTATTCCGGGGAATAGCCCTTACGGGCCAGCCAGGCAAGGCAGGCCTCTGAAACCTCCAGTTCGACCTTCTTGTCCTGCAACTGTCTGTTGAAATCCCGGATTGCCTTCTCCACGATCTTCAACACCACCTCATCGGTCAGGGCATTGAAATTGATGACGGCATCGAGGCGGTTTCGGAACTCCGGCGAGAAGATGCGCTCGATTTCCACAAACACGGCATCCCGGTTGATTTCCTTTCCGCCGAAACCGATGGCCGGCTTTCCGATTTCCCGCGCACCGGCATTGGAGGTCATGAGAATAATGACATTGCGGAAATCGGCCTTTTTACCCGTGTTGTCCGTCAGGGTCGCGTAATCCATGATCTGGAGCAGGGTGCTGAATATATCGCTGTGCGCCTTTTCAATTTCATCGAAGAGCAGCACGGAATGCGGAGATTTCCGGATGTCCTCGGTCAGAAGGCCGCCTTCTTCGTAACCCACATAACCCGGAGGTGCGCCGATCAACTTGGCGACCGTATGCTTCTCCTGGTATTCACTCATGTCATACCGATGGAGCGGAATGCCCAGAGAGGAAGCCAACTGGCGGGCCAGCTCCGTCTTGCCGACACCCGTCGGGCCTACCAGCAGGAAGGAGCCCACGGGCTTGTCCGGCTCGCGGAAACCCGCCCGTGACCGCTTGATCGCTTCCACCAGCTGTTCGATGGCGGAATCCTGCCCGAAGATGGAGCTTTTCAGCTCGAGTTCAAGATCCCTCAATTTTTCAATTTCGGAGGAGGAAACGTTCTTCTCGGGAATCCGGGCTATCTTGGCGACGATCCGCTCCACATCATGCTGATCAATCACATGGCGGATATAATCAGCTGACGGCCGCATATTGGCGACGGCCCCTGCTTCGTCGATGACATCAATCGCCTTGTCCGGGAGCTTCCGGTCATTGATGAATTTTCCGGACAGCTCCGCGGCGGACCGCAGGGCCGCCTCCGTGTAATAGACGTGATGGTATTCCTCGTACTTGTCCTTCAGCCCCTTGAGGATCTGGAACGTCTCCTCGACGGTCGGCTCGGGAACCTCAATCTTCTGAAAACGCCGCGACAAAGCGCCGTCCTTCTCGAAATATTTTCGGTACTCGTCATACGTCGTAGAGCCGATGCACCGAAGATTTCCGTTGACCAGCGCCGGTTTGAGAATGTTGGAGGCATCCATGGAGCCGCCGGACACCGCACCTGCCCCCACGATGTTATGGATCTCATCGATAAACAGGATCACATTATCAAGTTTATTCAGTTCTGAAAGAACACGCTTCATCCGCTCTTCGAAGTCACCGCGGAATCGCGTCCCTGCCAGCAGGGCACCCATATCCAGGGCATAGATCCTGGCATGCTTCAACCGCCGGGGCACTTTTCCATGGATGATCATCTGGGCCAACCCTTCCGTCAGGGCCGTCTTCCCTACTCCCGGTTCACCCACATGAACCGGGTTATTCTTCAACCGCCTGCAGAGAACCTGGATGGTCCGATCCAGGATGTCCTCCCTGCCGATCAACGGATCCAGTTCACCGGCCATGGCCTTGGCGGTCAGGTCCGTCGTGAAGGCCTTGAGCACTTCGCTCTTCACCGTTTCCTGTTCGCGGCGGCCCGTCTCTCCGTCGGCCTTGGGATCTTCATGCTTCGGACCGTGCTCAAATTCCTTTTCCGGTATGGCCGGTATCCCGTGAGAAATATAATTCAGAAGCACAAGCCTGGTTATCCCCTCCTGGGCCAGAAAGTAGGAGGCGAAAGACTCCTTTTCCTCCAGAATGGAGACCAGGACATCCCCCAGATCCAGGACTTCTTTCTGCGACGACGAATTATGCCATACAGCCCTCTCGAGAACGCTCTGAAAACCCAGAGACTGAACGGCATCCGAATCATTCAGCTTTGCATGGGAATCATGAAGATGATGTTCCAGGGCGCTCTTTAAATGGCCCAGATTTCCCCCGCACCTCGCGATGATATCCCGCCCTTCATCAAAGAAAAGCGCGGCATAGAGCAGGTGTTCCGGGGTAATAAATTCATGGCGCCGTGATTTTGCTTCCGCATAGGCCGCCATGATAATTTGATTCAAGCTTTCACTAAGCCTCATTATTCTTACCTCTCGTTTTAAAACTTCCTGTGGCCGGGCCGGTCCCGGCCTTTCATCCGGCCAAACCGCCCGGCCGGATTTCTCCGGGGCCTCCTTTTCAGGCTTCGTCCATGCTGCACCTTAAAGGAAACTCCCTCTGCCTGGACATGCAATGAACCCGGGCAATTTTCGTGGATGCAATGTCATAGGTGTAAATTCCGCAGACGCCCAGACCCTTCCTGTGCACATCCAGCATGATCCTCGTCGCCTCTGCGGCTGATTTGTGAAAGATGGTCATCAAAATATAAACGACAAAATCCATCGTGGTATAGTCATCGTTGTGAAGCAAAACACGGTACATCCTGGGCTTTAAAATCTCGTTTTCCAGCCCGATGTCCAACTCATCGCTGTGATTCGGTTCCTGGTGCATTCTCTTTCCGCTTCCCAATCAGGTACGGCCTCCTCTTCAGGACTGCAGGAGTTCGAGTCCTTCTGCTGGCATGTTTCATGCCGGGAGAATCTTTCTTTGCCACCGAAGAAGGAATTCCTCAATAAAAGCCAATCTTCTCAACCATCTAATGGAGCATTGTACCAGTTATATAATTCAAATTCACCCAAAATTCAAATTCTTTCCCTGCTCATACAATCACGCCTGCGGCTTCCCTTGACGAATATAATGTAATCACACCTTCTCCTCATGGCAATCCCTATCGGACATAAATCTTGCGAAGTCCCTGACGGCCAATTTCACCTTGACATGAAAATGGGTTTCATATAGAAAGTCAAATTTACTTATTGAACTCTTAAGAAGGAGGAAAATTCTTGGCTACACATAAATCCGCAGAAAAGAGAAGCAAGCAGAATGAGAAACGCCGGGTGGGAAATATCTCTATAAAATCAAGAGTTAAAACCTACATCAAATCGGTGCTTACGGCTGTCGAGGCAAGGGATAAAGAGGGGGCGTTAAACGCCCTGCAAAAGGCGGTTCCTGTCATTGCCAAAGCTGGCGCAAAGGGCGTTTATCATCACAAGACCGCTTCCCGCTATATATCCAGGCTCACCCGCAAGGTCAATGTCCAGTTTGCCGCCGAGGCATAGACTTCATTTCGAAGCCCGGTTTTTTCGACATCTGGCCCCACAATTCATGAGACAGGGCGTACGGCAGCCGTCAGAATCCTGAGAGGATCAGGCTGTACGCCCTTTCCGCTGCATCGCCGGACAACTTCACCAAGGCGTTTTTCCGTTTGATTTCCATCACATTCGTTTGTTCGCCCGCCACCGTGTAGTCGTTGTAATAGTTGAAGTTCCGGACCTGCCAGAGAATCCTTTTCGACGTCCGCTCCTCAAACGTAACATCCATCACAACGGTGAGCCGCTCTTCCACAGAAAGATCCGTCTTCCCATAGGAGAGGTGAGAAGTGCTCAGGCTTCGGATATCCCCCCGGATCAGGGCATCCGCTTCCTCACGGCTGCCGGCAAGCTGAAAACGCCCCCCCCGCAGGACCTGATCCATGAAGGCGCTGCGGAAGAGGTTTTCAATCCCGGCTTCGCTGGTCCTGTTGGTAAAGGTGTCGACAAAAACCTTTTGGATGGCGGGATCGATGCTATCCTCACCGTCAGCCAGATGATATCCGCAACCGGAACTCATCCACAGCATAATCAAAGCGCACACAAGCCCGGTCCACCGTCCAGACACCCTCTGGCAATCCATCCCCTTCATGGCCTCTCCATCCACCTCTGACCGGCCGGCCTGAATTTTTCCCGAATTCCAACGCGATGGGTCATTCCAAGCCGAACGCCTCTCGACTATCCTCATCCCTTAACGACAATATTCAACAGTTTTTTCGGCACATAGACCTGCTTGATCACCGTTTTTCCTTCGATAAAACGGGATACTTTCTCATCAGCCATCGCCAAGGCTTGAATTCGATCCTCCCGCTCATCCGGTGCCACGGCAATCCGGCCCCGCACTTTGCCATTCACCTGGATGACAATGGTCATCTCATCCCTTGCTGCAACAGCCGGATCATAAACCGGCAGCGGGGTGTCCGCGAGGCAGACACCTTGATGGCCCAGCATCTGCCAGAGCTCTTCTGTAAGATGGGGCACGATCGGGGCCAGCAGGACAACAATGGCTTCGATCGTCTCCCGAACCACGGCGAGCGCCTTCCGGTCCTCCCGGGACGGCCTGGGTGTGCTGTAAAGGGTGTTGACCAGCTCCATAATGGCGCTGATGGCCGTGTTGAAATGGAAACGCTCGCCCATATCCTCCCGGACTTTTTGAATCGTCTGATGGGTCTTTCGGCGGAGACTCCTCAGATCGCCCTCCAGTTCTTCGCCGCCGCTAAAGGGTGCAATCCCCTGGAGATCGTCCAGATAGTCCATCACGATACGCCAGGTGCGGCCGATGAAGCGGAAGGATCCCTCCACCCCCTGGTCGCTCCATTCCAGGTCTTTTTCAGGAGGCGCCGCAAAGAGGCAGAACATTCGGGCCGTATCCGCCCCGTACTGCCGGATGAGATAATCCGGATCGACGACGTTTTTCAGGGATTTCGACATTTTTTCGGTCTTGCCGACAATCACCCCGGCACCGCAATGGGTGCAGCGGCCTTCCGTGACCTCCTCCGGGAACAGATAGCCGTGCTCCGGACAGCGGGTGGTTTCCTTGCAGACCATTCCCTGGGTCAGAAGATTCGTGAAGGGTTCGTCCACCCCCACCAGCCCGAAATCCCGGAGCATCTTGGTGTAAAAGCGGGCATAGAGGAGATGGAGGATAGCGTGTTCAATTCCGCCGATGTACTGATCGACGGGCATCCAGTAATCCACCTGCTCCCGCTTGATGCCGGGCTTTTGATCAAAATGGGGACAGCAGTAGCGTTCAAAATACCAGGAGGATTCCACAAAGGTGTCCATCGTGTCGCTTTCCCTCCTCGCCGGACCGCCGCAGGCGGGGCAGGCCGTGTTCAGAAAATCGGGGTGCCTTGCCAGGGGCGATCCCCCTTCACCGGAGAAATCAACATCCCGGGGCAGGACGATGGGAAGGTCGGATTCCGGCACCGGCACCGTTCCGCACTTCGGACAGTTGACCATGGGGATCGGCGCTCCCCAGTACCGCTGGCGGGAGATGCCCCAGTCCCGCAACCGGTATTGGACGGTCCTTTTCCCCTTCCCCAGGGAAATCAGATAATCGGCAATCGCATCCAGGGCCTTGAGATTTTCCATCCCGTCAAAAGGACCGGAATTGATCAGAATCCCCTCCTCCACATAGGCTTCCGTCATGGTCTCCGGATCCAGCGTTTTCCCCGGCGGAGAGATGACCACCACCTTGCGGAGATTGAATTTTTCCGCAAATTCAAAGTCCCGCTGGTCATGGGTCGGCACAGCCATCACACATCCCGTGCCATAATCCGCCAGGACAAAATTGGTCGCAAAAATCGGCATCTTCCAGCCGGTCAGCGGATTGAGGCAGTAACAGTCGAGGAAGAGCCCCTGCTTTTCATAGTAATCCGAGGTCCGCATCAGTTTGTCCTGTTTTTTGACCTCCTCGGCGAAGGCCAGCGCCTCTTTTTCAAGGGCCTTCCCCTTGACCAGTTCCATGACCAGGGGATGTTCGGCGGCAATCAGCATGAAGGTGGCGCCGAACAGCGTATCCTGCCGGGTGGTGAAGACCTTGATCTCGCCCGGTCCATCCGCCATGGGAAAGGACACCTCGCAGCCGAAGCTCTTTCCGATCCAGTTCCGCTGCATGGTCAGCACCCGCTCCGGCCATCCCGTCAGCCGATCGCATCCCTCCAGGAGTTCGTCGATATAGGCGGTTATGCGAAAGAACCACTGGTCCAGGACCTTTTCCTTCACTTCGCTGCTGCAGCGCCAGCAGAGCCCGGCTTCCACCTGCTCGTTGGCCAGAACGGTTTCACACCGCGGACACCAGTTCACGCTGGATGTTTTTTTATAGACGAGGCCCTTTTCAAACATCCAGAGAAAGAAAAGCTGTTCCCAGCGATAATATTCCGGTTCACAGGTCGAAACCTCACGGTCCCAGTCATAGCTGAACCCCATCCTCTTGAGCTGCATCCTCATGTGGGCTATGTTTTCATTCGTCCAGATGGAGGGATGGATCCCCCTTTCAATGGCGGCATTTTCCGCCGGCATGCCGAAGGAGTCCCAACCCATGGGGTGCAGAACGTTGTACCCCTCCATTCGCTTGTACCGGGCCACGACATCGCCGATGGTATAGTTTCTCACATGACCGATATGGATCTTGCCGGAAGGGTAGGGAAACATCTCCAGGAGATAGTATTTCTTTTTTGCTGGGTCTTCCGTCACCTTGAACGTACCGGTTTCTTCCCAGTATCGCTGCCACTTTTCCTCAATTTCCAGAGGCATGTATTTTCTGCTCATAAGGCACTCCCCGATTAAAGTCGGTATGTTCTCTAACATATTACGATAGCGCATTCAACACGGAAACTGTCGTCACTTTTGACTTCCCGGATTTGGGCATCCGGGAGGGCACGGTCAAACCACGCACAGGAAGCCCGCGATGGTGCATGATTCTGATGAAGGGTACTTAGCGTACCCGGCCGTTCATCAATGGAGTGTTGCCGAAGGAGGAAGGATTGGAAGGCCGTTTCAAAAAAAATGGGGTTGCACGTCCGAAAAAGGGCGCGTTTACTGTTTTGGTTCCTCGAGGACGCCGCTCGTGATTTCCTGATCCGCTTCCTTTTTTCCAAGTTTTACATAAAGCGCGTCAAGAATCCCATTGATAAAAGAACCGGAGTTTTCGGAGCCGTAAACCTTTCCCAGGTCAATGGCCTCGTTCATCGTCACTTTGGGCGGGATGTCCGCACAGAAGCAGAGTTCAAAAACCGCCATGCGCAGGATGCTTTTGTCGACTTTCGACATCCTCGCTATGGACCAGTTTTCGGAACAGCTGCCGATCAGGGAATCAATCTGATCCCGATGTTCCCAGGTCCCCTCGATGAGAAGGGACGAAAACGGCCTGGCGTCCACGGACGCATCGTGATGCGCCCAGTACAGCTCAATGGCCTCCCCGGCCTCCATCCCCATAACTTCCAGACTGTAAAGAACCTGCAGGGCTATTTCCCGTGCTATTCTTCTCTGACGCATGAACTCCTCTGATTCCAATGTAACATCATAGCGACCCCGGCCGCAGCGGCTCGCCCAGCTCCCGGGGAAAGCCGCCGCTCAGCGGTGTCGCTGCTGCCGCGCCACCCCGATATCATCTCCCGTCCGGAACTGGAAGAACCTCATGGCAGACATGGGCCACCGGCGGCAGAGCATCCGTCGGCCCGATATTCTCCAGGATGCGTCCCGGATAAAAGGCCTTATATCTGCCTTAACAGATCAACCATCTCAATGGCCGTCATGGCGGCGTCCCACCCCTTGTTTCCTGCCTTGGTGCCCGCCCGTTCAATAGCCTGTTCGATGGTATCCGTCGTCAAAACGCCAAAGGAGATTGGAACCCCCAGTTCCAGGCCGACGTTGGCAATCCCTTTGGAAACTTCCGCGCTGATGTAATCAAAATGCGGGGTCGAACCACGGATTACCGCCCCCAGACAGATGATGGCATCAAAGCGTTTGCTGGCGGCGAGCTTTTTAGCCACCAGCGGCAGTTCGAATGCCCCGGGAACCCGGTAAATCTGAATATCCTTTTCTTCCGCCCCGGAACGCATCAGGGCATCCAGAGCACCATCCAGAAGCCGGCTGCCGATAAAATCATTGAAACGGCTGACAGCGATGCCAATTCTCATTCCCGTTGCAATTAAACGCCCCTCTGTCGCTATCGGCATGTCATCCTCCTTTTTCTCTCGTCTGTTCCTGCAATTCCTGTCCCGGCTCTCGCTTCGCAGTCGGCCTGACCGGATTTTCGGCACAGGCTTCAGCAAACTTCAGCGCTTTATCCTGCTACCCCTTCAGGGACAGTCCCTGCGATCCCCGCTCCGGGACGCTAGATCTCCAGAATGTGTCCCATTTTTTTCTTCTTCGTGGTCAGATAACGGATATTCTTGTCCGTCGGAGTGATTTCAATGGGCACCCGCTCCGTAACCTTGATCCCATATCCTTCCAGGCCTACGATTTTCTTCGGGTTGTTGGTCATAAGGCGCATCTTCCTCACCCCGAGATCGACCAGGATCTGAGCCCCGATTCCGTAATCCCGCAGATCCGGCTTGAAGCCCAGGGCGATATTCGCCTCCACGGTATCCTGCCCATGCTCCTGAAGCTCGTAGGCCTTGATCTTATTGACCAGCCCGATTCCACGGCCTTCCTGATGCATGTAGACAATGACGCCCTTCCCCTCCTTGTCGATCATCTCCATGGCCGTATGGAGCTGATCGCCGCAGTCGCAGCGTTCGGAACCGAACACGTCTCCCGTCAGGCATTCGGAGTGGACCCGTACCAGCACCTCATCGTCCGGCTGGATATCCCCTTTGACCATGGCCAGGTGCTGGAACTTATCCACATCGTTTTCGTAGACCACCAGTTTGAATTCTCCGCCATAGCGGGTGGGTATGGTTGCCGTCGCCGCCCGGCGGATCAGCGATTCGTGCTTCATGCGGAATTCAATGAGATCGGCAATGGTCGCTATCTTCAGGCCGTGCTCCTCGGCAAAGACCTCCAGATCGGGCATTCGGGCCATCGTCCCGTCATCCTTCATGATTTCACAGATCACCCCCGCGGGCTTCAGCTTCGCCAGTCTCGCCAGGTCAACCGAGCCCTCCGTCTGACCTGTTCTGACCAGGACACCTCCCTTTTTCGCCACAATGGGAAAAACATGGCCGGGGCTGACAAGATCACCGGGCTGAACGTTATCCGCCACAGCCGCCTGGATGGTCGTTGCCCGATCCGCGGCGGAAATGCCCGTGGTCACACCGCACCGCGCTTCGATGGAAACCGTAAAGGCCGTTCCGAAGCGGGAGCGGTTGTCCTGCACCATCATTGGGAGATTCAGCTTATCGGCCATCTCCTCGTTCAAGGTCAAGCAGATCAGTCCTCTGCCATATTTCGCCATGAAATTGATCGCCTCAGGCGTTACAAACTGCGCCGCCATACAGAGATCTCCCTCATTTTCCCGGTCTTCATCGTCCACCAGAATAATCATCCTGCCGTTCCGGATGTCCTCGATGGCCTCCTCTATCTTACACAAACTCATAACTCTCTCTCCTCATTTGAAAAGCACCGGCCGGCGCGTCCGCTCTTTCAGTGCGAATCCCGCTCCCGCGCTTTCCGGAGTTTACTTGAAAAATCCCTGCTTCATCAACAGTTCCCTGGTTATGCCGCCTTCCTTTTTCTCTTCGGGATGTAACAGGCGCTCCACATATTTGCCCAGGATGTCGGTTTCGATATTGACCCGGTCCCCTTTTTTCTTGAATCCCAGGGTCGTCTTTCCCGCCGTGTGGGGGATCATGTTAACATAAAACGCATGCTCTTCACAGCGATTCACCGTCAGGCTGACCCCATCGACGGCCACGGATCCCTTGGGAACCAGATAGCGGCTCAAGCCGTGCTCCACATCAATCCGGAAAATAACGGAACCGGATTTGACGGTCCGCTCCTGAATCCGTCCCAGGCCGTCGACATGACCCAGGACAATATGCCCCCCTAGAAAATCGGTGGGGCGCAGGGCTTTTTCCAGATTGGCCGACTCTCCCGGTGAAAAAAAGGCGAGATCCGTCCGGGAGAGCGTTTCTGCGGAAACGTCGGCGTTGAAACTCCGGCGGCCCACGGCGGTAACGGTCAGGCAGGCTCCATTCACGGCCACGCTGTCGCCGATGCGGACATCCGAAAGATCCATGTCCGTCCCAATTTCCAGTACAGCATCCTCACCCCGCCGGGACAGGCGCAGGACGGTCCCCATCGCTTGAATAATGCCCGTAAACATCCTCGATCTTCCTATGACCCGTCCTCTTTTTTACCGTCCTGAAATTCCTTGAGCTCCTCAAGGAAATCTTTGACATCGCGGAACTGCCGATAAACGGAGGCAAACCGCACATAGGCGACCGCATCCAGATCCTTGAGAACCTGCATCACTTTTTCACCGATGCTTGAAGATGAAATTTCTTCGCCGGAATACTCCTGGCAGAAGCGCTCCACCTCCGCCACGAGAGATTCGATGCTTTCCGTACTGATGGGCCGTTTTTGGCAGGCTTTCCGGATTCCGCTCCGGATTTTGTTGCGGTCAAAGGCTTCCCGGCGGCCGTCCGTTTTGACCACGGTCGGGAGAATTTCTTCAATGTACTCATACGTCGTAAAGCGTCGGCCGCAGTCCAGACACTCCCGCCTTCGCCGGATGGCGCTGCCGTCCCGGCTCACCCGGGAATCCATCACCTTGCTCTCCGTGTAGCCACAGAAGGGGCATTTCATAGGGTTTTCACCTGGATTCCCGCCTCAGCGAAAATTTCATCGGCCAGCTTGTCGCTGTATCCATCCAGAATCACGATGGAAACGATTCCGGCATTAATGATCATCTTTGCACAGATCCCGCAGGGATGATTCGTGCAGTAAAGGGTCGCGCCTGCGGTGCCGACTCCGTGCAGGGCCGCCTGGATAATGGCATTCTGCTCGGCATGAAGCCCCCGGCAAAGCTCATGCCGCTCCCCTGAGGGGATGTTGAGCTGATCGCGCAGGCATCCGACCTCCAGACAATGGCGCAATCCCGTAGGGGCGCCGTTGTACCCCGTGGATAAAATCCGGCGCTCCCTCACGAGCAGGGCTCCGACCCTGCGCCTTGTGCACGTGGAACGCCGGGCAACGAGCGATGCGATATCCATGAAGTATTCGTCCCAGTCCGGCCTGGAATGGTCCTCTGTCATGCGCCTTCGATCCGTTTGGCATAAAGGGGAAATTTCCCGCAAAGGCGGCGCACTTCTTCCCTTACCTCCTGCCGATGCCTTTCGCTGTCCCGGTTGCCCAGAACGTCGACAATCAGGCGGGCAATCTTCCGCATTTCCCCCTCTTTCATACCCCGGCTTGTCAGGGCGGGGGTGCCGATCCGGATCCCGCTGGTGACCATGGGGCCGCGGGTATCGAAGGGAATTCCGTTCTTGTTGACGGTGATCCCCGACGAATCGAGCAGTTCCTGGGCGTCCTTCCCCGTCAGTCCCTTGTCCGTCAGGTCCACAAGGAGCAGATGGTTGTCCGTTCCGCCGGAAACAAGGCGGTAGCCCTGACGAATCAGCTCCTCAGCCATCGCCTGGGCATTCTTGACGATCTGCCTCTGATATTCCTTGAATTCCTCCGTCAGGGCCTCTTTGAAGGCCACCGCCTTGGCGGCGATGGTGTGCATCAGCGGCCCCCCCTGGATACCGGGAAACACGCGGCTTCCAAGGGTTTTCTCATAGGGCGCCTGGCACATGACCAGGCCCCCCCGGGGACCCCGCAGGGTCTTGTGGGTTGTCGACGTGACATATTCGCAGACGGGGACGGGCGAGGGATGAAGCCCTGCCGCGACCAGGCCCGCAATATGAGCGATATCGGCCATCACCAAGGCGCCGACCGCATCAGCAATGGCCCGGAATTTTTCGAATTCGATGGTCCGGGAGTAGGCACTGGCACCGACGACGATCAGCTTGGGGTTATGCTGCCTGGCAAGATCCTCCACCTGGTTGAAATCGATGCGTTCCGTCTCCCTGTCCACGCCGTAAGGAACGATGTTGTACAATTTTCCGGAAAAGTTGGCCGGGCTCCCGTGAGACAGGTGGCCGCCATGAGCGAGGTTCATTCCCAGGATGGTGTCTCCCACCGAAAGGGCGGCAAAGTAAACCGCCATGTTGGCCTGAGTCCCCGAGTGGGGCTGAACATTGACATAATCTGCGCCGAACAGTTTCCTGCAGCGCTCAATGGCCAGGTTTTCAGCCATATCGACGTACTCACAGCCTCCGTAGTACCTTTTTCCAGGATACCCTTCCGCATACTTGTTGGTCATCGTGCATCCCTGGGCCTCAAGAACCGCCTCGCTGACAAAGTTTTCCGACGCGATGAGCTCCAGTTTTTCAGCCTGCCTCCGAGTTTCCAGCAGGATGGCCTCGGCGATTTCGGGATCGGTCTCTCTTAACACTGACATGAATGCTGTATCCCCTTTTCTCTGTGTTCAATCTTGCATGTTCTGCGGATGTTGACGCTTTGTCCCGGATCGAATACCGTGGGACCCACACCTGAAGGAATCTGTCCCGCCCCCTTACGGATCAAAGCCGCTTCGCGCGTCTTCAAGCGCCCGGATCTTGTCCAGGCGGCCCCGATGGCGCCCCCCTTCGAAGGGTGTTTCCAGCCAGACCGCAACGATCTCTCTGGCTGTTTCGGGCCGGGTCCGCCTGCCGGCGAGGATCAGGATGTTGGTATCGTTGTGCAGGCGGCTCAGCCGCGCCGTCTCCGTATCCAGGCAGACCGCCGCCCGGATTCCGGCGAATTTGTTGGCCACGATGGCCATGCCGACCCCTGAACCGCAGACCAGGATTCCGCGGGCAAAAAGACCTGAAGCGACGGATTTTGCCACCACCGCCCCGTAATCCGGGTAATCCACGGAGGTCTCGCTGTCCGTTCCAACATCCTGAACGATCCAGCCGTTTTCCTCCAGGAAGGATTTGATCTCTTCCTTGAGAAGAAAGCCGGCGTGATCGGCGCCGATAATGATGGTTTGAGCCATAGGGGTCTACTCGAAATATTTCGCTAAGATGATGGTTGCATTCACCCCGCCGAAGCCGAAGGTGTTGGACATGGCGATCCGGATATCGCTCTTCCGCGCCGATAGGGGAACAAAATCCAGATCAAAGCCGGAATCAGGCTTCTCAAGATTGATGGTCGGGGGAATGATCCCTGATTCAAGCGCCTTCGCGGTAAGGATCGCTTCCACGCCCCCTGTTGCGCCCAGAAGGTGACCCGTCATGGATTTTGTCGAGCTGACCAGAAGTCGACCGGCCGAGGTTCCAAATACGGTTTTGATGGCCTCCACTTCGTACCGGTCGTTAAGGGGTGTCGATGTGCCGTGGGCGTTTACATAATCGACATCGGAAGGGCCGATCCCGGCATCCTGCAAGGCGGCCTGCATGCACCGGACCGCTCCCTCATGACCGGGAGGCGGGACGGCCAGGTGAAACGCGTCGCCGGTCGTTCCGTATCCCAGAATTTCTCCATGGATTCTTGCCCCTCTCGCCCTGGCGCCATCAAGCTCTTCAAGAATCAGAATGCCGCATCCCTCGCCGATGACGAATCCGTCGCGGTCCAGGTCGAAGGGGCGGCTGGCCTTCCGCGGTTCATCGTTTCTCCGGGAAAGAGCGCCCATGGCGGTGAAGCCGGCCACGGCCATCGGGGTGATCGCGGCATCAGCTCCTCCGGCAAAAACGACATCGGCATATCCCGATGCGATGAGCCGGAAGGCGTCGCCCAGCGCGGTCGTTCCGGAAGCGCAGGCCGTGACGGGGCAGCCGATGGGTCCCCGGGCGCCGAAGCGTATGGAGACATTTCCAGCCCCCAGATTGGATAGCACCGAAGGAACGGTGAAAGGGGAGATTTTACGGGGGCCGCTGCGCAGGAGAATCTCCTTCTGCTTTTCCAGGGTGGTCAGGCCGCCGATGGCCGAACCGATCACGACACCCGCACGATGGGCCTGGGAATCCTTAAGGGTCAGCTCCGCATCGGCGGCGGCCATCTCCGCTGAAGCCAGGCAATAGAGAATAAAGGGATCGAGACGTCGCAACTCTTTTTTGCCGACGTAAGCGATCGGATCGAAGTTCTGCAGCTCCCCGGCTATGCGGGTTTCAAAATCCGAGGCGTCAAATTTCGTTATCGGTCCTATGCCGGAGCGTCCCGCGCAGATTCCAGCCCATGTCTCCGCAACGGAGTTTCCCAGGGGCGTCACAGCGCCCATACCGGTTATGACGACTCTCCTTTTCAAGGAACGCATTCCCTTCAAGTTGTTTTATTAAATCGACGCTTCGTCACGTTCCGGTTGCCGGGCCCTGAAACAGAGCATCCCGCCCCTGAAGGCTTCCTCTCTGTCATCCTCGCACAGCCCCTGCAACGTGGGGAGGCGGGACGGCCAGGCCGATCGCCCGTGATCGAAGATCCGGACCGGGGCGCTTTCAATCCCAGGTTACATTCCTCGCCTTGAGAAAATCGATTACATCCTGGATCTTACGGATCTTCTTGAGCTCTTCGGTGGAAATCTCCACATCGAAGGTGTCTTCCATCTCCAGCAGCAATTCCGCCAAATCAAGAGAATCAGCCCCGAGATCATCAATAAAGAATGCCTCAGGGACGCACTCCTCCTTTGTCACTTCCAGCTGTTCGACAATAATTTCTAGAACTTTTTCTTCCAGCGTCACCTGTTGTCCCTCCCCGCACTTTCGCTCCTGAAATCAAGTCGCTTTTCCGCGGCATCCCCCGGGATGATGTTCCCGCCGCTTCAGGTTAAAAGACGTTTTTTTTCATGACGGCTGAAGTTTTTCAAGAAGCAAAACCACACCTGGCAGTCGCCCCGCTTCAACCGGAAAAACGGATCAGCCAAGGTCTTCCACTTTGATGACAGCCCGACCCTTGTAGGTCCCGCAGTAGGGACAGACATGGTGAGGCAGCTTGAATTTGCCGCACTGGGGACAGGCCGAAGCCTGAACGGGGCTCAGAAAATCATGCGCCCTTCTCATATTTCTTCTTGTTCTGGAATGTCTCTTTACCGGATTTGCCATGGTAATCCCTCTTTCCTTTTATATGTCATGAAAATTGATAGTGTTTAATGATTACGACCGCTCTCTTCACCCATCCCGCCCCGCAGGCCCGTTTAAGGGTGAACTCTTTGGAAACAGCTCTTTCCGTTGGTATATTTCTTCAGGTTACTTCCCGGGAATCTTGAGATTTTTTAAAACGGCGAATCGGTCATCCCCCGGAGCCGCCCGGCAGCCGCAGGTTCCTGCATTGAGATTCGCGCCGCACTGGGGACACAATCCCCTGCAGGTTTCACGGCAAAGAACCTTCATGGGAATCTGAAGCATGATCTGTTCATAGATCAAAGGCGACAGATCAACGACCTCTCCCTGATAAAAGCCGAATTCCAGATCCTCCGCCTGCAGTTCCACGCCATCCTTCATGCTCTCTCTGACCGGCATCAACGTGTAACGGAAATCAAAGTCCACGGGCAACCGGACGGTCTCCAGGCAGCGGCAGCAAAGGGTCTCTACAACGGCATTGATCTTCCCCTCGACAAACACCGCCTCCCCAGCCCGGGAAACATGACAGGAGACGGCTGCCTGGGGGATGCTGAGGATGTCTGACTCGCCATCCGCCAGAAAATTCCGGAACCAGCCCTCCGTAAAATCGAAATGGAGGTCGAGGCCCGCTTCCGGCACCATCAGAACATTAATTTTCAAGATGCACCATAACTCATTAAATCGTAAGGCTTTTAACCGGAGATGCCACCTGTAACCCTGTGAATCTCTTATATAAAGGTGAGGATTAGATTATAAATATCCATCCTTGTCAAGTACAATTTGCTCGAAAACCGCCTTGACAAACCATGAACGCTGGTCCTATAAAGGTCACACTACAATTCCCTGAGGAAACGAATATAATGCAGAAAAATAAACAGGTTCGGACCCGGTTCGCCCCTTCGCCGACAGGTTACCTTCACATCGGAGGGGCGCGCACGGCCCTGTTCAGCTGGCTTTACGCCAGGCATTCGCAGGGGAAGTTCGTGCTGCGAATCGAAGACACGGACCAGCAGCGCTCCACAGAGGAATCAACCCGTGCGATCCTGGATGCCATGGAGTGGCTCGGGCTGAACTGGGATGAAGGACCCTATTTCCAGGCCGAACGGGTCACCATCCACAGGGAAATGATCCGGAAGCTGATTGACGAGGACAAGGCCTACTACTGCGTCTGCACACCCGAGGAACTGGAGGAGAAGCGGAGGCGGGCCCTTGCGGAAGGCAGGAAGCCGAAATATGACGGAACCTGCCGGGATAGAAAACTTCCCCCCTCCGATGGAGCCGTTGTCCGGTTCCGCTGCCCCCAGACAGGAACGACAATCGTCGAGGACCTCATTAAGGGGAAGATTTCCTTTAACAATGAAGAGCTGGATGATCTGATCATTCAGCGCAGCGACGGCTACCCGACCTACAATTTCGCCGTTGTGGTCGACGATGCCCAGATGAACATCACCCATGTGATCCGGGGCGACGACCATGTCAACAATACCCCGCGGCAGATTCTCCTTTACGAAGCCCTGGATTACGAGATCCCCCAGTTCGGCCATGTGCCGATGATCCTCGGCGCCGACAAGACCCGCCTCAGCAAGCGGCACGGGGCAACATCCGTCATGGCTTACAAGGAGCTGGGATATCTGCCGGAGGCCCTGGTCAATTATCTTGTTCGTCTCGGGTGGTCTCACGGAGATCAGGAAATCTTTGCCCTGGATGAACTCATCGAACTGTTCGACCTGGGAAGCATCGGCAAATCCGCCGCCGTTTTCAATCCCGACAAGCTTCTCTGGCTGAATCAGCACTACATCAAATCCTATCCGGAAGAGAAACTCCTGGATGTTCTTCGGCCTTTCTGGAAAAAATCAGGTCTTGACGTGACCGATTCCGATTATGGATTGCACATTGTCCGTGATCTGAAGGCCCGGGCGAAGACCCTTCCCGAAATGGTGGAATCCAGCCTCTTTTATTTCACCGATGAGCCGCCCATCGACGCCGATGCGGCGGCAAAATTCCTCACCCCGGAAATCGCCGACCATCTGGGAGCCATTGCGGATGAGCTGACAACGCTCTCGGATTATTCCAAGGAAGGGATTGAGGCCTTTCTCCGCAACCTGGCCGAAGCGAGGTCCATCAAGCTCAAGACAATCGCCCAGCCGCTCCGCATCGCCCTGACCGGGAAAACGGCCAGCCCAGGGCTCGATGACATCATGCTGACCCTTGGAAAGGAGCGTGTGTCTTCACGCATCCGGCGAGCGGTGTCGTACATCCGGAATCACCGCTTGTCCTGAAATCTTTTGCCTTGACTTTTTCTGTGTTGTTGCATAGAAACTGCCCTCATGGTCCCATCGTCTAGTGGTTAGGACGCTGGCCTCTCACGCCGGAAGCCGGGGTTCAACTCCCCGTGGGACTACCAATAAATACATGCAGTTATCTAATTAGATAACTGCTTTTTTATTTGGGTGTCCCGAGGTGCGTCCCTCTTTTCCAAAAGCCTTAATCCAACGGCCAGATCATCAATCTTCTTGAGGTATATCCCTGTTGTAGTCTGCGTTTGGTGTCTCAATAACCGCTGAAGCTTTTTGATGCTGACCGGGTGAACGTCATTTAAGACCGAGGGACCACAACTATTGACAATATCTCTCAATTATTTCAAGCATCACATTGCAAATGCCGCCCTTGAGGGCACAAACAACAAGCTTAAAACCTTAAAGAAGCAGGCCTATGGATTCAGGGATATGGAATACTTCAAACTCCGACTCTATCACCTGCATACCCAGAGGTACTCATTAGCCGGATGAACCAAAAGAGTGGGATGTCACACGCTGCGTCACAGTTTTGCCACGCACATGCTGGAAAACGGGGTCACGATCCGCGTCATTCAGGAACTCCTCGGCCACGCGGATGTCAAGACAACGGAGATATATACCCATGTGATGTCCCGCGATATCCGCGGTCTGCGGAGTCCGCCGGATAAGCTCATGCCCAATGCCGACGATTGATGTCAGACATTTCTTCTGACGGCTCGGAGTAGAGGGGCGGGCTCGCTTCACAGGATATTCTTCATCGAAAAACAGGGGCGGCGTTCCTTCTTGAGGAATCGGCTCACTTCCTTGAGAATTAGCCCGTTAAGAATCCTGTTTTGATTGCGCTTCGGGCAGACACCCACGGCATGTGCCCGACGATATCTGATGGCAAGATTGCACGGCGGCCGAGACTGTCCCTCGCTTGGCTGCAGGAAATTATCAATAGACATCATACAGATAATTTTTCGTGATTAGATGTCTTTATATTCCGCTTCGCTCTGTACCCCCATTCGGCCTGCGCCTCATTCCGGTTCGGCAAACAAGCGGAAATGGTTGCTTTGCCCTTCGCTGATTCACTGCGCTTAAAACTCGCGCAAAAAAAAGGGCTTCTCATGTTCAGTGAAACACGGGAAGCCCTTTCTTTAAAGAACGGATGTCGTTATTTTTTTGCCACGGCAGTCTTGAGCATCTTGCCGGCCGTAAACTTTGGGACCTTTTTCGCCTTGATTTTGATCGGTTTTCCTGTCTGCGGATTTCTTCCGGTTCGGGCTGCCCTTTTCGCAACCTTGAACGTGCCGAAACCGATGAGTGTTACAGATTCGCCCTTTTTAAGTGCTTCGGTCATTGATTCGAGAACACATCCCACGGCTTCCCTCGCCAGTTTCTTTTTCCCGACAACTTTCGCTACCGCTTCAACCAGATCGCCTTTATTCATCTCTACCCCTCCTCATCAATGTCGTTCGTCACTGCCCACAACACTTACACCGCACACGCACTCGCTAAATCAGCATTTAAAGGCCATTCTGCTAAAAGTCAATAGAAATGTTCTGTTAAATCAACAAATAGCGGAAGAATATTTCGAGAAACCTTCCCGGAGGGTCTTTTACAGCTCCTGTACCCGGTCGATGCGGTCCGGATGAGAGAGGGCTATTCTGAGGGTTCGTCTCTGCCCGATCTCACTACTTCGACACGAAAGGCCGCAGTCAGGCATCTGTGTAGGAGAAGACGCCGCGGCGCATGAAATCGGAGCCCATCGAAACGGCAGGGGGCGCTCAATCGCCCTTTTCCTGTTCTTCCTCTTTGATAAGCTCTTCAAGCAGCCTTTCCAATCCGTCGATGATCTGCTCCTCCGAAGGATTGACAAGCTTGGAGGACTTCTGCAGATCTTCTTCGGTAAGGCCGATTTTCTTCAGGAGTTCTTGCTTATATCTTTCCATGGGACGACTTGCTATAACATCTTTGCAGAATTGTCAAAAGGAATGCCATGAGCCTCTCCAAACAAACCGTCGGGATATTCCGTCTTGATACTTTGTCCGACCCTTTCTATAATCGCACCCGAAAGAACATCCTCACCGGATCAACCAAGAGGTGCGATTTATGAGTTCTCCGCGTTTTCCCGAACCCTATGAGCATCGGCATCCTCCCTTCTGCAACATCCGTGATCTCAATGTGAAAGAGGAAGAGGAATTGCGGGCGATTCTCGATCATCTCGCCGCCCAGGACAAGGCCCTTATCGAAATCCATCGGCAGCTTGCCGCGATCCGCAATGACCGGGAACGGTTAAACGGAACCGATGGCCCACTATAACGCAACAGCGCCCAGCGCTTTTAAGGATAAAGGAGGGTTTTCAGCATGCTGACTATCGATCAGACCATTCTGCTCGTCATTGATTTCCAGGGCAATCTGGCACAGGCCATGGACGACCGGGGATCCCTGTTTGAAAACGTTCGGAAAATCATCCAGGGGATACAGACCTTTGACATCCCCCTGATCGTCACCGAACAGATTCCGGCCAAACTGGGACCGACGATCCCTGAAATCGCCGACCTGTTCCAAGGCATGACCCCGATCGCCAAGGAAAGCTTCAGCTGCTTCCAGAATCCCGGCTTCCGGGAAACCCTGGAGAAAACGGGACGCCGACAGGTCCTGATGACGGGAATTGAAACACATATCTGCGTTTACCAGACCGCCCGGGATCTTCTCGCAGCGGGCTACGAAGTGTACATCGTCGCCGACGCCGTCTCCTCGCGGACAGCCCGGAACCGTGAGATCGGTTTGAAGATGATGGGGGATGCCGGCGGCAGACTCACCTGCACGGAGGCGGTCCTCTTCGAGCTTTTACGGACAGCCGCCTCCGAAAAATTTAAAGACATCTTCAGAATCGTCAAGTAGACAGCGGGGGGAAACCCCTGTTAGGCATGACAGAAAGGCAAGGAAGGGCCGAATTCAGCGGCGGAGGCGGAAAAGCCGGCCGCCGCTGCAATAAGAAACAGAAAACCCTGGACTGTTAATTGCGTGACACCAGGTGACGGACCGCCTTCTCCAGACCGTCCAGGGTCAACTCGAACATGGGAAAGACATCCTGGACAATCCCGATGGTCCAGGTATGGCGCCATTCCCACTCCGGCTGGGGATTCAGCCAGACGGCATGGCGGAAGGTCCGAGCCATCATTTTCAGCCGCTCGATGCTGGCAATAGAGGACCGATGGAAATAGTAAATCCCCCCATTCTGATGCATCAATTCCGACGGTGCCATGCTGGCGTCTCCCACCATGATCAGGCGCGTATCCGGCTCCTTGCGGAGAAAATCCTCGATGGCCTCCGCCTTGTGGCGGCGCTCCGGATCCTGCCAGACATGATCGTAGACGGTATTGTGGAAATAGTAGATCTTCAGATCCTTGAACTGGGTGCGGGCGTAACTGAACAGGGTCTGCACCACTTGAATATAGGGATCCATGGACCAGCCGCCGTTGTCGATCATCAGGATCACCTTGAGGCGGTCCGTCATCCGGCGGTCAAAGACAATCTCGACCTCGCCGGCATTGCGCATCGTTTCATAGATGGTCTTGTCCACATTGACGATGTCTTTCGGCCCCTCGGGAACCATGCGCCTCAGACGCTTCAGGGCCTCGCCCATCTGGCGCTGGGTCAGAGGGCCTTCCAGGGAATAGGACTTATAACGCCTGTCCATGGCCACCTTGATGGCCGATTTGTTCCGGGAACGGCCGCCAACGCGCATTCCTCCCGGATGGTAACCTGAATGGCCGACGGGTGAGGTCCCCCCGGTGCCGATCCACTTGTGTCCCCCGTGGTGCTCCTCTGTCTGGTCCTTGAGGCGATCGAGGAAATACTGCACCAGCTCTTCCGGGGTCATTTTCTGCATCTCCTGCTCGTCGATGCCCAGCTCCCGGGCCAACGCCCCGGGATCCTTATTCAGCCAGTCCTCCAGCATGGCCCGAACAACGTCCGATATTTCCTCGATATCGGGCTCCTCCAGGGCCACCCCTTTGAAATGATAGGCGAAGATCTGATCATAAAGATCAAAATAGCGCTCACTCTTGACCAGGATAGAGCGGGCCACCGTGTAAAAATCCTCGAGGGAGGTCACCATCCCCAATCCCAACGCCTTCTGCAGCCGGAGGAAGGAAGTCGGGGATACCGGGATCCCCTTCTCGCGCAGGGTGTAAAAAAATTGCGTAAACAAGAAAATCCCCCCTTACATTCTCAGGCGTGACATCTGTTGGGCGGCAAGATTCAAATCCGCGCTCTTCTTGAACAGGATGCCGAGGTAGGGCGAATCCCCCCTTCGCAGCTTGCCGACCTTGAAGTCCGGATCCGCTTTGAGGGCGCGAATCCAGTTGATCAGTTCCCGCGTGGCCGGCTTCTTCTCGATGCCTCGGAATTCCCGCAGCCGGTAAAAGGTGGCGATGCAGGCCTCCGCCATGTCGTCATTGATGCTGGGGAAATGGACATCCACAATCTGCCTCATGACATCGGGATCGGGGAAAGCGATGTGATGGAAGTTGCAGCGCCCCAGGAAGGGGTCCGACAGGTCCTTCTTGGCGTTGGACGTGATGATGATGACCGGCCGATGCTTCGCCTTGATCGTCTTGTCGATTTCGATGATGTCGAACTGCATCTGGTCCAGCACGTCGAGCATGTCGTCCTGAAAATCCGTATCCGCCTTATCGATTTCATCGATGAGCAGAACCGTGCGCTCATCGGCCACAAAGGCCTGGCCGATCTTGCCCATCTTGATGTACTCTTCGATATCGCTCACATCCCGTTTAGAATCACCGAAACGGCTGTCATTGAGACGCGTCAGGGTGTCATACTGATAGAGAGCCTCCAGCAGCTTCATGCTGGATTTGACGTTCAGGACAATGAGCGGCATGTTGAGGCTTTCTGCGATCGCATGGGCCAGCATGGTCTTTCCCGTGCCAGGCTCACCCTTCAGCAGCAGCGGCATTTCAATGGCAATGGAGACATTGACGATTTTGGAAAGCTCCTCGTCGAGAATATATTTCGAGGCCCCCTCGAACCGGTGTAACGACTTGTTTTCACTCATAACGGAAACTCCTTGAACTCCGGGAATCAACCCGATTTTTTGCAGGAAAGACCTGCAATATTTTTTAGGTCCGGACAGCATTTCAACTCCATTCCTTCAACCCCGCAGATATAATCATGCCATGCAGCCTTGTCAAGATCTAATATAAAATCATAAAGATAACACCATAATTTCTTATCTCTGAACTGTCCTCCTCCCGGCCGTCACCGGCGGGCCAGAAGCATTCGAACCAGGCGGGCCGGCATGGGGTCCACCGTGTGGAGAGCGCCGTGGGGACAGACTTCGATGCAGCAGAAGCAGCGGATGCATTGGTCGTAGATGAATTTCAGGGGCCGAACGCTTCCGTTGATGGCTTTCGCCGGGCAGATGTCCCAGCAGGCCCCGCAATGCCGGCAGCGATCCAGTTCGGCAACGGGCCTGGGAAGGAAGTAGAGCCTGAGAAAGCGCTGCAGGATCCGGGGGCCGTAGAGCAGAGACGGCACGGACCGGGGTAGCTCAAAAGACCTGACAGGCTCCAGCTGGCCGTCGATGGAAAGCGGCTCTTCCAGAAGCCCCCTTTCACCGGCGGTTTTCAGGACGGGGATTGCCTCCGGCTCCAGTTCCAGGATTCGGCAAACCGTTCTGTCGATGGCCAGGGCATTGTCACTTCCGATCAGCAGGCCGATCTCCTTCGGAACTCCCCGTTTTCCAGGCCCTTCCCCCTCCAGGGCCAGAATCCCGTCGAGGATTGTAACGGCAGGAGAAATCCGCTGGTAAATCTGGACCAGCAGCCGGGCGAAGAGGGGATGATTGACCCCTGTCCTCATGTGCCATTCCGGTTTGCGGTATCCTACGATGCACCCAAAGAGATTCTTGACGCCCAGCGTGAGGATCATCTGGCGGTGGGTTTTAAGCTTGGGGAGATTGATGATAAAATCCGACTCGATCGCTTCCCTGGCGATGTCGATGAATCCGAAGGGCGGGCCGATGTCGATTTTCAGGGATTCCTGAAAGGGGCGGCATTCCACGTTCAGCGGGGCCAGGGCTTCCGAAATGCCGCTTTCCTGAAGAATCCTGCCGAAGGAACCCAGCGCCGGACTGTCGGCGATGAGGGGGCGGGCGCCCCGCTCCAGGACGTATTGCGCAACGGCCTTGATGACCAGAGGATGCGTCAAGAGGGCCTGTTCAGGGGCGGCGTAGGTCATCAGATTGGGCTTGATCAGCACCCGGCTCCGGGCGGAGAGGTTCCGTCCTCCGAAACGATCCAGCATGGCGAATACCAAAGGCTGCAACGTTTCGTACCGGTACGAGGATTTTCGAATCATAACGAGAGACATGAACCGGACCAAAGCTCCTGAGTGCGGCAAAGATCGGCCATTCTATCATTAAAGGCTTTCCGGGGCCATTATTTAAATTCCCGGATATCTTATGGAGAACGGGGGCCTCACGAAGGCGGGAAGGAAAGAGAAGCGGCGACTGGATTTCGTGCCGCATCCGACGCAACGCCGTGCATCCGCCTCGGCGTTGTGCCGGTTTTCAGTATCGCGGCATCGGCCGCTGAAACTGGAAACATCAAAGGGATTGTGACAGGGAGAAAGCGGCGGCAAGAGCCAATCCGGCCACGACGTATACGAGGGCCCTGTCATAGCGGGCTGCAAATCGGATCAGCTGCTCGTCCCAATCGGAAGTCTCGACATAGCGCTGAAAGCGGCGGAGCTGCCTTCCAAGGTCAAAGGGGCACCGGGCCACGGCATTTCTTCCGCTCAAATATCCGGCGTTTCCTGCGGTCATTGTTCTCATCTCTACCCTCCTGTCACATGAAAAATCAGGTTTTCTGTCTGTTATCTCAGTCCCGCCCTAGGTATGGTATTTCCGGACGACGGCCGTGACCACCCCGGCCAGCTTCAGTTCCTGCCGAGGCCGGATGAGCGGGTAGTTCGGATTGGCCGCCTCAAGATAGACCTCGCCCTTTTCTTTTCGGAAGGTTTTCATGGTCCACTCGTCGTCCACCTCGGCAATCACCACGTCGCCGTTTTTCGGCTCCCGGCCCTTTTCCACAATCACGAGGTCCCCCGGCATAATCCCCTCCCCGATCATGGAATCGCCGGATACCTGCAGCAGAAAACTTGCTTCGGGCCTGGACACCAGGTATTCATCCAGGGAGAGGATATCCCTCAGCTCCTCTTCTTCCGGAGAGGGAAAACCGGCGGCGACCTCTCCGACCAGGGGGATGGAAAAGGGCCGCTGCTTCCAGGCAAGACGCCCCTTTGAATCCCGCTCCAGGATCTCCGCCTCGATGAGTTTGCCCACCCAGAAATGCACAACGCTTTTCGACTTTACGCCGAGGAGCGCCACCATCTCCTCATAGGTCGGCATCCGCCTGCTCTCGCGGAAGAACGCGGCAATCTGTTGTTTCACGCTCTGAACGGTTCGTTTTTCTTTCATGACTCACTATTATAGAACGACCGTTCTATTGTCAAGAAAAATCTTCCAGCCGGTTGATCTTCTTCATCCAGGTCAGGGATCCTCACAGCGAAAGATGAGTCAACTTCTGAATATGATATTGCTTAATGAACCATTTCTTCTTGACTTCACCGTGCCATTCAGACAAGATTTTTTCCTGGATCATTGCTTTGCCCCGAGGGCACGTCATCCTCCAAAAAAATGAGAAAGGAGACTGATCATGTCTTATGTCATTATCGGTGTTCATGGACTCGCAAACAAGCCGCCCCGGGAGAAACACGCCCAGGATTGGATCGCGGCGATCCGGGAAGGATTAAAAAGAAACTGCTCCCTCGACATCCAGACCATCGACTATATCCCGGTCCATTGGGCGCATCTTAATTACCCCGACCCGGTAAGCCCCGATCCCGAACCCTATGTCGCGACCCCTTCAGACCAACCGATCAAGAAATACCGGGACGGCTTTATGGACCAACTCAGAGGATATGTCTCTGATGTTCCGGGCGACATGATCCAGAAGGCCAAGGAGTGGTTCGGGTTCGGCCTGGTTACCGAGGCCGTGCTGAACAGGAAGCTGACGGACCTTGGCCTGTATTACAGCAGCCATGAAAACCGCACCGAGCTGAGGGGATTGGTGAAAGATGCCATCGACGGCAGCAAGAACCGGCGAATCACCCTCATTGCGCACTCGATGGGATCCATCATTGCGTATGATGCCCTCAGAGAGCTTGGAGACACCGATATGACGTATCGAGTCGATAATTTCGTCACGATCGGCTCCCCTCTCGGGCTTCCCACGGTTGCAGCGAGAATCGCCAAAGAATGGAACATTCTCCGCACCCCCAGCGTCGTGAAGCGGTGGGTGAATTTGTCTGACCCGAGAGATCCTGTCGCCTTTGATGCCCGCCTCCGGAATGATTATGAGGCCAACGACCGGGGCGTCAGGGTTGAAGACGACCTGATATTGAACAACTACCAGGGACCGGACGGCAAAAAGAATTATCACAAGATCTATGGCTATCTGCGTTGTCCTGAGATGAGCGAACTGCTCCGCGGCATTCTCTGACGGCGCAGCGATCCCGCCGGCCCGGTCCCACCGAAGGGTCCGCGCTTGATCGACGGGCGGGACGGCGCCGGAATCATTCGCAAACCGTTTTCCCTGGATTCAGCCGTCAAGACCGGCCGTTTGAACATGGGAAATCGCGCAGAACCTCCCGACCATTCTTCGAGAGGAATGATCGTAATCCCCCCTTGATTAAATCCGCGCACATGGATATCCTGCCCGGGTTTTTTCTAATTAGGAGCCTTTTCATGATGAAGATTCTTCTGGCCGGCTATAACCTGGATTACGAAACGATCCGGCAGCTGCAGGCTGCCCGGCCTGATCTGCGCAATCTGACCCCTGAAACCCTTTCCGCCGCCTATGCCCGCATAAGCCGCGATCCCCGGCCTGTTGATGAGCTGCGGGCCGTTGCCCGGGAGACGGTCGAAAAGGCCAGGCAGTCCAACCAGACCATCGTCTTCGGTCTGGGACACAGCTCCATTGCCGAACACGCCGTTTTCAACATCGATATCCTGGGTATTTCCCGGCTGGCGGCGGAGGAAATCGAAAAATGCCGCCTCTGTTCCTACACAGAGAAATCCCAGCGCTACATCCTGCTGGCTGACGATTTCGTGATTCCCGATGAGGTCCGGCAGGCGGGGCTGGAAGAGGCCTTCCGGGAAATGATCGGGGAGCAGAACGCCCTCTATCACGCCCTGTATGAAAAGCTTTTGCCTTACGTCCTGGAAAAGCATCCGGAAATGGCCGCCCTCCCCGCGAACCGGGCCATCCTGGAGGGATGGGCCAAGGAGGACGCCCGCTACATCGTTTCCCTGGCAACGGAGGCTCAGCTGGGGATGACCCTCAACACCCGGAATCTTGAACTCATGCTGCGGCGGCTGGCCGCCCATCCCTTAACGGAGTGCCGGGCCATCAGCCGGCAGCTTTACGAGAGGACCTTTGAAGTTGCGCCGTCCCTCATCCGCTACGCCGACCCCACCCCCTTTGACCGGGACACCCGGCCGGCTCTGCGCAGGGCAGGCGGAGCCCTGTCGGCCCGATATGCCGACGGGGAAGATCCGCAGGTTGGTGAAGGCGGGGAAGAAGGCCGGCAAATGGGCGGCGTCCGCCTGATCGAGGCCGCGCCGGACGCCGATGAACGTATCCTGGCGGCGCTGCTTCATTCCTCGTTGTCCCTGTCCCTCCACCGATGCCGGACCCTGGTGCACCGGATGAGCCCCACCGAAAAAACGGCCCTTCTGGAGGAGGCCCTCCGCTTCCTATCGGAGCATGATGCGGTTCTGAGGGAGTTTGAATATGCGGACCTGACCTTTGAGCTGACCCTCTCGGCAAGCTGCTTCGCCCAGCTCAAACGGCACCGGATGGCCACCCTTACCGTTCAGGACTACCATCCCGATCTCGGGGTCACGATTCCCGACGCCATTGTGGAAACCGGCATGGAACCAACCTTCCGGGAAGTCATTGCCCGGACGGAAGCGGTCTATCAGCGGATCGCCTCAACGGCTCCGGAAGCCGCCGCCTACATCCTCACCAATGCACACCGCCGCCGGGTCCTCCTCAAGGTCAATGCCCGGGAGCTCTACCACATGGCCCGCCTGCGGGCCGACGCTCACGCCCAGTGGGACATCCGCCGGCTTGTGAACGACATGCTCGTTCTTGCCCGGAAGGTCATGCCCCTCACCCTGATGCTGGCCACCGGCAAGGACGGCTTTCGGGACGCGCACCACGCCCTGTTCCCGTCCAGGGGATAAGGAACGGGAAAGATAGAGGATGCAGGGGTTTCGGATGATGCCGCCCTGCCGGGCATCGGCACAGTCCGTTTAAATTCCCTGCTTCTCGTATTCCTTGCGCAGCCGCTCCAGCCCCTTGCGGTAGCTTTCGCCATCGCCGTACTCGAAAAATCGGGGATAGCGGTCGTGAGCGGCCATAATCCGGCGGGCATGTTTGATGGGACACCAGTACTGCTCCGTGCGGGCGGCAACCTCCCGGAAATAGGCAGCCAGGCCGTTGGCATAGGAGCAGTAGAAGCAGTTGAACTTCTCAATGGCGTTGAGATAGGGAAGATCCACACGGTCAAAGACGAGATAATCGGATCGTTTCGCTTTGGGAATGCCGTAAACGGGAAAGCAGATGCCCTGGTACACAAAAATCAGCAGGTCCAGCAGCACGAAAACGAGAAAGCCGGAGTAGATCAACGGAGCCGTCAGGATGTTGAGCAGCCGCGCTTCGATCAGGAAATGGACCACGCCCTGTTTGAAACGGCGCTGCTGGAGGGCCACCTCTTCACTGAGGCGGAAGCGCTTCCTGTCGATGCTGGTCAGGAGATCTTCCCGTTTCCTCTGGAACTCAATCTCCATTTCCTCTTCAAGTTCCTTGATCTTGACGATCAGTTCATCGATCCGATGTGTCATTGCCGCCTCCTTGTTTTCCCTGGAGCCTGACAGCGTTCAGGGCTGGTTCCGATCCGATTCCAGATATTCTTTCAGGACAACGGCATTGTTGTGCTCCGTGTCCTTGGCGCCATACACGAGCGTGATCGTGCCATGGCAGGCATTCTTCCGAAGTTCTTCAACGACTTCGGGCTTATGGTCGAGTTCCCCGGCATAGCGGTCGCGGAACCCGGCCCATTTTTCCGGATCATGGCCGAACCATTTCCGGAGAGCGTCACTGGGGGCGATTTCCCTGAGCCACAGATCGATCCCAGCCGAACTCCTGGACACGCCGCGTGGCCAGAGCCGGTCCACAAGAATCCGCAATCCGTCTTCTTCCTGCGGGGCTTCATAAGCCCTTCTCAGCTTGATGTTCATAGAGCCTCAGCCCGTCAGCACTTTCCTTGAAGACCGACAGGGGTTTCCCCGCCGGATCAGACGCGTTTTCCTCTAAGAGGGCCCTCTCTTCCCGGCCAACGATTACCGTGAGCTTCCCCGTACTTTTCCTTACAAACAAACCCGGCCGATACGACATCTCCGTCGCGTTGTCTCGCCGTTGCCCTTCACAGCCCTTTCTTTTCGAACCAGGCGAACAGGGAAATCGTGGCCGCCCAGAACAGGGCGATGATGACCCATGGCGAAAGGCCCGTCACTTCCGGCAGGCCGATCTTGCCGAAGTTTTTCCACGCCAGAACGGTGGATTTGAAAAAAGGATAGAGCTCTGCATAGAGAGCTGCCCCGGCCACCATGCCCAAGGCGGCAAACAGGGCATGCCAGCGTCCTTCCCCCAGTGCGCCGACGGATGTGCCGGGGCAGAAGCCCATGATGGCCCAGCCGGCTCCGAACAGGGCGCCGCCCACCACCACGGCGCCGACATTCATGGCTTTATGGCTCAAGGTGATGATTCCTGCGTCGGATAGCAGGTTAATCCCCACCATGCCGACGAGGATCGACGAAAGCATGAATTTGAAGATGGTCATGTCCCTGAGCATCAGGGCGCCGAGCTGCTTCTCGAATCGCAGCACGCGACCTTTCTGCAGAAGAAACCCGAAGGCCACACCCGTCATCAGGCCCAGTATCTGTTCCGTGCTCATGACGCCCTCCTTCCATAGAAAATGGCCGCAACAATGACACCCACGCAGAAAAACATCGCCAGCGCCACAAAGGCACTTCCCGACAGCTGCATCATGCCGCTGAGGCCATGGCCGCTGGGGCAGCCGTCCGCCATCCGGGCGCCTACCATGGCGACAATGCCTCCGAGGAAGGCTCCGGCCGCCCTTTTCCCGACGGACGGCCCGAAGCGCTTTTTCCACACGGGGGGAACACCTTCCAGTTTAAAGCTCCTGTCGGAGAGGGACGAGACCAGCGCTCCCAGGAAAATGCCGCAAACCAGCATGAATTGCCAATCGACGCGCACCTTTTCCTTCTTGAAGTACTCGTTCGCCGCCACGTGCTCTCCGGCAACCGTCCGCTCCAAAAGGCCGGCGGCACGGACGAATGTCGTTGAGGCTCCCAGATAGGTGCTCTTCCCCAGCAGAGCGGTCGTCGCCCATACGGAGACGACGGCCAGGAGCCCCAGAAGGGCCCCGGCGAGGTAAGGGCTCCAGCCTCGATCCTTCGTTTTTCTCTTCATCACGCGATCTCCTTTCCTCCAGAAAGATTCCAAGGGGGCTGCCAGGGCGATCCTTACACGATGTTCCTGAAGCCGCTGCTCTTATTTCAGCAGCCACTGGTGCAGGAAGGCAGCTGCGGTCCAGGCGGCAAAACCCGCGGCTAGGACCTCCGGCAGTGAACACCCTTTTTTCAAACACAGAAAGGCCACAAAAAAGAACAGCAGGGTCGGCAGGATGCCCCAGAATGCCCCCTTGGCAAAGCTCTGCATGATCTGTGGATCGCCCCCGTTCTCAAGATAGACCCAGACCAGAACAAGGGCACCCGTCAACGGCATGACGCCGATCAGGCCCGCCAGCAGAGGAAACCTCCTGGCAAGGGCAGTCGCCAGGACAATAACGGACACACTGATGACCACTTTGATGAGCATCTGCATGGGGTGCTCCTCATCTGTCGCCCAGAGCAGGACCCGGCGGGGACAGGCCTCCAGACACATGCCGCAGCCGATGCACTTTTCCCCGTCCAGCTGCAGAGTTACAACATGTTCCAAGCAGAGCAGCGTTTCCATCGTGCTTTTTCAACACTCCTGTCGGCTGCTTGACATTCCTCACCAAAGAATCCGGAGCGTCTTCGCGGCAATCCAGAGCGCCAGACCCGCCAGCCCTCCGGCGATCTGCAGGGGAAGAGCCAGGCGCATTTCCCTGCGCACCCCGGACAGGGAGGTAATGAGCGTAGAACCGGTAAATCGCATGGCCAGGAAGGAGGAAACGGCGGGCACAAGAAAGAGGACGGAAAAAGACTCCAGAACCCTCGGCAGAGATAGGGGGGAGGTCAGCCGGGCATTGAGCAGAAACAGGACGATGATCCAGGCGGGACACAGCCCCTTGGCGGCAAACGTCCGGCCCGGCAGCCACGGGAAAAGCGCCGGAGTGACCGTCGTCCCGGAAAAAAATGCCCCCAGCAGGGCATAGACCATGAAGAGTCCTGAATCGAAGGCAAGAGCCGTCTTCCATCCGGATTCTGCGTCTATCCCGGCGGCAAGCAGGAAAAAAAGACAGAGCGGAATCAAAAGCTTCAGGCTGGAAATCCATTCCATGGGAATAAGGGCGATCCGATCCCGGAGGGGAAAGGTCTTTCTCCGCATGGCCTCCGTCGCCTTCATCCCGGCATCCAGGTATGCGGGAAGGTCGTAGGCCTCCACCGGGCCATAGGAAACGGTAAAGCCGGTCCGGCTTCGAACCTCGTGGGCGGCCACTCCCGAGGCTGCAAGCTGCGGCAGGATCAGCCGCCGATGCTTCACCACCTGTCCCAGCCCGCTGGACTGCAGGCGAAGGACCAGCTCCTCCGTCCCGAAATCCCCTTTCGCGGCGGCACACCAGACATTTACCCCTTGCGTGTCGAGAACGAGAATCCAGGCGGACCTGCCGGAAAGGGCCTCCCGCAGACGGTCAAAGCTCGCTTTATCGTTTGCCGAAACCACCACCGGGGACGCTTCGTCCGGTCTGCCCAGGGCGTAGAGGCCCGGATCAAGAGAGTAGTTCCTCCAGCCGATTCCAAAGCGGACCTTGAGGCTGCCGAGCAGATCCCGGCGGGAAAGATCGGCTTCCACGACGGGAACAGCACCGATGGGTGTGTGCAGAAAACCCCGGACGAAAGATTGATGAAGGCCGGGAAGATCTGATGAAGTCCGACCCCCTTCGTCGCCAGCGGTCTTCGATGAGATCCCGGAAATGATCTTCCGGCTCTGCTGTTCCGACGGCATAACATGACTCCCGAATCGACGGAAACCTTTCCGTTCGTTTTGTCTTTTTGAATCATCTCTGATAATCACTATAGACGAATTTCCATCTCAACAAAACTTAAATTTATAATTCACAAGTTATTTTATATAGATAGATGATTTATTGGTTCACGAGCCGGGACCTGCGGCCTTACCCGCATGTTTCGTTCTCCGCTGCCTGCCGCCGGAACATGACGCCCCGGATACGGCCAAACCTGCCGACCGGAGAGGTCCTTTCTCCGGCCTCCCTCCTCTGCAGCCTGAGGACCTTGCAGGGGAGAGGCATCATTTTTTTCTGGTCTCTTTTTTAACCTTGAATGATGACAAGGCATATGCCATACTCCGTTTCCTCATTAAAGTTGATTTTTTCTGGCTCAGGCCGGTAACGGCCTCCTTCTTTGGACTTGAATCGAGTGCAAACCGGGGTCGTTGACTTGCCTTTATACCAGTTTTTATGTCGCTCTGTGAGCGCATTACTCGCCTGACATTTTAAGGATGGTACCATGGGGGAAAAAATTTTCATCATTGACGACAATAGCCATCTCAGCATGTTTTTGGAAAAAAAGTTGACCGATGCCGGACATGAGGTCGTCACGGCCATGGACGCTCTGTCAGCCTTCAGGGCTCTGGAACATTATACCCCCGACATCATTCTCTGTGATTACTTTCTTCCGAACATCAACGGTGATGAGTTGTGCCAGAAAATCCGCCGGATGGATTCCCTGAAAAGCGTCTTTCTGGCCATCATGTCAGCGGCAGCCCATGAATTGGATCTGGATCCTTCTAGCATAGGCGCCGATGCCCTGATCGCCAAGGGTTCTTTCAAGGAGACGGAATCCCATATTTTAGCCCTCCTTGAAGATGTGCAGACCAGCGGTTCCCGCCCGGGGAAAACCGGCCGGATCGGATTGGAATGCACCAATGCGAGGCAGTTGACCAAGGAACTGATTGCCAAGAACCGATACCTGCAGACAATGCTTGACAGCATTGCGGAAGGGATCATTGAGATCTGCTCCGGCCAGATTGTTTATGTCAATGCTCCGGCCATGAAGATCCTGGACCAGACACAGGATCAGATCCTCTTTGTTCCGCTTCCCACCCTCTTTGAAGGAGAGGCGAGAACCCAGATAGAGTCGCTCCTCGGTTCCCACTCTCCGGATCAGATCCTGATCGAGCAGCCGGAAACAGAGGATGGCAAAGAACGCATCCTTTCCGTAAAAAGATTGCCCTCCTGCGGAGAGTTCAGCAACATTCTTATCCTGATCGAGGATGTCACGCGGCGGATACAGGCCGAAAAAACGCTGCGGGACTCCCACCACCATATGGAGGAACTGGTTCAGGAGCGGACGGAGGATTTGAAGCGGGCTAACGAAATGCTCAAGCAGGTCCAGAAACTGGAAGCCATCGGGACACTGGCGGGAGGCATTGCCCACGATTTCAATAATATCCTGAGCGCCATGATCGGGTACATGGAGCTCACCAAACTGACCCCCAGCCCGGAAAAGCGCCAGTTTTATCTTGACCGGGCCCTCCAGGTCAGCAATCGCGCCAAGGACATGATCAAACAAATCCTCATTTTCAGCCGCCCTCAGGATCAGGAGAAAAAGCCCATCCTCCTGGCACCGGTCATCAAGGAGGGGCTCAAGATGCTTCGGGCCACGATCCCGTCCACGATTCAGATCAATCAGCGGATTTCCGACCAGTCCCTCATGATTCTCGCCGATGCGACCCAGGTGCACCAGATCCTGATGAATCTGGCGACCAATGCCTTTCATGCCATGAGGGAACGGGGCGGCATCCTGGACATTGAACTCGCTCAGGAAAAAATCCCTCCCGGCAAGCGGCATCCGTCCATCCATCTCGCTACAGGCGAGTACGCCAGATTACGGGTCAGGGATACGGGACACGGGATCGATTCGGCGATTCTTGACCGGATTTTTGATCCCTTTTTCACCACCAAGGGCCCCGGAGAAGGAACCGGCCTGGGGTTATCCGTTGTTTACGGCATTGTCCGGGATCACGGCGGCAGGATCCATGTCGCCAGCGTACCGGGAGAGGGCACAACCATCAGTGTTTATCTGCCCCTGATTGAACCGGAAGAACCCGGAGACAACGGAGACTCGGAGCCGATCCCCAAGGGCAGCGAACGCGTCCTGTTCGTTGATGACGAAGCGGCCATTCTCGACGTGACAAAATCCATGCTCACGGCCCTCGGGTTTCATGTGACCGCCAGACAGAGCAGCGCGGAAGCGCTGGAGCTTTTTCGCGCTCAGCCCGATTCCTTTGATATTGTCATCACGGACATGACCATGCCCAACATGAGGGGAGACAAACTGGCCGAGGAGCTGTTGAAGATTCGCAGCGATATACCCATCATTCTCTGCACCGGGTACAGCGACCTGATTTCCGAAGTCAGGGCGCAGGAGATCGGCATCCGCCAATTCCTCATGAAGCCGCTGTCCCTCGGGGACCTGGCGCGGGCTGTCCGCAAAGTCCTGGTCTGAAGCGCAGGCTTCGAGATTCCGATGGACCTACATCTCCGGCCGCACCGCTCTGGGAAAGACAAGTGAAAAGGTGGATCCCTTTCCAAAGACGCTCCGGACGATCACCCGCCCCCCCTGAGCTTCAACGGCCCGCTTCACAAAAGTCAGCCCCAGTCCCGATCCTTTCACAGTTTCAGCACCTGCGACGTTCGCCCGGTAGAATTTATCGAAGATCCGGTCCCGGTCCTCGTCCCGGATCCCGTACCCCTTATCAGCCACTTCGATGATGACGGAGTCCGGCCCTTCCGCAACCCGAAGAATCACAGGCCGGTTCGGCGGACTGTACTTGAGGGCGTTCTCGATCAGATTCAAAAGGACCTGCTCGGTGACATCCCGGTCCAGAAGAACGGGAGCCATATCGGCAGGAACCTCGGCAAGGAGCTCGATGCCCTTGCCCTTCGACGCGGGCTGCATCTTGACTCGAGCCTTCCGGACGAGGTCCGGAACGGAAACGGGGGTTTTTTCCATCCGCTCCCGCCCCTCCTCCAGCCGATTGATGTCGAGGAAGGTGTTGACAAATTTGGTCAGCCGCTCCGATTCCTCCAGGACAATGCCGGCATACTGTTTGAGATCCCCCTCCAGACTGCCCGCCAGCAGTTCGCTGAAGCCCTGGATATTGGCCATGGGAGTCCTCAACTCGTGGGAGACGATTGATACGATTTGACCTTTCAGAAGCTCCACTTCCTTGACCTGCGTGATGTCGGTGAGAAGGAACAGGGAGTACGCCTTCTCCGCAACGGGCAGCAGTGAAACGTCCACCTTGAGATATCGCCTTTCCGGCCTGTCGAGAAAGACCGTAATGGCCCCCATCTGAAGCCATTGCTCGAAGGCCGGTTCGCTCGCCTCCTTTTCCAGGACATGGCCAGCCAGATCGGACAGAAAACGATCCCTGGCGTTCAGAAAGATTTCATTTTCCGCACAGAGCCGATGGATATCGCCATTGGCCAGCATCAGCCTTCCATCGGGGTCGAAAACCGCCACGCCGAAGATGTCGCTTAACAGAATCCGATCGGACAGCTCCTTTTCAAAGATCAGTTGATGCGCGATTCCATGAAGGGAAAGGGCCTGCCGCTGAATTCCCCTGGGGGTGAGAAGCCCCGCAATCCCCTCTCTGCCGTAACCCGGCTCATCCTTACCCCCCGCATTTCTAAGGTGCGGCCGGATGGCCGCATAGGTCGCACCGAGACTTTCCGCCGCTGCATGGAGTTTGAGGAGATAGGCCAGAGTCAGGAGAACCAGAAAACTGAGCATGGTTGCAGCCGGCGGGTTCCAGACATGCCAGACGAAAAAAGCGAGGAGGGTGAGCAGGGAATAAATCATCACGGCGGCGATCAGAAGAAGGAGGCAGCTCCCTTCCGTCATTCGGAAAAAAAGGCCATAAAGCAACAGGGCGACCGGAACGCCGATCAACCAGCTTGCCGCCGGGGAAACTACACGGATCTCGTTGCCAAGAAGCAGGTTGTTGACGATATTGGCCTGAACCTCTACACCCGACATACCCATCCGGGTTTCGGCATAGGGGGTTGTGACGCTGTCCACCAGTCCCATGGCTGTAATTCCAACCAGAACGATTCTGCCCCGGAAGTGGTCCTCGGGATAAGCCCCCTGGACAACATCGCAGACAGAGACGCGGGGGATGGTGCCCGGGCCGCCTGCGTAATTGATTCTCATGAGGTTTTCCTGAAAAATGGTTTTTTCGTCCTCAGGCTCCGGGGGGTGGGCTCCCCGGGAAAGGGAGCGCCCTCCCGCCAGTTCATGGACCATCGAAGCAAACGACGGCAGCAGCCGCCCCTGAAAATAGAGCGTGTGATGCACTTCCCTGGCTACCCCGTCGATCCCCCGTTCAACATGAACGTGTCCCGCAGGAAATGCAGAGAGCGCACGGGCAGGATGCTCAATCATCAGGTCCTCGTTGATCAGGATCGGCAAAACAACCGGAGGGCCTTTTTTCATGGCCTCGGCAAGAAGAGGATCAAGGGGGGAAGGCTCGGACAGGAGGATATCAAAAGCCACAATGCCGGAGGGCTTCATTTTTTCAAGGAGAGAAGCATAGCAGGTTCGTTTCAGGGGCCAGGGTCCGAGTCGGTCAAGCGTCTTCTCATCAACGGCTGCAATGAGAATTTTGTCCAGGGGCCTTTCCGGACCTCGAAAACGAAAGGCGAGATCGTAGAAATAATTGTTCATCCCTTCGAAACAACCGAGATACTCGAGGCCGAGGAGGAGCAGCAGGCATAAAGCAGCCAGAAGAATCTTCCGGATGGGCATCATGGACAGCGGTGCTCTTTCATAAAAGTCATGCCCCGGACAAGAGCTTCATGACCCTTGACGGCAGACCACGGAAGACTGAAAGCCTGCATTTCGCCAAAGATCGGAGCCCTGATCGACGGCAGGAAGCGATTTTCCGGTCCCCTTCTTCCGGGTAGCCTTAAAGGGTAAAAAGCAGAAGCAAAAGAAATAGACCGGTTCCACTCCCAATCCCAATCCATTCGGGCGGAAACCGGTTCTGGATGGCGAAACTCTGCGGCCGGGAAAAACTGCCGGTTTTGCCGCTTCCGTCGACGGAAGCGATCCGGACAAAGTAGGTTCCGGATTCCTTCGGTTTTCTGACCGATATCTCCGGCCCGTCCACCTTCTCATCGACCAGGATCTCTTGGAATCGATCGTCCCTGGCTATCTGAACATGATACTTGAAGCCTTCGCCCGCACTCCTTGACCTCAGGGTGATCATGCCGTCAGAGAAATCCGGCCAGGCGCCGGAGGATGCCTGCGGCGGGCAGGGTGCGGGAATCGCCACTGGATCGGACCAGCCTCCCGGACTGTCGTCCCTGGCAACGGAACGAATCCGGAACGAATAGGGCTTGTTTTCCAGTCCCTCAGCCCTGAATGACACGGCCGCCAGATCGGGCCTGTCCACGACAGGATTCCGGAAATCCCCGTCCTCGCTGATCTGAAGGTGATATCGTGCCGCGTCCGCGACAGACAACCACTCCAGGGTCACCGCCTTTTCTCCACCCCGGCGCTCACACCCGGAGGTAAGAAGCATCGGGGGAAGAGGATTTTCCCGGATTGTGAAAGGGAACGCTTCGGAGGGAACGCCTTCCAGGCCGATCGGATCGATGCTCTGAGTCAGGAGAAAATAGGAACCGTCGTCAAGACCGCTCATGGTCACGCGCTCGCCGCGTCTGACCTCGCGTTCCCACACCAGCTGCTTCCCCTGCTCATCCTTCGCAACCATCACGCGATAGGCTTGGGCGCCGCCGACAGAGGCGAGCGAAATGACCGGCGCCGTGTTGTAAAGAGATTCCAGGCCCAGGGGGTTCGGCGCAAGCAGGAGTTTCCGCGGGGGCAGCGGCCTGGCCGGGTTCTTTATTCTGGCGCCTTCACCCTGCGCCAGGTTGATGACCTTTGTGGCCGTATCGACGGTGACGCGGCTCTTGAGGACTTCCACACAGGTTTCATGCTCCTTGTCCACGGTGACCCGGAATTCCGTTCCTCGAACCGACGCAATCGCCGTCGGGGTGTGGATGCGAAATCGGGATGATCGCCCCATGACCGACTGGACTTTTGCTGTCACCCGCCCGGCGCTGAGGAAAAAATCGCGCAGCAGTCGGGATGTCCTGGTCTTCCAGGCTTCGATGATCGTTACCTCCGTGTGGGACCGAAGCAATAAACTGCTGCCGTCCTCATATTTGATTTCCACGGCGCCGTCCCGTCCGGTCCTCAGGTTGCTCCGGGGAGGAATATGATCCCCGGCTTTCAGGCTTATCCAGTCCCCTTTTCCTCTCAGCTGCATGCGGGCTTCTCCCTGCACCAGGGCCACACAACCTTTCAGGGGCGTCATGTTCCGGGAGGGAACAGGCTTCCCGGAATATCGACTGCCTTTAAGCCTTTTTTTCGTGCTGGAACAAACCCGGACCTTCCGATCAGCCGGCGTTCCACTGCTGTGGCCGGATTTGCTGAAGTTGCGGAAATCTTTACGGCAACCTGTATCTGGTATCTGATCGTCCTGGGTAGAGCGTTCTGCGGATGAAGACTTCATGCCGGCACTGCCGTTTGTCGGCTGGGCAACAAAGAAAAGGAGAGTCATCAGAATAAGAGCACACTTTTTCATTGTACACTCCATAAATTAACTTTTTTATTCAACTTAAATAAGGACTCAGAGATACCCGAGATCTGCATACTTGTCAAAGGAAATCAACCGATCCAAATGCCCTGCAGCATCATCTTACC
>Ga0123335_1000538_pt1 | contig 64401 bp, 57 predicted proteins | sample BiotimSIPDNA_2_FD_89707 | JGI IMG/M metagenome (GOLD analysis project Ga0123335, IMG submission 89707) | Anaerobic biogas reactor microbial communites from Washington, USA - Biogas_R2 time_0 SIP DNA | ecosystem: Engineered > Bioreactor > Anaerobic > Unclassified | place: Washington, USA... | reverse complement strand
TTAGTTTATAAGTGAAAAGAGAGTCTTTAAAATAACCAAAGTTAAAATCAGGAAAAACACACAACGTTCCTCCTTTCCTAAACTCGAAAACAGGCAAAACACAATCATAGATAATCTTAAAGTCGGCCAACGGTGTTTTCGTTATACCACTGATCTGATAGTTGCCCGGTCTGATGGTATCTCTGTTTCTGCAGGAAGACAGAAGACAAAGACATGCAATTAATAATCCTGTCGTACAATTTTTCATTTTCATTTACTTTGACGATTTTAGTCATTTTGTATATACGACCATAAGGATAGGATTTGAACTTTCGTCAATGTCAGGAAATTCCTCTCTGAGGCCTGGAAAGGATAATATATAGGAACAATCCAATACTCCAATGAGTGCTTTATTGTATGATGATTGAAACCATGTATGAAGCTTGATATCCTCCACCAAGTCTTTTTCCGATTGTATCAACCAATGACAACTGTCTGTTTTGTGGTAAAAAAGCAGTATGCGCCTTTTAAGGTTTGAAACAGCTATTGTCATAAGTTTTTCCGTTTCAAAACAATCGTTCTTGGTGTATACCTTACCTTTGTAATTCTCAAAATTCAAAATAGCACGCTTCTTTATTTCATCGGGAATCTTTATATCAACCTTTAGTTGATATTTTACGACAATAGTATCAGCGGTAATGTGATAAATATAATCATGATCTTCCCCCCCCTTCAATCCTATGGTGCTGTCGTTTATTCTGCAAAAACACGTTGGATAGAGGCCCCCGTAGAGAAAATCATCCGACATGCTTACCAATTGTTTTTTGAATACACCCGAAGAATCGGTTTGCCAGGCACCCCGACGATTTTTACCTTTCAGGTAATCTGGTGTATAAAACACATAATCTCCGTTTCCCAAAACGGCAAAATCACGAATGACATCTTTCAGGGATAGATTATCTAAAAATGTTCCGTTTTTACTGAATCGTTTAATTTTCCTTGAGGGGGAATCAAACAACGAGATTTCTTCATTTCTTGGATTAACATCAAATCCACCTATCAAAATATGTTCATTCGAAGCATTTCCGATGTGAGAAATCTCTTGCAAATAATTGCCCTTATTATCAAAAACATATAGCGCATTTGCTTTATTATCCCAGATATAAAAGCGATTGTGCACAAACTTAATATCTTTGATCCCCCCAATTATTATACCTGAATCGTTCTTCAACGGGATATATGATACCGAGTCAAAAATTTGAGAAAGAGACAATGGAGATGTTTTATCTCCATTGTCAAAAGTGATATCAAAAACAAGGCTATTATTTGTCGATACTCCATCTGAACTTTCATATTTGCAACTTATAAGAAATGGTAATATTGACAATAAGACAAGATGATATTTTGAAATACACATACCCTTAAGATTATTTCAACAAGCTGGTCTGATTACTCTCGCAGAACATTCACTATTTTCTTCATCCATATCACATGCATCCATATCAGTGCCTTGGACACAGCACACCATTGATACCTAGTTCTGTGTTATTTGTAACCATAGACTTGGCTCAGTTAATGTCACTCCCATGGAAGCACTCCAACTCTCTCTATACCAAACTGTTGAAGACTTAAAATTTTGACACCATGCTCCCGGTAATTCTCCGTATGCCAATGCTTCTAAATTGGCCCTATTTATTGACTTAAAAATTTTCTTACTCGTACTCATCTGAATGACAGATAATATTACCATTGCTATTACAAACATTAAAATGATTGTCCATTTTCTTTTCATAATTACTAGTGATGCGTTAATCGACGCATCAGCGCTTGTAACTTATTAATAATATATATTTTAAACGCGTTCTTTGATAACTTCGATTTGAAATGAGTTCGTAATTTTGTGGGCTTTATCCCACTGATTATGAATGAAGGCAAGTATGTATTTACTCAGGTAACAAGTTTTATTCCCAGGCAGATCTTTCTTAGACTTGTTGACAAGTATAAAGGGAACTACCGTGTGAGAGATTTCAACTGTACAAATCAGCTTCAATATCTGCTTTTTGGCCAACTGACATCATGCGAATCGTTGAGAGACATCTGTTTATGTCTAAAGCAGCATGAAAACATCTTGTATGGACTTGGAATCAAAACCGCAGTTAACGAATCTACTTTGTCCAGAGCAGATGAAAACAGGGACTATCGTATCTACGAGGGGCTTGGCCTGGCTCTCATCAAGATCGTGCAGCCATTATATTCAAAAATGCGGCTTGATTACCTTGTGCCACAGAACCATGAAGTGCTAGCACTTGATTCCACGACAATTTCATGTAGTTTGAAATTAATGGAATGGGCTATGGGCAAGTATAGCAAGGGTGCTGTTAAAATGCACACACTCATTAATCTGAGGGGAAGCATCCCTGTTTTCATCTTCATAAGCGACGGTAGGTATCATGACAGTAATATACTGGACCAGTTGGAAGTGATTCCAAACGCCATCTACACAATGGATAAAGCATATGTGGACTTCAAAGCATTGAATCGTATTGATGACAATGACGGCTTGTTCATAACAAGAGCCAAAGACAACATGAAATATGAGATTGTGTCAAGTAACCATAATATAAACCCTTCAACCGGAATGATTGGCGATTATTCCATACGACTTATCGGCTACAAAACCAGTAAGCTATATCCCAAAGAACTTCGTCTTGTAAAGTACTGTGACTTTGAAACAGGAGAAGAACTGGATTTCATCACCAACATTACCGGCCAAGTGGAGCTAAGTGGATTGGAGATTGCAAACATATACCGCCACAGATGGGATATTGAATCGTTCTTCAAAATCATTAAACAGAATCTGACAATCAAACATCTGTGGGGTTGTTCGGAGAATGCAGTCAAAACACATCTGTGGGTTGCTATCTGTTCCTATCTGCTATTAGCTAGAATTAAGGCTGCCTATAACAGTCCTTATACTATAACAGAAATTACCACATTGGTAAGAGTGTCAGCCTTAGAAAAAAAGAATCTCAAGGAACTTGTCACTGAGCCACGACCACTCATTCAAAATCAAAATGTCAAAGAACCAACTTTATTTTAAAAACTTAACGCATCAGTAGTAATCTATAAATATCAATCGAGACATTGTGGATGAAACAAGAGTAGTACTTGCTTAGGTCGAACTCACGTTATGTTATGCTTCGTTTTATACCATTTTCAAAATAATCCATCCAAAATTCTCGGTAAATCCTCGTTTAAATTACCATTGTAATCTGTATATGGAATATCTAATTTTTCAAGAGCTAATTTAAATCGTTTGTATCCGTCTTTATCCCTCAATGCTACCCAATGAATGCCCAATTGGTCGCACTGATTTTTGTTTTGTTGCGAAAGCGTATCGGCAACAAACACGTTACTATCACGAGCAATTATTGCATCTGCACTTTCGGGGTTTCCTTTGCCCATTAGTTTAACTTCACATAAGTATTCTTTGCCATTGTTGAGCAAATAAAAATCAATTTCCCTATCTACTTTTTTCCCTTTGTCTTTTACAAAATAAGAAGCATTATAGTTGATTTCGGGAACTTGATACATTTTACATAAAGTTAGCATCAAATATTTTTCGGCACTTTTGCCTGCTGTACTCCATAAACCACCACGTAAAGCAGCACGTTTAACCGCCAAAGTGTTGATAACAACCAAACTTTCAGATACATTCAAATCAACAGAAACACCTTTCATTTTAATTGTCAACGTCAGGTCAATTTCATTTTCCATTTCGATGAGCGATTGAATATTTTGATATAAACTCTCAAAATGTTCGTTTGCTGCTTCTATAACGATTGTTTTTGTCGCTGTACCATACATATTGCTAATTGTCTTTTTATTAAGACCTGAATTTATAGCAATGTCATCAGAAGGCAATGCCTCGTCCATAAATGCTTTTTTATACCAATCAATTGTAATTTCTTTTGAATCTAACTTTGCATAAGCTATTTTCTTGAAAAAATTAACTGCAAATTGAAGGAATTCGGCATTGATCAAATTTACAATTTCGATACGATAGTCTTGCGATTTAATCACGCGAGTAATTATGTTTTTCACTATTTGCTCTGTCAATGTCATTTTGCTATTTCTTTAAATTGCTCTAAGGTTAAAAATCTTGTTGTTCTCTCTTTAAATATAGATTGGTATTTTTGTTTTGATTGCATATATTCAAAATATTTTGGTTCCTGCTCTGTTAGAAAAAATAGTCGTTCTAATGCTTTTGCTGTTCGTCCGACTGTTCCACTTCCTCCAAATGGGTCAAAAACTAGGTCTCCTTTGTATGAATAATATTGAATTACGCGTTTACAAAGTTCAACCGGAAAAATGGCTGAATGAACTTTGTCAAAACAAGGGTCAATTCTCCATACATTTGTTGTTTCATATCCATCTGCGACTTTACTGTCTTCTACTATTTTTGGATCATAACTTCGCATATTCCAATCTAATAGTTTTTCCGTTGATTTGCGATAAACCATTAAATATTCCGTAACCGAATTTGGTTTGTATCCCAATGGTTTACGGTGTTGCATAAATCCACCAATACGATTTTTTACGCTTGCCTCAGGTTTAAGCCAAATTATATCATCAATAAATTCCCAACCATTTTTCACTAAATAAGGATGCAAATCAAAAGGAATGCCATATCGTTTACTTGAATGAGAGCGACTGACACGAGGAATAATGATAGGTGAAGTGTTGACAATTAAAAAGCGTCCTTCTTTTGTTATTCTATGAGTTTCTTGGAAAACTTTATCTAAAAAATCTAAATATGCTTGATAACTTGGATAAATGGAATAATCACGAGCATTATAATATGGAGGTGATGTGAATGTTAAATGAACACTCTCGTTAGGTACATATTTCAATGCTTCCAAAACATCAGCATTAACAACTACATTTTTAAGAAATTCGTATGTTTCAATATGAGGTAAGTTCGATTTTTGTTTTTTTTCTTTAGCAAAATACTCCTTATAAATAACGGTTCTTACCATTTCATTTTCATGGTTTACAAGCGGTCGTAAATGTTCTTCAACGTCTTTGTCATTTTCAAAAACAAGTAATCCACGAATAGCTTGGCAAATTATTTTGGGGTCAGTGTCACTCAAAAATTTGTATAGCAAAGATTTGTTGGTGCTTTTTCTTTGTCGTCCAATAGCAGAAACAATCTCTCTACGAACACCCGTATCTGTTTCTCTGTTATAAAGTTCTAAAAGAGCATTTACATCTGAATTTTCTTTTAATTTTCCTATGTTTTTAACAGCATTAAGTCTTACTTGTGCATGTGGGTGATCTAATAGTTTATATAAAAAATCAGACTGAAAATTACTTGGGAGTTGTCCCAAATTTTCAAGAATGTAGTTAATGCTTCCTGCGTCTCGCTGAGTTTTTACGAGGTTTGCGATGTCATTATTGTTATTGTGTTTCAACTTCGTTATGTGTTCTCTACTCATCATTTTGATTTAATTTTCCAAAATACAAAGATACATTTTTTAGCGAGATTTTCGTTGTTTCCTTCTGTCAATTAACTCTCGTAGATTCAACTAGCAAATGCAATTTTTCCATTTACAAACTTATAAAAAACGTCAAACGGTTTTTGGTAATTGAGATTTTTTCTCGGCCTGCTGTTTAATTTATGCTGTATTGTCTTTATATCCATCATATTATCTTTTGTTATTGGTATGTGTCTTGGAAAATTGACAAGCATGACGTAAGCCACTCTATCAAAGGATGATAGTGGCATCAATAGATAAATTCTACCATTTGGTTGTTGGTGTGAAATTGAATCTGAGACATTTATATTCCTCTCGCAAAACAACGGAGATTTACACGCATATAACCGATATTTCCAAATCAAAAGCCCCCCGGATTTTATGTAACTAATTCAAATAGGACTTAATTTAACTTATGTTGTTAATGTTAAGATAACCAACCGGCATAAAACTTGAAGTCTAGTTCAACTTAGGGTTTAGTTTAACTCATGGTTTCGCTTAGTTCAAGGTTTAATAAAGGTTTGGTCTAGCTTAGCTCAAGGTCAATCTTAGTTTAGCTTAGCTTGAGGTCGCCGGGCTTTATCCAGCCGGTCTTGCGGATCAAAGAGCCTAAAATCATGGTCAGTATTGTCGGCAGGACTATGCTGATGGATAACAGTGCTGTCCAGTCAATTGCGGTTATGGCTGTGCGAGTACCTTCGGCTATCTCCGATAGCCAGCCGGTATAGACACCGATTGGTCCCACCAAACCGCAGGTTCCCATTCCCGAGGCTATTGCAGGTCCGTTCATTTCAAGTGCAAACAGACAGGTTGCGATTGGGCCGGTGATGGCCGAGACCAAAGTCGGTACGATCCATATTTTGGGATTTTTGACAATGTTTCCCATCTGTAACATGCTGGTACCCAGCCCTTGGGATATGACTCCGTTCCAGCGGTTTTCGCGAAAACTAAAGACTGCAAACCCCACCATCTGAGCGCAGCAGCCTGCCAGCGCAGCTCCTCCTGCCAATCCCGTCAGCCCCAGTGCGGCGCAGATAGCAGCCGAACTGATAGGCAGTGTCAGCGCCATACCCACAAGCACCGACACCAGAACGCCCATTATGAACGGCTGTTTTGTGGTGGCCCACATTATTACATTACCCAGACTGCTGGCGGCCGCACCTATACCCGGAGCCAGCCAGTAGGAGAGTCCTACACCTACGGCAATGGTTACAAGCGGTGTGACCAGAATATCTATCTTGGTCTCTTTCGATATTATTTTTCCGAATTCGGATGCTATTACGCTCACCACGTAAACTGCAAACGGACCTCCGGCGCCGCCCAGTTTGTTGGCTGCGGCGCCTACTGCAAGCATAGAGAAGAGTACAAGACCCGGAGTTTGCAGCGCATAGGCAATTGCCACCGCCATGGCAGGTCCCGCCATGCTCTTTGCGAAATTGCCTACTTCTACCAGTATATCCAGTTTAAATTGTTCGCCGACAGTTGAAATGATGGTGCCTATGAGCAGTGACGCAAAGAGTCCCAGCGCCATTGCCCCAAGGGCATCGACACCGTAACGCTTACCCGAGATGACAATGTTTTTCCTGTGAAGAAATGATTTGATTTTTTCCATGTGGTCGCAAAATTACCTGTTTTTTCGAAGTGTAAATCCTATAGGTCGTGACAGTCTGGTTGTAAAGAGATAAAAATAACTCCGGATTGCGGTCCGGAGTCTCTTGTTTGTAAGATTGGGTTATGCCTCAGCGGGAGTTTCCTTAGCTGGTGCTTCCTCAGCAGGAGTTCCCTCAGCAGAAGTTTCCTCAGCGGGAGCTTCTTCCTTGGCGGGAGTTTTCTCAGCCGCAGGTGCTGCCTCAGCCACAGGTGCTGCCTCAACAGCAGGTGCTGCCTCAACAGCGGGAGTCTCTTCAACAGCAGGTACTGCTTCATCTGCTCCGGCCTCTGCTGCGATGGCTTCTGCTTCGGCTGCTCTTGCCTCTGCCCTTTTGAGAGCAACCTTTTTGGCGATAGCCTCATTAACCTTCTTTTCTGCTTCAAGTTTAGCCTTGCCAAGTTCGCGTTTTGCCTGCTCTTCCTTAACGCCGATAGCCTTAATAGAGCTCTCCTTAGCCTTTTTCCAGGCATCGAACTTAGCCTGAGCGGTTGCCTCATCGAATGCGCCTTTCTTCACACCGCCTTTCAGGTGTTTCATCATATAGACACCTTCACGTGATAGAATGCTGCGGGCGGTATCGGTGGGCTGTGCGCCTACCATTACCCAGTACAGGGCTCTGTCGAAATTCAAATCTACTGTAGCGGGATTGGTGTTTGGATTATAGGTACCAATCTTCTCAATAAACTTTCCATCACGTGGAGCTCTGGAGTCTGCAATTACGATTGAATAAAAGGCGTAACCTTTGTGGCCTCTTCTTTGCAATCTGATTTTTGCTGCCATAAGTTGTTGTTTTTATTGTTTATAAATGATTTGAATAGCCGTCATCTCGTAACGGCGCCGCAAAGGTAATAAATTATATTTTACAGACAAATCTCATATTGCTGTTTTTTATTATCAGTCTGATGCTTTACGTGAACTCCGCTTTAATAATTTTCCGCTTTATTTATGCTTTGCGTGAGCTGTTCTTATTTTTTACACTTTACTTCCACTTTATTTGCGCTTTCGTGTATTTTGCTTTAATTCGGTGTTTTACATCTACTCTGCTTTACGGTACATTGTAGAGAAAATGAGCAGAGGATAGATTTATTTCTTCTTTTAATGTGGTTTTGAAACAAAAAAAATGATAATTTTGGACCTCAATATGACCGACGAAATAAAACACAACGGTACGGTAAGCGGAATTGACGGACAGATGGTTGATGTTACGATAATTCAGATGTCATCATGTGTAGGTTGTCAGGCTAAATCTCTATGCCGTCTGTCTGAAATGAAGGATAAGACAGTCAGTGTAGCTGTTGACAATCCCCGGGATTATACTGTCGGACAGCAGGTTGTGGTGGCAGGTTCGGTCAGTCAAGGTATGAAGGCTGTGGTTTTTGCATTCGGAATACCTGTTATTCTTCTTATGATTACCCTTGTGCTGACTTTATCGGTTACAGGCGACGAACGCATGACGTCGCTTTTTTCATTGGGTATGCTTGTACCTTATTATATAGTGTTGTTCCTTTTCCGCGACAGGCTGAAAAGGAATTTTAGTTTCAGAATCATTGGATAAATAGCGTTATATGTTGCCAATTCTGACAGCAATCCTTGTTTTGGGCGTGATAGGACTTATTCTAGGTATAGTCTTATACGTTGTGGCAAGGAAATTTGCAGTGGATACAGATCCTAGAGTGGAGCAGATTATTGAGATTCTGCCCGGTGCTAACTGTGGTGGCTGCGGCCTCCCCGGCTGTGCAGCCTTTGCCGAAGCTTGCGTGAAGCGGGATTCTATGGAAGGACTGAACTGTCCGGCAAGTTCGAGTGAAGTGATGCAGCAGATTGCGGCCATAACAGGCCGTGCGGTACAGGAGTTAACTCCTAAGGTTGCTGTAGTCAGGTGTAACGGTTCGTGTGAAAACCGCCCGCGGGTCAATAATTATGACGGAGCTTCAAGGTGTGTTATTGCGGCTATGCAGACAGGAGGAGAAACGGGTTGTTTCTACGGCTGTTTGGGATGCGGAGACTGCGTAACGGTCTGTAAGTTCGATGCCATTCACATGAATCCCGAGACGGGACTTCCCGAGGTTGATCAGGAGAAGTGCACGGCCTGCGGAGTATGCGTCAAGGCCTGTCCCCGCGGAATTATCGAACTGCGCAACAAAAACAAACTGGATCGCAGGATCTATGTCAGTTGCGTCAACAAGGATAAGGGACCGGTGGCAAAGAAGGCCTGCGCTGTAGCTTGCATAGGTTGCGGAAAGTGTGTCAAAGTCTGTTCGTTCGATGCCATCACGCTTGAAAACAATCTGGCTTACATAGACTTCGAGAAGTGTCGTCTGTGCCGAAAGTGTATTGATGAATGTCCGCAAAATTCTATTTGGGCGGTGAATTTTCCACCGAAAAGAGTTGTGACACCGGCTGCTGAAACGACACTTGAGCCGGTAAAAGAATCGGTTGAACAAGATAAACAAGACAATTGACAAGACATGCTGAAAACATTTAAAATCGGTGGTGTACACCCCGAACCGAATAAAATATCCGCAGGGAAGAAAATTGTGACTGCGGCACTGCCAAAACAGGCGGTGTTCCCGCTTTCCCAGCATATCGGCGCTCCGGCAGTACCGTGTGTACAGAGAGGTGACACTGTCCTTGTGGGAACCCGTATTGCCGATCCTGTCGGTTTTGTTTCGGCCGCCATCCACTCATCGGTTTCAGGTAAAGTAGCCAAAATTGATACTGTGGTTGATACGAGCGGTTTTCGTAAACCGGCTATTTTTATTGATGTAGAGGGAGATAAATGGGAGAGCGATATAGACCGTTCCGATACTCTGATACTTCAGTGCACAATCTCTCAGCAGGAGATATTTGACCGCATAAAAAATGCGGGTATAGTGGGGCTGGGAGGAGCCTGTTTCCCAACACATGTAAAACTGATGCCTCCCAAGGACTGTAAGATAGACACGCTTATAATCAATGCTGCCGAGTGTGAGCCTTTTCTTACTGCCGACCATAGGTTGATGCTCGAATACCCTGACCAGATAATAGTGGGAATAAGGATCATGCTTAAGGCATTGGGTATAGAGTATGCCGTCATAGGTATTGAGGAGAACAAACCCGATGCTATAGCGCTTATGAGAGCCAAGACCTCAATGGTAAGCGGTATGGAGGTGGTGCCTCTTAAGATGAAATATCCGCAGGGCGGTGAGAAGCAGCTCATAGAAGCCGTGACCGGTCGCAGGGTCCCGCCTCCGCCGGCACTTCCCGTCAGTGTGGGGTGCGTGGTGCAGAATATTGGGACCGTATTTGCCGTATATGAAGCTGTACAGAAGAGGAAACCTCTTATTGAAAGGATTGTGACGGTTACCGGAAAGAGTGTTCAGAATCCTTCCAACCTGAAGGTTAGGTTGGGTACTCCTATAAGTCAACTCATTGAGGCTGCCGGAGGGCTGCCCGAAGATACCTCAAAAATAGTTTCAGGCGGTCCCATGATGGGACGTCCTCTGCTGGGAACCGACGTTCCTGTCGTGAAGGGAACATCGGGAATACTTATGATACCCGAGAGTGATGCGGTACGCCATAAGGAGCGCACCTGTATTCGCTGCGGAAAATGTATAACGGCCTGTCCTATGGGATTGGAGCCATATCTGCTTGCCGTAGCATCGGAAATGGAGGACTGGGAACGTGCCGAGGAGAATTGGATAATGAGCTGCATTGAATGCGGCTGTTGTCAGAGCACATGCCCGTCGCGCAGACCGCTGCTTGACTGGGTGCGTCTTGCAAAGAGTAGGGTAAATGATATAATCCGTGCCCGTAACACAAAGATATAATAAGGAATAATGGCTGAAAAACTGTACATATCGACATCGCCGCACATTCATAGCGGTGACACGATTGAAAGAAATATGCGTTGGGTGATTATTGCACTCATGCCGGCGCTTGTCGCTTCTTTCATCGTTTTCGGACTGGGGGCGTTAATTGTTACTGCAACATCGGTAGCTTTCTGTCTTCTGTTTGAGTGGTTAATTGCAAAATTTCTGCTCAAGATCAAGGATACTACGATAAGTGACGGGTCGGCTGTAATAACCGGTATCCTGTTGGCATTTAATTTGCCGTCCAATATTCCTATCTACATGATAGCTATGGGCGCTCTTATTGCAATAGGAGTGGGCAAGATGGCTTTCGGCGGATTGGGTAAAAACCCGTTCAATCCGGCACTTGTAGGTCGTGTGTTCCTGCTTATATCATTTCCTGCCGCCATGACTTCATGGCCTGTACCGCATCAGTTTATGGCATATACCGATGCCGTTACGGGCGCTACACCACTGAGTCTGATGAGCTTGATTGCGGGAGGTGATGCCTCTGTCGCAGCACAGTTGCCGGGACTTTCCAGCCTGTTCCTTGGAACTACAGGCGGCTGTCTGGGTGAGGTGAGTGTGCTGGCACTGCTATTGGGACTGGTTATTCTGCTATGGCGGAAGGTGATTACCTGGCACATACCCATATCAATATTGGCTACTGTGGCAGTCCTTACCGGAATAATGTGGTTTGTCAATCCTGTGCTATATGTGAATCCCTTATACCATCTCTGTACAGGCGGACTTATGCTGGGTGCCATTTTCATGGCTACGGATTACGTTACATCGCCTATGACAACTAAGGGTATGGTGTGGTACGGTATTGGAATAGGTTTCTTGACAGTATTAATCAGATATTTCGGTTCGTATCCGGAGGGTATGTCATTTGCCATTCTGATCATGAACGGTGTTACTCCGCTTATCAATAACTGGTGCAAACCAAAACGTTTCGGGAAGATTGCAAAATGAAAAAGGTAGAATCTAATTTGCTTAATATGGCCCTGGTGATGACTGTCATTGCGATAGTTGCCGGTGGGTTGCTGGCCTGGGTTAACAATGTGACCAGCGGTCCCATTGAGCAGATAAACAAACAGGTCATTGAGAACGGTATTAAGAGTGTCATTCTCTCTGACAGCGACATGAAGTTCAGGGTTGAAAAGCCGTACGAGAAGGATGGATTCATATTTCATAGTGTATATGATATGAATGACAATCTGTTGGGTACCGCCGTAGAGTCAACTGACAAAAACGCCTTCGGAGGTGATTTAAAGGTTATGGTGGGCTTTAACCCCAAGGGTGAGATCCTGGGATATGAGGTGCTTGAACACAGCGAGACTCCCGGACTCGGCGCTTTGGCCGGTGAGTGGTTCCGTCAGGAGAGTTCAGAAATGAAACAGCAATCGGCCGTTGCCACTATCCTGCTGGGGGCTCCCGTAAAGCCGGGCAACCGCAACATTATAGGAATGAATCCGGGCGATGGCTACCTGACTGTCAGCAATGACGGCGGTCAGATTGATGCCATAACTGCTTCAACCATCACCTCAAGGGCATTCCTGAATGCAGTCAATTCGGCCTACAAGGCATTGTCCGACCATATCGGCATCGAAACCGAAAGCGATACCGGTGTCGAAGCTGATTCGGACAATGATACTGAAAATGGTGACGGCGTTGGTGCTGCCGACGTTGGAGACGGCGGTTTTAATGCTGGTGCCGGCAGTACAGGTGCTGAATCTATTAGCAATACATCACCAAGAAACTAAATCAAATAGTGATATAAGATGAATTACTTAAAGACAATAATAAACGGAATATTCAAGGAGAACCCTACATTTGTTCTTCTCCTTGGAATGTGTCCTACGCTGGCTACAACCACATCGGCCATAAACGGAATGGGTATGGGCGTGGCCACCATGTTTGTGCTGATATGTTCCAACGCATTCATATCGCTGCTCAAGGATCTTATCCCCGACGGAATACGGATACCGTGCTACATAGTGGTTATAGCATCGTTCGTAACGATACTTCAGATGGTAATGCAGGCATATGTGCCTGATCTTTACAACACTCTGGGTATATTCATCCCGCTTATTGTGGTGAACTGTATCATACTGGGCCGTGCCGAGGCTTTTGCTGCCAAGAACAATGTGCTTGCATCAATCTGTGACGGCATAGGCATCGGGATCGGATTTACTTTAGCTCTGACACTGGTGGGATTCATACGCGAGCTGCTTGGCAATGGTGCGGTGTTCGGACATCGCATTCTTCCCGAGTCCATGGATATGCTTGTGTTTGTTTTAGCTCCCGGAGCATTCATAACACTCGGTCTGCTCATAGCTATATTCAATTCATTCAAAAACCGTAAAGCCTGAACATTATGGAGTATTTTCTGATATTTATTTCGGCAATATTCGTAAATAATATTGTTCTTTCCCAGTTCCTGGGTATCTGCCCGTTTTTGGGTGTCTCCAAAAAGGTCGGTACTGCTGCCGGCATGGGAATAGCGGTCACTTTTGTACTTACGGTTTCAGTCATAGTGACATATGCTTTGCAAATATGGGTACTCAACCCCTACGGACTGGACTATCTACAGACGATATTGTTCATACTGATCATAGCCGGTCTGGTGCAGATGCTTGAAGCCGTGCTTAAGAAGGTGTCACCCTCGCTCTATCAGGCTCTGGGTATATTCCTTCCGCTCATAACTACAAACTGTTGCATACTGGGTGTCTCTATCCTCGTTGCCAACGGTGTGTATAACGCGCACGGACTTGAGCCTACGCTGCTTACAGGTGTCTTTTATGCATTTGCCACATCGTTAGGTTTCACTCTTGCCATAATAATCTTTGCCGGCATACGGGAGCAGCTTTCTACAATGAGTCTGCCCAAGAGCATGGAGGGTATGGCAATAGCGCTCATAACTGCCGGACTGTTAGCTATGGCATTTATGGGATTCAGCGGCGTGGACCATGGAATAGCCGTAGCTGCAGGTCTATAAAGATTATCGGCTGCATTCATAAAAAAACGAAATGAGTTAAAATGATCGCTTTTCCGAATGCCAAAGTCAATATTGGGCTGAATGTTTTGTCAAAGCGTCCTGACGGTTATCACAATATTGAGACCCTCTTTTATCCGGTGCTCTTGCAGGATGCACTGGAGATTACTCTGATGCGTCCGCTTGACCCGGCCCAGATACGAAAGCGCATTGAAGCGGGATTTATGGTGCAGTCCGAAGAGATTTTTTCCAACCGTCCTCAACGCCGGCGCAGGGAGGAGATTTCCTGCTGTTCGCTTGAAATGACCGGCAACACCTTCCCTTTCCATGCAGCCGACAACCTTGTGGTAAAGGCTTATCTGATGTTGCTGGAGGATTTTGATCTGCCATCAATAGATATAAGACTCTACAAACATATTCCGTCGAGTGCGGGACTTGGTGGGGGCTCATCGGACGGTGCATTTATGATATCGCTTCTGAACCGTCGCTTCAACCTTAGGATGCGTGATTCAATGATGATGAAATATGCGGCCAGACTCGGTTCGGACTGTCCGTTCTTCATATTGAATGTTCCGTCGCTGGCTGCCGGACGCGGTGAAATTCTGACCCCCATAAGCCTGTCGCTGCGTGGTTATAACATACTTTTGGTCAAGCCCGATATATCGGTCAGTACCGCCCGGGCTTATTCCGAAGTTACACCGTGTACACCGCAGATACCTCTTGCCGAGGCCATAAAACGTCCCGTATCGGAATGGAGAGATTGTGTCTTCAATGATTTTGAGTCCGGCGTATTCAAACGGTATCCGTTATTGGCCGAAATAAAAGAGCGACTGTATAAGCTGGGCGCCGAATATGCATCCATGTCCGGTTCGGGTTCGACAATTTTCGGACTGTTCCGCACTCCTCTGAAAAATGAAGCTGAACTTTTCCCGGATATGTTTGTCTGTCAGCGCGAAATGGCGTAGTGTTGAAAACTGTGGGATAACTGCCCCCCTTTTTCTGTGCTGCTGCCGATCAAAGTCCTAACTTTGCATGAAAAGCAACAAATATGGCAGAATCAAATACACGTAAATCCCGAAGTGCGCGAAGCACCACCGGTAACATAGCACTCAATCACCTTCAGCCTCAGGCGCTTGAGCTGGAGGAGGCTGTGATTGGAGCGCTTATGATTGAACAGGACGCTTATCCTAGAGTAAGCGATATACTAAGGTCCGATTCGTTTTATGATCATCGTCACCGCATCATTTATGATGCTGTGTCTGACCTTTCGTTCAATCAGCGTCCTATTGACATACTCACTGTGACCGAACAGCTTAAAAGCAACGGTACGCTGGAAGAGGCAGGCGGGGCACTCTATGTTACCCAACTTGCCGGCAAGGTGTCGTCATCGGCACACATCGAATACCATGCCCGCATCATTGCCCAGAAGGCAATAGCCCGTGAGCTGATATCGTTCACAAGTGAGATCCAGACTCTGGCTTTTGATGATACTACCGATATTTCCGAGCTTTTAGGTGAGGCCGAAAACCGCCTTTTCCAGATAGGCCACCGTAATGTAAAGAAGGACTTTACAACCATTGGTGCGGCGCTTCAGGAGTCAATGGAACGCATCAGGACGGCTTCTAAGCGTGCCGAGGGTATGAGCGGACTTGTCAGCGGATTCCGTGAGCTGGACAACATAACATCCGGATGGCAGAAGTCCGATCTTATTATTCTTGCAGCCCGTCCGGCTATGGGTAAGACGGCGTTTGCTCTCTCCATGGCCAAGAATATAGCCATTAACAACGAACAGCCTGTGGCAATATTCTCGCTCGAAATGAGTAATGTGCAACTTGTCAATCGCCTTATATCGGGTGTATGTGAAATCTCCGGCAGCAAGCTCCGTGACGGCCGCCTGGCTCCATACGAATGGGAACAGTTGGACAGCAAAATCAACGCGCTGCAAAGTGCTCCCATCTATCTGGACGATACGGCCAACCTCTCAATAACGGAATTCCGCACTAAGGCTATCCGCCTGAAAATGGAACATGACGTGCAGCTTATAATAATTGACTATCTGCAACTGATGAATGCCAGCGGAATAAGGTTCGGTAACCGTCAGGAGGAGATAAGCACCATTTCACGCAGCTTGAAGGGTATAGCCAAAGAGCTGGACATACCCATCATAGCGCTCTCACAGTTGAACCGTTCAGTAGAGGTGCGTGAAGGTTACGAAGGCAAGCGTCCGCAATTGAGCGATCTGCGCGAATCGGGAGCCATTGAGCAGGATGCCGATATAGTATGTTTCATACACCGTCCGGAGTATTATAAGATTTATGAGGATAATAACCACAATGACCTGCGTGGCATAGCCGAAATCATTATTGCCAAACATCGTAACGGAGGAATAGGCGACATACGCCTGTCGTTCCAGAGTAAATATGCCCTGTTTGAAAATATCGGCTCGGGCACTCCTATGCCGACTGTAAGAAAAGCCAATGTCAAACGCTCCAAGATGAATGACGAGCCGGCGTATGATCCTGAATCTGTTCAAATCTCTGTAGAAGGAACATCAGACGACGAGTGCCCGTTTTAGGCTTACAGGGCTAACGCTAAATATGTAAAGGTGCGCAAATAAACCTCTCAATATGAACTTTTTTGTACCTTTGCAAATTAAACAGAAAAAGGCTTTTTAGCGTAATTATGAATATATCATATAAATGGCTCAAGGAGTATGTTGACTTTGATCTTACAGCCGATGAGATGGCAGCTGCGCTCACATCGATAGGACTCGAAGTCGGCGGAGTAGAGGAGGTTCAGTCCGTAAAAGGCGGTCTCAAAAATATAGTCATAGGGGAGGTCCTGACATGTGTAAAGCATCCCAATTCGGACCATCTGAGTGTGACAACGGTCAATCAGGGCAGCGGCGAACCGGTACAGATTGTATGCGGAGCCCCCAATGTGGCTGCAGGACAGAAGGTTGTTGTAGCCGCCATAGGTGCAAAAATATACGAGGGTGACGAATGTTTTACCATAAAGCAGTCTAAATTGCGCGGCGTGGAGTCACACGGAATGATCTGCTCCGAGAAAGAGCTTGGTTTGAGCGATGATCACTCGGGCATAATGGTGCTTCCCTCCGATGCTCTTCCCGGTACTCCCGCATCGGAATATTTTAATCTGGAATCGGACTATGTGATCGAGGTGGATATCACACCCAACCATTCGGATGCCTGCTCACACTGGGGCGTGGCCCGCGATTTTTATGCATGGCTCATTCAGAACGGCTACAAAACCTCGCTTCACCGTCCGGGCTGTGAGGGATTCAAGGTCAATAACAATAACCTCAAAATAGATATTGAGGTGCTGAATACCGAGGCCTGCCCGCGTTATGCAGGTGTCAGTATCAAGGGCGTGACTGTGAAGGAGAGTCCCGACTGGCTAAAGCAGAGGCTCACTGTCATAGGGCTGCATCCGGTAAACAATATAGTAGATATTACCAACTACATACTGTTCGCTTACGGACAGCCGTTGCACAGCTTTGACGCCGATAGGATCAAGGGCGGCAAGGTGGTAGTGCGTACCATGCCCGAAGGTACTCCATTCGTCACTCTCGATGGTGTGGAGCGCAAACTCTCAGACCGGGACCTTATGATATGCAATATCGAAGAACCCATGTGTATTGGCGGTGTCTTCGGAGGTCTGGATTCGGGTATAACGGACGAAACGGTGAACGTATTTCTGGAGAGTGCCTATTTCCATCCCACCTGGATACGCAAAAGTGCAAGACGGCACCAGCTTCTTACCGATGCATCGTTCCGTTTTGAGCGGGGAATTGACCCCAACGGCGTTATATATGCCCTTATGCAGGCTGCAATGATGGTTAAGGAGTTAGCCGGAGGCACGATTGCCATGGAAATAAAGGACGTCTATCCCAATCCCATGCAGGATTTCAAGGTGGATTTCGGCTTTGACTACGCTGACCGTTTGATAGGGAAAAAATTGGACCGTCAGGTCATGAGGGATATTGTGGAGAATCTGGGTATCAAGGTTGAAGGGTTTTCGGCCGATGGCATGAAACTCTCTGTCCCGCCTTTCCGTGTGGACGTTCAGCGTCCGTGCGATGTGGTTGAGGAGATCCTTCGCATATACGGTTATAACAACATAGATTTTGACAAATCGGTGCAGTCGAGTCTCACCGTTTGGGGCGAGGTGGACCGTTCACAAAAGCTTCAGGACCTTGTCTCCGAACAATTGGTGGGCTGCGGATTTAATGAGATTCTGAACAACTCGCTTACCCGTGCCGCCTACTATGACGGGTTGGATTGCTGTCCGCCTGAGAGGCTGGTACATCTTCTTAACCCCCTGAGCGCCGATCTTAACGTATTGAGGGAATCTATGTTGTTCGGAGGCCTGGAGAGCCTTTCGCATAATATACGTCATCAGAACGCCGACCTCAGACTCTTTGAGTTCGGCAAGTGCTACTATTTTGATGCTGCCAAACGGGAAGCCTTGAATAAGCCGGGCAAGGATGGAGGGCCGCAGAATCCGCTGAATGCCTATAGCGAGGATTACCATCTTGCTCTGTGGATTACCGGTCGAAAGGTGTCGGGTTCGTGGGCTCATGCTGATGAAAAGAGCTCCGTATATGAGCTTAAGGCGTATGTGCAGAATGTGTTTAAGCGTATAGGATTGGCATTGAACACCTTGCAGGTAGAGGAGTTTGAGAACTCCATCTTCAGTAATGCTCTTCGTTACAAACTGCGCTCCGGAAAGACAGTAGCCGAATTGGGCGAGGTCAGTCGCTCCATGCTTAAGCTGACCGATGTGGACCAACCTGTATTTTTTGCCGACATCAACTGGGATGAACTGCTCAATGCAACCCGTAAGATTGAGGTCAGCTTCAGCGAGCTGCCCAAGTATCCGGCTGTACGCCGTGACCTGGCGCTGCTTATTGACAAGGATGTCAGGTTCGGTGAGATAGAGCGTATTGCCTACCAGACTGAGAGCAGGCTGCTTAAAGAGGTTACGCTGTTCGATGTCTATGAAGGAAAGAATATGCAGCTCTCAAAGAAGAGTTATGCTGTCAGTTTCCTGCTTCAGGATGAGTCGCAGACACTGAATGATGTCCGGATTGAAAAGGTCATGAGTAAATTCATTCAGGTCTTTGAGTCCAAACTGGGCGCACAACTTCGATAATAAATTAACAAAACAGATATAAAATGGGAAGAGCGTTTGAATTCAGAAAGGCCCGCAAGTTAAAACGCTGGGGTAACATGGCCAAGACATTCACCCGTATTGGCAAACAGATATCCATAGCTGTAAAAGCCGGCGGTCCTGATCCCGACAACAACTCGGCGTTGCGTGCCATCATAGCCACAGCCAGACATGAGAATATGCCCAAAGACAATATAGAGCGTGCCATAAAGAACGCTATGGGCAAGGATCAGCAAGACTATAAAGAGATGAATTACGAGGGCTACGGGCCTTATGGTATAGCCATCTACGTTGAGACACTTACCGATAACACCACCCGTACCGTTGGCAACGTACGTTCCGTATTCAACAAGTTTGGCGGCACACTGGGTACCAGCGGCAGCCTGGACTTTATGTTCAGCCATAAGTGTCAGTTTACCATAGCCGTAAAGGAGGGAGTCGAGATAGATGATCTTATTCTGGAACTTATTGACCTGGGTGTGGAGGATGAGTACGATATAGATGATGATAACGAAATTACCATTTACGGCGATCCCAAGTCATACGCTGCCATACAGAATTGGTTAGAGGAGAATGGATTCGAGGTCAAGGCTGCCGAATTCACCCGTATCCCCAATGACCTAAAGGATGTTACCCCCGAACAGCGTGATACTATCGACAAGATAGTAGAGCGGCTCGATGAGGACGACGATGTGCAGAACGTCTATACCAATATGCGTCCTCTTGAGGAGGAAGAATAATACAAATTAAGTTAATATTGTTTTAATTAACAGGAAATCTTACTATATTCATAATCAGAATTATGTAATTTTGCAACGATTTAAAACACAATTGAGATGAAAGAAATAGTAGGAGGTTATGCCGGCCTTATATGGCGTGCGCTTGAGGGTAAAAATGCTCTCTCACGGAAAGAAATCAAGAAGGTAACAAAGCTGAGGGACAATGAGTTCTATCTTGGGCTCGGATGGTTGTTGCGTGAAGACAAAATTAACGTTACCGGAGATGAGGAGAAATATTACGCTCTGAAGTAATTTTCCCCTTTATAGTGGATAAAGTAAAGCCGGAAGCACTGGATGCTTTCGGTTTTTTTATAAAAATTCAAATTAATATAGTTAGTTTTTTGACAAGTATGAACTCTTTTGACATACGCGGCTTTTTTATTAATTTTGCGACGAAAAATTCCTGATATGGAGAAGATCCGCAATTTCTGCATAATAGCACATATAGATCATGGCAAATCAACGCTTGCCGACCGTCTGTTGGAGTTCACTCATACCATCAGCGTAACCGGAGGACAGATGCTTGACAGCATGGATCTGGAGAAGGAGCGCGGCATAACAATAAAGAGCCACGCCATACAGATGGAGTATGAGTACAAGGGTGAAAAATATATCTTTAACCTTATTGACACTCCCGGACACGTGGACTTCTCGTATGAGGTGTCGCGTTCGATAGCCGCATGTGAGGGCGCCCTGTTGGTGGTAGATGCCACACAGGGTGTGCAGGCGCAGACCATAAGCAATCTGTATATGGCAATAGAGCATGATCTGGAAATCATTCCTATCATAAACAAGTGCGACATGCAGAGTGCCATGCCCGATGAGGTTGAGGATGAAATCATAGAGCTTCTGGGCTGCAAACGCAATGAGATAATACGTGCATCGGCGCGCACGGGAATGGGCATAGAGGAGATATTGAGCGCTATCGTGGAGCGGATTCCGCATCCTGTAGGCGATCCTCAGGCTCCTTTGCAGGCACTTATTTTTGACTCGGTTTTCAACTCGTTCCGCGGAATAATAGCCTACTTCAAGATTGTAAACGGAACCATCCGTAAGGGCGACAAGGTAAAGTTCATCAACACCGGCAAGGAGTATGACGCCGATGAGGTGGGGGTGCTTCGTATGGGTATGATGCCGCGCGATGTAATGACCACAGGCGATGTGGGCTACATCATATCGGGCATAAAGACATCTTCAGAGGTTAAGGTGGGCGATACCATCACTCATGTGGAACGCCCGTCCGATAAGGCCATAGCCGGTTTTGTGGAGTCCAAACCGATGGTTTTTGCCGGACTCTATCCGATTGAAGCCGATGATTTTGAGGACCTGCGTGCTTCGCTCGAAAAACTCCAACTCAATGATGCCTCGCTGAGTTTCTTCCCCGAATCGTCGGCAGCGCTCGGATTCGGGTTCCGGTGCGGATTTTTGGGGCTGCTCCATATGGAGATAGTACAAGAGCGTTTGGATCGCGAATTTGACATGAGCGTGATAACCACCGTGCCTAACGTTTCGTACATGGTCTATGACAAGCAGGGAGGCGTTACCGAGGTACATAATCCGAGCGGTATGCCCGATGTTGCCATGATAGACCATATAGAGGAACCGTATATTGATGCATCAATAATAACCACCACCGATTACATTGGCCCAATAATGACGCTCTGTCTTGATAAGCGCGGAGAGTTGGTCAAGCAGCAGTTTATAGCCGGTAACCGTGTGGAGATCTATTTCAAATTGCCGCTGGGTGAGATTGTGATAGACTTCTATGACAAGCTTAAGAGCATATCCAAGGGTTACGCCTCATTCGACTATCATCAGGCAGGCTATCGCCCCTCGAAACTCATAAAGCTGGATATCCTGCTCAATGGCGAGGCGGTTGATGCGCTCTCTACGCTGACACATGTAGATAATGCATACGAACTTGGCCGGCGTATGTGCGAAAAGCTCAAGGAACTTATACCGCGTCAACAGTTTGACATAGCCATACAGGCTGCCATCGGATCCAAAATAATAGCACGTGAAACTATCAAGCAGATGCGTAAGGATGTGACAGCCAAGTGTTACGGAGGTGATGTATCCCGAAAGCGCAAACTGCTGGAAAAGCAGAAGAAGGGCAAGAAGCGCATGAAACAGATAGGTAATGTAGAGGTACCTCAGAAGGCGTTTTTAGCTGTTCTTAAACTCAATTAGTTAATTAATTCAGATTGAAAAACATATAATGGAACCAATTTTCTATCCTAAGCTGATAAGCACATTTAAAAAGGGATACACTCGTGAACAATTTTTGAGGGATGTGATGGCCGGAGCAATCGTCGGTGTCGTTGCTCTGCCATTGGCTATTGCATTTGCCATAGCATCGGGCGTGAGTCCCGAGAAGGGACTTATCACTGCAATTATTGCAGGTTTTCTCGTTTCGGTGCTTGGAGGGAGCAGAGTTCAGATAGGAGGTCCTACCGGTGCATTCGTGGTAATCGTTGCCGGAATAATTGCCGGTTACGGTTTGGATGGATTGATAATTTCGACCATCATGGCCGGATTTATGATGATAGGCTTCGGCCTTTTACGGATGGGAGTGGTGATCAAATATATTCCTTATCCGCTTACGGTCGGTTTCACCAGCGGTATTGCCCTGCTTATCTTCGTTTCGCAGCTAAAGGATTTTTTCGGTTTAAGTACGGGCGATCTGCCTGTGGACTTTGTTTCAAAGATAAAAGTTTTGGCCTCATCGGTTCATACCCTTAACTGGCAGGCTCTGCTGTTGGCTGTTATCAGTGTCCTGTTGACCATATATTGGAAAAAGATATCCTCCCGTATTCCCGGCTCCTTGATTGCTCTGATTGTGGGCGGAGTATTGGCTTCAATCGGCATTTTCGAGGTAGAGACCATAGGGAGTAAATTTGGCGAGATACCTAATAAAATTAGTTTGCCCGTGTTCCCCAATATTACATGGGATTTGATAGTCAAGCATGTCGGACCGGCCTTTACGATTGCCATACTGGGTTCTATAGAGTCGCTTTTATCGGCGGTCGTATCCGATGGTATGATAGGAAGCCGCCATCGCAGCAATACCGAGCTTATAGCCCAGGGTATAGCCAATATCGGAAGCGGAATGTTTGGAGGTATTCCTGCAACCGGTGCAATAGCCCGTACGGCAACCAATGTAAAGAACGGCGGACGTACTCCGGTCGCAGGAGTTGTGCACGTAATAGTGTTGCTTATAATTATGCTTTTTGCAGGCAAGTGGGCAAAACTTATTCCATTATCCGTTCTGGCCGGAGTTTTGGTGGTCGTTGCATATAACATGAGTGAGTGGCGGACTTTTGTATCGATACTGAAAGGTTCAAAATACGATGCTGCAGTACTGTTAACCACCTTTGTGCTGACTGTAGTAGTCGATCTTACCGTTGCCATTCAGGTAGGTGTGATTTTGGCTGCGCTGTTGTTTATGAAGCGTATGTCCGATGTAAGCATGGTAAAGCCTTTGGTTGGAGATTTGACTGTCGAGGAACACGACGATGTGAGCATGGTCAATCTGAAATTGCCCTCCAACTGTTCGGTTTTTGAAATCACAGGTCCCATGTTCTTTGGAGTAGCCAGTAAATTCAAGGAGTTGAGTACCACCGATTCCGATCGTTATGATATTGTTATTATACGTATGCGCAGGGTGCCCATGATTGACGCTACGGGCCTCTACAACTTTAAGGAACTGCTTCAGCGTTTTAAAGTCCAAAAGAAACGGATAGTCCTGACCGGAGTCAATAAGAGTGTTTTTGCCGAACTTGAACGCTACGGCATAATAGACATGGTAGGCGAGGAAAACGTAATCGATCTGTTCGATGATGCCGTCCGTATGCTGAAGGCAGCAGAAGCCTGACGGCAGTCTACCTGTTCTAGCCTGTCCTGTTACCTGTCTTGTTGCTTTTCTGTTGCTTTCCTGTTGCAAAACAGCGGTTTATAAGAATTATTTATGAATATCATAATTTGATGTTAATGAATGTTGTATATTTATTGCGCAAACAAGGTATATTGCATTTTGTAATTCATTCTATAAACAATGCGCACAGTCCGGTGTGCACAATATTAAAACGACTATGAAACAAGTAATTTTCACACTGGCTTTTATTTTGACGACATTTTTGTGTTTCGGACAAAATAATATTACACACTTGCAACCGGCAAGAGACTTTAGTAAATATACAGGGAATTTAAAGGAATATTATGACGGTATTTTTCCATTGTTATATAAGGGTTTTTCTGAAAAACCAATTGCAAGATACACTGCAATGCCGGCATTTTTCAGTCAATATTCATTTTCCATAGAATCTATTGACGGCAAAGAATATGTTGTGAGTAATACCCTGTCAGAAAACTACTGGTATGCAAGAGACAGAAGGGATGAGGTAAAACTCATTTCAAGTAAGACAGAATTGCAGAATGACCTGTATCTCAAGATAGTTGAACTGTTTAAATTGCTGGAAGAACAGACAAAGAAGATAGAAAGTGGCATGTTGGGGCTTGACGGAGTAACTTACTTCTTTGCTACAACTGACACAAATGGAGAGGTGAAAATTGGTGAGACCTGGTCGCCTCAGGGTCTGCTACTTAATAATCTGGTAAAAATTTGTGATAACATTTATGCCTTAGGAAAAGGGGATAACGTATCTCAAACGCAAATATTGAAAGATATTGATAGGTTGACAACCGGATTAAAACAACAATGAGCCACTGCATAATGTTAACGGTATGCGAAATATTTTGCCCCATATAAACTATAAAATTCATTATGAGAACATTAGGTAACATTTTGTGGCATGTGCCGTTTATGGGAATTCGGTTTTTATTTGGATATTAAGAAATAGTTTGTAGTTTTGACATCATATTAAGAACACCAATTAAACAGACATAGACTATGAAAAGGTTAAAATACATCTTGATTCTCCTGCTCGCAGTTAATTCAGCCGGATTACATGCCGATATTATTATGATTGAGAATCCAAAGGCGATGATTTATTCAAGAATCACAAACCTGAATGATTTTCCCGATGTAGTTGTAGTCGGAGTGACGGATTGCGTTACTCTGAATACCAGGAAAGCCTCCAGGATTAATCAGAATCAGTTTATTGAAGTCCAGAAGCCTTGTACGGTTTCACTGTATGTCATGAAATCGGATTACTTTAATAACAATAAATTAGACAAAATAGACTGGGATAATGATAAGAACGTGCAAAAGCTAAATCTTTCATTAAGCGAAAGAGACTTCAATTCTAATACTTTTATATCGGCAACTGTTGACTTTAATTTAGCAAATCATCAGGATTCCGTTTACTATTTGTATAGGACAGAAATGGCGTACAAATACAAAATCGATTCCGGGAAAACAAAGCCCGATTCCGTTCTGCACTTTAAAGATGATGTCAACCCATTTACACCGATTACAGTAAAAATAGAAGATGGAATGTCGCCATACCAATTCATAGTCAACATAAAAGGTGTGTCAGATTCAAGATAAACCTTAAGATATTATTAAGGTATAAGCGATGAATTACGAATTGTTGTTTTTAAAGAGCCTGTTCCTGACTGTTTTAATCGAGACAGCAGTTCTTTGCCTGTTTTTCAGATTGGTTGTAAAAATGAAAAACATAAGTCTGCCTCAACTGGTATTTACAGGCATAGTTGCAAGTATGGCGACTCTGCCGTATTTGTGGTTTGTCCTTCCCAATTACATTGACCAAAGAATCTGGTATGTGATAATCGGAGAATCTTTTGCCGTGTTTATGGAGACATTTATAATCGGAGCCATGCTGAGAGTAAACCTGTCCAAATCATTTTTAAGTTCATTGGCTTGTAATATGGTCTCCTTTTTAACGGCTCTGCTGATGAACTTGCCATAATATTGTGTGTGAAATATTTCACACATATCTTCTTGCTTGATAATTGTTTTTTATTTTTTTGATTTGTTTAAGCTAAAGTTATATCTTAGCAAATAATAGCTTAAATGAATTGATCATAACCAATTAAATATAGAATAGCATGAGACGTTTTATCATTTTCATCCTACTCCTTACAGTAGGTCTGCTGCAGACCAAAGCCGAATACATTACCGTTGACGGCACGCAGCGTATGTATATCGTTTATAAGCCCAACAACTTAGGGACGAACCGTCCGTTGTTCATCTCGTGTCATGGTGCCAACCAGGATGTTTACTATATGAAGAATACCCAGATGAAGATGGAGGCCGTGGCCGACTCGGCCAAGTTTCTCATCGTCTTTCCGGAGGGAATTAACCTCCGTTGGGACATATCGGGCAATAGCGACATCAACTTTATATTAGCCCTTATTGACAAGATGGCGGCAGAGTACGATATTGACCGCAACCGTGTTTACCTTTCCGGCTTCTCCATGGGCGGTATGTTCACATATCACGCCATGAACAGGATTGCCGATAAGATAGCGGCCTTTGCTCCCATCAGCGGATATCCGCTTTGGGGAAGCTCGGCCAACAGTTCCCGGCCCATACCCATCCTGCATGTACAGGGACTGACCGACGATGTGGTTACTCCCGACGGCGTGCGCGGTGTGCTGACGAATTGGGTAGAGCGCAACAACTGCAACCCTTCGCCAACGGTGACCAGAAATTACCGGGGATACAGTCATGCCATTATGTCCGTTTGGGGCGGCGGTGACGAGGGTGTGGAGGTACGTCTGCTGGAGTTTGAAGGCAAGGGACACTGGGTGTCGAACGACGGACTGGTTACGGGTGAAGAGATCTGGAGTTTCTGCAGAAAGTATTCGTTGGAGAAAAAGACATCGCCTTATGTCAGCATCACTGCGCCGAAGGCCGGCCTCAAATATATCTGTTATGCCCCCGCGGGCGAGGCTGCATTCCCCGACATCACTATTACCGCCAGAGCCGAAGATTCGAACGGAACTGTTGAGAAGGTGGAGTTCTTTGATGGTACTACGCTGCTTGCCACATGCACGGATAAGCCCTACGAGGCTGTTTTGACAGAAGCTGCGGCAGGAAAACGTGTACTGAGAGTTGTTGCTACCGATAACGACGGCGAAACGGGCGAAGCCGCCGTTGAGGTGATACTGCAGGCTCCTACATCGTCGCTTATCCTCTCGTTGGCATTTAACAAAGATGGAATATTGCCCGCTGGCTGGACGACCTACGACGGCATAGAACGGCGCACGGGATATAGCAGCGGCTACACGTCGGGTGCTCGTGTATTAAAGTTTACGGGTTCATCCAGGGGACTGAATAATGGACTCTACTTCTGCAATGCCAGTGGAAACATCCGTCAGGGCTGGGCCAAGTTTGGACTTCCTGATGGCGGTACGACGCTCAGTCTGTCTCCCGGTCAATATACGCTGAGATACAGAGTATGTAACTGGGACAGGCCCGATTTCTCGCCCGTGGAAATAAGGATTGAAAGACGCACGGATGGCGTGAGAATAGCCAGTCAGGCTTATACGCCGACCATCAACATCGGCAACGATGTGTCCAACAATTTCAGCGCCCCTGAGCAGCAGTATTTTGAGTTTGAAGTTACCGAACCGGGCGATTATGTCATAGCCTTCTACGCCGCCAGTGCGCAATTGGCCGACGGTGTTTTAGGGCAGCTCAGTCTGGCGGCCAACAGCTATATACCCACCGGTATCAAGGAGGTTTACGACTTGCAATTAAGTGAGGATGTCATCTATGACCTTAAGGGCCAACGTGTGAACACTCCAACCGAAACGGGTATTTATATTAGGAACGGTAGAGTAATATTTATAAAATAAAAACGCAGGGATAAAATTAAATTTTGCATATCTGGAATACCGTCTTGATTATCACACTTTAGGCGATAATGTTGAAAATACATCGGTTCAGCCATCGAATCCGGGTCCGCTTCCGTTTCCGTTTCCGAATTCGCTTCCACATCTGTACCCGCATCTGAATCTGTAAAATGCGGTATTAATGGGGAGTCGATAAAATAGATGCATGCCGTTGTTGTGCATTTTAAGGGAAGGAGCCGGAGTACATTAAAAATTTTCAATCAAACATTTCATAACTATAAAAGTTTAAATACATTTGTATCCGACTAAACATAGTTTAATTGATAAAGGCATGAAAAAACAGACGGATTTGACAATACTTTGTCGGATGAGGCAAAACTTCAGCTTGAGACGGTGGTTCTTGGTTTTAATCGTGATTATGGCAAGTACGCAATTGTATGCCGGTTTTTTTGATTCGCTTTCAATAGGTATAGGCGGCGGATATGACAGCTACAATACTTCACGGGTAGAGCTCTATTTAAAATCGGACCTCAAAGTATTTAATAGAAAGGCAGAGATAAAGGCAGGATTAAACAATCGCTCCTATCAATTGGAATTTGATGGTGTTAAAGACCTGGATGCTCAATCAATCGGATTCTTTGGTGATTTTGCAGTTTACCCGTTTAACACGGGATTATTTACCGGCCTAAGATGGGAGTCAATTAATTTCAACTGGCTGACTCCCGAATCGATGTCAAAGGTAAGAAGAGAAAGGAATTATTCGGCGACATCTCTTTATACGGGAAATTGTGTCTTTTTCCCAATCGGATACAATTTCCAACTTTCCGATAAAATAGCTCTTAAATTGTACGCCCAACCGGGATTTCAGCAATTTGATATATCAAATGGGTCATATTCCTCCGGAAGTTATGTTTTTGTAAACGGGTCTTCATCCGGCAATATGGTTTATGAGAGCCATTATGAGTTTATCTACAACATCAATATTAGTCTCGAATTCAAGATAAAATAAAAACGTGCTTTGATATGTTTTTAAAGATGCAGGAGAGTCCTTATAATAGAAAGTAACGAACTGTTTAAAAAATATTTGAGATGAAAAAAGGAATTATACTGTTGTTTATTGCTCTTTTTGGAATATTAATGACCGGTTTGGCCCAGCAGCCCGGAGATGATAAAACTGTGGAAGTTAAAACCCGCGAGTTCAGATATACAAATCCCATAACGAGAGATACTGCTATCTCAATGCGTGACCATTGTATCATAAAAGTTGGAGACAAATGGTATTGTACAGGAACTTCAAACCCGGTGTGGACCGGCCCGAATCCTGGAGTTCGGTTGCTGGTTTCCGATGATCTCATTCACTGGGAACAGCATTCATGGCTTATTGATGCCGGCAAACTGCCTGAAGATTGTCCATATAACGGCAGGTTCTGGGCTCCCGAAATTCATTACATTCAGGGTAAATACTGGCTTACGGTAAATAGTGGAAAGGTCACTAAGGAGGACCCAAAAGGGATGGACACCCATAGCGTATGGCTCTTTTCATCTGATGAAGTTACCGGCCCATACTCTTTGGTTAACGGACCGCTTACTCCTCAGTATAATAACGACGCGACCCTTTTTGAAGACGAGGATGGTCAGGTCTATTTTTATTGCAGCGGTAATGGTCTGTTTCAGGCCAAAATTGATTTGAAAACGGGAAAACTGACTACTCCTATAGAAAAATTTCTGGATAAGAGACAACCCGGCTGGCCTGAATGGATGGTGGGCGGCATCGAAGGCCCGTTTGTTATAAAAAGGGATGGAACATATTTTATGTTCTTTTCTACGTGGACACGCGGATATGAAGTTGGGCTGTTGAAATCAAAAACACCGCTCGGCCCATGGGAGCTTGTTTCCGAGGAACCTATTTTCGGAACAAGAAAGAAAGGATATCGTCCCGAATTGGCTATTGGAGGAGGATATGATCATCTGAAATTTCAGGATACCGAAGATCCTTATTGTGAAACCGGCCATAATGCTTTGTTCATCGGCCCCGACGGTAATATCTGGAGCTCATGTCACTACATGGGATACGAGCAACGCCCATATCCATATTGTCAGGAACTTCAGGATTGGGAAAAGATGCCTCAAATGGGTTATGAACCCGTTTACTACGAAAACGGCAGATTCTACATAAACGGCCCGACCTGGACAGAACAGATTATTGAATATTAGTAATTAATATTAACAGTTTTTAGTGAGATATTATATCAAAACTTGTAAATTTGCATCTACATCAAGACCGGCATGTATTGAGTGGAAATGGATTTTTTTAATGAAATGCTGACGCAAACAGATGTAAAATAAAAAGGACATTTTTTATAACTTTGACAGTCTAATAAATAATATACAATGAACACAATGAAAACAAAATTGAAAATTTCGGTTTGTTGCTTGCTGATAGCATTTTTAGGAAGTTGTGAAACGCAAGACAACGGTATTTACATGGAGTACATTACCGGTATGCAAACATTAGATAATGATATCTATGGTGAAAAATATAAGGATTATGATGAGAATCCGTTTATCAAAGTGGCAGACCAGCCGATTTCCACATTCTCTGTGGATGCCGATGGCGGTTCATATGCCAATATGAGGAGGTTCCTTCATTTAGGACAGACTCCACCCAAAGAGTCAGTCAGAATAGAAGAGTTTATCAATTATTTCACCTTCGATTATAAGGAGCCTGCTAAGGATGAAAATGTCTCTTTGGAATCTGAAATTTCGAACTGCCCCTGGAATACGGAACATCACCTGCTAAGGCTTGGTATGAAGGGATTGACCATACCGGCCGATAAGTTGCCTAACTCCAATTATGTGTTCTTAATTGACGTTTCCGGGTCAATGAATTCTCCCGATAAATTAGGTGTATTAAAAACCGGTTTCAAAACATTGGTTGATAATTTAAGTGACCGGGATAGAATTGCAATTGTCACGTATGCCGGCCAGGCAGGTGTTTTGCTGGAATCAACTTATGGCGATGAGAGGGAGAAGATAAAATCGGCAATCGATAAATTGGGTGCAGGAGGTTCTACAGCAGGAGCTGCCGGCATTATAACTGCATACGAAATAGCTGAAAGGAATTTTATTCCAAACGGTAACAACAGAGTGATTTTAGGCAGTGACGGCGACTTTAATGTAGGACCTTCATCGACTGAAGAATTGATCAAATTAATTGAGGAAAAACGCGATAAGGGTATATATCTGACGGTTCTTGGAGTTGGAGGAGGGAACTTGAATGACTACATGATGGAGCAAATTGCAAACAAAGGCAATGGAAATTATGAGTACATCGATAATGCCAAACAGATTGAGAAGGTTTTCACTCATGAGATTCTCAAATTCTACACTGTAGCCAAAGATTCGAAGATACAGATCACATTCAATCCAAACAAGATTGATTCATACAGGTTAATCGGATACGAAAACCGAAAATTAGAAAAAGAGGATTTTGAAAACGACTCAACCGATGCAGGCGAGATAGGTTCGGCACAGACGATAACAGCATTGTATGAGCTTGTATTGACAGATAAGCCTGATGAGGAAAAATATGCTCAATTTGATTTCAGATACAAAAAACCGAATGAAACTGAAAGCAGATTAATTACACATGAGATTAATTCGGTTCCAAAGGAGATAATGTCTTCATCTGAAAATATGAGATTTGCCACATCGGTCGCAGGATTGGGACTTCTGATGAAACAGTCTCAATATAAAGGGACACTCACCAAACAGATGGTGTTGGATTTAGGAAGAGGTGCAATATCTTTTGATCCGAACGGTTACAGAAAAGAGTTTATAGACTTAGTGACAAACTGGAAAAACTAGCAATTAATTGCAATAAACTCGGTTTCGGGTACAGTTCAAGCCACAGAAAGGTTATAAACAAATTCACTGAGTGGTTGTAAACGGAATCACTGAGCGGTTTTAAAGTAATGCGGAGAATATCATACTTATTCTCCGCATTTTTTGTGCAAAATAACCTGCATATTCTTTGCAAAAAACATATCTTTACATTTGTTTGGCTTGAATTTCTTATAAATGAGGGGATATATACATATTTATACAGGCAACGGCAAGGGAAAAACAACCGCAGCATTAGGATTATCACTAAGAGCTGTTGGTGCGGGGAAAAAAGTTTTTTTTGCGCAATTTGTAAAGGGGGAAATTTATTCGGAAGTAAAAGCGATACAAAAATTCTTGCCCGGTATTACAATAAAACAGTATGGGTTAAAATGTTTTATCTATGAAAAACCCTCGCAAGCCGATATAGATAGAGCCCGCAAGGGGCTAAAAGAGGTATCTGAAGTGATTTTATCAGGCAAATATGATGTGATTGTATTAGATGAGGCAAACATAGCTGTTTACTATAATCTTTTTACTGACGAGGAGCTTATAAATATCATTAGGCAAAAGCCCGAACAGACCGAAATTATTATTACAGGTCGTTATGCTTCCGATAAACTAATTGAATTTGCCGATTTAGTTACCGAGATGAAAGAAATAAAACACTACTACAATCAGGGTGTTCAGGCAAGGAAAGGCATAGAGAGTTAGAGATTAGAATAGGCGGATATACAAAGCAAAGCATTATGGATTGGAAACAGTCGATTTATAAAAATTCATGGCTTAATATTGTTGTGAATTTAATAATTTACTAATTTTATCTCCTGAAGTTTATTCATACCTTTAAATTGCATTTCAAATCGACTCAAAAAAGCAACAGATATGAAAAAACCTTGTTTGATATTTTTAGCATTAAGCTTAGTGGCTTCCATTTTTTGTCTCGGATGTGAGGATACTTATCTTGGGAGTGAAGATACTAATATCGAACGTGAGGACACTGACCTGAATTCAGATCCTGATTTTGAATTCTTGAAAGGGACATGGATAGACAATGGAAGCTTGGCAATGCAATTCATTGATTTTTATTCCGAAAAAGAGGCAAGAATTGGAATTTATGGCAAAAATTTTAAAAAATTCGAACCATTTAATTATCGGATCATTAATTCAAATCAAATCGCAGTCAGTTGGATTGATGACAAGCAACCGAATGTGACCTTTCACGATTTGATTAAAATCGGAAATGATACAATTGAAATCAGTGATTTGACTGATCTTCCTGAGAATCCCAACAAAATTTATTTAAGGCGGGAAATTCTCACCGGAAAGAACAATGATACGATTGTAATTGGACATAAGCAGGAATATTTTGATTTTGAAAACGACCTTAGGTTACGAATCGATCCAATACTGAATGACTCAAGATGTCCAACCGGGGTAGAATGTATATGGAGAGGTAATGCCGAAGTCCGAATTGAGTTGATAATACAAGGAGCTTTTTGGCATTATTTTATTTTGAACACAAATTGTGCGTATCGTACGGATACTGTTATTGATAATATAAGGTACAGATTAGTAGCATTGGAACCATATCCTGTAATTAACCAACCGATTGATTTTAGGGATTATGTTGCTAAAATTTTAATTGAAAAACAATAATATCGGCTACCGATAAACGGATAGTGTATGCAAGTATCAAAATTCTTAGGATATTTTTTAAAACAACTTTGATTATTTCTATTATCGGATTAAGAGTTGTCTCCCATTGACTTAATTAGACGTGGAAAACATTTGTTTTAAAAGTCACATTTTTTAAATCTATTTATTTTAATATGTCGAGAAATTTCTCGTACTTTGCAACAAAGTTTTGCATATATTTAAATGATTGATTATCAGGCAGGTAGGTGGATTCAATCCTATGTGAACAACTTTTATATTTATAAAATCATCATAAGTTCAATTATTTTAAAACAGTTATAGATGACAATTTCAATAGAACTGATTTTACTTATTGGTTCAGCCCTATTTTTTATTAGTATGCTGGTAGGGCAAGTGGGGCACCGTTTTGGCGTGCCTATTTTGTTGCTTTTTCTTTTGGTGGGTATGGTATTCGGTGCCGATGGGTTTGGGCTCGAATTTGAAAATATACAAATGGCGCAAGCCATAGGCTCGGTTTGCTTGGCCATTATTTTGTTTTCGGGAGGTTTGGACACCCGAATTTCGGAAATAAAACCTGTTATCGGTCCCGGAGTGGTACTGGCTACTTTAGGAGTGTTGTTGACGGCTATTTTTACGGGATTGTTTACATATTGGATGACTGATAATTTCTTCCCTGCGCTGGGAATGGGGCTTCTGTCGTGTATGCTGCTTGCTTCAACGGTTTCATCAACCGACTCGGCTTCCGTTTTCGCCATTTTGCGTTCCAAAGGCTTGACGCTGAAAAACAATCTGCGTCCGCTACTTGAACTGGAAAGCGGCAGTAACGACCCTATGGCATATCTGTTGACGGTTATGTTTATCGATATTATTCAATATGGCGACAATCCCAACTATCTGGTGGTAGGACTGAATGTGGTGATCCAGTTGGTTGTGGGTACCGGAATGGGTATACTGTTAGGGCGTTTGGCGGTAAAAATTTTCAATAAGGTTAAAATGGATAATGATTCATTTTATCCGATTATGCTTCTTGTTTTCGGGGTGTTTATCTTTTCTATCACCTACTTTTTAAAAGGGAACGGCTATCTGGCTGTTTATATTGCCGGTCTGACGATAGGAAATTCCCGATTTGTACACAAACGCTCTTCTATGAGATTTATGGACGGATTTGCATGGATGAGTCAGATATTGCTGTTCCTTACGCTCGGTTTGTTGGTTAATCCCAGCGAATTGGTTGAAGTAATTGTTCCTGCACTCATTATCTCTTTCTTTATGATTGTATTTGCCCGTCCTATTACGGTTTTCTTGTGTCTCGCTCCTTTCCGAAAAGTGGGTTTTAAAGATAAACTGTATATATCGTGGGTGGGATTACGCGGCGCGGTCCCTATCATTTTCGCCATTTTGCCTCTGGCAGCCGGAGTCCCCGGTGCACGGCTGATATTTAACATCGTGTTTGTACTTACCTTGGTTTCGCTGTTGATGCAGGGAACCACTTTACCTTTCGTCGCACGTATGTTCGGACTTGCAGAAAAACCGAAAATATATAAACCTTTTCAGGATTTTGACGTGGACTTTGCGGAAGAGATAAAATCGGTAATGACGGAGATTTTGATTACTGAAGAGACGCTGAAGTATGGTAAAAATCTGATGGAAATACAATTGCCGGATAAGACGTTGGCTGTTATGGTAAAGCGGGAAAATAATTATTTTGTCCCGACAGGACAAACCGAACTGCATCCTAACGATATATTGCTGGTAATATCGGACGATGAAAAAGCGTTGAAAGAAGCTTATAAGAACATCGGTATTTCGGATTTCACGTATCGGAAAAACCAGTAAACTGAAGGGCGAAAAGAGCAGAATATGTGCATCTTTTCCTGTTGATATTTAATAGCAAATTGCTAAAACGGGGTCGAAGTGACATGATCCTTAAAAGTTTTATCTAACTTTCCGGGGTATGTCATAGGCGCTCCGTTTTAATAATTTATATATTTGCGTTATTTCTGCTGCAATGATTTTAAAACCTAATGGATTGATTAAAAACATATAAAACAACTTAAATACGCGTAAGATAAGGTAATAAGCAAAGCAGGTTGACGTTTTTTATAAATTGGGGACGAATGATGTATATAATTGTCCAAATAAGAGATGAGAGTACGTGTTTTAGCATTGATTATTATAGCAAACGGCTTGCTGTCAACTAATTTGTATAGCCAGACTCGAATAGAAGACTATGTCGAATTTTTAAAAGAACAAAAAAATCCGAAGGAGTACATTTTTCAACTTTGGAAAGATGCAGATATTATTGTGCTTGGTGAAAGAGATCACCGTGATACCACCCAATACAATCTGATTTTAGATATTCTTTCTGACGAACGATTTATAGAGAATGTGGGTAATCTCTATTTAGAGGTAGGTGTTGTCAATGCCACTGAAAAAGCGAACAGTCTGATAAAAAGCAACTATAGTAAGGAGATTTTTGATAAAGAATTCGTAGAGTTACAAATGGTTGAGGTGTGGTCTTCTTCTTATTGGGACAAATATAACCGTTATCAACTACTCTATGGGTTGTCCAAAATAAACAGGGAATTGTCAAAAGATAAGCAGATCGATATCGGACTAATCGATATGGAGTTCAGTTGGTACGACGATATTACTCCTGAAAAATATCTGGAGTTTAATACGGTTGAAATGAATAAAGAGTTCAATACACGGGAAAAGATTATGGCAGATAATTTTCTTGCTTTTTATTCTAAACAGCACCCTCGGAATAACCACAAAAAAGCTCTGATTATAACGAGCAGGGAGTATGCAGGAAATTTTCACGTTCAATGCCGGGGTAATGATGTTAAGAGACAGGCAGGCTACATAAAAGATGTTTATGGCGACAGAGTTAAAACGATAGCTTTGAATTGGTACAAATGGATTCCGTTAGATTGGCACAGACAGATTCTTCCCGATAAAACCAACGGATTGTCGGCCGACGGCAAATTTGATGCTTCCTTTGAACTGACCAACTGTAATCCCGTAGGTTTTGATCTTGAAAACTCACCATTCGGCGAGGATGAATACGATTACACATTCGAAAATAATTTAAAATGGAAAGATGTTTTCGATGGTTTTATTTTTTACGAACCATACTATAATTTTATAGGCAAAGCCGGATTTCCCACAAAACTGACAAACAAACAGGCCAAAGAGTTTACACGCAGAATGATAATTGATAATAAGGCTTTTGGAAACAGTAAAAATGCCCGTCTGTTACAATGGTTCGGCTGGATTTATAAATACATAGATAAGAAAGAATACGGTAATTTAAGAGAGTTTGAATGTATCACAATGTATCCGAACTATAGTGAATGGGAAAGTGATATGAACCGGTGGATTAAAGACAGATAACCGATAGTAACAGTAACCCGATACACAAACCTAAGCATATAACTTATACTGACAGCAACAGAGATTAAATTATGGAAACCAGGATTAAAGAGAGCATTAACAATCCCGAACAACTTGAAAGGTTGTATCGAGCCGATAAGAAGAGTTTTGAAAAATCGTTCTTTAGCATCTATCATGAGATAGCAGATTTCAAAATCGCAGAATTCTGGAAAGCAAGACTTGAGTATGAAAATCAGGGAGAACCGAAAATTAGAATAAAAAAATCAGATGTACTTTTTCTGATTATCACATGTTTGATAACCGGATTCTTAATCAAAATACCTCAGATATTTGACATCGGACTTGATGATTACGTTTTCTACGAAAGGAATGCAGGACTAATTGTGCTGCTGGGTCTGTCCGCCTATCTGTTTCTTACAAAAAATAAGATCAATTATAAACAACTGGCAGCTTCAATTGTAATCTTTGGGATCTCGGTTGTTTACATAAATCTGCTGCCGTCAAACAGAGAGAGTGATTCGATAAATTTGGCTTACCTGCATTTGCCGTTCCTGTTATGGTGCCTGTTTGGTCTGATTTTCATTGACTTTGACATGAAAGACAAATACAGACGGATTGATTTCATAAAATACAATGGCGATATGGCTATTCTTGCCTCTATAATTTTAATTGCCGGAGGAATTTTGACATTCATAACTATCGGATTGTTCTCAGTAATTGACCTGGAGATAGAGAAGTTTTATTTCGATTATATTGTAATTATCGGATTGGTTTCTTCGCCGATCGTAGCAACATATATTGTAAAGAACTTTCCGGCGGTAACAAATAAGATTGCTCCGATAATTGCAAACATTTTTTGTCCTTTGGTGCTGATAACTTTGATAGTCTATCTGATAAGCATTCTCTTTACAGGTAAAGATCCATACAATGACCGGGACTTTTTAATTGTATTCAATTTTATGCTTCTAGGTGTAGTGGCAATCATTTTCTTTTCTGTTTCAGGAACATCGGTCAATAAAAAACAGAGGTTTAGCGAGTTGATTCTATTTACGCTGTCAATCATAACTCTGATAGTTGATTTAATTGCCTTATCGGCAATACTATACCGGTTAGGCGATGAATATGGATTCACTCCGAACAGGACTGCCGTGTTGGGTTTGAATCTGCTGATTTTTGTAAACCTCATTCTGATAATGATTGATCTGTACAAGGTTGGATTTAAAGGAAAAGAGATTAAGACAGTTGAATTGACAATTGCCGGATTCCTGCCAATATATACGGTATGGACATTTCTGGTAACATTCGGATTCCCGCTCATATTCGGAATGAAATAGAATGACCGAAAAGAGGCCATTCTGAAAATAAAGTGGAAAAGCGGGCGGCGGGGAGAAGAGTTTTCCGGCATAGATATTTATCAGGCTGTAATTGACGAGGGAATTACAACTTTTGAGGAGTTTAAAACCTGTAACAACAGCAAGGGGAGGGGGCGCAATACGATTTTGATAAGGGAACCAAATGTAGAAATCGGAACCGGAGATTGAAACAATTAAAGTGTCGATAAAATACCGGCAGGAATCTAAAATATTTTCATACAAATATGTAAAGAGTGACTTTTGAATCATTGTTCAACTAAAAATTAAAAAAATGAAAAAGTCAGTTGTCATTTACATTCACATCTTCTTTTGGATAGCAATATTGGCTACCTCTTTTATCAATCGGATTTCGCTTAACTATTTATCGCCTGATGAACTGGGGAGAATTTCAATTTACGCAAAATCATTGCAACCCCTATTCTTTTATATCGGCTATCTGTTTGTGATGAAAATCAGGTGGAAGAGCAACTTCTTGTTATATGCCATTATCGGCATTGTAACGACCTATCTGATTCTCTCTTTGGTCTCAAAAAAGGCTTTTGCCTTCGGAATCGTTCCTTTATCTTCAATTTTTCTATGGACCGCAATCGGATGTCTGTTTCGATTCTTCATTGATTGGTTTAAGAAAAAGAATGATATGTTGGTTTTAGAGAAGGAGAATATTTCAAGTAACCTGGAGTTATTAAAAAGCCAGATTAATCCCCATTTCCTGTTTAATACATTACACAATATAGATGCGTTAATCCGTGAAGATCAGGATAAAGCCTCAAAATCATTGGTCAAGCTATCGGAGCTTATGCGTTATATGCTAAAGGACACTAGGAGTGATTTCGTGGAGCTGAAAAATGAGATTGAGTATCTAGAGAACTATCTCTCTCTGGAGCGTTTGAGACTTAAAAATGAAAAATTCTTCAATTACTCAATAAGCGGCAGTTGTAACGGATATAAAATAGCTCCCATGATATTAATCCCTTTTGTTGAGAATGCCTTCAAACACTCCGTTGACTCCGGCATTGAAAATGGTATAATCATAAAAATAGCAATAGAAAACGGTGAGCTGATTTTTAATTGTGAAAACCGATATGACAAATCCGGGACCGATAGAGATAAAACTCATGGTATTGGCTTGGAAACAGTAAAAAAACGGCTAAATTTGATCTATAAAAACAAGCATAAATTGATAATCAATTCGGTAAATTCGGTGTTTAAAGTCCATTTAGAACTAAAATTAAATGAAAATTAATTGCATAGCCATAGAAGATGAGCCCCTTGCTTTAAAAAAGATTGAGGAGTTTATTGGGCAGATTGATTATCTCAATTTATTGGGAAGCTTTGATAATGCAGTTGATGCGATTGGATTTTTAAAGACCAATCCGGTTGATTTGATATTCCTTGATATTCGTATGAAAAAGCTATCAGGGATACAGTTTTTGGAATCATTGCAAATCAAACCAAAGGTTATAATTACCTCTGCATACGACGAATTCGCATTGAAAGGGTATGAATTAGATGTTGCCGACTATCTATTGAAACCCTTCTCATTTGAGAGGTTTGTTAAGTCCGTTGATAAGGTTTACACTCAACTAAACGAGCTGCTTGGAAGTAGCTCTAATGAATATATTTTCGTTAAAACAGAATATAGAATAGAGAAAATTGAAATTAAGGAGATTTTGTACATTCAGGGCATGAAGGACTATTTGCAAATTCATACTACTGATAGAAAAATTATGACTTTGCAGACATTCAATAATATTTTGGAAGTATTACCTAGGAATGATTTTATCAGGATCCATAATTCCTATATAGTCTCAATATCAAAGGTTGAAACTATTGAGAGAAACAGAATCCGAATCGGAAAAACCCTATTGCCAATTTCGGATAGTTACAAAGAGTGTTTTTACAGAACCCTGAGAGAGAAAAAAATATTGATATAAATGCAGCGTATAACTACAGATAAGATGGCAATGCAAACATTGTGAGCAAAAGAAAAAGTAACAGTATGGTTCAAATAGAGCAAAATATGAGCTATAAGAGTTATATTTGTGAGTTAAAAAAATAGTAAAATGAAAAAGTTTATTGGTTTTATTGTCTGTCTGTTTTTGGTAAGTCAGTATGCCTTCTCCGAAAAAACGGATACTCTTGAGGTCTATAGCCCCAGTATGAAGAAAAATATTAAAGTCGTTGTCGTCCTTCCGGACTCTTATGATTCAGGTAAATCATATCCTGTATTTTATCTTCTTCATGGGTATAGCGGTAATTATAAAAACTGGACGGACTATCCATCAACAGGCGCTCTTGCAGATCTGCATCAATTCATAATAGTCTGCCCGGATGGCGGATTTTCCAGTTGGTATTTCGACAGTCCGATAGACAGTACCCGGAAATATGAAACTTTTATATCAAAAGAATTGATTAAATGGGTAGATGAAAATTACAGAACCATAGCTGAACGTGGCGGAAGAGCTATATCCGGTCTTAGCATGGGAGGCCATGGAGGTCTGTTTTTAGGCTTTCGTCATCAAGATGTGTTCGGAGCTTGCGGAAGTATGAGCGGAGGAGTAGATATCCGTCCTTTTCCGAATAACTGGGAAATGAGCAGTGTACTTGGACAACAGAGTCAATATCCGGAAAACTGGGAAAAGTACACTGTTATGAATCAACTGCATTTATTGACACCAAACAGTATAAAAATTATTTTTGACTGCGGGACAGACGATTTCTTTTATAGTGTAAACGTAAAACTTCATGAAGAGTTGTTATACAGAAATATTCCCCATGAGTTTATCTCAAGACCGGGAGCACATAATTGGCCCTATTGGAATAATGCAATAAAATACCAGGCACTGTTTTTTTCTGATTTTTTCAATTCAGCCCAAAGAAACAGAAACTCTTCTCGTTAGTTTCATCAATATAAATTTACCGGAGTCTGTATTTTGATTTTTGGCCGGGAATAGTTGCAAACATTTCCCGGTAATTCCGCAGGATACCATCAAACATTGCAGAACAGCATGTTATTACAATACGCAAAAAAATATTCCAAGTTGATTGCCGGACAACTGTTGTTTGCAACCGTCTGGGTGCTTTCGCAACTTGCGATTCCGCGACTGATGGTGGACATTGTTGATTACGGAATCATGGCAGGCGATATGAACGAAATCGTTAGCCGTGGTATGCTTATGTTGCTGGCAACCGTTGTGAATATTGTTTCCCTGTTGATATCGATATACTTTCTAACAAGGGTAACTGCCGGGATAGCAAGAGATTTAAGAGGCGATCTGTTTAACCGTATCATCGGTTGGTCGAAAGAGACCAGAGGCGGCCTCTCCAATTCCACTCTGGTTACGAGAACGGTAAATGATGTAAAGCAGGTTTCGATGCTTGTCGATCTCTCCTTGCGCAAAATTTACACCTTGACCATCACGGTAATCGGTGCGGTGATTATCTCTTTTTCCATTGATGTGAAAATGGCGGCAATCATTTTGATCATCATTCCGGTCATCTTTATCCTTGCGCTTAAACTGACGTCAAAGGCGCTTCCAAAATATGGCCGCATTCGTCAGGCTATCGATCGGATGAACCAACGGTTCAGAGAAAATGTAACGGGCATTCGCGTGGTGAAAGCCTTTAATAAGTCCGATTACGAGACGAAAAAGTTTCAGGAAGCAACGAAAGAGGCATGTCAGGCCAATGTGCAGGCAGAATCGACCATGATGTTGTTAAGCCCCCTTGTATTGCTCTTTACAAACATTTTGATTCTTGTTCTGCTATATGTGGGAGGCGTGCGATCCGTTTTGGGAACGATTACCATGGGTGCATTGATAGGTTTGATTGAATACGCTATCATGGCCCTCAATAACATTCAGCAATTCGCATCGATCATCACCATTTTCCCGCGCTCGAAAGTCTCCATCGACAGGATTAAGGAGATTCTGTCGAAAGACGAAGTGTTGCAGATTAAAGAGACAATGTGTGTTATAAAAGAGAACGTCCTGCGGTTTGATGATGTTGATTTTTACTATCCTAACTCAAATGCTGCCGTGCTGCACGACATACATTTTGATTTAAATAAAGGTGAAACCAAAGCGGTGATCGGCTCAACGGGCAGCGGTAAATCGACTCTGGTCCGTCTGATGATGCGCGATTATGATGCTTATCGCGGTCAGATTACCTATAACGGTCAGGATATAACGAGTCTGACAAATGCGGAAATCAATCAGATAATAACGCATATTCCCCAAACCACTTTTCTCTTTTCGGGTACCATCCGGGAAAATCTTCAAACGGGGAAAAAAGATGCTACGGACAATGAGATTTGGGAAGTGCTGGATATGGTTCAAATGGGCGATTTCTTCCGTCAAACTAAGGAGAAACTGGATTTTTATATAGCGCAAAATGCCGTCAATCTATCGGGCGGCCAGAAACAACGGATTTCCATTGCCCGCGGATTGATTCGGGAGACCGATTTTTATGTTTTTGACGATTGCTTTTCGGCTTTGGATTATTCTACCGAAAAGAAGGTGAGAGATGCCATACGGAAAAAGCTGTCGGACAGAGGTGTATTGGTGATAGCGCAGCGTGTGGCAACGGTAAGGGATGCCGATGAGATTCTCGTTATTGACAATGGAAATATTGTAGGGAAGGGGAGCCATCGGGAACTCGAAGAGAGATGTCTGGTATATCAGGAGATTATTACTTCACAAAAGAGGATAGATAAAGGAGGAGCCAAATGATGCAGCATTCAAATCAGACAGAGAAGAAAAAAGAAGACGGCCTGCCCGGTGTTTCAAGAGGGGTAGGCGGTGCCGGCCGTGTTGCGGGCTTATTGGCTTCAGAGAGCGCGAAAGACAACAAAGGCACTTTCTTCAGATTGCTAAAAAATGTAGGCCCCTTCAAGTGGTTTTTTATAATCGCTATCATCTTGACTTTATTGGCTTCGGGAGCCCAAATTTTTATTCCCCGTTTGATAGGGAATATTATCAACATAATCACCTCTGTTTTTCAGAAAGATATTCCACTTGACTGGCTTGCTTTTCAAAATGTGGCGATAATCTTGATTGTTTTATTTGTCGTTCAATTTTCGGCAAACTATTTTTCAAGCGTTTTACTGGTCAGGATGACACAAAAGCTGATACGCTCCATCCGCAATCAGATGCAGGAGAAACTGAATCGTCTGACCTTAAAATATTTCGACCGCTCTTCTACAGGCGATCTGATATCGCTGTTAACCAACGATTTGGATAATGTTTCCAACACCTTGCAAAGCGGCTTGACCAGTTCCTTGACTGCCGTCGTAATATTGATCGGTGTTGTGATTATGATGTTTAATATCCATGTTACACTGGCTCTGCTGGCACTTATTGTCATCCCAATATCATATTTCTTGGTTAAGTATTTGGTAAAAAAAGCCAAGCCGATATTTCAACGGAATGCCAATTTTGTAGGTCATTTCAACGGTCAGGTAGAGGAGATCTATAACGGCGAAGATATTGTAAAGCATTACAATCTGGGTGAAGAGTTGAAAGAGGAGATGGCTGTTTTGAATGAGAGATTGTACGAAAGCGAATGGAAATCGTCGCTCGTTTCGTTTCTTACAAGACCCGCGGGGGACCTGATTTTAAATGCGAACTATGTGCTGATTGCCATTTTAGGCGGTAAATATGTGATTGGCGGTTCGCTCTCATTGGGCTCATTTCAGGCATTTATCCAATATACGCAGATGTTGCGTAATCCCTTCAACCAGGTGTTGGGAATTCTCAACACCATAATGTCCGCTTTGGCTTCGGCAGAACGTATTTTCTCATTCTTGGATGCGGAAGAGACCGTTCAAACGGGTACTGCACAGATAGATATCAGCAAAACGACCGGTGAGATAGAATTTAATAATGTGGATTTTGGTTATACCGATGAACTGCTGTTCAACAATGTCAATCTGAAGGTCAATCCAGGCGAGCAACTGGCCATTGTGGGTACGACGGGAGCAGGTAAAACGACTCTGGTAAACTTGTTGATGCGTTTTTATGAAATTGAGGGCGGTAAAATCGTCTTGGACGGGCACGACTCCCAACAGTATCATACCGATGAGTTGAGAAAGGCTTACTCAATGGTGCTGCAGGACACCTGGCTCTTTTCCGGGACCATTCGTGCCAATATTGCCTACGGTGCAACCATTTCAAGCGAAGAGGATTTGTGCGATGTACCTCTGGAAGATATTAAAGCGGCGGCCAAGCTGGCCCATGCCGATGCCTTTATCGAGAGTCTGCCCGAAGGATACGGTACTGTCTTAACCGAAGGAGCCTCCAATATCAGTCAGGGTGAACGCCAGTTGCTGACCATCGCCCGTGCCATGATAAAGAAAGCGCCCATCATCATTTTAGACGAAGCCACATCGTCCGTTGATACGCGTACGGAACTGTTTATCCAGCATGCCATGAGGGAGTTGACTTCGGGCAGCACCAGCTTTGTCATAGCCCACAGGCTTTCCACAATCCACGATGCCGACCGTATCATCGTAATGGACAAAGGCTCCGTCATCGAGGTAGGTACGCATATCGAGTTGTTCGAAAAGGGCGGGCGCTATGCGGAAATGTACATGGCAGGACAGTTTTAGGCTGTTTTTATTTATTTTCCCGTTCTCCAGCGCTCAATAATATTTTTCCGTTTCGAGAAAATACCGTTTTGCTTGTTGCGTACATCTTCTACCACGTAAAAAATATCATGGTCAAACTCGGTCAGAACACGTTCAACCGATTTCATTTCGCTGCGATTGATAACGGTTTCAACAATATCCACCTTACTGGTCGAACCTTTTCCGTGCGTCATGGTGGCGCCGAAATTCACTTTATTCAGTAAATGCACCAACTCCATTCCGTTTTTTCTCGTATAAATCCGACACAATACAATGCCGTAGGCAATACGTTGTTCTAGTAAAATGCCGATATAGTTTCCTGCAGCATAACCTGCGGCATACGACAGGTATGAAACTAAATCGTTGGCGCGGGTGAAAATTTGCGAAATAATGACCACCCAAATAAATACTTCAAAAAACCCGATAATAGGAGCCAAAAACTTCTCGCCTTTCGATACAAAAATGATTCTCAGCGTTCCGAGCGAAACGTCAACAATTCGCCCAAAAAATATCATTATGGGCAAAAGCCAGGGGTAAACATCTAAAAAATCAAACATATTTCAAATTACGATTTACAATTGAATTATCCGAAAATCTTTATTGTTAAATTATTGTTTATTATTCTTTCGAATTGTCCTAGTCAATCTTTCGAACTGTGTTAGTGCTCCCTTCGGTAATGTGCGGTTTGGCGCTGGCGATAAACTGTTTATTTTAAATGTATTAGGAGCTTTCATATACGTCCAATTAACTTTTCACAAATATAGAGATTAATTTCAACATAAAATTTGAAAGTTTATTCTTGCTTTTTATAGATAATCTCACTGTTCTTCAACTATATTAAAGTAATGAAATCAGCATAGATTATTTGATAATAACTTCATTATTATTTGAGAATCAGAGAATAGCGTAAAAAATATTAAATAAGTATAACAAAATTTAATAGACGAGATGTCCAAATCAGTCAATTTTTAATGACGCCGATATACTTTGTATATCGGTTTTTTGGGTCTTCAAAATCTTAATAGAAATGTCATTTTATTGTAACGGCTATGCAACACTAATAACTGACCTTTGTGGCGAAAATCAAAACATGAAATTGCTTTTTATGACACATAAATTCTTATCTCTTGTTGCAACGTTGCTGCTGGTCCTTTTTTCCAGACCAATCATGGCTCAAAACGGAACAATTAAAGGCTCGATTATAGACGAGATAACCAAGGAACCGCTCATCGGAGCAGCGGTTTTGATTGAAGGGACCACCAAAGGTGCATCTACCGATTTAGATGGAAATTATGAGATTCAGAATGTTGATGCGGGCACATATACACTAAGAGCTTCTTATGTTTCGTATGAGACGGTCATAAAAGAAGGTGTTTCAGTTGTAAGAAACGGAGAAACTACCATAGATTTCTTGATGAATCCCGAGAATCTCAATCTGGATGAAGTACAAATTGTGGCACGTGCCAATCGCGAAAGCGAATATGCTTTACTTGTAGAGCAAAGAAGTACACTTGTAGCTGTACAAGCCGTTGGCGCGAGAGAATTGTCGAGGAAAGGCATTTCCGATGCACGTGCAGCAGTGGCACAAGTATCGGGAGTATCTAAACAAGAGGGTGTTAAAAACGTTTTCGTGCGCGGACTTGGCGACAGGTATAATGCTACGCTGCTTAATGGATTCCCTATTCCGTCGGAAGATCCGGAATATAAAAATATTGCTTTGGAGTTTTTTGGAACCGATATCATTCAAAATATAGAAGTGAATAAGGTGTTCAGTGCCTCGAATGTGGGCGACGTGGGTGGCGCGGTTATAGATATAGGTTCAAAAGAACTGATGGAAGAGAGTGCGTTTAATGTTGATTTGTCTGGAGGAATTAACGCTACAGCGCTTAAAACAGAATTTCTTCGTCAAGAGGGCTCCAATTATTTTGGATTTGCCAACGCAAACCAACCAACTCAAAATCAGCATAATTTTCCCAATAGTTTGGATCCTAAAAAGATATCGGTTCCGCTTAACCACGGTTATGGGATATCGGGAGGAAAACTGTTTCATCTGGGAAAAAATGAAAATCCTTTCTCATTTTTTGCAGTAGCTTCTCATGGGACCAGTTACTCGTATAGCGAAGAAATTGTGCGTAACACCACATCGAACGGAACTGTTTTCCAAGATCAACAGGGAGATAAATATTCACAGACCACCAATCAACTTGTTTTAGCCAACGCTAATTACGGAATGAATTACCGACATAGTATTGACTATAACTTCATGCTCGTTCATGTTAATGATCAATATGTGGGAGAATATAGTGGTTTGCAGACAGAAGCATTTCAGGGTAGTCCTGACCTGTCAGGTATTATCAGAAGGCAACAGACCAACGATAATCTTTTGATTGTAAATCAATTGTTTTCCGAGTGGAAATTATCCCGTAATCTCAAATTCAATCTAGGCGGAACATACAATAGGATAAAAGGATTGGAACCCGATCGCCGGGAGAACTATTTTACACATCTTGATGGAGTTCGGTACAATTTAACCCGCAGTAACCGCAATAAGCGCTTTTTCTCTGATTTAAAGAACAATGACTTTAACGTTAAAGCAGCGTTATCGATAAAATTGGAGGATAGATTTTATACCGATAATTCATCCATACAAGTGGGATATGCGGGGAGGTTTGTGAATGATAAGTTTAAAGCGATTGAATATAACTATAGCCCGTTAGGAATGTCCGATTTCACAATGGATAATCTGATTTTGGATCAATTGTGTGAGGAGAATTTAAAGAATGGTTTGCTGACAATGGCAACGGGAGAAACAAACTCTTATAAAGTTCTTAAAAACACACATTCCGGTTTTGTGGAAGTATCGTACCAGTTGGCTGAAAATTTGGCAGGTAATGCCGGATTGAGAACGGACATTGTTGACTTAACGGTTAATCACGATGTAACTCATGCCGCTCCGGGAAGCGAATCGATAAAGAAAACCTATTTCTTACCCAGTTTAAACTTGAAATACGACATAAATGATAAAAACAGTTTGAGATTAGGTATAAGTAAAACATACACTTTGCCACAATCGAAAGAGATATCACCCTATCAATACGTAAACATCTCTTTTGCGAGTCAGGGAAATCCGAACATTAAGCCGTCGGATAATTATAATGTGGATTTAAAGTGGGATTTCTACATATCCAATAGCGAACTGCTTTCGGTTACTACTTTTTACAAGTACATACAACATCCTATCGGACGTGTGGATCAAGGAAACTCTGCGGGACTTCTTACCTATGACAACATCGGTAAGGGCGCTACCGTAGGTGGAGTTGAATTGGAGCTTCGTAAAAACATTTTCAACCTTTACGATGCTCAATTTGACAAAACAAATCGTCTCTCTTTCGGATTGAATGCTTCCTATATCTATACCGATTTGATGCTAGATATCCTTAACACGAAACCACGTAAAATTCAACTTGAAGGAGCATCTCCTTTCCTGTTGAATGTGGATTTTGCTTACAATTTCAAGAAATCCGACAAAGATTTTATTACATCTCTCGTTTTTAGCTATTTCAGCGATAGAGTGCACACCATCGGTACAAAGGGATTCAGAGATATCATTGAAGAGGGAGTTCCCACCTTGGATTTTGTTTTATCGTACGGATTCTCTAAAAACTTCTCTATGAGTTTTAAAGCTGCTAATTTGCTCAACGCTTCCTATCGTCTATCGCGTGAGAGCAGCAATTCAGAGGACAAAACAGTATTGAATGAGTTCAAAAAAGGTCAAAATATCAGTTTAGGAGTGAGTTATCAATTTTAATATGAGTAACTAATTTTTTAATTTATTATCACAATGAAAAAGAATTTATTTTATTTGTTTATTATGAGCATCGCAATCGTTTTTGCTTCTTGCGATAAAGATGATCCGGTTGATCCGAAACCTGTGGAAGACAAAAACTTGGCTGGCTCAATAACCGGAGTTAGAACACTTGACGCAACGATTGAGTATGCACTGGTTGGTCCGCTTCTTGTTGAAGATGGCGGCGTGTTGAATATTCCTGCAGGAACTACTATCAAAGCGAAAAAGGGATTCAGCAGTTATATTCTCGTTTTGCAGGGCGGTAAGATCAATGTAAACGGTACGGCTGACAAACCCGTTACCATGACTGCCGACGTTGCCAATGCAGAGCAAGGACACTGGGGCGGATTAATTATCAACGGTAAAGCTCCCTTAGCCGATCCGAAAGAGAAAGGTTCTACAGAAATTAACTCTGCCTATCTTTATGGTGGCAGTGATCCTAAGGATAATTCGGGTTCCATTACTTATTTGAAGCTTGAATATACCGGAGCCCGTTCAAGCGCGAATGTTGAGCACAACGGACTTACATTAAACGGTGTGGGTAACGGTACAAAAATCGAGAACCTCTTTATCCCTAACGGAGCCGACGACGGAATCGAGTTTTTCGGAGGTTCTGTTAACGTAAAGAATTTGCTGGTGGTAAACTCCGATGACGATATGTTTGACTTTACACAAGGTTACAACGGCACATTGGAAAACTGCTATGGCATTTGGGAAGTAGGGTTTGTGAGTACCGAATCTGACCCGCGCGGTGTAGAGGCTGACGGTAATCTGGACGGATTATATCCTGAATATCCTAACCAGTCCGATTTTAAGATCAAAAACATGACTATTGATCTTCGCTTGGCGGCTAACACCACAGACGGTTATTATATGCACGATGTTATTAAAGTTCGTAGGGGAGCTAAAGCTACTATCGAAAATGCATTGGTAAAGGGACAAGGACAAGTTAAGGATCTGGTTGACCTTACTGACGGTAAAGGCGCTGCACAGGAGTCGACTACAATTTCTTTAACTAACTCTTTGACAACCCCCTTCAGCGGTAAAGAGGTTAACGGCACCGGAAATGTTACCATAAAAGCCGGTAATACAGGATGTCCTACAAATATCTTCGCTTGGACAGGATATAAGTTTTAAGCTTTGATATTACACATTTGATTTATAAACAAAAAAGGTATTTCGGACTAGCCGAAATACCTTTAAATTGCTTATATTTGTTCACTTATAATAAAAACAAATCAAATGAAACATAAAGTTACTTTCTTATCGGTGCTCTTCTTGATGGTAAGTCTAGTACAAGCTCAGACTCCTAAAAAGACTCCACAGCTCTATCAAAATGAAGGTATTTACTATCGCGATAGAGCACAAAATGAACTCTATACCGGAGATTATCGCGAATACTACGACAACAATACGCTCAAACTCGAAATGCAAATTAAAAACGGTTTGCCGGAGGGAACCTATATCATTTACTTCGAAAATCGCAAGCCGCAAGAAATACGTTCATACAGAGAAGGAAAACTTCACGGATTATGGCGAAAATATGACATTTCCGGGCAGCTCATATCGGAGGCAGAATATAAAAATGGAAAAAAACACGGCACATGGCGTATTTGGGACGAGTTGGGGACTCAACGCTACGAAATCAGTTACAATGAAGGTAACAAGATCGGAATCTGGCGGATGTGGGATGAAAAAGGCAATTTAATAGACGAAAAAAAGTATTAGGGTATTTGATAACAAACGGCTAAAAAACTTAACATAAATGTAACTTTATTGTAATAGCCTCGTCACATTGATGGTTTATCTTTGTAATGTAAAAGGTTTAAAAAAATTGTTTTGAGCATTTAGTTTTAAGTTAAAAAAAAGAGTATGAAATTTATTGTAGTTCTCATTACCGCTGTTTTGTTGTCGATTAATGCATCTGCTGCCGAAGGCAAGAAAGAAAGTAAAACGACAAAAAGTAACAACACAGAAGTTGCGTATAGCAGCATACAAACTGTTGATGTTAAAGGTTCCGTAATCGATGGAAAAAGTCGGGAATCTTTAGCTGGAGCTGCCATTTTTATCGATGGAACAAAGTATTACTCAGATTTAGAGGGTAACTTCGCTATTTCCAACTTAAAACCCGGCAAACATACTCTTAGAGTTGAGTTGATTTCATACCAGCTTGAAGAGTTGGAGGTAAATTTGGAAAAAAATCAAAAAATAGATATTAGCCTGATTCAGGAATAATAGTTGGTTAATAAAAGAAAAAGTTAAATCCATTTTTGCTGAGGAGTTTGATGGTTTTAACTGTTTTACCCGTAGGGCAAGGCTTGCCTTACGGTTTTATTTTTTGGTTACATAATCCATGAATGCCCACTGCCAGTGTGAGTCTTAGTCACATGATTAAAATGACCGCCTCAACTTTTGTGTTTGGATTAATTGTCGTGTGGTTGTTGCACCTCAGTCGCAGCACAATCATTCCAAGACACAAATCTTAATAAATGTTTAATAAAACTTTAATGCTATTTTAATTTTATCGCAATTATTTTCTTTACGGACTTAACTAACTTTACCATAATTCATAATTAAGTTCTTGGACTCAAAAATATAATAATTAATGAAAAAATTGTGGATATTATTGTTTCTTATGTTTTTGTCAGTATCGGCAGGTGTTGCACAAAATAATTTTAGAGAGACAGTAAGAGGCGTAGTGGTTTCCGGTGACCCTGCTCATGAGTTGATTCAGGCGTCAATATATGTTGAGGGGAGTGATCCCGGAATTGGAACGGTAACGGATGAACAAGGTAATTTCACTTTCAGCGTTCCTGTTGGAAGACAAAAAATTAGATTCAGCAGTATAGGCTTTTTTTCGCAAGAAGTTGATGTTTTGGTAAATACAGGTAAAGAAGTTGTACTGAAAGTGGTGCTGGAGCCTTCTTTTGTTGAACTGCAAGGTGTCGAGGTGGTAGTAAGTCGCGATAAAAGCAGACCAATAAATGCGCTCTCAGTAACAGGAGCACGAACTTTCAGCACGGAAGAGACTTTTAGATTTGCCGGCTCGCTCGGTGACCCGGCACGTATGGTACGCAGCTTTGCAGGCGTGATTCCTGCTAACGATTCACGTAATGATATTATAATCAGGGGCAACTCGCCCATCGGCGTTCAATGGTCGTTAGATGGTGTGGAGATTGCTAATCTTAATCACTTCAATACCGGTGTAGGTATGACAGGCGGACAAGTGACCCTGCTTAATACAAACTTGCTCGCAAATTCGGATTTTCATATGAGTGCCTGGCCCGCCTCCTATGGCAATGCCCTGGCAGGCATATTCGATCTGAAAATGAGGAGGGGGAACAATAAGAAACATGAGTTTTGGACACAGGTAGGCTTTAACGGTATTGAATTGGGATCGGAAGGTTATTTTTCAAGGAAGAGCACTTCATCTTACCTTGTTTCGTATAGATATTCTATCCCCGACCTGATGGAGAAGATGGGTTTTTATAAAGGTATAACACCGGCATATCAAGATCTTACCATGAAATTCGATTTTGATTTGAATGAGAATAACCATCTTTCCTTAATTGGATTATGGGGCACTAGCGGGATTGAGTTTATCACATCCGATGTGGGTATGGTTGATATTGATGAAGACATTTTACAGACAATGGATCAGAGAATAGCTATAAATGCCAAAACATTAATATTTGGAGCTACGCACAGCGTTGACTTTACACCGAAAACAAAGCTAACTACTCTATTTTCTTTTGTAAGAAGCGATACTCATATGCCGGTAGATACAATTTCTCTTGTAGAGCCTGATGCAGAGTGGAAAACGCTTTGGGATGAAAATGCATTGGAAGATAAGTATTCGCTTCACTCCAAACTAGAGCATCGATTTACCTACAACTCGTTAATAGAAGCCGGAGTGAAGTATGATTTCTATAATGTAAAATATCTCGAAATAGAGTCATTCACTGATGAGAGAGGACTCTTTACCAATGTTGATGAGAAAGGTCATTTTAGTCTCACACGGGCCTATGCTCAATATAGACATAATATGACATCGAAATTTTTACTGACAGGCGGAGTCCATGGGATGTATCTTCATTTAAACAAAACGTATGCAGTTGAGCCAAGATTCGGTCTCCGCTATACACCTGCATTAAAACATACTTTTGCATTAGCAGGTGGACTATACAGCCAGATGATTCCACGCTCATTTTATTTCATTCGAACACTCACTCCTAAAGGCGATATTGAGTATAGCAACAAGCAGCTTGGATTTATGAAGAGCGCACATGCCGACCTTTCGTACGATTGGGCATTTGCTCCCGATTGGCATTTCAAAGTGGAAACTTATTATCAATGGCTTTATGATATTCCTGTGAAAAATGATCCTGAGGCAACTTATACGATGCTTCAGACGGGTGGCGCAGGTGACAATGTGATTATGCGGGAAGGGAATCTTGTAAATAAAGGAACAGGAAAAAATTACGGGGTGGAATTTACCATTGAAAAGTTCATGAGTAAAAATTACTACCTCCTGTTTAATTCTACCATCTACAGATCAACATATACAAACGGATTTAATAAAAAAAAGTGGAGTACTATTTTTGATGGAAAATTCCTTTTTAATCTTGCTTCGGGCTACGAAATGCAACTTAAAAAAGGATGGACGCTATTTACTGATGCAAAGGGGTCGTTAGCAGGCGGTACCCGCTACACTCCTGTGTTAGAAGATCAGAGTAGAATGGAGCACAAAGTGGTGTACGACAATACCCGCGTGAATGAATTGCAAGTGCGCAATTATTTTAGAATGGACTTAAGAATAGGGTATAGAAAAAACCGTAAGAGGTTTACAGATGAATTTTTTATTGACTTGCAAAACCTGACGGATAGAAAGAATCTCTATGGTCTCTTTTATGATATTGATAAGGGCACCTATAATGAGATGTTATTACAGGGCTTTATGTCAATGGTTACATATAGAATCAACTTTTCTATAAGCAAGAACAAATGAATAAATTGAAAAAACAATCAATTTTTTTTGGACTTTTTTCGGTAGCACTTTTTTATATCTGTTGGGGAGTTTCTCAATTAATAAGTGTCGAAACGCAGCACTCGTTATTTTCAAGTCTGTTGTTTTCCATTGTTTCTACGGGATTAATCGGATGTTTCATTCCAATATATTTAAAGAACAGATTTAGTTGGAGCTACAATAAACCGAGTTCAAGCAGAATATTAGGTTATCTCTTCTTAATTTTGGCTATTTTATTTTCAACAGTATTTTCAGGAGCTTTTGTTAAAGTCATAGAATTGAATTATTCCTGCAGCTTAATTTTGAAATATATTCTGTTGTTTTTCCCGATATCATTAGGAATTGGTTTATTTGCATTTTTATTAATTCCGAATACGATACAAGATTGGGACAAGAACAAAAAGAGAAGCATATTGTTAATAATTCTAATTAGTATCTTTTTCTTTTTCCTATTTTATGTTGATACATTGTTTCAAGACATAGGTCTGGCTGCTACAATGGGTGTTATAGGATTATTATTGGGAATGAGTTATTTCTTTCTTAGAAATTTTTGGATTGTTTATACGGCACTTTTTATAATTATGTTAGTGAACACATTGGCTGATAATAAATATGATGAATATAATTTTTGGATTGTGATTATCAGTACTTTACTCTCTTTGACAATATTGATGTTTGACTTTATAAAGAGTAGAAAAATCAGATTATTAAACCTACCAAAAGAATAAACAATGATAACAGAAAAAGAAAAATCACTTCAAGCTGTCTTAGATAAAGTGGTCGACGGCAAAAAAGTATTTGGGACATCTTTTGCTTTAAAAAAAGATGAGGTAACCTGGCAAGGAACATCGGGTAATTTAACCGCAGATCAACCTTATTTTATTGCCAGTACCACGAAACTGTTTACCACTGCAATAATTCTGCAACTACTGGAAAAAGGCGAGTTAAGTCTTGACGACAATATAAGTAAATACATCGATTCTTCAATTCTATCCGGACTGCACGTTTACAAAGGAAAAGACTATTCCGAAGAGCTGACTATCAAACACCTGCTTTCTCACACATCGGGACTCCCCGACTATTTTCAAGACAAAGGACAGGGCAAAGAGAGTTTGGAAAAGGAGTTAATGACAGGGAATGATCAGTTTTGGAGTTTTGAACAGGCAGTTGAGAGGTCAAAAAATATGTCCCCGCTTTTTCCACCCGGAACAATAAATAAAGCAAAATATTCGGATGTAAATTTTCAACTTTTAGGAAAGATCATTGAGACCATTACCGGAAAACCGTATGCCGAAAATTGTCAAGAACGTGTTATTCAGCCGCTTGGTTTGTTAAAAACTTATCTGTATCAAGATGAAACTGATAAGACTCCAATGACGTTATATTACAAAAGAGAAGAGTTGAGAATTCCTAAAGCAATGACATCTTTTGGAGCGGATGGCGGTATGGTTTCAACATCGGCAGAGATGTTGATTTTTATTGAAGCATTTTTCACGGGTAAATTGTTCCCGTTATCCTATATTTTCAAGTTGCAAGAGTGGAACAAGATTTTTCCTCCAATGCGTTCGGGTGTTGGCATTCATCTGTTCAAGCTATCTCGATTATTTGATCCTGCAGGTGTAATTCCATACTTTATAGGACATTCAGGGCTTTCAGGCGCTTTGGCATTTTATAGTCCAAAAGAGAATCTCTATATCGCCGGTACTGTAAACCAAACAGCATATCCGGGAATCTCTTTCAGGACAATGATCTCATTGACTCAGCAAATATTGAAGAAATGAAGAGTAAAAACGATCCGGTTACAATTTATAATGCCCGACTTATTGGGTCTTTCTTTCTATTGGCCTTTTTAGCCTATGGTATTGGAAGATCTTTATTTGATAGTACGAATGATATTGAAAAACACTTAGGTGCATTACTAATTATTGCTAACTCGATAATGGTTCTATTTATAGGGATCTTATTAAGAAAAACATTGAAACCATACAATTCAGCGGTCGCTAATATTTATCTTTTTACAAGAATATTTGAAGCGTTTGCTCTTTCAAGCATAGTCCTTACGATATTTTTAAAAGTAAATCTATCAATTGATCTAGGATATATCCTTGCAATGTTAGTTTTAGGACTTGGCAGTGTTCCAATGTGCTTGACATTGTATAAACATAAAATTTTACCGGCTTGGTTGGCAATATGGGGGGCGGTTGGCTATGCTGTTTTTGCCTTTGGTTTTTTACTGGAATTATTTGGAATGGATTGGAGTATGTATTTTCTCGGTTTGGGCGGACTTTGGGAGGTGGTTTTCGCAATTTGGTTAATTATTCGTGGAAATTAAAATGTAAAAACAGTGAATTGCCAATAAATACTTGGTTCTAAATAATAGAAATAACAATACATAATAAATACAGGAGAACAACAAATGAAAACAAACGGTAAACGAATTTTTTGGGGAATACTATTAACATTGATAGTGTTTCTAGCTTCAACATTTGCGGGAAAAAGTTTCAGTTTAAATAACGAATTTATACCTGATACTTTTATAACAAACATTGTTATGTTGACCCTTTCAATTTGTTTGATTTGGGGTTTTAAAAAATATGTGAGTTATAAAATCTCATTGCCAAAGTTTAAAAAGACATTAAGACCGATATTGTTTGGGCTGTTGGCGGCAATAATAGTCAACATTATCATGTCAATTGTTGAAAGGGCATTTGGATTTAGAGAAATTGAATCTCATTCAGCACATTCTGCATTGTCTCCGCTTCAGTTTTTTATTTTTATATTTATTTGTACGCCTATTGCTGAAGAGGTTTTGTTTCGCGGCTTTCTTCAGAACATATTAAAACCGTTGAAAGTAAAAGGGATAAGATTATTTAAAAGGCATATAAGTGTTCCTGTGCTTATCAGTGCGGTTGTATTTGGATTGGTGCATTTAATTGTAATAACATCAGGCTCCGGCTCTATTTTCGTGATTAGAACAGTTCTTTTCGCGACAACTATTGGACTGATTGCAGGTTATTATCAGGAAAAATATGATAATAATGCTTATGCGATTACTGTTCACATGGCCGCTAATTTTGTAGCCTTAACGGCAGTATTCATAGCATCATTGACGAACTTAGACGTATGATATTCTCATGAAAATGAAGACAATTTTGGTTGCTTTCCTAATAATATTAGCTATATATCTTCTAATACAAGGTGTTAGGTGTCATTTGGATTTCTTGAAAGCCAAGGAAAAATTGAATTCATATAATAAGAGAGAATTAGATTTATCGTACGGCAGGATTACTTATATAGATGCAGGACAAGGTGAAACTGTTTTATCCGTTCATGGATTGTTTGGCGGCTATGACCAGGCCTATGAAAATATTAAGAGCAGGTTTGGAAAAAATCGTATAATCGCACCATCGCGTTTTGGATATTTGGGTTCTACTATCAAAAAGGCCGGCACACCAAGAGAACAAGCTGAGGCCTTTAATGAGTTGTTAGATAGTTTAGAGATTGATAAAGTATTTGTTTTTGGAACCTCTGCCGGCGGTACTCACGCAATTAGATTTGCGTTAGATCATCCGGAACGGGTTAAAGGTTTAATTCTCTACTGTTCTGCAATGCCGGTTAATGATAAACCGGATAAATATTTAGAGTATCAAGCACCGCCAAAACCATTTCTATCCGATTATGCCATGTATTTAATTTCTCCTCTCATGCCTGTAATCATGGGAATGCCGATATCAACAGTAAAAGATATTATGCCTGTTGCGGAACGAAAAGCAGGAGTAATTTTAGACGGGGAAATGACAAATCCGGATATGGAAAGAAATTTTGACGAATATCCGATTGAAAAACTAAGAGTTCCAACATTAATTGTTCATTCGAAAGATGATAATGTGGCCGCTTTTAAAAAAGTTGAAGATGTTAAACATCGTTTTCCTAATCTCACATTAGTGACATTTCCCGATGGCGGACATATGATGAGAGGTCATAGTGAAGAAATAGATAAAGTTCTGGATAATTTTATAAACAAACTACAATAAAAAGGAGAACATAAAAATGAAAAATTATGAAAGAGTTATTTGGGGGATACTATTAACAGCAATAGTGTTTCAAATATCAGTATTTATTGGTGAAAAAATACAATTGAATAATAATTTTATTCCTCAATCATTTGTTGCAGATACGCTTATGCTGATTCTTGCAATTGGTTTGATTTGGGGTTTAAGAAAGCATGTTAATTATAAAATTTCACTGCCAAAGTTTAAAGAGACATTAAGACCGATGCTGTTCGGGTTCTTGGCTGCCGTAATAATCAGTGTTTTTATGACAGTTGTTGGAACAAGCTTAGGATTGGAAATAGAAATACATCATGTATTTGATGTGATGTCACCATTGCAGTTTATTCTATTTGTATTCATCTATGCAAGTGTGGTAGAAGAGGTTTTGTTTCGCGGATTTCTTCAAAACATATTAACCCCCTTAAAAGATAAAGGAATACAACTGTTTAAAAGGCACATTAGCATTCCCGTGATTATCAGTGCACTTGCATTCAGCTTAGCGCATTTAAATTTAATGAGATCAGGTGCAGGCGCTTTTTTCTTGGTTAGAACCCTTATTTTTACATTCAGTATCGGATTGGTTGCAGGTTATTATCAAGAGAAACATAATAACAATGCGTATGCAATTCTGGTCCATATGGCAGCCAATTTTATGGGAGTAATAGCAGCATTTTTAATGTCATCCCAGGCCGCAGGCATATGATATTTTTCATGAGACGAACAGCAAGGATTATACTACTATTGTCATTTTTTTCCTTCCTCTTTATAAGTCTTACCAGTATGAAAAGAGTATTCATAAATGATAAATCCGAATTTATTGAAAGGAATAAAGGTTATGAGGTTGAAACTTTTACCGAAGAATTAATCATAGGCCTGCCTGAGCCATTGAAAAAGTACCTGAGGGTTTGTGGATACGTAAACACGCCCATTCCTGTAAATGCCAATGTGTATTGGACCGAGAGTTGGTTGAAAATGTCGCCGGATAAGGATTGGGGAAAACTTCTGACAATACAATTCAATTCCGTTAAGCCGATAGGAAGAGTTGCATATATGAAGTTTTCAGCTATGCCGGTGGCAGCACGAGATCTGTATCGTGATGGTTATGGAGAGATGAACGGGAAGCTGTTTAATCTGATAAAAGTAGTTTTTGATAACAGCAAAGAAGTTGCACAATCGGCGCTGATAACAACATTCTTAGAATTTATATTTATTCCGGGTTATCTGCTATTAGATAATGTAAAATGGGAACAATTAGATGATTATTCAGTTCGAGGGACACTGGTGGATAATGGCATTGAAGTATCCGGTACATTTTACTTTAACGAAGATGGATTGTTTACCCGTTTTGAAACGTTCGACCGTTATTTCACAACAGGCAAAAACACCTATGAAAAAGTCAAGTTTTCGGCTACTGTAGAAAGTTATAAACCTCAGGATAACATAAAAATTTGTGAGAAAGTCAAAATCGCCTGGCATTTGCCGGAAGGAGATTATGAATATTACAAGGGAACTGTCGATAAGATAGAGTTTAATGTGTTTGATTAATATATTTTTCATAAAAACTTAACACCCTTTCTTTCGTGCCCGGGTGTGGTAGCGTAGTATAGGTGTTTTTGTACCAAATACAAATAACGAGAATGAGAAAGTATTTTACAGCAATTATAATTATTTTATTCTGTGTAAATTCTTACTCTCAAAATTTTTCCAACAGTGTAAAAGGTGTGATTAAAGATGCTTTTACAGATGAAACATTAAAAAGTGCCACTATCACTCTTACCGTCGATACATTAAAATTTCATACAATTTCCGATAACGAGGGAAAATTTCATTTTGAAAAGGTTAATGCGGGCAGAATTAGTTTGCAAATCAATCATTTAGGTTATGAACCTTATTTTGCAAATAATTTGATACTTGCAAGTGGGAAGGAACTTGAAGTTGAAGTGAAAATGGAACAATCAACTCATAGCTTGGCAGAAGTAACAATTTTTGCAAGGGAGAGAGGCGAATTAAACAATGAATTGGCTTATGTTAGTTCACGCTCTTTTGATGTGAAAGAAACGGAACGATATGCCGGAACCAGCGGCGACCCTGCAAGAATGGCAACTTATTTTGCCGGTGTTCAGGCTGCAGGTGATTCGCGTAATGATATAATAATCAGAGGAAACTCACCTCTTGGATTATTATATATGCTGGAAGGAATTCCCATTCCCAATCCTAACCACTTTGCCACTATGGGAACAAACGGAGGCGCAATTTCGATGCTGAACAACAATCAATTATCAAACTCCGATTTTTTAACAGGTGCATTTCCTGCTCAATATGGTAACGCCACCGCAGGTGCATTTGATTTAGCAATGCGAAATGGGAACAGCGAAAAATTTGAATATTTACTTCAAATGGGAACGGGAGGTTTAGAAGCAGGTGTTGAAGGACCATTTTCCAAAAACAGAACCTCAAGTTTTATGGTGAATTATCGTTATGCCTTTTTAGAACTCTTCGATAAAATTGGAGTTAATTTCGGCACTCCCTCTATACCTAAATATCAGGATTTAACATTCAAGTCTGATTTTGATTTCGGGAAAACTTCTCTGTCGTTGTGGGGATTTGGCGGTTTTTGTTCAATGTCAATGGATCCCGATAAAAACGTTTTGAGTTTTACAAAAAATCTTAGAACAGAAATGTGTGGTCAGACCAATGTAGCAGCAATTACGATGAAAAATATTATTAATTCAGAATCAAACTTGCGCACTTCATTGGCTTTCACAAATTCTGAATCAAGCATGTCTGTTGATAGTGTTTTAAAAAACAGTAGCGACTTCCATTTCTTTGGTGGCGTTTATACTGAAAACAAATTAATTGCAACAACTCAATATAAACATCGTTTTAATCAAAAAAATAGAATAATTATTGGTGCATCTTATATCCATTCATTTGTAAATTTTGCCGATAGCGCAAAAATCCAAGATCAATACGTTTATGGCACAAAAAACAGAGGAAACTATGGACTTGCTCAATTTTATTCCCAATTTCTACATAGTTTTAACGAAAAAATTGAATTAACATTGGGTGTATTTAATCAGTATTCGCTATTAAACAACTCGTTGTCTGTTGAACCGCGGGCAGCCATTAGATATTCGACCGGTCAAAATAGTAATATGAGCTTTGCCTATGGTTTACATTCTCAGACTCAACCCGGAAATGTTTACTTTAACCAAACTCTAACTGACACTATAAATCGAACATATAAACTAACCAATGCTAAATTGGACTTTTCTAAAAGTCACCACTTTGTGTTGGGTTATAATGTGAATTTCAGAAGAAATTTCAATTTGAAATCCGAAGTTTATTATCAAAATTTGTTCAATATACCGATAGAGATGAGGAGCTCACACTATTCGGTTATTAATTACGGTGCTGATTTTTATGAAGTAATAGAAGACAGTTTGGTAAACAAGGGCAAAGGAAGAAATTATGGTATTGAACTGACATTAGAGAAGTATTTTTCCGACAATTATTATTTTTTGATAACAACTTCATTATTCAATTCTAAATATTTGGCATCAGATAATATTTGGCGAAACACAGTTTATAACAGTAATTTTGTTTTCAATGCACTTGGCGGTTACGAAATAGAATTACCAAAACAGCAGACATTGACGATAAATGCGAATGTTGTTTATGCAGGCGGTTTGCGTAATATTCCGATAGATCTGGAGAAATCAAAAATAGAAGGTTACACGGTTTATGATTATGACAATGCTTATAAAGACAAAAATCCTGATTTTTTCAAAGCAAATATTAAACTGCTTTATCGTGTCAATAAGAAAAAAATGAGTTATGAATGCGGCATCGAACTTACAAATATTACAAACAGAAAAAATATTTGGCGACAAATTTATGACGCGGGAACACAAACCATAAAAACTGATTACAAAATGGGTATTATGCCGGGGGGGCTGTTTAGGATTTATTTATAAATAGAGTCAAAAAAATCATGAAGCGACTCATCGGTAAATGGAGTTCAGCTGAAAGGCGACAGGAGTACATAGAGGCGTACAAGATAGCGCTGCAAACAATGCCTGAAGCCGAATCGATCAGAATTAAAACTTCATTCGGAACAGTACAAGGTTATTGTTGGAAAAACAATCAGGCAAATAATAAAAGTCCGATACTTCTCTTTCCCGGAAAGTCTTCTGGTACACCTATGTGGTATGCCAATGTTCCCGATTTATATAAGAGTCGAACTGTGTATGCCTTTGATGCTTTGGGAGATGTGGGATTGAGTGAGCAAGAGAGTCCAATAAGAGACAGTTCAGACCAGGCGAAATGGATAGATGAAACGATTGAGAATCTTCATTTAACGAAAGCACATATAGTAGGACATTCGTTTGGGGGTTGGTTGTCGGCAAATTATGCTTCATTGTATCCTCAAAAAGTTACCTCTTTGATTCTTATTGAGCCTGTTTTTACATTTCAAATGATAAAACTTATTATTATTTTAAAATCGATACCCTACAATATGCGTTTTTTGCCGAAAAAGTGGAGACAGGGTTTGTTGAAAGAAATAAGCGGTTCAGAAACCATTGACACAACCGACCCTGTTGCAAAAATGATTGACGACGGAGCAAATTATTATTCTTCTCAATTACCTATGCCAACAATGATTAGCAAGCAACAAATGCAAAAATGGGAGTTCCCTGTATATGTCGCTTTTGCTGATAATAGTGGTGTTCATGATCCTGTTAAAGCTATAGAAGTGGCAGAAAAGAATGTCAAAAATATAACCGCTAAAATATGGAAAAATGCCACTCATTCATTACCAATGGAATATGCAGAAGAACTAAACAACGAAATCATACAATTCATTGAAGAGAATAGTAATTATTAGATGAAAAATCAAATTATTAAAAAGTACAATAGACCTGTTTTCTTTTTCGGTCTATCATTATTAATTCCGTGGGTTCTTTGGTTTTCAGTTGCCTATCTTAGTAATTTGTTGGAACAAAGCAGTTCTCTAATTTTTATTCAGGCACTGTTAGCAATACTTGGTTTATTAGCACCGACTTTTGTAGCTGCCTATTTGTTTTTATCGGATAAAGAGCTATTCAGCGACCTGAAAAAAAGATTTATCCGTCACAAAGGGTTCAGTCCCATCTATATTTTATTAGCTTTTACATTGATTTTTGTTTCAATCATAGTAGCTCAACTCATATCGTTGTTATTTGGTCATAGTATCGACCAATTTTACATTTCCGGATCGCCGAGTTTTACCTCAGCATTACTTTCACCTTGGTTCATTCTGCTTTTTGCACCGGTAGTTGAAGAATTGGCGTGGCACACATACGGCACTGATGCCTTGCGACAAAGGTTTAATCTTTTTACGACTTGCATGATATTTTCTCTTTACTGGGCTTTTTGGCATTTGCCGCTTTCTTTTATAGACGGTTACTATCATAGCAATGTAGTAGAAGAAGGTTTTTTGTATTCTTTGAATTATGTATTCAGTCTTTTTATTTTTGTTATATTAATGAATTGGCTGTATTACAAAACAAACCGTAATATTTTTATTACAATAATATTCCATTGTTCAGCAAATGTATCAAATGAGATATTTGCCACACATCCTGACAGCAAAGTAATTCAAACAGTATTACTGCTTATCGTTACTATAGTTGTTTTGATTAAAGAAAAAGAGATGTTTTTTAGAAAAGAGTTCGAAGAAAAATTAACAATAGATTTATAACAAAATGTCACTACAAGAAATCCTTGAATATCGTCGTTCCGTTAGATATTTCGACGAAGCGAAAGAGTTAAATACTGAAAAGGTAAAGCACTGTATCGAACTGGCGACGCTTGCCCCCAATAGTTCCAATATGCAACTATGGGAATTTTATCACATTACGGACCCTGAAATGCTGAAAAAAATGTCTCATGCTTGTATGGATCAAAGAGCAACAGAAACAGCTAAACAAATCGTAGTTTTCGTAACTCGCAGAGATTTACACCGTAAACGTTCAAAGGCTAATTTGGAGTTTGAAAAAGGGAATATTGCTCGTAACAGTCCACCGGAAAAACAAGAGAAGCGATGGAGAGATCGCCAACTTTACTACAATCGTTTGATACCGTTTATGTACGGTCGTTTTTTCGGATTACTTGGAATTTTTAGGAAGATTCTTACTATAGTTATCAGTTCTTTCCGTCCAATGACAACATCGCTTTCTGAGAGTGATATGCGTGTGGTTGTACATAAAACATGCGGCTTGGCGGCACAGACTTTTATGATTGCTATGGCTGAAATCGGTTATGATACCTGTCCTTTGGAAGGGTTTGACAGCCGCAGGGTAAAAAAATTACTCAAACTGCCTTGCGGTGCCGAAATTAATATGGTTATTCCCTGCGGAATTAGAAAAGGAACACTTGGGATTTGGGGAGAACGGTTTAGAGTACCGTTTGATGAGGTGTACAGGATGATATAATTGCCGGCATGCAAAAGGTGTTCAATTAGGATATAGTAATAACATTTAAAAAACATATCGAAAATGACAACAGAAAAACTAAACGAATTAAGGAATGAATTATCAATCAAATCAAAAAATGGGATTGATTTTACTTTAGCAGCGAGTTTGATTTGGCTGCTAATAGCCTTTTTATGGACGCTTGAATTCAGGGTGTGCCAACCCCCTATAAGTTGGACAGATTTATAGTCACATTATAGGTTATATTTGTTAATAAATTCTTTTCTCATCTGCTGTGCAAAGATAGCATTCTCTTTGTCAACACCAAGATCAATTT